>ENA-ORXD01000180-ORXD01000180.1-sediment-metagenome-genome-assembly--contig:-NODE-180-length-103718-cov-4.702627_pt1 | contig 103718 bp, 79 predicted proteins | sample MGYA00237862_ERZ511471 | MGnify/ENA metagenome assembly ERZ511471
TTTTCCCACGCCGATTTTAAGTTCCTTGAGAAGACGTTCGCCGACCAAGGCTTCCCGGCCGCTAAGGGACGGGAGATTTTGTTCTGCGCTGAGCTTTTTCAGATAAGGATTGATGCCTTCTTCTTTCGTCGGATCGATCCCCATCAACAGGATGCCGCGGCTTTCGCGGCTCGATTGGGCCAGTGCCGGAAGATAAACGCGGGGCAGGGCGGACTTTACAGCTGCCAGTTGGCTGGCCGCCTTGTTTGCAGGGGCAGTGGCAAAGGTGAGCGTTTCGTCCCGGCTGGACAGGTAATCGCCAGAATATACAGCGACATGACCGGAACCGGCGCGCACGCCGCTGTCGATCATCTGCCGATAACCGCCGATGGCCAGGTTATGGAAGGCCTGCATCAGAGTCAGGCTGAAGCTCAGTGCCACCATAGTGATAATGGTACGGCGTCGGTTGCGCCAAAGATTTTTCCAGGCCAGACGAATCAGGTCCATACGCTACTCGTTGCGGATTGCATCCATAGGGCTCAAGCGACTGGCGCGGCGCGCCGGCAACAGCCCGGCGGCGAGGCAGATGATGAGCAGGAAAAAGGCCGGCACGGTGAAGTTGGCCAGATCAAAGACCGCCCGCAACCGCGGCAGAATAGTGCCGCCGGCATAAGTGATGGCGGTCATGTGGGAGCTCAGGTCCCAGCCGAAGCGGCACATCAGGTAGGTCATGAATAGGCCGAGCAGCAGGCCGAGGGCCAGGGCGGTCAGACCGAGCAGCAGGGTTTCCAGCAGCAGGAGTTGCCAGAGTTGGCGTTTGCGCAGGCCGATGGCGCGCAGCACGCCGAATTCATGGGTTCGTTCCAGAACCGACATGAAAAAGGTATTCAGCACCCCGAGTCCGGCGGCCGCATAAAGGATGCAGGCGAGGATGACCCGGCTGACGTCATAGGAGGCGATGGCTTCTTGCATTTCCGGCAGCAATTTTCCCCAGTCAAAGATTTCGAGGGGGTCACCGTCGCTGGTCATGTGCGGTAAGGTGGACGCGATTGTGGGCGCGAGCAGAGCCTGGTCGATGCGTAATGAGATTTCGTGGATGCGTCCCGGCAGAACGAGGATATCCTGCAGCCACTTCAAGCCGGTTATCACCAGACCGTTATCATGGCTGCTGTCGCCGGTGTTGAATACCCCGGCAACCTGGAGAAGGTCGTTGGCGATGGAGCCGTCCGCTGCCTGACCGACGAACACAAGTTCCTCGCCGGGTTGGACATTCAACTTTGCGGCCAAGCCGCTGCCGATCACTACTTCCCGAGCCGAATCGTTGTGCAGAAAGCGGCCCGCCACCAGCTTCTCGCTGAAATGGGTGACCGATGACTCAGCAGTCGGCTCGACGCCGAGCATTTCCACCGGGTAACTTTTCACTCCGGTCGCCAGCAGGCCGAAACTGCGCAACCTGGCAGAGATCCCCTGAACGTGCGGTTGGGTGGCCAGGCGTTTCAGCAAGGCCGGGTCTTCCGGGAGATTGAGATAAATATCTCGGTCGTCTTGATACCCGGGCGAAGAGAGGAGGATGTGACCGTAATACTGTTCGGTGGCGGAAATCAGCATGTCCTCCATCATGCCGGAGAAGATACCGAGAGAAAGGATCAACAGCGAAGAGGAGATGACCAGGGCAGAGAGGGTGAGCAGGGTGCGGCGGCGGTTTCGCCAGATATTACGGAAGGCCAATTGCACCAGCATAGCCGCTACCGTTTTTTCAAGTTGCGCAGGGAAAAGAAGTCATCCTGCAGAGAGATGTCGAAGGTGATGTCACGATAGCGGACCACTGTCTTTTCATCGGGTTTGTCCGTGGGCTGGACCGTCATAGTCAAGGGAATCAACCGATCACCAACCTGTTGGACCTCGGAAAAGACCAATTCCCTAACCTTGACGCCGTCCTCATCGAAATAATCAACCCGCAGCGGTACGCGACGGGCACGGTCCAGGGTATAGACGATTCGTCCCCAGACCACGGCTGCTTCCGGTCGAGGAATCCCTTCAATTCGATAAATCCCTTCATCCTCGTGCAGCAGTTGAAAGGTGTAGTCTTTATCCACCTGGCTTCCTTTCACCAGATCGTCATTGGTGATGTGGCTCCCCATCCAGGAACCGCCCATCAGTGAGGCCGGTACTTTGACCACCCGATCCACCTTGGGGAGATAATTCCACACATCCTTGTCTCGTTTTAAGGTGGCTACGCCGCGATCTTTGGCGGGTTCAGTAATACGGGTAATGAAATAGTCGCGCCCCAGGGACCATGACTCCATCTCCATTGTGCGCTGCCAATGTTCGGTGGAAACCTGCATGGAGACGATGGCATGGGAGGAACGCCCCGTGTACTGAATCTCCACATCTCGGATCAGCGCTGCCAGGTCGAGAGCCAGGGCTGGGGTGATGAATAGGGTTACCAGGACCGGAAGAAGTCCGGCCAGGAAAAAAGGCTTTCGCATGGGGCCCCCAATCCGTTTAATGGCAGATGTATCTGCCGAGGTGGTCCGAGGCTTTCAATGTTACGTGACTTGGCCGGGAAAGGCAAATTGTCGGAAAGGGCAAAAAAATGGGGTGACCTCAAGGTCACCCCCAATAAAGAGGTGTGCTAATGGTGGAGAGTCGTGGAGGTGCGAGTGGTGTCTGTGGCTAGTGTCCGTGGTGCATGTTGCTTGTGGGTTATGAATCGTGCTTGTCCCATTTCAGTAACGCCTGCCAGCGGGACAGGATGGTCGGTTGGCGTTTTTCCCCACTATAGGGGGCGGCCAGACCGGCCCGAAATCTGACAAACAGAAGCTTGTTAGCTTCCGGAAATTGATTCTGATTCGTTTTTGCCATGTCGTCGTCCTTCCCTGCTTCGGTCATTTGGCTGAGTCCCTCTTAATAACCAAGTCATTTCGCCACAGCCGGGGGCTCTTGAATGGTGCGCCTGCCGCCAATGTGCTTCCGGGCGGTTCCGGCCTGGGAAGGAAAATAAATGTAATTTCAATTTGTTAAGCTGTTGCTCCGGTTTCGTTCGAGTGTCCGTGTGTCTCGCCCAAAACGGCTTATACAGATAAGAGTTGCAAATCAGTTGCCAAAGTTGAGCAATTTGCTCGAATAGAAACCTGGAGGGTGGGAAATTGAAGGGCAACCGAAACCAAGGGACTGCTTGGCAGAGCTTGACCCCTGGTCGGCTTTGCATTACATTCGCTGCACACCGAACAGGAGAGGAGAACTGCGGATGACCCGCATCGAATTACCATCCAGCAAAAAGGTCGGGCACCTGACCCTGCTGCGCGAAAGTCGACCCTTGACCAGCAAGGAATTCAACCTGCTGGAAGCTGGCGAACGTCTGGAAATCATTCGCCTTGCTCAAGGGCGCCAGAAATATGAATTGTTGGTCACGGCCACAGATGGACCTGAATTGCTGCGTAGCTTGCCTTCCCAGGACGTTTACCTGCTGGTCAAGGAGTTGGGTATCGATGACGTCTCCGATCTGGTCCCAATGGCCTCGCCAGAGCAGATCGCATCCTTTCTCGACCTGGATGGCTGGGAGAGTGACCAGTTGCAGCCCCAGGCTCTGCTTCCTTGGTTGGCGGCACTGCTTGAAGGGGGCGAGGACATCGTTCTGCAGACCCTTAACAGCCTCGATTATGAATTGCTGGTATTGCTGCTGCAGAAATTGGCCAAGCAGGTGGATGGGCCGGACGAGGGGGACGAGGACCAGCCGCGGGAAAGCCATTATCGCATCGAATTTCACGACTCCGAACATGGCAAGATTCTTTTTGCTCTGCTGGATGTGCTGCAACGGCGGGATCCTGAATTCTACTGCCGGTTGCTCGAGGGTGTGCGCTGGGAAGGGCGGGCCATTCTGGAAGAGGAATGTTACACCTTTCGCTGCGGGCGCATGCAGGATCTCGGGTTCCCCCCCCCGCTGGCAGCGCTGGAACTTTTTGCCTATTTAGCCCCGGCTAGCTTCCGCCCGGCCGATCATTCCAAAGCGGGGGTGCATTGGGGTGACGGGGAGAGCAGCGTCGCTCCCGGTTTCGTACTCACCACTGCCCGGCCGCGAGCCATGCTGGCCGAGGTGCTGACTGCAGATCTCCCGGCGGAAACGGCCTGGGAGTTGACCTATCTTCTGAATAAAGTGATGCTGGCCAATCGTGTTGAACTCGGCGATCTGCGCCAGGTGGAAAGCAGTCTGCAGGAGGTTTTCAATTATCTCAACCTTGCCTTGGAGCATCTGGCCGGAGATGATGTGGACAAGGCCATCGAACTCTTTTCCTCGGTTTATCTGCAAGCCCTGTTTCAGCTCGGTTTCAGTCTGACCGTCGATCTGCAGCGGCGCGCCAAGCGGCTGCAGGTCTCGAGCATCGGTCCTTACCTGGATGGCCCGTTCCGTGCTCTGATCAACGCATTGGAGCGTCCGCGACCGCAATTTTACGCTGGCCTGGAAGAGGAAACTCGCGGCGACGAGCGACCCTTTGCCCGGCAGCGTGATTTGACTATTGCAGCACAGTGGCTTGAACGGCTTGAATTGCAACGCCAGTTGTTCGAAGAAATATTCCCGTTCCGGCTTCCTGCTCCGGACGCTCTGGACCTGCACGGTTGTCTGCCTGATGACCCGGCGGATTTAACGCTGTCGGACTTTTTCCTGACCGCCCTGGCCAATCGCCTGCTCGGCGAAGTCTTTTTACCGACGCCGCTGGCTGCACCGAGACTGAGTGAGTTGCACAGCCTGATTTGCATTGACGGGGAGCTGTCACCACAGTTGCGCGAAGAAACCCTGCAATGGTTGGAGGGACAATGCCCGGGGAGCAGTGGTTTCGGTGAGTTCTGTCTGGATATCTGGGCTGAGGAATTTTGTACGGTGGAGAAATCACGGCTGGACCCGCGTTATGTTGGGGGGCTGATGATTCGCGTTGACCGAGACAGGGATTAGTCGATCTTGGAGGGGAGGATCAGTTCTTTTACCTGCAGCCCCTTTCCGGTAGCCGTCAGGTAGAGAAACAACCTGACCTCGCGCTGGGGCGGTGCGGTCAGATGCCGGAATACGGCACAGAAGAACTGGACCTTTACGCCACTACCGCGTTTTTCCTGGGTGCACTGCTGAACCTGGTCGCGCACCCAGGCCTCTTCCTTCTCGGTCAGCTGGGTGTCGAAAAATGAGGGGTGATTGTTCGGGACCACCCGTTCGCTCAGGGCAAAGTCCCTGGCCAGCAATTCCTGTAAGCGCGCTTGCGCCGCCGGATCCATTTCTCCCTCGATGAATGCCGCCAATTGTTCGAAGACCCCGCGCTGGCTCAGAGGATAGCGGAATACCCCTTGCTGTCGCCAGTAACCTTCCACCCACTCCAGCCCCTTGGCCATGGATCCGGTCTCTTCCGCCACCCCCTCCAGAAAACCACTGCAACGGCCACAATTGAAGGTGAGGTCGAGCAGTCGGCTGATCCCCTGCAGGCGTTGCAGTTCTAGGTGACTCATGTCCGGAGTTTGCAGAACGGTATAAGGCGGATTAGGGTCGAAGGCCAGTTGCCATTGAGACGCCTGTTGGCGTAGGGGGGCGCCGGGCAGGAGTTTGACCGGCTCGATCTGCAGGTGATGGGGGTTCATCTCCAGGACCCGGTCAATGGAGGCCAGAAAATCCGAGTAGTTTTCCCCGGGTAGGCCGGCGATGAGGTCGAGGTGCAGATGAATGTTGCCGCAGCGGCGCAAACGGCGGACGTTGGCGGAGAGGCGTTCCAGAGAGGTTTGTCGCGCAATCCGCGCCAGGGTGTCATCTAGCGTCGACTGAACGCCGATCTCAAACTGGAACATCTCATCAGGAACGTTTTCCAGCAGGTCGAGGGTGGCATCATCGAGCAAATGCGCGCCGATTTCGAAATGGAAGTGACTGCCGCGATTGTGTTCCAGAATGAAGGAGAAAATCTCCCGACTGCGCTGCGCGTCGTAATTGAAGGTCCGATCAACCAGTTTGATCTTCGGCACCCGCTGCTCCATAAGTAAGCCTAGGTCGCTGCGGATGCGCTGCATGGAAAAGGATCGCACGCTCTGATCCAAAGCGCTCATGCAGAAGGAACAGCGGTATGGACAGCCGCGACTGGTTTCGTAATAGACGAAGCCACGCTCCATGTCGACCAGCCCGGCGGCAAAGGGGGAGGGAATCCTGTCCAGGTTTGCCAACGGCGGCCCATCCGGCCCCACCTGAACAGTTCCGCCCTCGCGCCACAGCAGGCGGGGGACGCCTTGCGGCGTGCGCTGTTCAGACCATGCTTTTAATAGCCCATGCAGGGGGATTTCTCCCTCACCGCAAATCACCGCGGTCAATCCGGGGTGCTGCTCGAACAATTTCTCGCTCTCAAAGGAGGTTTCCGGACCACCTAGGACCAACCGTAATTCGGGGCGCACCACACTCAGGGCATCAACCAGATCCAGTGTCTCACGCCGGTTCCACAGATAGACTGAGAATGCCACCACATCGGCCTGTTGCTCCAGAATCGCAGCCAAAATGCTTTCCCGAGGCTCGTGCACGGTGAATTCGGCGATCTTTATCTCGATGCCGAGGTCAGCGCAATAACCTGCCAGGTAGGGCAGAGCCAGGCTTGCGTGGATAAATTTGCTATGCAGGGTTGTGAGGAGAACGCGCATGTGCGGAGAATAGCTCAGCTGTTGACCAAAAACCAGAGATTTATGGTGAATTGGCCTGGCCTTCGCGCGGCTTCATTGCGTCCTCCCCTGCGGTTGTGGTATGGTGCCCCGTTATTCCCAAACGGGAATCGGACTGATGATCAGCCAGCACTGCGCCGGCTTTAGTCTTGCCTCTGGAGTTACTGGCATAATGTCACGGACATGGATTCTTTTAATCGCCTCCCTGTGTGTCGGAGGCTGCTCCCATCTGCATGTGGACAGTGTTCCGCATTGGCAGTCAATGACTTCCCCACGGCTCTGTCTGGTCAGTGAAACAAACCCTGATTATCGTGACCAGGTTGCTGCGGGACTAAGGCGTGGCGGCTGGGAGTTTGTCGGAGCCTGTGATGACAACGTACCATCTGGTGCTGTGCGAGCTGATTATCAGTTGCAGTGGGTGACCGACCTGGATGCAGAAGCACGAGTGACGCAGCGTCCGGCCAGTTTCCATCTGCAATTACGCAGCGCCGGAGATCAGACCCTGCTGGCGGTGGCCGATTATTTCTTTCCCAATCCACCCGAAGCCATCACTGTGGGGATCAACGCAGCCTGCGCCGCCCTGGCCCGCCAGGCGGCGGAACCTGGCGTAAAAGAAGTCCCCTCCCAGCCTGCGGCTGTGATCCCTCAAGCGGCAAAATCAGTGACACCGGCTGTGGAGCCAGTCGAATCGACTGAAAAAAGGTCGATTTCGAAAGAGGACTCAGATGGTGGATCGACCCCATCCGAAGCTGCTCCGGTTGAAGTGAAGCCGATGCAGACGTCTCCTTGGATTCCTCGATTTAAATCCTGGGGTTTGGACGGTTGGGATGATTCCGCGCAAGATGATAAAATAAATGAGTAAAACCGGAAGCGACCGGTGCTCGGGTGATTATTCACGCCACTGCTGTCGCTGCACCCGATATTGATAAAGGAAAATCCCGATGAGTCGGAAAACCATTTTAACTGTTGTGGCTGACGAACAGGGCGAAGTCTTCGAATATCCGGGGATGCTCATGGTTGGCCAGAACGGTACTGACATCCGGCCCCCTTTTGCTGAAGAACTGATTCCCTTGCCCCGCGGCAGCCGTCTGTTCACCATCCCCGGCGCGCCTCCCCTGGCACGAGAAGCGCGAAGCGGCAAAATCCGTACGGTCAACGAACTCCCTTCGTCCTGGGGAGGCGGCTCAGTACAGGCTGTGTGCGCTTTTCTGGCGCCGGCCTTTACCCGGACGCTGTTGCCGGCCGCCGATTACAGCCGCAAGACTGAAGTGCTACCATTATGGGCGTATACCGCTGTCGGCTGGTGTGTCGAGGAAGAACGGTTCTATGCGGCTGCCGTGAGGGTTGATCGAAATGAACAATGGAACCCGGATCAGTTCGATGACCGGGAAGTCGAACCGCGCGTGCGTCGAACTCTCAACAAATATTCGAAAAACCGGCTTTATGAGCAGTTGTCCCGTTGTGCGCTGGATTACCATTGCTTTGCCGCCAAAAACCTCTTCATGCAACGCTGGGAAGCTCCCTTGCCGACCTCACCGGCTTGCAACTCCCGCTGTCTCGGTTGCCTTTCCCAGCAACCCCAAGCCTCTGAATGTTGTCCGGCCAGCCATGAGCGGCTTGATTTCGTACCGACTCCGGAAGAACTTTGTGAGGTGGCTGTTCCTCATTTGCAGCAGGCTGAGAACGCCATTGTTTCTTTTGGCCAGGGGTGCGAAGGGGACCCGATTTTGCAGGCAGATACGATCTGCCGCGCTATTCGTGAGATGCGGCGGCAGACTGAGCGGGGTACCATCAATTTTAATTCCAACGCATCGATCCCGGACGCAATCGACCGCCTGGCAGATGCTGGTCTGGATTCGATCCGCATTTCCCTCAACTCGGTGCGTGAAGAGTATTATCAGGCCTATTATCGACCTCAAGGTTATCGTTTTAGTGATGTGATGGAATCGGTGCGGCGGGCTAAACGCAATGGCCTGTTCACCATGCTCAATTATCTGGTCTTCCCGGGCTTTACCGACCAGGAAGAGGAAGTGCAGGCATTATTGGCGCTGCTGCGCGAAACCCAGGTCGATCTCATTCAGATGCGCAATCTGAGCATCGATCCGCAGATGTACCTGCAGGCTATGAATATTTCCGGTGGAGGAATGGGTATGCGGCGCATGCTCGATCTGATCAAGCGTGAAGTCCCCCGCATCCAGTACGGTTATTTCAACCGCACCCGGGAAGGGTTTTTCCCTCCCGGTTTCGAATCCGATTGGCCGCTGATTGGAGCGGCTCATTAGGCGCGAGCCAGCATGCATTACTTTTGGCCAAAATCGTTTCTGAGTCTGGTTCTCCTCGGTTTTGCCGTGGTGGCGCTGCCGCTGCTGGTTGCGCTGGTCAATGCCCAAATTTCCATGGGCCGGCTGGCGGGCCAGAGTACCCAGGCGGTGTACCGCTCCGTCGGTGTGACCCAGGGGAGTCGGATTCTGCTGGAACGGATCATCGCCCTCGAGCGAAAGGCTCGCCAGTACGAGGTCTTGGGCGATCCCCATCTGCTGACGGAAGTCAAGGAACGGCATGTTGATATCGTCACCACCTTGCAGCAGCTTTTCCCCTTGTCTCGTGATGTGGATTTGACGGCTCGCTTGGAACGTCTTCAAAAGGGTGAGCAGGATGTTTTCGATACCTTAATAAGCCAGCCTCGCGGCAGTGAAGAACAGAAGCTGGCCCTGCAGCGGTTTAACGATTTGAACACTCTGGCCAACGATGTCTATGCCCAGAGCAACGACCTGATCGTCCACGAAGTGGACATTATGCAACAGACCGTGGATCGGGCCAAAATGGTCTTGGTTTATCAAGCCATCGCTCTGATCCCCTTCACTCTATTGTTCATGGCGTTGTTTACCCTTTTGTTATCCAAGCCGATCCGCCAACTGCACAAGGTTATTTTTCGGCTCGGGGAAGGGGATTTCAACACCCCGGCCAAAGTGGCTGGTCCTCGGGACCTGGTGATGCTCGGCGAACGTCTCGACTGGTTGCGCAACCAGTTGGCTGATTTGGAACGCGCTAAAAGCAAATTTGTTGCTCAGGTCTCGCATGAATTAAAGACCCCGCTGGCTTCGATTCGCGAAGGGGCCGACCTGCTGGCGGATGAGGTCGGTGGGCCGCTCAATCAGCAGCAGCAGGCGATCACCGCAATCATCAAGAAGAACAGCAAGCAACTGCAGAATCTGATTGAAAACCTGCTCGGATTCAGTAAAGCCCAGGCGAAACTGACCGCCTTACATTGTACACAGGTGGCTATGAAGACCCTGATTGAAGAGGTTCTGGAGGATCAGAAGCCGGTTTTTCTCAAGAAAGATTTGGATATGCGGCTTGAACTCGATGATGTCGTGTTGTGGGGTGATCGTGAGCGCCTACGCACGGTCATTGACAATCTGCTCTCTAATGCTGTCAAATATACTCCCGTCGCAGGTTGGGTACGGCTCTGCCTGTTTCTGGACGGCGAATACGCTCAATTGGATGTCATCGACTCCGGTCCCGGTATCCCTTCCCATCAGAAGGAAAAGGTCTTTGCCCCGTTTTACCAGGGCCGGCCATCTCCGGGGCCGATCAAGGGGACGGGGCTGGGGCTGTCCATCGCCCGCGAATTCGTCCTCGCCCATGGCGGGGAGCTCAACCTTGTCGATATTGCTGCTGGCGGGACCCATTTTCAAATGCGCCTGCCTTTAGATAAAAAAGAGGAAGCTCAATGAGATTCTGTTATTACCGCATCTTTCAGGTGTTGGTCCTATCCACCTGCCTTTTCGTTCTGTGGGGTTGCGCTGCCATGGAGGAGTTCTTTGCCCGAAACCTAGGGCAGCAGGGAGCTGACGGGCAGGAGCGGCCAGCTGTTACGGACCAACCTGCGACTGCCACCGATACAACGCCACCGGCCCAGGAAGAGCCTCCTGCCGTTGTCGTCCGTCCGCCAACGCCCAAATCTGATGTGCATGAGATTCTTGCCTATTTTCAATATCTGCAGGAACTCCCGGCTAACGAACTGGCCCTTGAGTACCGTCAGGCGCGCCGCGCTTTTGAGAAGAACTCTTCCAATTACGATCGTTTCCGCTTGATTTGTATGTCCATTCTTCCCGATCAAAGATTCACTGACCGGGCCTATGCGTTGAAGCTTATCAGCGATTTTGAAAGGACCAGCCCACGAGCGAAAGCTGATCTGACCCGTCTTGCCAGTCTGCTGAAACTTTTGCTGATGCAGCAACAGGATCTGCACAAGGAACTTCTCAGTGAACGTGAGAAGGCTGATGTTTTGGCACGTCAGTTGAAAGAGCTGAAGGACATCGAAAAAATCCTCAGCGAACGGGAATTGAAAGGGTTAAATGGTAAATGAGTAATTTGGCGCTGGAGCAAAAATACCGCATTCTTCTGGTCGATGACGACCCGGATCTTTTAAGCCTTCTATCCATGCGGCTGACCGGGGCCGGCTATGAAGTGAACTCAGCGCAAAGCGCGGAAGAAGCTTTAGCCCAGTTTCCGGTCACCCACCCGCAATTGGTGATTACTGATCTGCGCATGGAAGGGATGGACGGTATTGCTCTGTTCGATGCTTTGCGGCAAATTAACAGCTCTGTGCCGGTTATCATTCTCACTGCTCACGGGTCCATCCCGGAGGCCGTCGAGGCCACTAAACGAGGAGTTTTTTCGTTTCTGACCAAACCGTTCGACAGCCGCGAACTGATCCGTGAAATTGAGCGTGCATTGAACCTGACGGCTGGGGGCATCAACACTGCCGGAAGTGGCGTTGCGTCCTACTGGCGGTCTGAAATCATCACCCGCAGCCCGATCATGGAGGAATTACTCGGCAAAGCCAAACTGGCTGCCGAGAGCCAGGCCAGCATTCTGTTGCGAGGCGAGAGCGGTACCGGCAAGGAACTGATGGCCCGCGCCATTCATCGGGCCAGCAACCGGTCAGGCAATGTCTTTGAAGCCGTCAACTGCGGTGCCATTCCCGACGCCTTACTGGAGTCCGAGCTGTTTGGCCACACCAAAGGGTCCTTTACCGGAGCCATTCAGAATTACGCCGGTCTGTTCAAGACGGCTCATGGCGGGACCCTGTTCCTTGATGAGATAGGGGATATGCCGCTTCCCTTACAGGTCAAACTGCTTCGCGTCCTGCAGGAAAAGCAGGTACGCCCGGTTGGTTCAGCTCGTTCCGTGCCGGTGGATGTGCGGATTATTTCCGCGACCCATCGTGATTTGGAAAAGGAAATCATCGCAGGAACCTTCCGTGAAGACCTTTACTACCGACTTAATGTTGTTGCCCTGGAGATCCCCAGCCTGACAGAACGGCGTGAAGATATCCCGCTGCTGGCCAATCACTTTTTGAAAAAGCTGACTGAAGAATCTGGTAAGAAAATCAATGGGTTTTCTGCTGATGCGCTGGACGTTCTGGTCTCTGCCAGCTGGCCGGGTAATGTTCGGCAATTGCTCAACGTTGTCGAACAGGCCGTAGCGCTTGCGACGACTCAGGTCATATCTGCGGACCTGCTAAAAAATGCGATTCGGGAAAACAATGAAAGGATCCCTTCGTTTGCTGAAGCTAAGCGGCATTTTGAACAGGAATACCTGGTTCGTTTACTGAAAATCACGCGCGGCAATGTCAGTCAGGCTGCCCGTCTGGCCAAAAGGAACCGGACGGATTTCTATAAACTGCTGCAGCGCCATCATATCGTCCCCACCTTATTTAAGTCCCAGTCCTGACATAGAAAATTGGGTTTTAGAGTGCCCCTTGTCGCAAAAAGGAGACGATGGGCGACTTGTCCTTTTCCGTTGATTTTCTTTTGTATTTCCTTGTCCAACAATAAGCCACCATCTCGTTTTCTTGTTTCCTGAAGATTAAAGCGCTCCTTCCTGTCGCTTTTTTGCGACATTTTTTTTGCCGAATTTACTGCAATTGGCAAAATCAGTGGTATTTTATGTCTCGAAACAGAGACGAAATAGACAGTTTTGGGGGTATTTACACCCTCGTCTTAACGGTTTTTTATTGTTTCCTTAACCCGAATAAACAATTTTTCAGGCTGGCATGGCTGTTGCTGAACCTTCCTAAAGATTGTGTGAAATGATCCGATATATATATTTAGTCGGAAATTTTATCCCACTGGATGGGGAGGTTTTCCCGGAAAATGAAAAAACGAAATTGGTTCCGAACCCTGGTTATCTTGACTTGGGGTCTGACTATGGGATTGGTTGCCTATGCCGGGCAAAGCGGCTGGGGGACCGATGGCCAGGTCGATGAGCAGTTAGCCATTCGTCACGCTGCACTTGAGGAATGTTCTGTATCCTACCGGCTGGCTTATGTCCGTGAACTTGAAAATCACGAGTTGGTGTTAACTCGAGGGCAGAACGAGTTGCCGGGACTGAGACCTTTTCCAGAACTGGTTGTGTTCGTTCAAGAAGATGATGGAACTCCGATTCACGATGCTGCGGTGAAGTATTCGGTCCGATCGCCTGAAGGTCGCTGGGTACAGGCGCGCGCGTTACCCGTGGGGAATGGGTTTTGTGGCGGGATCTTCTGTAACCAGGTTGGCAATTACCAGATCGAGATGGAAGTGACCCGCTCAGGACGCACAATGGTTGACAGATTTGATCTGGAAGTGCAATAGTATCAAAGCTTTAAAAGGTACTGTGGGCTTTTGCCTGGCAACTTGTTAGATATCTGGTTTATCAGGTTGCCCATTTATTCAATGTGGGAGTATTTCATGGATTTCAAATTGCGCATCCTGGCGGTCTGTTCCCTGGGGCTGCTTCTGGGAGGTGGGGTCGCCTGGGCTGACACCCGTTATGTTTCTGATGAACTGATCATTACCGTACGGCAAGGTAAAGGTAATGAATACAAGATACTGAAGACCATAAAATCCAACACTGCGATGCAGGTTCTGGAAGAAGACAACACTTACCTTAAAGTTCGACTTGACAGCGGTCTTGAGGGATATGTCCTGCGCCAGTACGTTACCAATAAAATTCCCAAACCGATCATTATTGAACAACTGGAGAAGGAGAGGGACGTTCTAAAACAGAAATTGGCAAAATGGGAAGCTGGCCAGAACGGGTTGCAAGATGAACTGGATTCCTTGCGTCAGCAGGACAAAATATCCCAGGCTGATTTGAATAGCACCCGACAACAACTGGAAAAAATCACCAGCCAGTACGAAAGTTTGAAAGAAAAATCCGCAAACGTTATGCAATTGTCCGAAGAACGGGATCAAATGCAAACAGAGAACGCTCGCCTTACCCAGGAAGTTCAACAATTGCGGGGAGAAAACAAAGATCTGCTGCGGACAGGAATGATTCGTTGGTTTCTGGCCGGCGGCGGCGTATTTTTCTTCGGTTGGATTTCCGGCAAAATTTCCAGGCGCAAAAAACGCAGTAGTTTCTAATTGTATTCAGGGCGCGAATCCTCTCCTATGGTAAAACGCAAGCGACTTGTCATCGTTGGCGGAGGCCATGCCCATCTTGAACTTCTGTCCCGGCTGGACGAAATCATTCGGCTGGGGAACGAAGTTGTCCTCATCAATCCCTCCCCCTTCCATTATTATTCCGGCATGGGTCCGGGGCTTCTCTCCGGTACTTATACCCCTGCGCAGGCTAGGTTCCCTGTCGAGAAAATCATTTCCCGAAAAGGGGGCCGATTTATATTGGACCGAGTCGTCCGCATAGATCCGGCTCGGAAGCGTCTTCTGCTTGCCGCTGGAGACTCGCTGGATTATGACTTGGCAAGCTTCAATGTCGGCAGTGAGGTCCCTTTGCAAAGGGAGAATTTCGATTCACAGTGGTGTCTGCCGGTGAAGCCGATTGAAGGCTTGGCAGAAGCTCGCAAGAGAATTTTGTCTGCTTCGGATACAAAGCAAAACCGTTTTGCGGTGATCGGAGGCGGGCCGGCCGGTGTTGAACTGGCCGCCAATCTGAAGTTCCTGCTGACTAAGGAAAAACGACAGGGAGAGGTTTTACTCCTGGCCAAAGGCCCTTTGCTCCATGGATTCCCCTTGCGGATGCAAAATCTGGCCAGACGGTGTTTGTTGAAACAAGGCATTCATGTCATGGAAGAGACTCAGGTCGAAAGCGTTCTCCATGGGACAATAAAGACATTGAATGGTGAATCGATCCCTTGCCACTTCGCCTTAGCTGCCACAGGGGTGCTCCCTTCAAGGATTTTTGCTGATTCCGACCTGCCAATTGCCGAGGATGGTGGTTTGTTGGTGAACCCGCAACTGCAGGGAATTGACAATCCGGATATCTTCGGAGGAGGGGACTGCATCAGTCTATTTGGTCAGCGTTTAGCCCGGGTTGGTGTGTATGCCGTCAGGCAAGCCCCGATCCTTGCGCATAACATTCTGGCTCGTCTGACCGGAAAAGAGTTGCAAAGCTTTGTGCCGCAACGCGATTTCCTGTTGATATTGAATCTCGGTCAGGGGGGAGGGCTGTTGCGACGAAACGGTTTTGTCTGGCAGGGGCAGCTGGCGTTTCAGCTCAAAAATTTCATCGATCAGCGCTTCATGCAACGCTATCAGGGTTGTGGAGATTCGACCAAACCCTGAAACCGATTTTGTTGGCAGGACATCGATTCGACAAGGCTTTTAACCTGCGGTAGAAAATTCCAGAAATCCTCTTCCAAACCGGCATAGTTGAGATCCAGTTCTGAAGCCGCTTCAGCGAGCCCTGTTGTACGGCTCAAACGACTGGATAACCGGTGCAGCACGATGTCCATTGTGTCGCGATCCCGATAAGACACCAGCCAATTGTGACCAATCATTGCAGGAACGATGCGCTGCAGGGCCAGTGGCAAAATTTTCTTCTGTTGTTCCAGGAGGGAGTAGACTCTGGCCGCGAATGTCTCCAGGGAAACGTCGTGCACAGAATCCCAATGTACAGCCAGAAAGTGATCGTAAAAAATATCGATAATCAGTCCGCGGGTATGGCGCAGCAAAGGATTGAGTCGTTGTCGGCTGCGGCGGATGACAGGATGATCGTGAGCAAACCGATCAACTCCCCTGTGCATGCGGATTCCTTGAGTGATGTTCGGCGGGTAGGTGGCGTCGAGGGGACCTTTGACAAAATCCCCCATCAGGTTGCCTAACTGCAAGGCCGGGTCGGGCCCGGCCAAGAACAGGTGGAAAAGATAGTTCAAAACGGTTGGATTTTTCCTGTTAGCTGCAATTCTGTAATTTTGTCATTCTATCGCGCAGAATCCGCTGATCCTCATCCGCCAGGTCGTTTTTAGACAAGACCGCGGCATAGAAACGCACAGCAACTTCCCGCCGACCGCTCTGGGTGAGAAGGTCGCACATGTCGTTGACAATCTTGGCATCCGTCCCCTCCTTGCTGCAGAACAGCTCGAACGCCACCAGCGCCTCTTCTTCCCGGCCCTGAAGACAACGCAGTTTAGCCAGGCCCAATTGGGCGTATTTGTCATAGTGCCGGTTCAGGACGCCTAGGTAGGTCTGCTCGGCATCTTCCAGGCGGCCGACGTTGCGGTAAGCATCGCCCAAACGGGTAAGCAGGTTGACGGTCCCTTCATTTTTGGCAAGCAGGCGCTCCCAGTATTCGATAGCGCGTGGATAGTCCCTGGTCCAGCGATAGAAGTTACCCATGCCGTACAGGGCGTAGGGGTTATCTTCGTCCTGCTTGAGAGCTTTCTCGTAATAGTTCTTAGCTTGATCTAAATCGTTGCGGCGCCAGTAGAGGTTACCGACAATCGTCAGGATATTGATCAGGTCAGGGCGCTTGCTGAGGACCTTTTCGTAATAGTCGATGGCCAGGTTTTCCTGCCCGGTTTTGTGGTAAAGGTCAGCCAGCCCCATCAGGGAGTAACGGTCATCCGGATTGATCGCCAGCGCTTTCTTGTGGTAGCGCTCCGACTCTTCGTAGCGCCCGAGCATTTTGTAGCTGTCGGCGATACGGGTCAGGACAAAGATATCGCTGGACCGGTATTTAAGGTATTCCTCCCACAATTCAATCGCTCGGTTAAATTGCTGCTGCTCGCGAAATGTATCGCCCAATCCGCGTAAAGCGAACAGGTTGTTGGGCTCCTGTTTGAGAACCTTTTGGTAACATGCGGCAGCATTTTTTAGATCGTTCAGACTCTTCAGGCATTCACCGAGCCCCGTCAACAGATAGGGATTGTTCGGTTCCAATGCGAGGGCCTGTTCGAATAAGGTCTGCGCCTGACGGAAGTTTTTTCGTTTCAGCAGTTGATGGCCCTGTTTGGAGAGCTCGACTACCTTGCCGTGATGATCCGTCTGTTGCTGGTTGGGGGAGTGCGGGGAGTGTTCCATGAATCCTCTTCTGCCTTTCCGAGCACATTTTTCGCCATCCGCGGATGGACTATTGAGAGCCTTTGCCAGCCGCGTTGCCTCCAGTCGCTAAGATTAGCGTTGTGGAACGGTTGGGAAGGGGGTGGCGATACGTCTTCTATCTTTTATAGTTTGCGGATCTTATTTTTCAATACCAGAATTTCAAATGCCATGGCCGTTTTTGTTGCCAGCATCTGCAGATCGGCTACCTTATTACTGATCGGTTGCTTGCCTCCCTCGGCATAGATAATCCCGACGACTCTGCCTGCCAGCAGAATTGGTACCAGCACAGCCATGTCCGGCAACCCGCCGCCCATTTCCTGCAGAAACAAAGAATTATAAGGGGTCCGGGGGAGTGGCCCTAGGTAAAAACCTTTGCTTTCGACAACAGTTTTGAAAACTGAAGCTTCATCAAAAGGCACGGAGAACTGCACAAAGTTTTCCAGGTCTTTACGCTCTGCCATGGCTTTCCAGCCAACCACATTCTGATCTTTGACCAGCAGTAACGCACCTCGTTGAAATTCGCAACCGAGAAAACCGACCAAATATTTAGCGACATCATCACGATCGTCCGCGTCGGCCATGCCATTGCAGACGAAATCCATGTCGCACTCTTCAGGTCTGATGGTTTTGTTGTCCGGTTGCCAAGCCCCGACCCATTGTTGAGCGGTAGCCTCGTCCGGTATCTCAGCGCCGAGCCACCGCCGATCGGCTGGAGGGTCGGCAGAGGGTTGCGCCGAATTTGCCGTCGGTTTGGCTTTGTTATGCTCGAATGTTGGCGCTTTCGCGATAAACCGGCGACTGCGTCCGACCTTGTAATGTTTTTCCAAGGCCATACTCAGGCGCAATTCGGGAGTGACGGCTGGTTGGATAATGAAACCGGTACGGAATGCTATCTCGTCGATAGACTTCAGGTTGGAAGGGTCGGCCATGACGAGGGTCAGCCGCCGATTTTCCTTTCGAAACGGGATGACCTGATACTTTTCGGCAATATCGCGTGGAATCAGCTGAATAATTTCAGCCGGAATTTTCATCAGATGATCCGGAGGATCGAGGTAAGGAACTTTAAGCTTTTTGCTCAACAGTCGGGCAATCTCATCCTCTTCCAGGATTCCCATCTCGATCAGATTGGTTCCAAGTCGGCCACCGAAGATGACCTGAAGCTTTAAGGCTTCCTCCAATTGGGCAGGAGTAATCTTGCCCTCATGAATCAACATTTCACCTAATTTCATTTCCATGGATTCCTCGACGACGAAATCCTTATGCCACCCAAAAAATGCGGCGATAAAAAGGGTTGTTCAGTTCATTTAAAGGGCGGATGAATCTGCTTTAGGCGGAGCCTCTGCAGTCAACACCTTGGCTTTGGTTTCAAGTTCAGTCAGATAGGTCTTCACCATTTGTTCGAATTCGACCTTGTGTGCCGCTGAGACCGGATTGGCAGGGGTCGATTTGATCTTTAACGGGTTGATCGGCTGGCCGTTTTTGAAGACCCGAAAATCGAGATGCGGACCAGTCGCGATGCCGGTGCTGCCCACATAGCCGATTACATCTCCCTGGCGAACCTTTTTCCCCTGCTGAATTCCTTTTCCGAAGCGACTTAAATGGATATAGGTCGTTTCATAGCTGTTGGGATGGCGAATCCGCACCAGATTACCGTTGTTGCGGTCATAACTTTTGCGGATGACTGTCCCCTCGGCGACCGACATGACCGGCGTCCCGGCCGGGGCTGCATAATCGATTGCCAGATGTGGTTTCCAGGTGTTGAGCACAGGATGGAAGCGGTTACGGGAGAACCCGGAGGAAATCCGTGTGTAGGACAGCGGCGCTTTGAGAAATGCCTTGCGCAGACTCCGGCCATCAGCATCAAAATAATCGGCTTTACGTTCACCGTCCTTGAACAGGATGGCTGTATAGCGCTGTCCGGCATTGATGAATTCTGCTGCGAGAATGCGTCCGTAACCCGCTGGTTGATTGTCTCGATAGCGTTTCTCCACCAGGATGGAGAAAGAATCCCCTTCACGCATGTCGCGCATGAAGTCGATATCCCAGGCAAAGATATCGGCCAGGCGGATAGCCAAGAGTGAATTCTCGCCGGTTTCAGCCACGGCTTCGAACAGGCTGCTTTGGATTTGACCGGAAACGACATGGGTGGAAACTGTATAGTCGATGGGGTGCCGGGTGATGTCAAACCCTTCGGCATTTTTTTGAATGATCAACTGTTCTTCTTGATCGATATCGTAGAGAAAGGACTCAAATTTCCCTTCTTTTAAAGCCATTTTGTAGGGTTGGTTGGCACAGATTTTTGAAAGGGGAAAGACCGGTTTGCATTGTTTGGCCAGGTTGTGAATATCCTGCGCCGAAAAATAATCGCCGAGGAGTGCCGTGATAGTCGCACCGGGCTGGATGGTTCCTTCAACCCATTCAATTTGAGGCTCGGGTGGGATGACAGGAGGAGGCGGAACCGCTGCCGCGGGTGCCGCAGGTTCGGCGACGGGAGCAGGAACTATACGGGCTTCTGTTTCCTGGGTCGTAGGTCGCCATGTCGCCAGCATGACTCCGACCCCGATTGCCAGGAGCAATAGGGGCAGGGAAGGGAGGCTTCTTTTTCGTGAAGGTTGGCGTTTATTCCCGGTCGGCGGATTGAAATCGATAGTCACGTCTGCTGGGATCCTTTGGCAATCCCCGGAGGGAGGTATTTAATCAACTCTCGAATTTTAGCAGGTTTTTAAAGGGATTGTCCAGTTGTATAAAAACCCGGGCCCGCTCGAATAAGATTTTGTTTCCTGCAAAACCGAAACATGTAATCGTCAGGCTTGAAATCGTTCCATGATTTAGGCTAGCTTGGGCGGAAATGAGAGACTTTTTCCCCTTTTGGGGGTTCAGGAGAAGATATGATCAATGTTACGCGATTGACCGAAGAATTCGCCCGCTTGGCCTCAATTTCCAGTCCTTCTTTTCGTGAAGGAGAGATCTCAGCTTATCTGACCAAGCGTTTTACGCAGTTCGGCTGCCGGGTTGCCACCGACGGGGCCGGTTCCCGGATCGGCAGCCAGAGCGACAATCTGGTGGCTTACTGGCCTGCGGTCGGGAAAGATGCCGAACCTTTCATGCTGTCGGTGCATATGGATACGGTGGAGCCGGCTGACAACGTGGTGCCGGTCCTGCGTGATGGTGTCTTTTACAGTGCCGGCGACACGGTTCTCGGCTCGGACGATAAGTCGGGGATCGCCGAAATCATCGAAGCCATGGAGGTGATCACCGAGCAAAACATTCCACACGGCCCGGTGGAAATCGTGGTTACCGTGTGCGAGGAAGTCGGCCTGCTGGGAGCCAAGAATTTCGATACATCCCTGCTGCAGTCCAAACGTGGTCTGGCGCTCGATACTGCCGGAGTCGATATCCTGATTCATCGCGCCCCTTGCGCCAACAAGTTACGCATGGAGATTGTCGGCCAGGAATCGCATGCCGGTATTGCCCCGGAGAACGGCCTGTCCGCTATTCTGGTTGCGGCGCGAGCTCTGGAGAAGATGCAGTTGGGGCGTATCGATGAGGAGACCACCGCCAACATCGGTACTATCCACGGCGGCCAGGCCACGAATATCGTGCCGCGCAAAGTCGTTCTGGAAGGGGAGGCGCGCAGCCATGACCCAGCTAAGTTGAGGCGCCAGACCCAGCACATTTGCGAGTGTATCGTGGACGCCGCCCAAGAGCTAGCCAAGCAGATCGACGGTCGGCTGTTTCAGGCTCAGGTCACCACAGAGGTTACGGCGGATTATCCGGTGATGGCGGTGCCCGCCGATTCTCCCTGGATTCAGTACGTTGCCGAGGCGCACCGTCGTCTGGGGCGCAACCTGGTGATAAAAGGTGCTGGAGGCGGGAGCGATGCCAACATCTTCAACAGCCACGGCATCGAGACGGTCATTCTGGCGACCGGGATGAGCAAGGTCCATTCCAGTGAAGAACATGTAGCCGTCGCTGATATGGCCAAGGTCGCCGAAGCTCTGGTCGAAATTATCCGCGGCGCCTGATCAGGGAAGGACACCATGAAATTCGCCGTTTCGCCGCTGATCCGCCAGGTTCACTTTCCCCCGATCTCCGAAGTTCAGGGATGGCTGCGTGATTGTCAGGCCAACGCACCCAAACCTCTGTTCGATCTCTGTCAGGCCGTTCCCGACTATCCGCCGGCAGGACCTCTCATCGAATATCTGCAGTCACGACTCACTGACCCGACGGTGGCTCGATATTCACCGGATGAGGGCTTACCGGAGGTGCGGAATGCGATCTGTCATCATTACCGCCAGCGTTATGCCGCTCGGATCGATCCGAGCCAGCTTTGCTTGAGTATCGGTGCCAGCCAGGCGTTCTGGCTGGCCATGATGGTGTTGTGTCGCGAAGGGGACGAGGTCATTGTGCAGACTCCCTATTACTTTGACCACGCCATGGCTTTGCAGGGGATGGGGGTCGAAGCTCGTCTCACCCCGTTTGTCGAGGACCGCTGCGGATTGCCTGACGTGGCAACCATTGCCGCCATGATCACCCCGCGCACCAAGGCCATTCTGGTCGTGACACCAAGTAACCCAACCGGGACCGTTTGTTCTGCGCCATTGATCGAAGAGCTTTACCAATTGGCCAAAGCCAACGGCCTGGCCTTGATCCTCGATGAAACTTACCAGGCGTTTCTGCCGAGACATGCGCCACCGCACAACCTGTTTAGCAGGCCCGACTGGGGGGATCATTTCGTCCATCTGGCCTCTTTTGGCAAAACCTATTCGCTGACCGGTTATCGGGCCGGGATGCTGGTGGCCTCGGCTGCCTTTATCCACGAAGCGTTGAAGGTGCAGGATACCATGGCGGTCTGTCAGCCACGGATCACCCAGCTGGCCGTGGCGTACGGGGTGGAAAATCTTTCCCCCTGGGTTGAAGCCAACCGTGACATGATGCTGCAGCGTCACGATCGGTTCGTGGCGGAGTTCGACCGGCCGGACAATGCTTTTAAACGTGTGTCCAGCGGGGCGTTCTTCGCCTGGGTTCGCCACCCCTTTGCCGGGCAGACCGGGCGCCAGGTGACGCGTATGCTGGTGGAAAAGGCCGGCCTGCTGGTCCTGCCGGGCGAGGTCTTCGGGCCGGGGCTGGAAAACTACCTGCGGCTTGCTTTCGGCAATATCCGCGCTGAGGATATCCCCGCTGCTATCGACCGTTTCTGCCAGATTTCTCCCTGATTGATCTCTGCCATGTCTCGTCCCACCCCGTTCGCCTCTCCGTTGCCAATTGACACGGTGTTGCCAGGGCTAAAAGAAGCCCTGACCGGGTCTTCCGCTGTGGTTTTGCAGGCCCCGCCCGGTTGCGGCAAGACCACCCGCGTCCCCCTGGCTCTGCTGCACGAGACTTGGCTGATGGGCCAGTCGATTTTGATGCTTGAGCCACGCCGCCTGGCGGCAACCAATGCTGCTCGTTATATGGCTTCGCTGCTCGGTGAAGCTGCCGGCGCCACGGTTGGATATGCGATTCGCTACGAGCGTCAAACGTCGTCGGCCACACGTATCGAGGTGGTGACCGAAGGGATTCTGACCCGTCGTTTGCAGTCCGATCCTTCCCTGGAAGGAATCGGGCTGGTCATTTTCGACGAGTTTCATGAACGCAATCTGCAATCCGACCTGGCCCTTGCCCTTGCCTTATGCCGTGACGCTCAACTCGGGCTGCGTGAGGACCTGAAGATTCTGGTCATGTCGGCCACCCTCGATGCTGAACCGGTGGCTCGCCTGCTAGGCGATGCTCCGCTGCTGACCAGCAAGGGGCGCAGCTATCCGGTAGAGGTGCGTTTCCTCGACCGTGACCCGGAAGGCCCGGTGGCTGAATATACCGCAATGGCCGTGCGACGCAGCCTCAAGGAAGCGGAAGGGGATGTGCTGGTATTCCTCCCGGGTGCCGGTGAAATCCGCCGCTGCCAAGAGCTGTTGGAATCATCTCCTCTGGTGGGCGATCCTCTGGTTTTGCCGTTGTACGCCGATCTGCCGTTCAAAGAACAGGAGCAGGCCATCTTGCCAGGCGAGCAGCGCCGGGTGGTGCTCGCTACCAATATTGCCGAGACCAGCCTGACCATCCAAGGCGTGCGGGTGGTGATCGACAGCGGTCTGGCGCGGCAACCCCGCTTCGACCCGTCTGCCGGTCTGTCGCGTCTGGATCTTGTGAAAATCTCCCGCGCCAGCGCCGAACAGCGCGCCGGTCGGGCAGGACGCCTGTCTGCTGGCATTTGCTACCGTCTGTGGAGTGAAGGTACTCACGGCAGTTTGCTCCCTTTTTCTCCACCTGAAATTCGTAACGCCGACCTCGCCCCCCTGGCACTGGACCTAGCCCGTTGGGGAGTGATTGACCCGCAGTCCCTGGCTTGGCTTGACCCGCCGCCTGCTGGGGCTTTGCAGGCGGCACGGCAACTGTTGTCAGCGCTGGGTGCTGTGGATGGTAACGGGCGGCTCACACCATTGGGAGAGCAAATGTCACGACTCCCTGCCCATCCTCGCATCGCCCGCCTGCTGGTGGCCGCGGGTGCGTGGGGACAATTGCCGCTGGGATGTGATCTGGCCGCTCTGCTGGCCGAGCGTGATCCGTTTCGCGCTTCGGTTGACGCCGGCCGAAAGACTGGCAGTGACCTGCTGGAACGGTTGGAGGCACTGAACCGCTGGCGCAGGAATTCTCGCGGGTTCTCTAGCGTGGAGCGTGCCGCACGTTTCTGGCGTCAGCAGTTAGGGGCAAAGGAGGGCAATGCCGTTGCGGAGATTTCGACGATCGGCCGTCTGGTTGCCGTAGCTTATCCCGATCGAATCGGCCGCGAACGGGAGGCCGGCTCACGCCGCTATCTGCTCACTAATGGCCAGGGTGCCAGGTTGTCTTCCCGTTCAGGGGTGCGGGATGAAGCCTATATCGTGGCGGTGGAAGTCGGCACGGGCCGCGAAGGCGAAGCGGAGATCGGCATGGCAAGCGCCCTTGACCTGCCGAGCATCGAAGAGCTGTTCCCGGAATCTTTGCAATGGCAACGGCAGATCGGTTGGGATGAGCGGGAGGGACGGATCGTGGCGCGTGAGGAGCGCCGTCTCGGAGCGCTGCTGCTGGCCAGTCGACCGTTTCAGCCTGAAGCGCAGGCATGCATCAATGCCGTGCTGGCAGGAATTCGTGGCCTGGGCTTGGAGGCATTGAACTGGACAGCAGAGGCTCTGCGTCTGGTTGCGCGGGTGCGTTTTGTGGCGAGGACTTTTCCTGAGGAAGAATGGCCCGATTTTTCTCCGGAAGGGCTGTCGCAAACGCTCGATGCCTGGCTGGGGCCATTTCTGACCTCGGTGCGCTCCCGCAATGACCTGGCTCGTCTCGATCTGCTGGCTCCGTTGGCCGCGCGGTTGTCATGGCAGCAGCAGCGGCGATTGGACGAACTTGCGCCGACCCACCTGGCTGTGCCCAGCGGGTCGAGAATTGCCGTGGATTATCAGGCCGAAACCGATCCGGTCCTGGCGGTCAAACTGCAGGAGCTGTTCGGTCTGGCTGATACACCGCGAGTGGCTGGCGGCCGGGTGCCGCTGCTGCTCCATCTGCTGTCGCCGGCCCGGCGGCCGATTCAGGTCACCCAGGATCTGCGCAACTTTTGGGACAATATCTATCCCGAAGTCAAAAAGGAACTCAAGGGGCGTTATCCGAAGCACCCCTGGCCCGATGATCCCTGGAATGCCGAACCGACGCGCTGGACCAATAAACGAAAATAGTTTCAGTTTCTGCAGGACATCTCAACAACCAACAGTCAGCGCAGAGCCAGGGCGGCATAAATGCGTGCGGCCGCTTCCACTTCGGCGAGGCTGGTCTGTTCCTCCGGCGTATGGGCGGTTTCCAGCGATCCTGGACCCAGGATCAGTGGCTTGCTGCCGGCCTGGAAAAACAGGTTGCCGTCGGAATGGGAGCGGAACGGGATAAACTCCAGGGGGAGGTTGAGGCGGGGATAGGTTTTTTCCAGAATCTCCATCAACCGGTTGAGGGGGGCGAGCTGGTAACCTTCGGCCTCAAAGTCAAAGCTCACCTCAAGGTCAAGGTCTTTGATGGTGCTGCGTGCTTTGGCCAGGATTTTTTCGAACTCCCCGCGAACCTTGCTCGGCACGACTTCCGGGGGAAGATGGAGGTCGATCAGTGCTTCGCAACGGTCAGGCACCACGAACCCGGCCCGGGAGGAACTCATCTCGCGTATTGAATAGACGAGCTGGGCGCGTTGCTTTTCAAACAGCGACGAGCGTTCGATCGTGAGCAAGACCCGCAGCATGGATTCGATGGCGTTATGCCCCAACTCCGGCAGGGAGGAATGGATGCGCCGTCCCTGGGTCGTCAGGGCAATCTCCATGTAACCGAAATGGCTGAACGCTGGAAGGAGCGAGGTCGGTTCTCCAATCACCACCCAGTCCGGGCGGCAGTCTTCCAGAAAACGCACGCTGCCATCGCCGTTTTCTTCTTCACCGACCACCAGCAGCAGTCCGAGGGACGGACGCTCGTTTTCCGGCAGGGTCGCCAGGGCCAGCCACGCTTCAACCATGGCTGCGCAGCCACCTTTCATGTCAGCGCTCCCCAATCCGCGGACCACGCCCCATTCTTCGACAGCGGCGTAATCTTCAATGTCCCAAGCCGCCACGGTGTCGACGTGACCAACCAGATAGAGGTCCGAGGGCTCACTGCCCATGGTTGACACCAGGTTGAAACGATCCTCGTCCACGTACTGGCGCTGCACCGGAATTCCCGTCGCTGCCAGTTTCTCCTCCAAAAAAAGCTGAATATCTTCCTCTTTGCCGGAGGGGGAGTAGATATCAACCATGTCCATGAGGGTTTGCCGCAGTCGTTGTGCGTCGATGGCACTCCAAACTTTTTCGAGTTTCTCTGGCATGGTCAACTGCTTTTGCGTTTATGTCGCGAACGGGAAAGATTGAGGGTCATATAGACATGCTCGCGGACGTTATTGAACCCCTGCTTTTTGAAAAATTTGATACCGGCCTCGTTGTCGGCATCGGTATCGATGACAATCATGCGGACTCCCTGTTCCTTCATGCGGTGCTTAATCTCATTGAACAATTGATTTCCTGCGCCGCACTTCTGCAGACCGGGACGGACTCCGATCCACACCAGATATCCGTACTTCCAGGCGGAGTTCTGTTTCTCCACGGTGGTGCCGAGGGCAAAGCCGACAATTTCTCCGTTGAGCTCAGCCACCAGGCAGAGATCGCTGTCGGAATTGAACAAGGTCGTGATTTCGTACTCATCCCAGGTGCGGTACATGCTCGGCGAAAAGTCCGAGGTGAAAAGTTTTTCCCCCAGGTGGAAAACCGCCGCCATGTCGTCGATGGTCATTTCCCGAATTTCTAGTTCTTCATCGTCTATCTGCCTGGTCATAACTCCTCATCGGTTGAAATGGTTTCTGTCCCTGCTATTTCATTGGAGAATAACAGATAAATCGCCTTTTCGCAGAGCCTGCGGCACAAAAACTGCCCCATCACTAGGCCTGTCTTGATTCCGAGCGATCCAAGCGGGGTGAGACGGTTGTCGGTTTGAGATGAGGCAGGGGGGACGTTAGACCGTTGTTATTTCCAGGCGGCAATCAAAGGCTTCACAGAAGAGGTCGCCTTTGGCTTGCGCGCCATACAGCTCCACAGAAAGGTCCTCGGCCCCCTGCAGGGTCAGTCGCACCGTCTTCTCATTGACTGCGCAGCGGACTTCTTCGACCAGCAAGGCGCGCCGCCGGTCAAGGCCGTCGGCCAGCCGCAGAATCCCCCCAAGGCGCTGGACCAATTGCCGGTCTTCCGGGGCGAGCCGGGCGAAACCCTCATGTTTCATTTTGGGCAGGGCCTTGCGATGATAGCGAGCCAGGTTGGCGATGATCTCCCGTTCTCGGGGAGAAAACCCAAACAAGTCGGCATGGCGGATCAGGTGATAGGAATGCTTGTGATGTTGGGAGTAACTGATGAAGTAGCCGACGTCATGCAGCACGGCCGCCGCCTCGAGAAGTTGAGATGTTCGTTCGTCAACGGTCATCCGGGGAGACATGCCGGCCAGAATCTGTTGGGCCAGGCGGTTGACCTGCCGAGAATGGGCTTCGTCATAGTGACAGTCGCGGGCAAAATCCTCCAGCGATTGGCGCCAGTCGCGCCGCACGCTCTGGTTAGGACGCAGGCCGCGTTCTTCCAGGGATTGCAGGATGAGTCCCTCACGAATCCCCTTTTCATTGATGCGCAGCAGATTGACACGGAAGTGGCGCATCAGTTCATCGACCACCAGCACCCCGGCGACGATGATATCGGCCCGTTCCGGATTAAGGCCGGGAATCGCGCGTCGCCCTTTCTGATCATTGCGACTGAGCATGGCCAGTAAATGCACCACCTCGGAGCGCAGCACCTCGTAGTGGTGCACCGAATCGAACTGTTCTTTGCGCATGGACATGACCATGCTGGCGATGCTGGTCATGGTGCCGCCCGAACCGATGAGATACTGCATCGGCAGGCTCGGCCAGTCCAATTGTTTGCGCAGAGTTTTGCGTACCTGGCTGCGCAACGCCTGGATATTAGCGTCTGGCAAAGGATCCTGGCTCAGGTAACGCTCGGTCAGAACCACTGCCCCCAAGGGGAGGGACGCGATTTCATCCACATGGTCGCCAACCATGGAAACCAGTTCCACGCTCCCACCGCCGATATCGACCAGCAGGGTGTGTATGTTGTCGAGCTCAAAATTATGGCGGGTGCTGAGAGCAGCCAGTCCGGCTTCGTCTTCGCCGCTGATCAGGCGGATTTCAATGCCGGTCTGCTGCAGCATATCCGCCAGGAATTCCATGCCGTTGTCCGCCTGCCGCACTGCACTGGTGGCGACGGCCGCGATCGATTCCACCCCCATCCCTTCGATGATTTTTCCCATGCGCAACAAAGCTTGTTTTGCCCGTTCCCAGGACTGGGGTTGGATGCGACCGCTGGCTGCCAGCCCTTCGCCAAGGCGGACCGCTGCCTTTTCGTCATCCAGAACGCGGAACTCACCGTTTTCCAAGGCTTCGACAATAATACAACGGATTGAGTTGGTGCCGATATCGATGGCCGCGAGGCGTTTATTCATGAGAACTCCAAAGGAAATGTGGAGAGGGCTGATTAAAGCAGATTCCGTTTTTTGCCGCCCCGGCTTTTCTTCCGCCGGTAGCGCAATGATTCTTTTTGTTTTTTTACCGCAAACTCGATGAGTTGTTCCTGGCTGCCCGGCTCATCGCCCGTCTCGCTTCGGCGCTGCAGATAGGAACCATCGGATTGCATGTCCCAGGCGCTGCGCTGGTCGTTCATTTGGATATCCAGCATGGCGCGCAATTCCCGGCGCAATTGAGAATCGTCAACCGGCACCAGCACCTCCACCCGGTCTTCCAGGTTACGGCGCATGGCGTCCGCTGAACCTATGAAATACTCTTCGTTGCCGCTGTTCTGAAAATAGTAGACCCGGGCATGTTCAAGGAACCGACCGACGATGCTGACCACCCGCACTGTTTCCGACACGTTCGGCACGCCGGGGCGCAACCGGCAGCTGTCCCGCACCAACAGGTCGATCTTCACTCCGGCGCGGGAGGCCCGGTAGAGGGCGCGGATCACTTCCACATCGTCCAGGGCGTTCATTTTGAACTGGATCAATCCTGGCTTTTCCTTACTGTGCAGGCGGATTTCCCGGTCGATTTTGTCCAGAAGGGCTTTTTTCAACGATTTGGGGGCGGGGAGCAACTTATGGTAGGCCCGTTTTGGAGTGTAGCCGGTGGTCAGGTAATTGAACAGTTCTGTCGCGTCCTGGCCCAATTGAGGATCGCTGGTCAACAGGCCGTAGTCGCAATAGAGGCGGGCTGTGCCGGGATGGTAGTTTCCGGTGCCGATATGGACGTACCTGCGCAGCCCGTTAAAGTCCTGCCGCACCACCAGGATCACCTTGCAGTGGGTCTTCAATCCCACCACCCCATAGGTGACGTGAATTCCCACTTCCTCCATACGGCTGGCCAGGCGGATGTTGGCCTCTTCATCAAAGCGGGCCTTGAGTTCAACGACGACAGCGACCTGTTTGCCGCCGCGGGCGGCTGCAATGAGGTGGTCGATGATGCGGCTGTCGCTGGCGGTGCGGTAGAGGGTCATTTTGATCCCGCGCACCTTGGGGTCGCTACCCGCTTCCTGAAGGAAGCGTTCCACCGAGGAGGAAAACGATTCATAGGGATGGTGCAACAGGATGGACCCGGCATCGCGGATCGTATGAAAAATGTTGCGCTCGGTCTGCAGTCGAGGATGGTCAAGCGGTGCATGAGGCGAATAGCGCAGGTGGGGAATATCGAGGCCGGCCAACTCCATTAAGTTACCCATGGCGAGCATGCCACCTACTTCAAAGACGTCGCTCCCCTCGTCGAGATCCAGTTCTGCGGCGAGCATGCCACGGTGCAGCGGATCCATACCGGACCTGATTTCCAGGCGGACGATGGGCGCGAACTTGCGGTGCTGCAGTTCAGTTTCGATCATCGCCAGCAGGTCGTCGGCGTGTTCTTCGTTCCTTTCGGTGTTGGCGTTGCGAGTGACCCGGAACAGTTCGCAGGCGAGAATTTCCATCCCAGGAAAGAGCATATCGAGATTGTTGCACATCACGTCTTCCAGCAGAACGAAACGATCCCGGTTCCCCACCCGCAGAAACCGAGGCGCACCGGCGCCGACCGGGACCTTGACGCGGGCCAGGGACGTCTCGCTGCTGCCAGCTTGGCGCAGGGTAACGAGGAGATTCAACGACAGGTTGGAAATAAATGGAAACGGGTGGGCCGGGTCCATGGCCTGAGGGGTGACCAGCGGATAAATGGCATTGAAATAATGGTCTCGCAGCAATTTCTTTTCCCGAATCGTCAATTGATGATAGGACACCACCGCGATCCCTTCCTTGAGCAGCAAATCCTGCAGGTCGGGCATCAATCGTTCCTTCTCGTTTTCCAACTCCCGCACCCGGGCATAACATTCGATGATCTGCTGCTTGGGACTGCGACCATCCATGGTCAGACTCTGCACGCGCGCTCCCAGCTGTTGCTTGAGGCCGCCGATACGTTTCATGAAGAATTCATCGAGATTGGAGCTGACAATCGCAGCGAATTTCACCCGTTCGAGTAATGGATTCCGATCATCCTGGGCTTCATGCAGCACGCGGCGATTGAATTCGAGCCAAGACAGCTCTCGATTCAGATACAGCACCGGACAGGAGAGCTCCTGTTGTTCCTTGCGCTGTTTGAGTTTTTCGTTACTGGGGGTGGGGCTGCTCTTTGATACGATGGTTGTGGCAGGGCCGTCCTTTGTTGATGGAAGCACTCCAGTCTCGAGAACGGCAGCATCAGTGTTGTGAGAAAGCCTGGTCATAACACACCATTTTAAGCAGGATCAAAGTTCAATACATGAAAACCTTCGGGAAAACCGTCTGTTGAAAGTGCAGAGCAATTGTTTGGAAAAGATTAGGGATTTGTTAGGAAGTGGCCGAGATGAAAAAACCACGCATCTTACGCGACACCCCTTGTCGGTTTTTGTTTGAGATTTAATGTTCAGGCCTCCAGCAGTTGGCTCTTGGCCGAACCATAAAAATATGCAACCCCTCAGTTGCGGGGTTGCATCCATAACAAAAAACCCTCTATTCCTGCAGCCGGGCCAAAGGCCCGTTTGCAAGCTCTTTTAGTCCTGGAACGAATGCTTTCGCCCAGACGACTTGAATTTGTCCTTTGCTCAATCTCTCTTTCGATGCTGCGCTTTTCAAGCGCACTCTGCCAGTGCCGGATCGGTTTGCCGGTGAAAAGTCAGGAACTCGCTGGCTCCACTGCGTCCCAGGTAACGGCCGAGGGATTTCCTGTCAGTATGTGCCAAGTCCACGATGACCAAGGCATCGACAACGTCACTGAATTCGCGATCCAGATTGAAGGCCAGCACGCGACCGCCAAGCCCGAGGTAATGACGCAGCAAGACCGGAATCCCGCCATGGTCCGGATCGAGTTCGGCGATCAGTTCGCTGACCTCATCCAGGTTGTTGCGCAAAGTTTCCAATAATAGCCGGTCGCAGCCAGGGATTTTCGGTGAATGCAGGCGGATCGGCGTGCGTGGCTGGACCAGATTGGCCAACTCCGGGAGGAAGCAGGTCTCTTTCAGAGCCCCGGTGAGCAGATCCTTGGACAACTGGCTGTAATCACGGCTGATGCTAACCGGGCCGAACAGGGTCCGATATTGGGGATGACGTGCCACGAATGCACCGATCCCCTTCCACAGCAGCAACAGTGGCGCGAACTGGCGCTGATATTCCGGGCGAACAAACGAACGACCCAGTTCCAAGGCTGGTCCGAGTCGTTCAAGGAATTCTTCGCCGTAATGAAACAGGGTATGGGTGTAAAACTGTTGCGGCAGACTCCCTGCCGCTGCATCGACACGACCGATGCGGTAGGCACCGACCACCTCGCTTTTGCTGCGCTGCCAGATGAACAGGTGGCTGTAATGAGAATCAAAGACATCGATGTCAAACTCTTGGCCGGTCCCTTCGCCCACGGCGCGGAAGGTCAATTCTCGCAACCGGCCGATTTCCAGCAACAGACAGGGGATTTGGCGTGGCTCGGCCAGGTAGACATCGAATTCGCCATTGCTGGTGAGTCGCTGTTGCTCGGGAAGGCTGGCCACCTCAAAGGCCAGGTGTTCAATCGGCTGTGGCGCAGCGACCGGTTTCTGTCCCGATGTGCTCGCCTCGCGCTGCCCTTGAGTCTGTGTGCCCCCCTTGCCGAGCAGATAGGTTCGTAATCGCAGGTAGGCGACCAGCTCCGCATCACTGGTAAAGGATGTGAGCCGCTCCGCGGGCAAAACCTTGCCGATGCGCATAGGTAGCGCGTGGCGTCGTTTGTTGAGCAGTTGCCGCGGGAGGAGCGCGGTGCGCAGCCGGCGGTGAATCAGGCCGGCAATTTGAAAAGCCGCACCATTGTTGCCGCCGAACCAGACCGGCAGTACCGCGGCGCCGCTGAGGCGAACCAGCGAAGCGAGATCCTCTGTCCAGGGGGGATCGACCACCCCCTTCTTGGAAATCTGCAAGTGAGAAACCTCGCCGGCCGGAAAGACTACCAGCACGCCACCCGATTTCAACCAGCGCAAGGCCCGCCGCATCGGGCTGCGATTGCCCGCCGCTGCGTTGGGACCGCCAAACGGGTCGACCGGAATGACCAGATCCTGCATCTGGGGAATGCGATTCAATAAATGGTTGGCCAGAATCCGTACGTCGGCCCGCACCTGCAGCAGTTGGTGGGCCAGGACCAACCCTTCCGCGGCGCCAAAGGGATGGTTGGCTACCACCAGCAGTCCCCCTTGGGTGGGAATCCGGGAAAGCCCCTCGCTGCTACAGTCGGCTTTCAAGCCCAGGGTGCTGACCACCCGGCTTATGAATTCGGCGCCGCGCAGCTCCGCGGGAAAAGAGGCGTAGATTTTCTGGCAGCTATCAAGAGCAAGCAGGCGTTTGGCAATGGGGAATACCGGGCGCCAGCGTTTGGGGAATTCGAAAACCTGGTCCACGGCCATTGATGAGTGATCCATGGTCAATCCTCCTGAGACGAATGAGAAAGTCTACGAAGGATTGATCTTTTTGGTTAGACACCTGTTGGGGTTAGGTCAGAAGTTTGTTGGGGGGCAGGTTTGCAGCTAACAGAAAATTCATCGATTTGTAGTGAGAGTCCAACATTGGGCGACTAAAGTCGGGCCGTTTACGTTCCAATCCTTGTGGCGTACCAATTCGACCAGGAGTCCCATGGCTGAAAACACACATCATCTTACGGCGCTTCCCAGCCGTCCCCGTCGGACCCCTGGGATCGATTTTCCCGCTTTGCTGCAACAGCTGGCAGCCGACAGCGGGGTGCTGCCTTTCTCTGGCAATGACGTCACCGCCGGAGCCGAGAATGAACTTCAGGCTGCGGTAATCGGCCGGCGCGAGGCCGTCGATCTTCCGGAGACCATCGAACGCTCCAACTATTTCACCAATATTCTGCGCCGAGCCCGTTCCGGCGATACTTCGCCCCGATTGGTCAGTAGTCTGGAAAATTTTCTGCAGAACAACCAGGAACGCGTCTGGGAGAACAGCTGGGTGAAATTCCCCCGCCGTCATCTTTCAGCCTGTGCCGAGCAGGTCTTGCAGCGGGACCTGCTGGCGGATAAACGTCGTCCCGAACTCGGTGCACGCAATGACCTGGAGCGGTTCTCCCTGCGCAAGGAGGGAGAGGAATTATTGCGAGTGCCGATCAGCTATCTGCTCAAGCTGGCTCTGGCCGACACCCTCGACAACAACGAAACTCTTCCTGGGCCTTTAGCGGCGGTCGGACGAAGCCTGCTCGACCACTTCCTGAGTGACAATACCAGCCCTGAAACGTTTTCCTTTCACGTTGTGCCGCTGGCCGGTGGCCCTGACTATGGTCGCGCCTTGGCACGGGAGACGAATCGGCGCTATCTGCTCTGCCAACTGTTGGTCGAATACGCCAATCAGCGTTTTGGCCTGGCCGACAGCGGCCAGCGGGCCATGGTCTATTTCGCGCCCCAGACGCCGGTGCGGCAGCGCGATCTTAACGACCTGATTGCCGACGGGTTTTATCGTGAGCTTTTCATGAGCCCATGCCTGGCGGGTTGGGACGAGGGGGAGAAAAAGAACCGCTACATGGAGCTGTGTCACCAGGTCCTCAGCCGCAGTCAGCTGCAGGCGGTCGCCAAGCTGCGCGAAGCCGGGATTATCACCAACAATCTGGTGGTGCTTCCCAATGTTTCCAATACCAGTTTGGCCAATAACGGCACCCACGTCAGTCTCGGCAGCCGCCTGCTCAGTGCCGCGGCGGCCGATCCCAGCTCCGGGTTCGGTGCGGCGGAAGAAAAGTATTGCGGCGACCTCGCCATCAAATGCGTCGAGCATTTTTTGCCGTTGTTTGTCGGCACATACAGCGCGGCGCCGGCCCGTATTGGGTTTGCCGATTTTCATCCGGAAAAGGCTCTCGGCTTTCTCCCCCACGAACTCGACTACACCCATCTGCGGATGCTTTGGCGGCGTTGGCGCAAAAAAGCCGACCTGTCCATTTGCGGCCGTTCGCTGACTCCGTTCGGGCCTGGCTGGCTCGACCGTGGAGTCAGTTCGTTGTTCAGGTTGCGTGGCGATTTTATCCCCGATGCCCGCTTGATCGACTATCCGGCGGCTTTGCTCAGTACCTGGAGGAGTCCGGCGCTTGACGGTCAACTCGGCAATCATGAGCGTCTGAAAGATGATCTGGCCGCCCTTGGCGCCTTTGACCCGCGCATGTCTTTGTATCTGCTTTACCGACAGCGTCAGTTTGCGGCCATGGGCTTTTCCGGGTTCGAAGGCCGGCATTACAGCCTGTTCGAACATCTCGGGCATGACATGGGACGGGCCGTGGCATTGCAGACCCTGGTGACTGCCTACGCCTACCGATTGATGTCCGCCGGAAAGTTACAGCATCGGCAGATTCCCGATGACCCCACTTCGGAAAGCGAACGGCGGCAAATCTTTTTTGCCTGTGCCATGGGGGTGCCGACCTTCTTTGTGCGGCGCAACAGCCGCAATCTGTTTTTACGGCGGATCGTCCAACGTGCCGAGCGGGTTCGTATCAGTCGCCGCTATCCAGGGTATCTGCGGGTGCCGGTGGCCGACTATCTGATGGCCCTGATTCAGCAACTCCGGGAAGACGCTGCCGATCTGGTGGAATCCACGGGTGGAGACGAGCTCCTGCGTGATCTGGTGATGCGACTCTCTGAGCCGCAACGCTACTCAGCCAAGGGGCGTTTGACCGGGGCGATTCTCGATCAGCTGGGGGAGCGCGACCCAATGCGGGTTCAGGCACGGGAATTCAATCTGGCGGCTGAGTCCTACTATCGCGGTGAACTGCGCAACCGGCAGATGATGGCTGCGTTTGTCGAGCTCGGAGATGATTTGCGCAACCTGGCTGAGCACGGGCCGACCTCTCTGCGTCAGGCCCTGACCGCTCTGCTTCAAGATACTGACCTCAAAACCTTGCTGCGCGATGCTCGTAACCAGGTGCTAGCTGGCAGTGCCGATGACCTGTTGCTTCAGCGTCTTATCGGACTGGTCCTGTGCTGCGTGGAACAGGATAAATCCGAGGCGCGGCAGATCCTCGAGACAGGAGGGAATGATGTCTCTGAACCATCAATATATCGAGCGCTCTAGCGGTCGCGTTTGTCAGGAAAAATTGTTCGGCGATCAGCTGGTCCGTTTTCTCTATCACCCGGTTCGAGAACGTGCTCCGGCACTGTTCCGGATGTTGACCGGCTCTCGCAGCAGCGCGGCCTTGGCCTTTTTCAATTACGACTTGGCGCTGGCCGGTCGGGTTGGCGGGAATGAAAGATTCCTGCGTGAGTGCGGGGTGGATTTGAGTGAATGCCTTGATCCGGTCGAAAAGTTGGATACCGCCCGCAAGGTGTTTGAGCGCAAAATCCGCTACTGGTATTGCCGGCCGATGCCTGAAGATCCTGGCGCAATTGTTTCTCCTGCGGATGCGCGGGTGATCGTCGGTTCCTTTCGAGAGACGTCCCATCTGTTTCTGAAGGATAAGTTTTTCAGTTTCGATGAACTGCTCGGTTATGACCAGCGGCGCTGGCAGGCGGTTTTCGCCGGTGGGGATTTTGCGGTTTTTCGTCTTACTCCGGATAAATACCATTACAACCATACCCCGGTCGCCGGGGAGGTTGTGGTCAGTTACGAATTGGATGGAACCTTCCATTCCTGCAATCCGCAGGCAGTGGTGACGGTGGCAACACCTTACTCCAAGAACCGCCGGGTGGTGACCATCATCGATACGGATGTTGCGGGGGGATCCGGGGTCGGCTATGTGGCGATGATCGAGGTGGTTGCGCTGATGATCGGTGAGGTGGTGCAGTGCTACAGTGCCGAACGTTACGCTGACCCTCAGCCTCTTCAGCCTGGAATGTTCCTGCGCAAGGGCCAACCCAAGAGCCTGTATCGGCCGGGCAGCAGCACCGATATCCTCATTTTTGAACCGGGATGTATCGAGTTTGCTGAAGATCTGCAGGTGAACCAGCAGCGTAATGATGTCAGCAGTCGCTTTTCTTTGGGGTTCGGTCGGCCATTGGTCGAAACCGATATTGCCGTGCGATCGCTTATCGCCAGGCCTGCTTCTCGAATTCAAAGCAACAAGGAGGCTTCGCGGTGACCTTTTGTTTGTGTCTGCTCCTTTTGGCGCCACTGGCTTATTGGGGGTGGCGGGTGTTTTCCCGTGCCAGTGCCTCGGCTTTGACCACGCTTCTCGACTGGCCCCAAACCAATCGTTCCAACTTCGGTGAAGGAGAACGTCAACCATGACACCCTCGATGTTTGTTCTGCTGTTGGCTCTGGCCTGCTTCCTGGTGTTGGCCTGGGGCTTTCGTACCCTGCCGGGTGAAAACTGGCAGATCCTGGCGGCCATGCCGCGCCGTCGGGATGCATCGGGAACCTGGCAGGGGCTCAATTTGACCTGGTATGGGCTGTTGACCGCCAACGCCTATCTTGCTGCCACGGCGATTTTGTCTCTTCTACTCGGTACCCTGCATGTGCCGGGTGGAGCTGTGTTCACAGTCGCGGTGCTGATGCTCGGTATCTGTGTGCCGGCTTCGCGCCTGGTCGCTTGGCTGGTGGAAGGGAAGGCCCACACCTTTACCGTGGGAGGGGCTGTATTTGTCGGCACCTTGGTGGCACCGTGGGTTGTCGGACTGACCAATCATCTTCCCTGGTCACAACCGGCGCCGGTCATGCCGGTGGTAGCAACTCTGGCTGCAATCGTTACCGCCTATGCTTTTGGTGAAGGGTTGGGGAGGCTGGCCTGCCTGAGTTTTGGATGCTGTTACGGCAAGCCGATTGAAACCTGTCATCCTCTGGTGCGTGTTCTGTTCGCCCGGCGGCCGCTGGTCTTCTCCGGTGCGCTTAAAAAGATTTCTTACGCCAGCAATCTTGAACGGACTCCGGTCGTGCCGATTCAGGTTCTCACCGCCACCCTTTACGTGACCACCGGGCTGATGAATACCTGGCTGTTCCTGGCCGGACATTTCGGCATGGCCTTTGTCCTCGGCACAGTTGTGACTCAAGGCTGGCGGGTCGGCTCAGAACTGTTGCGGGCCGATTACCGTGGAGACCAATCTTTTTCCGCTTATCAATGGATGGGGTTGGTAGCGATCCCCTATGCTTTGATCATGGCAGGCTGGTTTCGTGACAACGTCTTGTATCAACCTGATCTGAACGCTGGCCTGACAGCCCTCTGGCAGCCGGGTGTACTGTTGGCGCTGCAGGGCTTGTGGCTGCTCATTTTTATTTACACTGGGCGCAGTTCGGTTACCGGTGCGACCCTGTCGTTTCATGTCCACCGTGATCGAATTTAAGGTTGAAGGTAAGCGACTCGCCTGTTTTGCCGAGGTTGTGCAACCGCGGTTGTTTTTGCCAATGCAGAATTTGTTGCGAGGCGGGATGTCGCCAGGATCGCTGGTCTGGGCCCTGACCTTGGGAGGCGTGCTCGGCTGCATGCCGCTGATTTGGGGGACCAGTCTGTTGTGCCTGGGAGCCGCACTGATATTGCGGTTCAACCCGTTGGCGGTACAGGCCGGCAATATTGCCACCTGGCCTCTACAGATCGCCCTGGCTGGCCCTTATGTTTATCTTGGCAGGATCTGGTTCGCTTCCTTTCCAAAATCTGCAGAAAGGGGAGGCGGAGTACTCCATGCTTCTGCAGCTCCGTTTCATTGGCTGGGTGTTTTGTGGGACGCCAATGGTGCGGCTCTCTGTGCCTGGGGGGTAACGGCACCCTGCCTGGGTTTTTTTTTGTATCAGTTTTTCCGTCGTCTCGTTGTCCGCACGAAAATTGCGGATTCCAAAACAACCTCGAATTTTCCTTCCTAGTGGTTTTCTTGCACGGTCTTAATGTTTTTTTGACGGTTCATATGGATACTCGGCGCAGCATTTTCAACGGAATCATTTTCCCGCCCGGCAGGGAACCTTTAGGAATTGCCTTTTGTGCCTTGAGTGAAAGGTTGTTCCGAATCAGTCAAGGAGAGACATGTCATGGCTCATTCCAGAGTGGATAACTACTGCCCGAGTATTGAAGAACCGTATATGAATACGCGTCAGACAGAGTACTTTCGGAGTCGCCTGCTTGCGTGGCAAGCGGAACTGCATTGGCAGCTCAATGCCCCGAAGACTGTCCTGCGCCAGGAAACGCCTCGGCCGGCTGATCCGGTTGACATGGTGGTTGATGAGGTCAACTTGCAGCAGGACCTGCAGACCCTGCAGCGAGTGCGGCGTTTGTTGCGGGATGTTCAGGCTGCTCTCGAACGGATCGAAGACGGCAGTTATGGGTATTGTCTGGAGAGTGGGGAAGAGATTGGTCTGGGGCGTTTGATGGCGCTGCCGGTAGCGACCCTCTCGGTGGAAATGCAGGAGCAATTGGAGTTGCGCAGACGCAGTTTGCAGGCCGTATTCTCAGGTCGGCTGCGGAGGGTCGCATGACATGGCGTATTATTCGGGCTTTGGCTCGCGAACGCGGATTGCGCCCGGCGCGGGAGAGGAAAACCGAACGACTGTACACTGATTCGTTCGCGGAGAATTCCTCTTTTCCTTTTGGGGCAGGGGTAGATGGCTATCTCTCGACAGTCAAGTCTGTGTGCTGATTCCACGTCAATCACATAAATAATTGCGCAGTTGCAAAAAGACCCGCCGTCTAGTTACGATTCGGCGGGTCTTTTCTGTCTTTGATTCAACAATCTGTGGTGATTCAGATTCGTCCGATATTACCCAGAACGCCTGCCGTTTGCTTGAGGAGGTTTTCCGCACCGATGACGCCGATCGCACTGTGTTCCATCTGCTCGACCAGATAACGCTGCGCAAGGTCATTCAATACGGTTTTGTTTGTAGCCAGGATCGCGCCTCGCATCTGCTGGCGCATCTCTTCAGTCACTCCTTTGATTTGCTGGGAGAAGGCTCGACCGGCCCGGCCGGCCGGTGAAAGGGGGCGATCCAGTTCGCTGAATACGCTGAGGATCGCTTCCTTGATGTCTTCATCCGAATAAGAACCGCTGACCGCCCATTGGGCAGCTTTTCCGTATATCTCCAGAGTCCGCGCTGGGTTGGGGTCACGGTAGGAGAGCATGGAGAACAGGCTGGTGTCGGGGTCGTAGCTGGCGAAACCGCCGTAGGCTCCTCCTTTTTCTCGAACTTCCCGATGCAGGAATCCGGCGCGCAGCAATTTGGCCAGCACCAGCAATCCTGCGCAATCCTGATGGCCATAGGGGGCCGTACGAAACACTTGGGCTGCGTACGCCACTGGGACCGACGTCGCCCAGCCTTGTTTTTGCGGCTGGGGAGAAAATGAGCCAGGGGCGCTCATTTTCCCGGCAGGGACTGTCGGGAGCTGGTGCAGAAACCGCAGCAGCTCTTGTTCGGCCTGTGCCATAAACTCGCCTTCTACCGCGAGGGAGCAGCTTAGCTCAGCGCGGGTAAGCAGTTGCTGCGCAAGGGCTTTGAGCTGTTTGGCAAACGGGGCCAGCTCTGCAGGACTCTGCTGGGCCAATTGGCGCACCAGTCGAATTTGTTCAAGGCCATTCCATTCTTCCCGCAACTTGCCCCCGGCGGTCAGCGACGCCCCGGCGGCGCGTGCCGCATAGCTGTGGCCGGAAGAGGGAACAGAGTTTTCCAGGGAAATTTTGACTTGATTGAGCAGGGTATGGAGCCGCTGCAGGTCGTCGAAGTCGGCAGCCCGGCAGAGATCGCTCCAGATGTCGAACAATGCCGGAATGTTTCGAATCAGGGCCTTGCCGCGCAATTCGATAGAGGGGCGGAAATTGTCGACCTCGGCTGGTAACTCATGGATGGCAGTGCTGGCTCGGATCCCACCGGTGGCAGAAGCGATTCGTTCGGCCATTGCCAGGTAGTCGTGACCGGCAGCGCCAATCTTGGGGAGGATTGAACAGAACAGCGGAACATAGGGATGCAGATCCTCGGAAAGCTGAGGGAGGTTGAAGTTCGCGGTAAAATAGCAAATACCGTTGGTCGGCTGGACAAAACGGAAAACCCGACTCCCTTCCAAAACCTCTTCTTCATGACTGACATGATGTTCAGAAATAGGTATATCATTCAATTCAAGGGTCGGCAGACAAGCTAAATCCTCCAGCTTCTCCTGAGAGGCTTTCAGTTCATCATTCATTTGTTTGAGTTCGAGGCGTTCTTCGGCAGACATTGCCGCCCCGGCTTGTTTTGCCCGCTCCTGCAATGCCGCTTCTTCCCGTTCTTTTTGTTCCGGATCCGGTTTCAACAGCAAGGTAATGCGATGGGGGTTGTCAAGGAGGTGTTTGCGGATCAGTTTCTGAAAAAACGGACCGTTTTGCATCTCTTTGCGCAGGCGTTGCAGGTCTTGGTCAAAAAGTAATGGTGTTATCGGATCATCGTTATGTAGCCAAGGACCCATAATGCGCATCAACAGCAACAGCGGGTATGGGTAGCTGTCGCCGACCACTTCACGGTGGGCGAACTCCAACTGGTGGATGGCGGCTTCAATCTTATCTTCTCCGAAACCGTTTTTGGCCGCTTCTTCCAAAGCTTCAAGGACAATCCGTTCCACTTCCGAAGATGTTTCCGGATTTGTTCCCTGGAGGCCCGCCGCAAAATAGGTTTCCCGATAATCTTCCTGAAAGCCGCAGCCGGGGGCGAGGTTCTGCCCGAGTTTGCTATCGAGCAATGCTTTGTGTAAAGGAGCTGCAGGGTTCCCAAGTAGGAGCAGGGAGAGGATGGACATCGACAGGCGCTCGAAACTGTCCGCAACCGGGCACGTCAGCCATGCCATCTGAACCATCGACTTGTTTTGCAAAGATTCCTGCGGGTCGATAGGGAACGTCTCGGTGCAATGGCGAGGGGCAGAAAAACGTTTTTCATCCGGCACTGCTGTGTCGACCGAAGAATACTCAAAATGACGCAGCACCCTGTTTTCGATTCGTTCCAAATGCTCACTGAGCGGCAGGTTGCCATAGGTGAAAAAGTAGGCGTTTGATGGATGGTAGTACCTCTGATGGAACTCACGCAATTCCTGCCAGGTCAGGTCGAGAATGTCGGCAGGCTCCCCTCCCGAATTGTTTCCATAGGTGATGGTGGGATAAAGGCAACGGGTCAGGCGTCGGCCAAGCAGCGAAGCAGGATCTGCCATCGCCCCTTTCATCTCATTGAAGACCACCCCTTGAAAACTGAGGTCTGAATTCACATCCTCGGGATTGACGAGTTCCGCGCGGTGTCCTTCCTGACGAAAGTCCTGTAGCCTCAGCCGAGGGAAGAATGCGGCATCAAGATAGACGTCAAGGAGGTTGTAGAAATCTTTGCGATTCTGGCTGGAAAAGGGATAAAGGGTCCAGTCGCTTGATGTCAGGGCGTTCATGAATGTGTTCAGGCTGCGCTTCAGCATCGAAAAGAAGGGGTCACGCACAGGAAAGTTTCGGGACCCACAAAGTACCGTATGCTCAAGAATATGCGCTACTCCTGTCGAATCCTGCGGCGTGGTACGAAAGCCCACTCCAAACAAGTTGTTATCATCAGTGGTTGAAAGATGCACCATGCGAGCCTTGGTTTTGTCGTGGATTAACTGCACCAAGCTGAGGTTGAGTGTCGGTAATGGAGTGATTTCAGTCACGGTGAAACCGTGTAGCTTTTGGCCGATGTTGAATTCAGTGGCGGACGCGTTTGCCATTTCTTAAAAGCTCCCTTATGAAGTCATGATTTTTAATTCTACCGTAGCGACAAAGAATGTCAGTAATTTTTGCTGAATGAGGGTTGGATACCGATGTCGGATCAGAATGAGACATGGTGAAGGATGAGTTCTTATCGGGGGCTTTTTTAGCAACCGCGAAGCACCAGCTTTGAGGGCCTTTTCCTCGGAAATCATCATGAAATATGGTTTACTTTTTCGTCTCACTGTGATACCAAAGGTCTACTGCGCGTGTATTCAGTATACACGTGCGTGCATTCATTCGATCCTTCTTTCTGCTCTGTTTTCAACAGGTTTTGGCAAGGGAAATGTCGATGCCAAGCATTTTGAGAATGATTTTCGCGTTGGTGATTGTACAGTGTTTGTCGATCACCGTCGCCTGGAGTGGAGAGGATAACGCCTTTCAGCGGGTTCGAACCATGGAGGTCCTGGACAAGGACCAGTTCGGCCGGGAATTGGCTTACCCGTCGACTATCACCTTCGATCCGATTGAAAACGAAGTATACGTAACGGATGCTGGCAAAGGTCAGGTGGTTGTTTATTCCCCGGACTACTTTCCGCAGGCGGCACTCGGTGGTGGACGTGGTTTGAATGCGATTTACGGTGTGTTTGTCGATGGAGACCGGATTTACGTCTGTAGCGGTGGTGGAAGTGAGGACGCTCGCGGCCGTATCATTGTTTTTAATCAGGCGTTTCTTCCTGTAAAAGAAATCTTTTTTACAGAGATTCCGCAAGCCAAGAATTTTATTCCCCGTAAAGTGGCCGTTGGTAAGAACGGCCTATTGTATGTTGTCGGGGTGAATTCTTCCGAAGTGCTTGTGCTAACCCCTGACGGGCACTACTTGCGCAGCATTTCTCCTCAAGACCAAGTGCTTGGGGTCACGGAAAAAGCCTCAATAATCTCGTTGGATGTTGGCGACGATGGACGCCTATATTTTCTCAGCGAGTCAATGGGGAGAATTTATGTTTTTGACCAGGAAGAGCATTTCCTTTTCAAGTTTGGTCAGAAGGGTGGGGCCGAAGGGAAGCTCTCGCGTCCGAGGGGCGTTGCGGTCGATGACAAGGCCGGTTTGGCTTACGTAGTTGACTACATGCGTCACGCCGTCTCGGTGTATAGCCTGAGCGGGAAATACCTCTTTGAATTTGGGGGTAAAGGGCCGGGAAGAGGTTGGTTCACCTATCCAACAGATCTTTGTGTTGACGGTCGTGGTCACGTTTTGGTTACTGACACGTTTAATAATCGGGTCCAGGTCTTTGAGGTTGTGGGGCGCTGATCCGTTGTCTTGTTTCTCAGCAACAATAGGTTATATAGAAGCTTTAGGTTTCGCAGGATTCGGGTTGGAATCTTTCCGCCAGAACAAATCTTTTCAGGAGAGGACAGGGAAAGCATGAAGAAAAAATTTGTTGTCGGATTATTGGTTGGCGCTATTGTGGCGTGTTTCGGGACTGTGGCTTTTGCCGCGGTTGATGCCGTTCCGCTGCAGAATAGCGACTGTGTCAAGTGTCACTTGGCAGCAGTACAGGATGTTGATGCCCAAGGGGCACGGCATAAGAGCGACGTCGGCTGTCTCGACTGCCATCTCGAGCATCCGCCTGAGGGAACCAAGGTTATCCCCCAGTGTTCCATGTGTCATGACCCTGCGGACAAAGACCACTTTAAGGTGGCAAACTGCATCAACTGCCACTATCCCCACTATCCGTTGAAAATGGAATTCGCCAAGTTGGGCGTAGTCAAGCCGGTATGTCTTACTTGCCACCCGACCCAGGGAACCGAGCTGACCACCTATCCCAGCAAGCATACTGAGCTGGATTGTCAGGAGTGTCACCTTGTCCATGCCGAATGGCAGGAATGTTTAGCTTGCCATCAGGGCCATACCGCCGATATGACTTACCAGGACTGTCTGCGTTGCCACCAGCCTCATATGCCTACCGTTGTTAAGTATGATGCCCAGATCCCCAATGGCTTCTGTGGTGGCTGCCATGCAACAGAAACTGATGTGTTGGCTAAGAATCAGACCAAACATCATGATCTGGCCTGCGTCTACTGCCATAAAGACCAGCATAAGATGGTGCCGCAATGTGAGACCTGCCACGGAATTCCTCACGGCAATGATATGCACCAGAAATATCCCAACTGTCTTGATTGCCACATGGATCCCCACGCATTAACCAAGTAGGCATTTGGTTTCATCCATCAGGACCGAACTTGTTTCGGTCCTGATGACATTTTCGGGGTGGAGTTGAAACAACTAAATGTGTTAGGATTTGCTAATTATTGTTCGAGGTGATTTTATGAATTCGCGTAAAAGTCGGCTTGCCGGCGTACTGGTGTTTGGGTTGTTCATTTTCCTCTGTGGGTGTGTCGTTGACCAGGATGGCTCCTCTTCCATTGCATTGACCGCCCCTGAAGCTCAGGCTGCTCCACAGAAGGCCGCTGCCGAAGATAAAGCTCCTTCTCTAGTCGCAGCTCCCGATGTTTACCAACTTGAAGTTCGTCAATTGACCACTTTGGAATGTGCACAGTGCCATTACACCGTTTTTGCTGACATTCGTGATCAGGGTGGTAAGCATCAGCTTGAATGCCGTTACTGCCATCAGGCTTTTCATAATATGCGCCCCGGTGTCGCTTGGGCAGACGCTCTTCCTAAGTGCACCACCTGCCATGGTGAGATCCATGGTCAGAACTTCCTGGATTGCCGCAGCTGCCATGCTGATCACCATGCACCGATAGCAAGTCTCGTCAACTTCAATGCCTTGTCCCCTGCCTGTGCAACTTGTCATGAAGCACAGTCTGGCGAGGTCCAGAAATATGTCAGTAAGCATACAACGGTTGCTTGCAGTGATTGCCACCACACGCGGCATGGGTATAAACCCGCTTGTACCGAATGTCATGCCGAGCCTCATACTCCGTATGTTGATATCGCATCGTGCGAGGCTTGCCATCCGGTGCATTCCCCCTTGGAAATTGCCTATGCTGACTCGACACCTAACACCATTTGTGCGGGCTGCCATGGTCAGATTACCCAAACTCTGACTGATAGCCCCATGAAACACTCGACTCTGGCGTGTGTTTTCTGCCATTCCGACCGTCATGGGTTCATTCCTGAATGCCAGAAGTGTCATGGCGTGCCACATAGTCAGGCACTGTTGGACAAATTTGGTGGCTGCCTTGATTGTCACGGTGACCCGCATGCTCTGAAACTTGGCAACTAGTCGCAATATCCCTAGCTAGAGGCTCTATGGGTGCCCCTACGCTAGTGGGGCACCCAGTCGATGAGCCTTAAAAAAGTTGAATGAAATTAAGTTCATGCTATGGCTCGTCAAATTAGAATCATAATTAAGTGGGTGGCTTTGGGAGTTATTCTCCTAGGCCACCCATATTTATTGTTTGCCCAGCCATTTTCGTTGATGGGTAATTGGCAATACTTCAAGACTGGCGGAGATGTTGAGGACTCTCGAACCTTCAGCCAAAGCTACAATCTTGATTTTTCAAAAGACCTTGCCGCTGGTAGCTATTTTTCTGCTGCGACCCGTTACAACGATGTTGATCGCTCGGAAGGCAATGATTCGACAATGATCAGTCCTTCTGCTTCCTTAGATATCCGCAACGATCTGTTTGCCTTGACCTTGAGTGGAAGTGCAAGCCGGCGTGATACTGATACGCGGCCAATTGTGACTGCCAAAAATTGGGATGTTAACTGGTTTAGCCTGATAGAAGACTTGCCTCGTTTAAGGTTTAATTATGGGCAAAGTTATGTAGAAGATGATGCCGACCCTCGCACTCAAGATGTCGAATCAAGTTATTTTGGCGCTGGGATAGAATATGAAAAGTCAATAGTCAAGGCCTTATACGATTATCGTCTCGATAGCAGTGAAGATAAGGTCGAAGGAACTCAAACCGACTTTACGCGCCATTTTGGAATGGTGGAGTTGAGTGACGATTTCTTGGACCACCGATTAACTGTTTCGGTTGCTCAACAGGTTTCCTATAGTGAAACAGAGTTGACAAGCAGCGCTGACCAAGTTTTTCAGTCTCGCCATATCTATTCGGCGTATGCAGGGTCAGACCCAACCCCTGAAACCAGTACCGACACAGACCTTCCAGCCAATAGCTATTTGATTGATGGAAACTATCTCACTCCAGCAGCTCCGTCTGTTAGTGAATCCCCATTGCTGCAGAATTATGCTGTTCAACTGAATATGCAGAATGTTGATCGTCTCAAAGTCTATTTCTCCGAAGAGTTGTCTTCTGCAACAACTGGTAGTTTGAACTGGGATTTATATTCTTCCGACGATAGGTTCAATTGGACAATTTATGGGTCAGGCATAAATGTTACTTATAGCGTTGAGGATTTTGTTGGGGGCCGGGTTACTGTTGCCGAAATCGATTTGCTAGGTGGGGCTCCTGTCAGTGCGAATTATTTAAAGGTTACCTTGGATACTCCAGGCGTAACCGTTTATGTGAGTGAGATCGAGGCTGGGGAAGTTCTTGTTGCCGATGGAGGGGGCATCGATGAGACAACGCGCAACCTCGATTACCAGACTCGCTTGAATGTCCATTATCGGCCAACAGACCGGCTCTTCTTTGGGTATAACTTAACGCGCACTCGGACTGAGCCTGATTCGGGTCGGGATAGCACTCAGTTGACTCAGACTTTGACTGGTAACTATCAGATTTCGGATACCCTTTCGACAGGAATGGGCATCAATGAGAACCGAGATAAGGTTAATGGTTCCCCTGAGGAGCTGACCCGCTCCTACTCTGCCTCTGTTTCCAGTCGACCGCTGCATACCGTGGATTTGAGTATGGGGGTGACTCATACGGATCGTTTTATCGATAATGACAAATCCTCTAAGGCCGATTCCGTCAACGGTTTTGTCACCACCACGTTGTTGCCAGATCTTACGGCCAGTTTGTCTGCTGACTGGACCAAAAGCGAGAATTATGAAAGCGAGTCAGAAACTGATACGTTTAGTACTCGGTTGACCGCTAGGGCGCGGCTGACCCGCAAATTGGATGTCGACGCTTTTTACGATTACGCCAGCAGTGAACTCGATAGTGAGGTCGCGGCCACCACCGGTAAAGAGACGGCCAACCGATTCGGCGGCGGCGCTAATTACCGTGCGTCAGAATTCTTGTTCTTTCACGGTAGTTTCAGTCGAGATGTCGATAATGACTTGAACGCCTTTGCCGCCAATGCTTCTTGGCAGGCTACCAGAAAAATTCAACTTGATGGTCGGTTTGCCCTGGTTTCCGGAGAGGAAGATGCTCAGAGCTGGGATACCATTCTAAATTATTCAATAAGCCCCGTGTTTTCCCTGCGGTCTTCTTATGGGGTAAGAAACAGTGACGACGCGGATTCGTGGAATTTTTTCACGGGGTTGAGTGCTGTGTTGTAAGGGCGTAAATAGAAAAGAGAGGGATTAGGTATAATTCATTCCCACTTTTTAATCGAAATGTTTTAAAATGACTACAGTTTGAAAATGATTTGAGGTGACGACGTGAGAGGAATAGTTTTTTTGCCACTATGGTTCGCAGTCTTCTTTTTGTTGACGGGTTGTTCCAGTACACCCCAGGCGTATGTCCATGAAAATCTCGGTTTGGGGTATGTTAAAAAAATCGCCATTCTGCCTTTTGAAAATCATACGCAAACGAAATTCGCCGAGGAGAGACTGAGAGACGTTGCCGCCACAGAAATCCTTAGCCGAAACCTTTTTGAGGTCCTTGAAAAGGGTGATACCCAACGCTTTTTACGTGAAGAAATTGTTTCTAAAAACCAGGAGCTGCTTGACGTTAAAGATGCCCAAAAACTGGGTAAGGACCTTAAGGTTCAGGCGTATTTAGCCGGGTCGGTGGATGATTATAGTGAAATGCGCAACGGTCCTTATAACTACTATGTTGTCGCGGCGACTTTGCGTTTGGTTGATACAAATACCGGTGAAATCCTTTGGCAAGCCAGCGATAGTGAAACTGGCTACAGCTCTTGGGATCGGGTTTTCGGTTTGGCTAGTGATGATGCCAATCAGTTGAGTTTTGTTTTGATCAAGAGGATGCTAAGCACGTTGCGCTAGGGGTTCCGTCATGGGTGGCTTCTCTATCCCCATAGGAATTAGACAAATGAATATTCGTAGCCTAATTCTAGGAATATATCTGATTGCCGTCTTGTGTAGTTCTGCGGCAGCCGATCGAGTCGCATTGTTGCCTCTGGCCGATTTGAGCAGCGGAGCAAATGGGGTCAACCTTGGAATGACGGGTGATCTTGCCGAGGAACTTCGTGCGCGAGGTCTAGAACTAGTCAGTCAGGACGATGTTTTTCGTTTTCTAGACGAAAACCGGGTCCGTTCTTTAGGTGCTCTCGACTCATTTCTGGCGCGTAAGATCGGAATTGACCTTAATTGCCAACTTGTATTGGTCGGTACGATCACTGAAACACAAAACGGCAAAAGCCCTGCGTTGGCGGTCACCCTGTCTGCTCTTGATACCGTTAACGGATTGCCTGTATGGGCTGCAACTCGTTCAGTGAGTTTGGCTGGTTCCCATTATTTGTTGGGACTTGGCGAGCCGAAAAATCTTGATGATCTAAAAAAAGATTTATTTGAGAAACTTTTCGCCGACATGAATCGGCAACTTACGGTTTCGCGCGATGAAACATTTCGCGGTTATCAGATTGTAAGTTTAGATGTTTCCCCAGGAGTGGTTCGCGGATCTACTTGGACAGATTGCTTTCTGCGGATAAATTTCCTCGAAAAAGCCCCCCATAAAATTCTTCTTCAGTCAAAAGATCAGAGTTGGGAACTTGAGGACTGCGGTAAGGGGCACCTTTATCGCGGTCGATTGCAAGCTCCTCAAACTGATGGGAGTTATCCGTTAGGTTTGATCCTGGAATGGAATGACAAGGGGGATAGAGAAGTTCTGAACAATGTTGCATCCATAGAAGTAATCAATCAATCTCCCGAATTTCAGATGGATGTTAAAAAGGGTATGCAAGTTGGTGATATTGTGGCATTCCGAGATCATCTCTTGCTGATCCCAGAAATTCAAGCAAGCCACTCTGTCGAACGTTGGACCCTTGAGATCGCAGATGGTTCTGGAACCAGTATCGTTTATGAAGAGCATGAAGGAAGCATGCCGGACAAAATGGTTTGGGATGGTCGTGACAGTCAGCGAAGGCAGCTCGTCGATGGTGTCTATTCATTGAAGTTTCAAGTTTGGGACGGTGCTGGAAATATTGCTGATGTCGAGAAAAAGGTTGCTTTGCAGACTGCTCCTCCAACGATTGAAATTGCGTCGGTTCAGAAACCCGCAGGAAATTATTTAGTTCTCAGTTCCTCTGGTAAGAATGTTGTTCCTTTTGAGGATTGGAAGGTTACGGTGAAATCTTCAGACGGGAAAATTATTCTGCAGCAACAAGGACAAGGGCTGCCGGCAGAATTCGAATTGCCGCGCATGCTTGGAAATGATTTCCGTTGCGATTTAGAGGCCGCAGATGGCTTAGGAAATCGTTCACGATTGGCTAATGTTGCGGTTCGCATCAGTGAACCTGAAGAAATGTTTGCTAAAGATCAACATTCCGGTTCCTGGCTCGAGGATTTTTAATATGAGCCGGCCTCATCACTATTTGTTTTTTCTTGGGATTTCTTTGTTTTTATTTTCATGTGCAGCCTCCAGTCCCGAAACACTGTGTTCTAACCAGTTCCTGCCTGACAAAATCTGCCATGTGGCAGTTTTGCCATTTGTTAATCAAACAAAGGATCCTTCTGCAGGGATTATCGCTTATCGTGTTTTTTCTGCGGAACTGATCGCCTCTGGTGTTTTCACGACTGAACCCGAAGGCGATGTGCAGCTTTTTTTTCAAAAGAAAAGACTACTTCCTGGCGCTCTTCTAGATTCCAGCCTTTATCATGAGATTGGCTCTGAACTTGGTGTTGATGCAGTTATTGTAGGAAATGTTTTAGATTCTGGAATGACCTCAACTGGGCGCGAGGGGGATATTCCCGAGGTTGCTTTACAAGTGGAAATTATTGATGTCGAGACAGGAATCCCTGCTGTTTATACTTATCACAGACGTAATGGAGAAGCCTATCGTACCTTCTTTCATTATGGAGTGTTGAGAACAAAAAGTGAGCTGCTCTCAAAAATGTCGGATGAAATAATTGACGATTGGAAAACAAAAGGAATCAGTCATTGTTCAGGATCGAAACAGTAAAACTAACAACCTTACTTTTTAGTTTGTTCTTTGTTTTGGCGTTGTCCGTCCCTGGCGACGCCTTTTTCTGGAATAAACAAGATACGTTGGCAACCATCAATGGGAACTCCTTCTCAACCGAAGATTTCGTTCACTGGTGGAAAGAATGGCAGGAACCTGGAATGTCTGTTCCTGAGACCCCACAAGAGTTTGTCGACTGGATGGTCTTATTCCAAGAAGCCGAACGGATGCGGCTTTTCGAGAATGCTGCCTATCGTGAAAAGGTGTCGATATTTCTTAAAGTTCGCTCTCTGATGTTGTTGAAAGATGAAGAGATTATTAAAAAGATACATCAGCCGCAACGAGCAGATCTTGAAGGATATTATTTAGACAATTATGTTCCGTTCATGGACATTGCTCTCCTGAAAATCCAAGATCGGGAAAAAGTAGCTGAAGCAGAAAAACTTCTTGCGGCTGTGGATGACCTGAATATGTTGGCAGAACGTTCAGGTCTTGCTGTTGAGATAAGCCCTGTAGCAAATATGGGACGACTCCGTCCTTTACAGTTGCCTTTGCCATTTAAAAGATTGACCGAGACTCTGCATGCTGGACAGATAGGTGGTCCAGTGTTCTGGGAAGGTGCTTGGTATTTCATTCAGGTGAAGGCCAAAGATGAAAAGTCACTTGAGGGTTTTGAACGCTTTGAAGGGGACATCCGTTCCAAATGGTTGCGAAATGAAGAAAATCGTTTAACAGCTGAGCTGATTCAGAGACTAAAAAATAAATTCAACGTTTCAGTTGATGAAGAGATTCTTGAACAAATTCAACCGGATGGTCTCTCGGGTGATATTGCTCAAAAGCCTGTTATTAAAATCGGCGAGCAAGTAATCAATGCTGATACCTTGTACAGAAATGTTACAAAAGATCGCCAAATGCGCGGCAAACAGAGAATTGGGGCACAGGACGAGTTCAAGGTCAGTCTACGTCGGGTTGTTGCTGATATTGTCGCGCAAACAGTAACCAGCCTTGAGGCTGCAGATAAACACTATGAAAACCAACCTGTTCTCGAGCCGGTTTACCAATTTTATTGCCAGCATCGGATGATCAAAGAACTGGAAAAAGAGCTGATTTTGCCCAACTCTGCCATAAGTGATGAGGACGTTGAAGACTATTACCAATCTCATGCAGAGGAATTTGAACGAAGCGAAGTTGCTGAATTAGCTATGGTGCAGACTCGCGAAAAGCTTTTGACCCAGGAACTTGCCGTCCGGCTGAAACAGGGGGAGGATTTTTTTAAAGTATTGGAACCTTTGAGCCCTCAGGGAATCCCTGTTCAAAAACTTCCAATCGACCATTTGCCGGCGCCCGTTCAGGCCGCTTTGGCTGAACTTGCCCCAGGACAAGCCAGCGGAGCTATCATCTCAGGTGAAGATATCTATTTTGTCAAGCTGGTGCGCAAATCCCAAAGAGAAAATACCCCGTTGTCCGAGGTCTCTGAATCAATACGAAAACAGCTGGCTCAAGAACGTTTTGAGTCCTTGCGGGCCAATCTGCTCAGTCAACTAAGATCACGTTCGGAAATTGTGGTTGATCAGGATTCCTGGCTGAAACTGCGTGATCGACTTCTTAAAGATGAACATAATGGCTAATTTAACAAAAAAAATCCTCGGTTTTGTTCTGCTTTGTTTTTGGGGGCTTTCACTGAATGTGGGCTGCGTGCCTCAAGCCTCTCAGAAATTACAAAAAAACTGTGTTGATTGTCACTCCGAATATGCAGTGACCTTTCGTGAAGGGAATATCCATAAGCCGGTTCAAGATAATCAATGTGAAAATTGTCATCGGACCCATGGCTTAATTGGAGGAGTCTACCTTAAAGAAGGAGTGCCACAACTCTGCTTTCGTTGTCATTCCAATGTTCGAGAGGATATGAAGAAAAAAGGTGGAATTCATTCTCCTGCAGCAGAGGGAAAATGTCTTTCCTGTCATAATCCACATAATTCAAAACAAAAGGGATTGTTGAAGCAGCCTGAAAAAGATCTTTGTTTTTCATGTCATGGCTCCGAATCATTTAGCCAGAGTATTCAGCATCAACCGTTACAGCAGGGGTGCGGTGGTTGTCACCCTCCTCACGGTGGGGTTGGAGACGCTCTGCTGGTCCAGTCGGAAGATGCGCTTTGTTTATCCTGTCATGATACTGGACAAAAGACTGTCCTCGAATCGCACGGCGACTACAAATTAACAACAAGCTGTGTCGATTGTCATAATAGTCATTCATCTTCCCAGCCCAAATTACTTCGCAATGTGACGCATGCTCCGGTAGCTAATCGTCAATGCGACAATTGCCACGCTGGGGCAGCTACTACCGACCCACTTGCATTGAGGGAACAAGGTCGTGATGTTTGTCTGTCCTGTCACCCTGAAGAAACATTGTTTCCCACGAATGGGACTGAACATACTCCAGTTAAAACAGATAGCTGTTTGCGCTGTCATGCTGTTCATTCAAGTGATTTCGAAGGGATGACCCGAGTGAGAAGGGAAGTCCTTTGCATGGAATGTCATTCCTTCAAATCTTTCGGGCCGAATGCCGAACATATAGGGGAGGGAAGTGCACATGTTCCCGCAAAAAACGGAAACTGCCTTGCCTGTCATGAGGCGCATGGTACAGAATCCGGAAAAACTCAAATGCTGAGAAAAGAAGCAAATCAGCTGTGCCAAGATTGCCACGATTGGACCTCCAAATCGGCAGGACGGCAGCATGCTCCTGTGAAGGAAGGAAATTGCCGCCTCTGTCATCGTCCTCATGAGAGCCCGCAAGAAGGGTTGCTTGAAAAAAATCAGGTCCGTTTATGTGGGGATTGTCATAAGGACATTTCGGACACTTTTGCGCAACCCAGCTTGCATCGACCTTTTGCGCGTGGCGAGTGTTCTTCCTGCCATGATCCCCATGGTAACGTAGGCGGTAAATTGTTGGTTACTACAGGGGTAGGTTTGTGTAGCTCTTGCCACGAAAAAATCGTAGTGGGTCGTAAGGATGCTTTGCACCCGCCCTATCGGGATGGACGGTGCGAATTATGTCATCTTCCCCACGGTGGAAGTGAGTCTTTTCTTTTGAAGGACGTCACTGGGAATATCTGTTTTTCTTGCCATCCAGACATGAAAAAGGTGTCTACTGCAAAAGTAGTCCATAAGCCTTTGGAAAATCTCAACTGTAATGTTTGCCATCATGGACACAGTTCTGGGCAGAAATTTGATTTGTTGCGCCCTCAACCGGAATTATGCCTGACTTGCCACGATATTAATCGTTTCTGGGAAAAGGGAGTTGCTCATCCTCCAGCCTCTCGTGGAGAGTGCAAGGCTTGCCATGATCCTCATTTCTCAGAATTCCCTAGTTTGCTTATAAAACGACAAGATAAAATTTGTGAAGGTTGCCATGATTTGGCCGCTGAGACCTTGAGAGCAAGCCACCAAGAATTATTGCCCCAGTTAGATTCCTGCTCAAGTTGCCATGACTCTCATGGTGGCCCAGACCACAGTCTAACCTTCCCGGTCAAACATATGCCCTTTGCGAATGGAGAATGTATTGAATGCCATGGCGGAGGGCAGCCATGAGAACTAATTACGTCGTTGCGCAAGTCGTTTTAGCTTTCTTTTTCTTTTTCCAGGCGGGACTTATATTTGCTGCCTCAACCACATGCTATAAGTGCCACGAACCCGTGGAGTTTAAAGGTAAAATTACCCACGCTCCTGTTGCCAAGGGGCAGTGTGAATCTTGTCACAACCCGCATGTGTCTCGTTATGAAAATTTGTTAACAGCACAAGGGGGTGAGTTATGCTTTTCTTGCCATAAAAATTTCGAAGGCCTATTGGATAAAGATCCTGTTGTGCACGATCCTGTGAAGCATGGCAAATGTTCTTCTTGTCATGCTCCTCATGCGTCTTCGTTTCCAGCACTTCAGAAGGGACCTCCGTCTGAAATCTGTTTTTCTTGCCATAAATCGCTGAAAAAATCGCCGTCAGTCCCTCATGCACCCTTTGTTAGGGGAGAGTGTGGGAAATGTCATGCCCCTCATAGTTCGAAATCACTGCAACTCCTAACACAAGAAGATCCAGCCTTGTGTTTGGGCTGTCATTCTTTTGGGAAGGACATTGCAAAGAATCATTTGGATCGCAATCCCCGTCAAATGAAATGCCTTGGATGCCACAACCCTCATGGCAGTAATAAGGCAAACCTTATCCGCCCGTCACTCCATGCGCCCTTTGCTGAAAAACAGTGTGGAACTTGTCATGGGCAAAAGAATGAAACAACCCTTTGCCTCGGCTGTCATTCAGGCATCATGGAGTCTTTTTTCAAGACCAATACTCACTTGGTGGGAGGTGCTGGCAATGTTTGTCTTTCCTGCCATTCTCCCCACGCCGGAGACCAGGACGGGCTTCTAGCCGGTGGGAAAGGGCAAGTCTGTCGTTCATGCCATGAGGACACCTTTAACCGTAGAGAACCGATGTTACATAAGCACCCTCAATGGAGTGGTTGTGGCGAATGCCACCAGGTACATGGTTCCGATATTACTGCAATGTTACGCGATGAACCTGACAAGGTCTGCGGACGGTGTCATGAACGACATCTGTCTTTTGTCCACCCCTTGGGTGCGCAGGCATTGGACCCTCGCGATGGAACCGAAATGAACTGTAATAGCTGCCATGATGCCAACACTGGAACCATGTTCAAGTACAACTTACGTGGTGAAAGTGATCGTGGCCTCTGTGTTCAATGCCACCAAGGGTACTGATATGATTATTATTAATATATTTCCCAAGAGAATTATGCTGAATATTTTGGTTGTGATTTGCTTCTTGTCTCTATTGGGTTCCTTTGGTTGGGCCGCTCAAGGGGGGTGGAGTGTCCTCTTTGAGTTACCAAACCAAGATTCTGAAGTGAAAGTGAAACGTCCGTTATTTGCTGCTGTTGATTTTCAGCGTCATCGTTACTATCTCACTGATGCGGATCAAGCTCTATTGATAGCTTTTGATGAAAATGGGAGCACATTGGGAGCGTTGAACCCTGAAGGTTCCTTTCAAAAGCCCCTTGCCATGGCCTTGGGTAGGCCAGGCCGAATCTGGGTTAGCGACCGCGCTCGAAACGAATTGCTGTATCTTGATTTGGAGAAAAAAACCGTCCGTGCTTTTACTGTCAACTATCCAGATAATTCCTTGATTGTTCCAGACAAAATAGCAATCTCTCAACAAGGAGACCTTTTTGTCCTTGATCGCATGCGTGGTCAAATTGTTCAGTTGGATGACAATATGAAGGTCGTTCGTACCTTTCATGGGAGTAGTACCGGCCATGGCATCATTGATTTTGTGATTCGGGATGATTGTCTTTGGGCTCTGCAGTCGGTAGAAGCAGTGCTTCTAAAATTTGATTTGAGTGGGGCGTTAAAAGAGACGAAGGGTCTTAATGGCGAGCTCGCCTTTCCCTATGCCCTTGATATTGATTCAGCCGGGTTCTTTTATGTTCTGGACCGCCATGCCGGGGATATTGCTGTCTTTGATCCAAACGGAAATTTTAGCTTCCGATTTTTGAGCCCTGGTCGACGACCTGGCCAACTTCACTATCCTGTTGATCTTTGTTTTGATTGGGCTGGTCGTTTGTTAGTCGTCAATGAAGGGAATGGCCGAGTTGAGGTTTTAGGCCGGTAATGAACCGGTCATCAACCACGCGGGGGGTGCCGTGCCTTGTATAAGTCGTAAAACGGTCTTTTCGAGTGAATATGAAGCTGGTGAGATGGAGTGTTTTTATTTTGTTCCTCGCCTGTTTCGGATTTTGCTGGTTTTTTGTGTGATTGGCGCCTCCCTTTGGGCGAATTTTGCTGCTGCCGCCGTCACTGGCAAATGCTCTAACTGCCATACTATGCATAATAGCCAGGGGGGGACGGTTATGGGAGATTCTGACCCTAACAGCGCTCTTTTGTTGGCAGATTGTGTTGGTTGCCATACTGGGAGCAATGAAATTGGTGGAACAATCCCCTTCGTTATGAACAGCTCTTCCGTTATTTATACTGACCACGATACCGTCGGGAATTCTTTAGCTGGCGGAAATTTTTATTTTGTCACGAGTAACCATGCCAACGGCCATAATGTTAACGGTCTTCATACCAGCGATGACCAGCTAGGAACCTTGACCCCTCCTGGGTGGTCCCCTGGGTTCTATCCTAATGGCGATTCCTCTGAGGAAGTCAATAATGGTGCATCGAGTTGGAGCACCCAGTTGAATTGCGCTGGCACCAATGGTTGCCATGGACGGCATAGCGTTGCTGACCCTGTATCTGCCATGTCTGGTGCCCATCATACTCGTGGATCAACCATCGATGGCTCTAGCGTTGGGAAAAGCTATCGATTCCTCTATGGTATTCGGGGGGCCGAAGTAGACGATTGGGAATTTTCCCCGTCCAGCAGCTCTCACAATATTTACATGGCTGTTGATAAAACTGCGGACTCTGTGCCGAGCAGCGGTAAGGCGGCTCAAACGATTAGTTTCCTTTGTGCAGAGTGTCACGGGGATTACCATGGTGGCGCTGGAGATCTTGGAGCTCTTCCTGATAGTAGTCCCAGCGTTGGAAGCCCCTGGCTTCGTCATCCTACCGACTTCGATATGAACAATGTAAGCAGTAAGGAATATGGTCTCTATAATGGAGCCAGTACGCCTGGCGGCAACACTTATAACTTTTTAGTTCCTGTCGGTAGGGATTTGGTGGCGCTTGGAGCCCCGGGCGACCCCAGTTCTGTTTTCAATACCTCTGGGGATGCAATCGTGACCTGCCTCTCTTGCCATCGTGCTCATGGCTCACCTTACTACAAGATCATGCGTTGGAATTATCGCCAGAGCATTGGAGGCGACTGCACTGTTTGCCATACCAGTAAAAGCTGATTGTTTAATGGGTTTGTTTGACTCTTTATTAAACTAGTTCGAACGTTTTCTTCTTTAAAAAGGAGGGTTCGGTGCGACATCTCTCCCGTTTCCTGAGCATATTATTGTTTGGCTTATGTCTTTTGTCCTACGGATGCCAGGAAGGGGTGCCACGCCCAAGCGCATTTCAACCTTCTGTTGTTCCCGCTCCCGCCTTGGTGTCTGTTTACCTTGAGACCTCTGGTCGTTGCTCACAGGACTTGTCGTTTTCTTTAGCCTCCTTGGAGGTCCTCAGCGATGGCCTTTGGCTTCCTCTCAATGTCATTGACTGTGAACTCTCAAGTACCAAATTGCAGGATCAACAGACTTTTCTTGGAGCAACATCCTTGCCCGAAGGGCAATATTCAGCACTGCGTTTCCGCCTTAAAAAGCCTGAGAATTCTCCTGTACCCATCGAAAATGACATGACTGTTGAAATTCCACTCTCACGGAAATTCACCTTAGCACGATCGGAAAGTAGTTGTTTATTTCTTGAGTGGGTGCTCCGTGATTGTTCCATAAATCAAAAGTTCTCCCCAACTTTCCACGCGCACATTCAAGAGCAACCATTGGCAACTGACCTGCTTTACGTTTTGTGTGATGAGAGTCGGACTCTCTATCTCGTTAGAGCTGACAACCATTTTGTTGTCGCCTCTTATGGCTTGCCTGGGCGTTGTGGCGAAATCCATGTTGATTCAATTAGTCGTCGTTTATATATATTGGATACTCAACAGCGTCTTCTCCACGTTTTTGATGCTGGAACAAGTCGATTTATTGATCGCATTTCATTGAACCCTCTTGTTGAACCGAGATATTTCGTCCTAGATAGTCAGGGTTCATCTGCTTTTGTAACAGACGGCGTTTCTGACACGATTCTCGCAATTGATCTTTCGACTGGACAGATAACAGGTCAACAAAAAGCCGTAATTCGACCACAACGAATAATCTATTTTGAATCTTCTGGGTCGGCCTACTTGGCCGTTGCTTCCCCTCAGTCGCAAACTGTCGCCATCCTTAGTTCCGTTAATTTACAGAAAATTCAGGAGATTCGCGTCGGGCAGAGAGTGGACGGAATCCTTTTTCATCAAGGCTTAATTTACGTCACAGAAGTCAACAATAACCAAGTTTCTGTTTATGACGCAATTTCTGGACAGTACAAAGGAAGGGTTTCTGTTGGCCTTCAGCCCTGTTTTTTGACTGCGGAGGAAGGTGGACGGGTTTTTGTAAGCAACTCTGGGGAGAACTCTCTTTCTGTTTTGATCCCCGGGCAATTCGTGACAGCGAGATCATTCTCGGTTGACCAGCATCCATTTGTTTCGGTTTTTTCCTCAAAGCGTCAAAATCTTTATGTCGGGTATAAAGACGTGGGAATGATCTCCATTTATGATGTGGCATCTGAAAGGCCTTTAGGGGAGGTGCGCTTTGCCGGTTCTCCGTTTTCACTTGACATTCTTGAGTGGTAAATTATAGATTTCTAATATTTTTTGTGACATGTGATTTTGAGAAGGAGTGTTGAAAGGAGTTGTTTGGAAAAAACCTTAGTGGAAGGGGGGTAAAATGTGGAAAATGAATAAGAGCTTATGCAGAAAAACTTATTTGATGTTTGTTGTGCTCGCTGGTGGTTTGCTAATAATTCCTGATTTTTTGCTGTCTCCTGTTTTTGCTCGCGTTAACGGTTCCTGTTTTAATTGCCACACGATCCATAATTCACAAGACGGAAGTCAACTTAACGTTGGCGGGACCAATCCGTATCTGTTGCAGGGCGGAACAGATGCTTGCGTTGGCTGTCACTCTTCGGATGACAATCGTACAATCATTGATCTTGGTGGGGACTCACTTGTTCCTATCGTTAACAATGGAGCTGCACCTGACTACCCACCGGCAAGCACACAGACATCGTCGCTTGCAGGTGGTAACTTTTACTGGGTGAAAAACCTTGGCGATGCTTACGGTCACAACTGTCTTTCTATTGATGGTGTAGAGGTAGATGTCGCCTTGGCTGATGGTGCCCCTGGGATGCCCAATGATGCCGTTGGCGCTTCTTGTGAGGGGTGCCATAAACAGTTAAATGGTTGTGAAAGCTGTCATAAAGCAGCTCATCATGCTGATGATTCAACATCAGTGGTTGGAGAAGACGGCGGTTGGTATCGTTTCCTTAAATCAAGTCAGCATGGTGGCAGTCAATCGGGGGTCATCGGCATAGAGGACTCTGATTGGGAGCAAACGGTTTCAGCTTCCGATCATAATGAATACTTTGGTTGCGATAATCCAAATGGGAACTCTGATAACTCCATGAGCGATTATTGTGCAGGGTGTCATCACGACTTCCATGGGGTTTCATACACGGACTCCACCTCGACCCAAGGCTGGGATAATGAATCTCCTTGGTATCGTCATCCTACCCATTTAGCGTTGCCAACCAGCGCTAACAAAGATTATCGCCTCTACAATACTCAAGATGGTGCGACTGTTGGGCCCTATAGCCCTGAGGCGCCTATTGCGCGTGATCCCTCAGACCTTGTGGGGATGTCTTCTTCCACAAGTCTGGTGACCCCAGGCCGTGATCAAGTCTTCTGTTTGTCTTGTCATCGTGTACATGGTTCTCCCTATCCAGATATTTTGCGGTGGGACTACACTACGATGTTGGCTGGCGGGATTGCAGATGCTGACGCTATGGGACATGGTTGTTTTGTTTGTCATACCACTAAAGATGAATAAATTGCCTGCTTTGCTTTAGTTTAATATATGGAAAAGTGTATATATTGTTGATTTTTTAAGGTTTTTTAGGAAAAAGCTATTGATTTAAAACAACTAACATTGGTAGAATTTAAATCAAGTGAAAGGAAATTTAATTAGTTTTTGCTTTTGGTACTTGATGTACACAAATGGTACTCGGGGTACACAAGGGCATTTTATTGGAAATGGTGAAGGAGTTAGTGAGTAGAGACGGAAGGTTTTTTCACGAGGGAGGACTAAAAATGCTAAATTTTAAACGGGTTGGACTGCTTGTGGGAGCCGTCGCAATGGCTTTAAGTTCTGTAGCCTTGCAGGTCAATAGTGTTTGGGCACGTGCTCAAGGGCCTTGTGTTGAATGTCATACAATGCATAACAGCCAAAACAATGCAGTCATGACAACCGATGGGAGTGATCCCAATTCTAAACTTTTAAAAGCTGGGACCTGTGCGGCTTGCCATACCGGTACAAACACAGGAACAAACTACATTCCGTATGTGTTTACGGAAGGTGGACCGACTTATGCAGCCACAGGTACTGAAGGCACATCCAATACTTTAGCTGGTGGTAACTTCTATTACCCGACCCAAGATGATGCTTACGGCCACAACGTTGAGGGTATTACCGGGCTTGCTGCTGATGCCACCTTGACGACCCCCCCCGGCTTCGTTACAGGTTTTGCTGCAGGTGGTGATACGACCTCTGGACAAGTTGGCAGCACGTGGTCTGGGCAACGTCTCACTTGCGCAGGAACTTATGGTTGCCATGGTACCCATGATACCGTCGATCCCTTCCAGGCTGTTTCCGGTGGTCACCACGGTGATGACAGCACTATTGATGGTTCATCTGTAACCCAGAGTTACCGTTTCCTGTATGGTATTTTAGGCGAAGAGGACTCTGATTGGGAATATCAACCGACCGCTAGTGCCCATAACATTTATATGGGGGTTGATAAAACCGCTGATGACATCCCTGCCTCGGGTAATGGAACCCGTACCATAAGCTTCCTTTGTGCTGAATGTCACGGCAACTTCCACAGTGGCGCTGGAAACGGTGGCGCTTTGGCTGACGACGCTACTGTGAGTTCTCCTTGGATTCGTCACCCGACCGATTTTGACTTGGCAAATGCAAGTACTGGCGAATACACTTACTACAATGGTGGTACTGGAACCAGCAATCCTTATAGTGTTGTTGCTCCTGTTGCTCGTAACATTCCCACGGTTGGTACTGGAAGTATCGATACCGTGTTTAATACTGCTGATGATGCACTGGTTACCTGTATCTCGTGCCATCGTGCCCATGGTACCCCCTACAACGATTTGCTGCGTTGGGATTACAATAGTGCAACCTCTGACATCGAAGCGGGTAGTGGTGCAGGAAATGTCGGCTGTTTCATCTGCCATACCACCAAAGACGATATTTAGTAGATAATTAAATAATGTTTTTTTGACGGGAGCAGGGATGCCTGCTCCCGTTTTTTATCTGGCTGGAAATCGAACGCCCCAGGTTGAGCCTGGATATTTCGTTTTTAAGTGAGTTGCAATTACTACAGAAATACATCCTTGACAATGGGATGTTATCTGACGTATTCAAAGAGCGACATTAATGCCAACGGTGTCTATTAAGACATAATAGGGAAGAGGGGTGAAAATCCCCCGCGGACCCGCCACTGTAAGCGAGGACAACAGGCCATTTGCCACTGGATTTACCGGGAAGGCGGCCTCGAGAATGATTCGCGAGCCAGGAGACCTGCCGTTTGGATCGACCCACAAACATCTTTCCGGGTTTGGGAGAGTGGGGCGCATTCCGCACTGGGTTATCCGACATTTTCACCAAGTGCCTTTTTTGTGCCCATCGACCTGCCGGGGCGCAAAAGGAGGCGCACCGATGCACATTAGAAGTTGTCTCGCTGTTTTCCTGTTCTTCTGTCTTTCTTCCTTAAGTTTTTCCCAAACTATCCCCCTTGACTCCGTCATTGTGACGGCGACTCGCACATCGCAGGAAGTTTCTCAAGTTCCAGCGAATGTCACGGTTATTTCCAAAAAAGAAATAGAAAATTCGCAGGCCAAGACTGTGCCAGATTTGTTGCGTGGCCAAGAGGGCCTTGTTGTAAGAGATTACACAGGCACCGGGAAAAATGTGACTGTCGATTTGCGTAGCTTTGGTGAGACTGCAGCCAATAACACGCTTGTCCTTGTGGATGGTAGACGTGTCAATGCCATTGATTTAAGTGGTACCGATTGGACTCTTATTCCGATCGAACAAATTGAACGGATTGAGATTGTCCGTGGCAGTGGCAGTGTGCTTTATGGTGACAATGCTGTCGGTGGGGTCATCAATATTATTACCAAATCTCCAGGGCAGGGTGTAGCTTTAACAGCCCATGGTGATGCCGGTAGTTACAATCTTCACAAAGAGAACCTCCTTGTCTCAGCTGGTTCAAATGTCATCGCGGGAATGTTTTCCGTTGGGAATGCAGAAATAGATGGGTATCGTGACAATGCTTATCTGGACGCTAAGAATTGGAGCGGGCAGCTGTCCTTTTTTCCGCTAATGGGAAATCTCGAGATGAAGCTTACTGGCGGTGGCCATTCCGATGAATATGGGATGCCCGGGGCTTTAGATAAAAATGCTATGCGGCAAGATCGTCGTGCAGCGAAAAATGCTGACGATTATGCTGAGACAAATGATCACTATTGGCAATGGTCGGCTGAATATGATGCCAATGAAGCCGGAACTTTCCTCGTCGACATGGGCTGGCGAAATAGAAATGTCCAGTCCTATTTTTTTTCGGCAATTTATGGTGACTCTGAATCCAAAAGTGATCTAGAAACACTTTCGTTCTCCCCTCGGTATGAAGTGAATCTGCCTATTGGGGACTTTGACAACCAGTTGATTGTTGGTGGGGACCTTTATCAACACGAATTGGATGTTGATTCAACCTACAGCCTCGGGGATGTTGATCGCGATTCCATAGGTGTTTTTCTTCATGATGAAATTTTTGTGTCCAACAATTTGAATATTTCTGCCGGATTTCGACACGAGCACGTAAAATTTGATCTGAATCAGGTTGACCGTATGGGAATGCTCTCTCCCTTGGATGATTCGACCAGCAGCGACGAACAAGCCTGGGAAGTGGGAGTTGTTTATTTGTTCACCCCTGAGACTTCTGCTTTTGCCAGAGTCAATAAAAGTTTTCGCATCCCACTTGCTGATGAAATGATCGTTTATGATTATTCCAATGGAGAGCAGGTGATAAATCCCGATTTGAAAACACAGACCGGCGCTCATGTGGAGGTCGGCGTTCGTAGCGAAATGACTTCTCGCCTTTCTTGTCGTTTAACTCTGTTTCAAGCTCGTATTGATGATGAAATCTTTTATAACCCCTTGACGTTTAGTAATGAAAATCACCCTGAGACATTGCGGCGAGGTGTTGAGGCTGGAGCGAATTTTCATATCACGGATATGATTTCGCTGGCAGGAACCTACACGTTCACCAACGCTGAATTTGTTGAAGATCCTTTTGATGGCAACAAAATTCCAGGCGTTCCAGAACAAATGGGAAATTTGACCCTGTCAGTGCATAATATTGTTCCGGGTCTGTATTCTTCAGTGGCGTATAATTATGTCGGATCATCCTATGCAATTAGTGACCAGGCCAATAACTGGGAAAAGGTTGAGAGTTACGGAACTGTCGATTTGAATATCTCTTACAAAAGAGACCAGCTTAAGTTGTTCGCCAGTATCAAAAATCTTTTTGATGAAAAATACTCCGAGTGGGTCGTCTCTAACTCTTTAGGGTTGAATTATTATCCTGCGGCTGAAAGAAATTTTGTTGTAGGAGTTGAGTTGGCTTTCTAAAGGACTGATCAAACACGAGGGTCCGTTATTTGTAACCCCACGGATATTTAATCACAGCATCCGTGGGGTTGCTTTGGTGCTATGGACAGACGAATTTTATTGCTTATTTTGCTGCTTTGGGGGTTCCGCGGGGAGCTTCAGGCTGTCCAATGGACAGATGCGGTCGGTCGAAAGGTGGCAGTCGGAGCAAATCCTCAACGGATTGTTTCCCTTGTCCCTAGTGTCACAGAAATGCTTTTTGCCTATGGGCTCAGCGAAAAGGTTGTCGGAGTGACTCGGTATTGCGATTATCCTCCTGACGCACGTCAAAAACCTTTGGTCGGCGAATATGCCAATCCCAGCCTGGAAAGACTCCTTTCCCTTGCTCCTGATTTGGTTATAGCCTCTGCGGACATGACTCAAAAAGATTTTATTGCCAAACTGGATGATATTGGGATTCCTGCTTATGTGATATACCCGCGTAGCCTTTCAGAAACCGTTTCAACGATGCGTGAAGTTGGAGCTGTTGTCGGTGCTCCTGATGCGGGGAAGGCTTTGGCTCAAACTCTACAACAGGATATCGAGGCAGTAAAAACCCGCATTGCCAATCAAAGCCACCCTTCAGTGCTGGTTTGTGTCATGCTGCAACCCTTTGTCGTGGCTGGCCCACGAACGTTAGCCGATGATCTTATTCAGACAGCGGGTGGCAAGAATGTTGTGCCTAAAGGTCCCTTGCGCTTTCCAACCTGGGGACCAGAAGCCCTGCTATTGGCAAATCCGGATGTAATTGTCGTGTCCTCCCATCTTGGGGAACCAGACCCTATTGGTTATTTTAAGAAGTGGCCCGAATTGAAAGCTGTGCAGTCGGGGAAAGTTATTGTTGTCAATCCTGACCTGTTACATCGGCCGGGTCCACGTTTAGGAGAAGGGTTGAGGCTTCTGGCGGATGCTCTGCATGGTTCCATGGAAAAGAGGGCTTCGCATTGAAAGTATTCCGGTTCTACCAAAGTTATTCTTGGCAAACCTTTCTTCTCTTAGCCATTTTTCTGTTGGTAGCCTTCCTTCTGAACCTTGGACTCGGGGCGTTGGATATCTCTTTTGGGGAGGTCCTAGGTACACTTTTGGGGGGCAGCGATAATTCGTTACATCATGCCATCGTTCTAAAAATTCGGTTACCTCGGGCTTGCCTTGCCTTGCTTGTCGGAGCCGCTTTGGGGACTTCTGGAGCAACATTTCAGGCTGTTCTGCGTAACCCTTTGGCGGATCCTTATCTGCTTGGAATTTCGGGCGGCGCGGCGTTGGGTGCGGTGCTGGCTCTGACGTTTGGATTTGCCTCGAATTATTCAATTCCACTTGCGGCATTCCTTGGGGCAATGGGGGCTTTAGGGAGCGTTTATTTTGTTGCTCGGGCCTATCGAAGTTCCACTCAGACTTTGATCCTTTCAGGAGTAATGATTGGTAGTTTCGCCTCGGCTCTGCTGCTGTTCGTTCTTTGGAGTGCTCCGGCTGAACCGACTCGAGCCGCAATTTTCTGGTTGGCTGGTGATCTTGCAAATGCGGATTTGTCTCTTCTGCCTGGCGTTGCTGTTTGGATCACTATTCTCTTTTTCCTCCTTTGGATACAGGCTCCAGCCTTAGACCTGTTCACGCAAGGGGAAGATGCCGCGGCAGACCTCGGCCTAGCGGTCGGTTACTCGCGGTTTTTGCTTTTCCTCTGCGCCGGAGCGCTGACCTCGGCCGCTGTAGCTTTAGCCGGACTGGTCGGCTTTGTTGGCCTCGTTGTGCCGCATGTTGTTCGATTGCTTTGGGGGCCGAATCATCGTGGGCTTTTACCTGCCGCAGCATTGGTTGGGGGAAGCTTTCTAGTCCTGGCCGATGTCATTTCCCGTATCGTCTTCGCCCCTGCTGAAATACCCGTCGGTGTTGTCACTGCTCTTATCGGGGCTCCTTTCTTCCTTTATTTGCTAAGAAAAAGGGAGCGGGCCTTATGATTCGAGTCGAAGATGTATCATTTGGTTTTCCGGATCGTCCCTTATTGAAGGATCTGTCTTTTTCAGTCAATGATGGCGAAATCCTCGGAATCCTTGGCCCCAATGGCTGTGGAAAGTCTACCCTGCTGAAATTGTTACGCGGCACAATTGCTCCGAATCAAGGCCTGATTTATCTGAAAAATCAAATATTGTCTGCCATGAGCCGGCGCCAGTCTGCAAAAGCGATGGCTGTCGTTGCCCAATCTCATGAGGTGTCGTTCCCCTTTTCGGTCATGGAAACCGTAAGCATGGGGCGCTTTGTACACCGTAAGGGGTTGAGTGGCCTCAATCGAGCAGATCGAGCCGCCATTCGACATGCCTTGGCCGTGACAGATACATTATCTTTGGCTGAACGATCAGTGACAACTCTCAGTGGAGGAGAATTGCAACGGGTATTTATTGCCCGCGCCCTGGCCCAAAAGACACCCATTTTGTTGTTGGACGAAGCGACCAGCCACTTGGATATTGATCACCGCCTTGAGATCGCAGAATTGTTGTTGCAGCAGAATCGGGAAGAGGGGACGACCATAGTCCACGTATCCCATGATCTGGATCTTGCAGCGGAAATTTCTCACCGCATTCTCTTGTTTGATAAGTATGGCCAACCGGTGGCTATCGGGGCTCCAACAGAAGTGCTGACGCGGGAAAACCTTCGTCATGCCTTTCGCGTTGATGTTTCCGTGGAGAGTAACCCTTTCAGCGGCGCCCCACGGATTTTCCCGGTTTTTAAGCCCTCCGGGCGCAAAATCCTTTCCCGAGTCCATTTGTTGGTCGGGGGAGGCAATGGTTCTGAACTCATGCGGCGTTTGCATTTGCATGGAAGTCAGCTGACTGTTGGCCCTGTGAACAAAGGCGACTCTGACGAAGTCCTTGCCACCGCCCTGGGGCTGGAGATGGTGTTGGAAGAAGCATTCTGTCCTTTTTCCTCCCAGAGCCTTAGGTCTGCGCAAAAACTTATGGCAGAAGCGCAGCTCGTGATCATAGCACCTGTTCCTTGGGGACCAGGGAATTTGTCCAGCCTTGATTTGGCTATGGAGTGCCTTCAGCGAAAATGTCCCGTGGCCATTGTTGATCCGCGCCAGGAGAGAGATTTTACCGGAGGGAAAGCTTGGCAAAAGATCGGTGAGTTAGTGGCGATGGGCGGGATTCGAATCAATAGTAACGAAGAACTGTTAAAATGGCTGTTGCAGGCCCAGAAGGACGCAGGCGAGTCTGCAGGAAAAGGCCCCAAATAAAAAGCTCCGCACGAAACCGTGCGGAGCTGGTGAATCAACGAATCGTAATTTGTTTTAAATCTTTTTGACGTTGGCGGCTTGCGGGCCCTTTTGTCCCTGGGTCACATCAAAGGTCACCCGATCCCCTTCGGCAAGGGATTTGAAACCTTCGCCGGCAATGCTGGAGAAATGGACGAAGACGTCTGGTCCATTATCCTGCTCAATAAAACCGAACCCTTTAGAATCATTAAACCACTTTACAGTCCCTTCAGCCATGTTCTACTCCTTTTTTCTGGTGCGGATTTACTGGCGCCTGAGCCGCCCCGGCAACAAAAAAACCGCAGCAACCGTTTTCGGCAATGTGCGGCTTCTCTAAACGTTTCCCAAACCTGAGTCAATCTGCACAAGCGCCACTCACTAAACTCCTCCATAACACAGCTTAAAATTTAAATCAAGTCTCAAGGGGGAGTTGTCTAAAAATTTAATCTTTTGCAATGACCGTCAAGGTCGTGGCCAGTGCGGTAGAAAGTCCGGATGGGCCGGTTGCTGTAATGGTCAAACTGTAGGATTCATCAATGGCGATGTCTGGCAATAATCCTGAGATCGTGCCGGTTTGTGAGTCGACTTCAAGACCCGTCGGCAAACCATAGGCTGCATAAGTCAGGGTTTCGCCATTGATCCCCTGAAAATTACTAGCACAATCAAATTGAACCGATTCTTTTTCATCTGCCGTGAAGGAGGGGAGAGGTGTACTGCTCGGGGGCAAGTATCCGGATCCGTCGGTTTTTATGAACAGGATATCGTGATTCCCGGCACCGAAAGAATTGGTCGATCCGACCAAAGCATAGCCACCATCCGTTGTACCGGTCATGGCCGTGGCATAATCTGTTTTTATCCCGCCAAAAGTGCGTGACCATAACTCGTTTCCGTCACTGTCCACACCCAATAGGTAAACGTCCCAGTTGCCGGCCCCAAAGGATTCGGTATAACCGGCCAGAACTGTTTGCCCATCTGATACGCAAAGGGCGGTCCCCCAGTCGCGATTGGCTCCTCCGTACGAAGCCTGCCAAATCACATCTCCTTGCGGGGAGATGTTGAATAGGCCCAAGTCCAGGTCACTTCCTGCGGTCTGATTGGTATAGGCGTCGATCGTTGCCAGAAGCAAGATATTTCCATCCTCTGTCTGGCTCAAGCCGACCCCCCAATCGTAGCCATAGCCGCCGAAGGTCTTTTCCCACAGCAAACGTCCATCATTGGCAAAATCGGCTAACAGGATGTCCCAACTGTTGGACTGGTAGGATTGGGTGTAGCCCGTGATAAGAAAATCTCCCGCTGCGGTTTCTTTTAGGGCATAGGCTCGTTCGGTACCGATTGAACCCTGGGTCGATTGCCACTCAAGGGTTCCTGTGCTGTCAACCTTCACCAGATAGCTATCGGCTCCGCCATTGCCAAAACTGGTGGTATCGCCTGAAAGAATGAAGTGATCATCAGCCGTTTTCGTCAGAGCGTAGGCTGTTTCCTCTCCAACGCCGCCGTAATTTTGTTCCCATAGTTTGTTGCCATCAGCATCGACGCGAATCAGCAGGATATCACGTGTGTGGTTAAAAACATTGCCACTCCAGCCTGCCAATAAAAAACCACCGTTTTCTGTTTCCTGAATGGCCAAAGCTGCATCGGCATCAGTGCTGCCGAAAGTGGTTTCCCAAAGCTCGTTGCCCAGAGCATCGGTACGGACCAGAAAAATATCATTGCTGCCTGCGCCGTAGGAGTCAGTCGTCCCGGTGATCACAAAGCCGTTGTCGGAGGTTTGTTGAATCGCCTGGGCATGTTCAGCTTTGCTGCCCCCAAAAGTTGTCATGAAAGCGGTAACGGTATCGATATCTCGATAAACCGGCGTACTTACCACAACTCCATCACTGACAAAGAGTTGAACTCGGTAATGACCAGGCAGGTCGGCATTGAGAGAACATTGGGCACTGCCATCACTCGAAAGGATGGCCTCACTGTGAGTCGGGGTTTCAATAATCGACCAATGATATTCAAGGAGCGATTCGGGGGGGCCTTCTGGTTGGCTAGCTGTAAGGAAAAGCGGAACGCCAGCCGTTGCGATGTCAGCGGAACGGATGAGGGGAGTCGCAATGTTATGTTGCTCCGGAGTTTCTGGGGAGGAAAACGTGCTGTCGTCGCCACAACCGCCAAGGCAGGCGCAGCATAAGCAACCGAAGAGCAGCAACCGGGTCATTTTGATCATAGGATTCCCCAGGGTCGAAACGAAATTTTACTCGACAATATAAACCGTTTACACCGTTGACTGTCAAGCAGGGAATGGTCAGGCAAGGAGTGAAATCGATCGGGAAATAACCCTGATCAGCATTTTTAATGGCATCTAAAAAAACTATCCAAATTATCTATTTGTTTTTTAATCTTTGCTCGATTAGTTTCTAATGCTGAAATTTATTTGTTTTTTCAACTGTTTGCTTTCTTTGATGGAGGTAGGTGGAGTGGCTATCAAGAAGAATACCCTGACCAAACTGTTTCTGGTCGCACTGACCTTTCTCATGCTCCCTTCAGCGGTCTGTTGGGGCGGTGCCTGGACCCAGGAACAGAGACATTCCTACAATCGCCTGGCTGTCAATTATTTTTATTCGGAAAAAGAATACCTCGACGACAGTGACCGGGCCGTTTACGAAAATGGCGGTTCGTTTCAAGATGCCAACCTCAATTATTATTTCGAGTACGGCCTGACTGACAAGCTAACAGCCATCACCTCTCTCTATTACAAACAGTTGCGGCGAGACGACGACACCATCGACGTCAAAACCTACGGTGTCGGGGATGTCGATCTAGCGTTGAAATATAAGGTACTGGAGAACGTTGCCGGGGTTTTTTCCGCACAGGTTCTGGTCAAAGTTCCTGAATTTTATGACGAGGACGATACCCTGCCGCTGGGCAATGGACAATACGACGTGGAATTTCGACTCCTTTATGGTCGATCTCTGTATCCGCTGATTCCCGGCTATTACAACCTGGAAGCCGGTTATCGTTGGCGTGCCGAAGATCCGGCTGACGAATTCCGTTTTCTGGTGGAGGTGGGGAGCGACTTGGGGGCTGGATTTTATGGGCGGGTCAAACTCGACGGCCTGCTAGGTCTAAATAATGGTGATGAAACCATGGACCAGTACGGTAATCCGACCATTACCAATGACTTTGACTTGGTCAAGCTTGACCTGACCTGCGGCTATCAACTTTCCGAGCAGTGGGGTATCGAAGCCGCCTTTACCCCCACGGTCTACGGTCAGCACACTGCCTATGGCCAGACCTATACCCTGGCTTTAGTCCTGAAAACGTTTTAAGTGACTTATTTCTGTCGATTTCGCTATCTGTTGCTGAATTGTTGCGACCTATTTATTTCTGGAGGTAACCTACAATGTTCAAAATGCTGAAACAGGCCCGCTGGTTTCTGCTCGTTATAGTCAGCGTCTTGGTGCTGTCGGGTTGTGGAGAAGATGTCGATCGCAAGGAGACAACAACCCCATCCCTGCCGGCAGCCATGAGCGACTTTCCCAATGCCTATCTGCTGGTTGCCGGAGATTCTCTGCAAAATGTTCTTGGTAACTCCGATGTGATCATCATTGATGCCCGCACCTCAGGATACTCCTCCGCTCACATCCCCGGCGCTATCAGTGTTCTGCACAGCGATTATTGGACAGCGGCTTCGGGGCTGAAGGATCTGGCGACGCTTGAAACTCAGCTTGGTGCCGCCGGTATCTCCCGTGATTCGCAAATCGTCATCTACGACGATACGACAGCCTCATGGGGTGCGGCCGGCCGTATTTTCTGGATGCTCGAGTACCTTGGATGCACAGACGTAAGGATTCTCAATGGCGGTTGGGACAAGTGGCTGGCCGACGGCCGCCCCACCCAGTCCGGCACCAAAACCCGGGCGCCTAGCGAATTCATCGCTGAGATCAAACCCTGGGTCAAAGCCAGCAAAGAACACATTGCCGGCCGACTCGGCGATAGTGATTTTGCAACTGTCGACACTCGGACCGATGAAGAATATAACGGCTGGATTCTTTACAGCGAAGCCCGCGGCGGCCATATCCCAGGTGCCGTGCAACTCCCCTATGCCTGGTATTACAACACGGATAAGACGGTTCTCAGCTACTCCGCTCTCATGGAAATGTTTGAATCCCACGGCATTACCCCCGACAAGGAAGTTGTCAGCTACTGCACGGCGGGTATCCGCAGCGGCTTTTTCTACTTCCTCGGCCGACTGATGGGTTATGAGCAGCTCGCAAACTACGATGCTTCGATCTGGGATTGGGCTGCCGCTGATGAAACGACCTATCCCCTGGAAAAACTCGAAGAGTATCAGGATCTGGTCTATCCGGCATGGGTGCAGGCGCTCATCAATTACCACGCGCCCGGCAGTACTTCTGCCGCTCCTGCGGACTACGCCTACGGTCGTGACCATAAATATCTGATTTTTGAAACCCAATGGGGCAGCTTTGACGATATGGCCATGGGCTGGGCCGACACCTCCTATCTGCAGGGCCACATCCCCGGTGCCATCCACTCCAACTCCGACACTTATGAGAACGGTTATCCGCGCTGGTTCATGCTTCCTGATGACGAATTGCACGCTGCAGTCGGCAGCATGGGAATTACCGCAGACACGACGGTTGTGGTTTACAGCAACAGCCCCATCTTTGCCACCCGGCTATGGTGGATTCTAAAATATGCCGGTGTCGAGGATGTGCGTCTGCTGAACGGCGGCTACGAAGCTTGGACTGCCGCCGGCTACGACGGCGAAACGATCATCAATGAGCCGGTCCCGACCACCTTTGTCGGCACCGTTCATCCTGAACTTGTCGCCACCACCGATTACGTGGCTGTGAATTACAATACCGGCGATACTATCCTTGCCGATGTCCGGACCTATCCTGAATATGCCGGTGAAGTGAGCGGCTACGGCTACGTTGTCAACAAAGGCCGCATCCCCGGGGCGATCTATGCCTTCAACGCGGATAACCCGGACCGTGACTACCTTGACAATGACGGGACCGTGCGCAGCTTCACTGAGGTGCAGGACATGTGGCAGGGGCTCGGTATCGAATCGACCCTGGTTGGTGGTCAATTCGACAAGGATGTTATCTTCTATTGCGGCAGCGGCTATCGCTCCAGCCTGAGCTTCTTCTATGCTTACCTGATGGGCTACCAGAATGTCCGCAATTATTCCGACGGTTGGGAAGGCTGGAGCACCAATTACGTGGAAGATCCTTCCTACAGCGATCCCGACCTGCCCGGCAGCACCGACGGCTGGCGTCAGGATCCCTCCGGCCGCCCGGTCAGCTACGGCGTGCATCCCGAGTGGGATTTTGATGGCTATTCCAATCTGGGCCGCCTGGTTAACGCCAAGTGGGTCAATGACGTTCTGCTGCAGAATGATAATTTCGGCAATCCGTATGTCATTGCCGAGGTCAATTGGGGTCCGGCCGGTGAATCCTATACCAACGGCCATATCCCCGGCGCCATTCATGTCAACACTGACGAAATCGAGTACGACTGTTTCAACGCCCGCAATGACTGGCCGGTCGATGCTGGATCACCAGCCTGCTGGGACCGCAGCACCACGGTCGAGGAAGATGCCGCCAAGGGCCTCGGCCCTGAGGATTCACTGCCGCGCAATTGGTGGAACATCTATCCCGACGAGTATCTGCTGCCCGGTATCGCTTACATGGGGATCGACAAGAACACCACCGTGGTCGTGTACGGTCCCGATGCGACCGCAGCTGCCCGTCTGGCCTGGACTCTCCTTTATGCTGGTGTGGAGGATGTCCGTCTCATGGAAGGCGGGTACGATGCCTGGGTGAATGCCGGCTATGACGGGTCGACGGCAACGGTCACGCGGACTCCGGTGGCTGAATTCGACCCTGACATGCCGGGTCGGACCACGGCGATCAATGCTGAATATAAAGTCGATATCCCCTACGTGCGTGACGTGGTGAACGGGATCATTACCGATGCCCTGCTGGTCGATATCCGTTCCTATGATGAATATATCGGCCTGACTGCTCCTTATTCCTATATTCCCACCAGCGGCCGCATCCCCGGCGCAGCATGGGGCAAAGCCGGTACCAGTCCGTGGACCATGGAAGATTATGTGACTGCTGATAATACCTTGAAGGCGCCGTCTGAAATTGAAACCTTCTGGACCGCTGAAGGGATCACTTCCGCCGACCACCTGAGTTTTTATTGCGGTACGTCCTGGCGTTCCAGTCTGGCCTGGTTCTATGGCTACATGATGGGCTATCCGCAGGTCAGCAACTTCGACAGTTCCTGGTTTGAATGGAGCATGGGCGAAGGTTCGGCCTACGCAGGTGCTTCTCCGGTTCTCAATCCGATTGTGGATGAATACCCCGCAGATCCCTGATCGCCGCATAGGGTCAGCTTGATTAAAAACCCCGCTTCGTAAGGAGCGGGGTTTTTTCTTGTGCAGAAAGTTAAAATTTGTACCGGAACTCTGCTTCTAACAAAGAAAAAGGCTTGTCGTAACCGAAACTGAACATTCTACGATCAATATATGCATCATCCGCCAAAGCGATAACAAATCGCTCATATTGGTGGAGCGTCTTCAAAGATTACCCAAGGAGAACGGATGCATTACCCGAAAAAGATCCTCATCGTCGAAGATGAGCTGGAACTCGCCGAATTGCTGGAATACGCCCTCACCAAGGCCGGCTTCAAACCACTGGTCGCCAACGACGGGCTGAGCGCCTGCCGCCTGGCGGGCAGCGAACAGCCTGATCTGATCCTGCTCGATATCATGCTCCCTGACCTGGATGGCTGGGAAATCTGCCGGCTCATTCGCGGCCACCATCGATCGAAACTGGCCAAGACCCCGATCGTGATGTTGACAGCCCTTTCATCTGCCAGCGATCGTCGTAAAGGGATGGAATTCGGTGCCGACGCCTATCTGACCAAACCCTACACGGTCAAGGAAGTCATTCGCGTCTGTCGCGAAATGGTTTCCAACGGGACCCGTGAACCGATGGTGCAAGAGACGACAGATGCGGCTGAAGAGCGTGAAGGCGGCGGCATGAAGAGTTGGAGCGCCATGCAGTCCCTGTTCCGCAATACTCTGTTCCAGGAATAATGGCATGGAGTCTCAGCTGAGGGTTTCTATCGTTTCCGAAACCTATCTGCCGCAGATCAACGGTGTCTCTCGTACCCTACAGCGTCTGACGGACTATCTGGTGGGACAGGGCGATCAGGTCCAGTTGCTGATTCCCCGCTATGAGCAGCGGATTGCCGATCAAGACGGGGTCCGATTGGACGATTTCTCTGCACTGCCACTCCCTTTTTACAAGGAAGTCGTTCTGCCCTTGGTCCGGCCGGTCACGTTGCGCCAACGCTTGCAGGAGTTCAAACCGGATTTGGTGCATATCGCCACTGAGGGTCCTCTGGGCTGGGCTGCTTTGCGCGCAGCAAAACAACTCGATCTGCCCGTGGTCAGTTCCTATCATACCAATTTTGCTCAATATCTCAGTCATTATCGGCTGGGTCTGCTGAACGGTGCCTGTTGGATGTACCTGCGCCGGTTGCACAATGCCACCCGTTTCACCGCTTGTCCGACGCCATCGATCAAAAAGCTGCTCGAAGAAAAAGGGTTCGCCCAGGTCGTGGTGTGGGGCAGGGGAGTCTACAGCGATGATTTTTCCCCAGCCAAGCGCGATCCTGAACTGCGCCGCGAACTGGGAATTGCCCACAACGAGACGGTTTTCATCTATGTCGGGCGTTTGGCCGCCGAGAAAAATCTGGAGATGCTGTTGCAGGCCTGGCAGCGGATACCGAAGGAGAAGTCCTGTCGGCTGGTTCTGGTCGGTGATGGCCCTTTACGGAAGCGGTTGGAAGCCTTGGCCGATGAACGGGTCATCTTTGCCGGCTATCGGCAGGGCGAGGCCTTAAGCGCCATCTTCGCCAGCGCAGACCTGTTTGTCTTCCCATCTCTGACCGACACCTTCGGCAACGTGGTTCTGGAAGCCCTGGCCTCGGGCTTGCCGGGAATCGCTTTCAACGTTTCAGGGCCGGGGGATATCATCCGCCACGGAGAAACCGGTCTGCTGGTCCAGTCCGTCAGCGCGGATGATTTGACCGAATCGATGCTTTGCGTTCTTGCAATGGACCCGAATCGTCTGGGTGAAATGCGCTGCAAGGCTCGTCGTTATGCCCAGTGCCAGAGCTGGGAAACGATACTCGGTCAGTTGCGTTCCCGCTATGTGGATGTCCTGAGACAGGAGGACGTTTTGAAAAAAACGCTGGGAAATGATGCTTTGCAGTGGTCTTGATCGCTGCTGACGAAACTTTAACAGGATGCCCATGCAATCTGAACAGGACCGTGGCAGGCTCGTGTCATGAAGACACGAGATAGAGAAAACACACTCCACAGTCAAGGAGGAGAATTATGATTGGCAATGCGGCACTTAAAAGTTTTTCAGCCTATTGCGCCGAGCATGTCACGCCGCGGGAAGTGGCCGTCATGCAGAAGCTTTTTATCCTGCGCAGTTATTCGGGCCTGACCGCCTTCTTCCGCGGCATCAGTCGGTTAGGCAACGGCAGCCTGTGGTGGTCCACCGCCCTGATCCTGGTCTGCGTCGGTACGGTTCAAACTCGCTGGGCGGTCCTGGCGGCAGCTGTTTCCGTAGGGTTGAGCGTCAGCCTGTTCATGCTGATGAAAAAGCTCATCAGCCGTCCCCGCCCTTGCGACGTCTGGCTTGACATCCCCTGCCTGATGGCGCCGCCGGACCGCTTTTCCTTCCCGTCCGGGCATACCATGACCGCCTTTGCGGTTTATGCCGCCTACGCCGAACTTCTCCCCGGCTCGTCGGTTTTTTTCCTGCCGGTGGCGATTCTTATGGGGTTGTCGCGGATCGTTCTCGGTTTGCATTATCCCACCGATGTGCTGGTTGGCGCATTGCTCGGCACTGCCCTGGGGCGCAGCGTGGCCATCGCCCTGATGAGCGTTTTGGCCATCTAATCAGCAGTATTCAGCACCCGCTCCTCGAAAAGGTAGGAGCGCGGGTGCCAGGCGATGAGTCTGGCATCTGCCCCGCAGCAGCGCACATCCTTCCGCAGCACCAGCCAGAATTTCCCCTGCCATAAATTCCACGTCCCGTTAAAAGACACCGCCCCTTGTTTGTCGCTGGTTCCTTCTGCGAGGATACAGCCACGTTTTGTGCCCTCCTGATGATTGACCAGGGCGAAGTCTGTCTCCGGGGGAAGTTCGCAGGCGGAAAATGTAAATGAATGGTTTTGTGGGTCGAAGGATAGTTCACCGTGAGGACCGGCAGGATCTACCTGCCAGGTTGCAGGATCCTTGCTCTGCAGATGTAGAGTTTGCGGATCGGCCATGGCGGTGATCGGCGTCGTGAGGAACAGGCCGAGTGCCACCGTCAAACCCAGCGAGCGGATTATCATTGGAGGGCTTTTTTTGTCTGTTGTTTGCGATAGATAATCGGAATCAGGGAGACGCCGACAATCAGCAGCAGGCCGACCAGAAATTCGAAGGAAACCTTGCCGCGTAACACGTCGAGCAGGGAGCTGGAAAAGACGATATAGGCGATGCAGGCCGGCAGCATGCAGAAAAAGCTGGTCACCACATAATCGATAAAACGGATTCGGGTCAGGCCAAAGGCGTAATTCAAAAGATTGAAGGGAAACAGCGGGATCAGCCGGGTGAAAGCCACCACTTTCCAGCCGTGACGCGCGACATCCTCATCGAGTTTCTGCCACTTGCCACCGGTCAGTTTAGCTGAAACCCAGTCGCGGCCCAAATAGCGGGCGATCAGAAAGGCCACACTGGCACCGACCGTGGCGCCGCCGATGGTATAGATGACGCCCCAGACCGGTCCGAACAGCACCCCGCCGATGATGGTGAGAGGGAGCCCAGGGAGGAACAGGGCCGGCGCAATGCTGTAGAAAAGTACGTAGATCAATGGCGCAAGCAGGCCGAACTCCTGAATCGAGGCCCGCAGAGTTTCGGGCTCGAGCTTGTCAGCCAGACCGCTGCTGTGCATGCCGAAAATGGCGGCGATCAACAGGGTCAGCACGGAGAGTTTTTTGAGAACGCTTTTCCCGTTGCCGGTTTTGTCGCGTTTGGGCGTAGGGACCGTTGGGAGTTGGGCAGCAACCCGGCGCTTGAGGCGCCAGCGATTCCAGTAGCGCAAAGGGGAGGGAATGCGCTTGGCTGGGGTTAGCCCCGTGCCGGTCAGAGTGTCGAGCACATGCACGGCGTTCCCTTCACGACCGAGGAAGTCGATACAACCGGCACAATAGCTGACCGTGGTTTTCCCGGAAGATTCCTCTGCCCGGCGCTTGCTCCACTGCCGAGCCAGTTGCGGGGCAACAAAACCGACAGCTGCTCCTTCGCCGCAACAAAGGGTGGTGCGGCCGTTATGGAGGGATTCTTTGATCTGGTAGCCCTGGTTGCTGAGCAGGGTGCGCACGGCGCTGTGATGTTCACTGTAAAAACGCAGCGGACAGGGGTCGTGGACAGAAACTTCCTGCCTTTCCGGCGGACGGGACACCTGCGGTGTTTCGGCCAGCAACTGGTAGACCGAGGTGACGGCCAGGGTTGGCGCGTAATTCTGGAAGATTTCGTGGCAGCCGGGGCAGGCCGTGATCACCTGCTTGACGCCGTGTTGTTCCAATTGTTCTTTCAACGGGAACAGGATGTTCTGGAAACGCTCGCAAGCCCCCAGGTCATGGGAAGGCTTGCCGCAGCAATCAAGGACGATCCCCAGGTCCGGCAATGTCTCCCGAAGGGTCTCGAAGACTGACAGGACCGCATCCGGGCGTGTCCCGGACAGGGAGCAGCCGGGAAAAAAGACCGTCTCGCAGTTCGCGGGAAGGGCATGGCAGGTCAGCAGCCGCGAGGTGCCGAGATTCTCATATTGCAGCAGCGGCGTATATTTTTTCAGTTGTTCCGGGCGTTCCCGCAACGACTGACGGCGCATTGACAGGAACATCTCAACCGGGTTGATCTGGAAGGGACAGACGGCGGTGCACAGGCCGCACAGGCTGCATTCAAAGGCCAGATCGAGATCCGCCGGTTCCTGATTCTGAAAAATGTCGGCAATCTGCTTGGGCTTGCCATGTTTCTGCAGAAAGGCACATTCGGGCTGGCAGGAATTGCAATTCGTGCAGTCCTCGGCGATCTGCCGCAGACTGGCTTGCAGAGCTTCAGCGGCCGGGTCAGTCCCTGTTGCGGGGCAGAAGGGCTGCTTGTGCCTTCTGCGAACCTTCAGGGCTGCTGACGATTCCATTCCTCGATCCCTCCTTCAAAGTTGACGGCAGTCGGCAGTCCGGCCAGCTGGTGAACCATCCAAGTATAGCCGGAGCGGACGCCGCCGGTGCAGTAATAGACCACTTTACGATCTGTGGCAACCCCGTTGTCCTGAAGTAGCCGTTGCAGTTCTTCCCGCCCCAGGGGGCGATTATCGCTGCCGTGAAAGAAATCTTTCCAGTTGATGTGGATAGCTTTGGGAATGCGGCCAAGGACCCATTCCACAGTGGAGCGGGTGTCGACCAACACGAATTTGTCCTGCTGGGCGGAGATTTCAGCTGCGCTGATATTCAGTTCCGGCTGAAGCTTAACTTGATACCTCGCCGCAGGAGCCGGGGGTGCGGATTCGAGATTCGTCACTCCATAGCCGAGCCCTTTCCATTGCTGGATGCCGCCGTTAAGCACTCTGACCGAGCCCTGATGACCGAGCCACGCCAGAGCCCAGCACAGCCAGCCTTCGCCCCCCCAACTGCTGTCGGCATCGCCGTAGATCAGCAGCGCTGTCTGTTCAGTGATGCCCAGCGCGCCGAGTGCTGCGGACAATTCGGCTGGGGGAAGAATGCGATAGGGTATGCCTGCGGCATCGGTTTTGGTATAGTCCTCCCAGGAAAACGAGAAAGCCCCGGGGATATGTGCTTCTTGCCAGACTTTACGCGGCCGGGCGTCAAGAATCATCCATGCGGTCGGATTCTGCTCCAGTGTGGTTGCTTCCAAAAATTGCAAATCAATCTCCTGTCCCAGGCTCGGCCGTGGAAACCACAACGATATGACGACCAACACGATGAACACCAGTAGCGGGCGTTCTTGGGTAAGCCGCTTCTGTAATGGAATGATCCCTGTCTGCATTGTCTGCTCCTATGCCTGGCTGGCAACTTATGCCGATCTGCGTCTGGCGATTCCTGAATTGCTCGGTGTCACTGCTGTCGTCACCAGTCTGTTGGCGCTGGTTCTGGCAGCCGGCCAGCGTGAGTGGATACGCTGGTCGCCTCTATTTATTCTGCTGGTCGCGGCGTTGTGCCGAGCAGCGTTTCTATTCCAGCCGCCGCAACTGTCCGATGACCTGTTTCGCTACTTGTGGGATGGTTTGCAGATTCTCCATGGGCATAATCCCTATGCCCTTGCCCCTTCTGCCGTCACAGCCTGGAATGGCGATCTCCTCAGCAAGATCAATCATCCCCAGCTGGTGACGATCTACCCACCCATGGCGCAACTGGTCTTTGCCGGCGGTGCCCTGTGGGGCGGTTCCGTCCTCGGCATGAAACTGTTTCTCGGATTTATCGATCTGGCCGCCTGCGGCCTGATTCTGCTGCTGTTGCGACGTTTTGGTAAGCCGGCCTGGCTGGCTGTCCTGTATGCCTGGGCGCCCTTACCCGTTTTGGAAATTGCCGGCAGCGGTCACATCGACGGGGCTGCGATCTTCCTGTTGCTGGCGTCGCTGTGGCTGCTGGCAACGAGTCCTCGCTCGCTGTTCGGAGCCCTTTCCGGTTCTCTGTTCAGTGCTGCGGTTCTGGTGAAAATCTTTCCCGTCGTTTTTCTCCCCTGCTGGTGGAGGGTGTTGAATCGACGCCAGAGGATTCCATTTATGCTGGCCGGTCTGGTCAGCGGATTCCTGCTGAGCTGGTTGTTCTGGCCGGAACTCGCCAATGCCTGGAATACCCTTCAACTGTACGCTACCCGTTGGGAATTCTCCGGATTCCTGTTTCGTCTACTGCGGCTCGCCGATGGGGAGGGAGGGTCGAGCCGTCTGCTGCTGGGGGCAATGTTCTTTGCCTGTGTCATCGTGATTCAGCAGTGGTTGTGGCGTAAAAAAAGTTCGGCCCCGGAGGAACCCTTTCTCCTGGCGTTGCGCGCCGGTTATGCAACCGTCCTTTGTTTTCTGCTCCTGACCACTACGCTGCACCCCTGGTACGCGCTTTATCTGGTGATGTTTCTGCCCTTTACTGCGGGCAGCGCTGGATTCGTGTTGAGCTGGAGCGTGCTGCTGACCTATCGGGTCCTTATCCCCTATGCGCTGCTCGGCCAGTGGCAGGAAAGCACCGAGTGGAGCGGCATCCTGTGGGGAACGGCATTGCTGGCCGGGATTCTAGGCCTTGCCGTGCGCCAGTTTCGCCATCAGCGACGTCCTGCCATCGCGCCAAGCCTCCCGTGCGACAACCCATAGAATTTTGCTGCCGGCTTTTACTACCCCTTTTAGGGTGCGGCTGATTTTCGAACAGCCTGCCATGCGCGGCCGATAGGGGATGGGAACCTCGCAGATGCGCAGTTTAAGCTGCAATGCCTTGATCTGCATTTCCACGGTCCAGCCGAAATCGGTGTCGCGCATGTCCAGAGCAGTCAGTGCCTCCCAGCGCAAGGCCCGCATCGGCCCGAGATCGTGATAATCATAACTCCACACCAGCCGGATCAAACGGGTGGCAAGCCAGTTGCCGAACCGTTGCTGAGGAGTGAGAGCCTGTGGGGTGGTCGGTTGCCGATGGGCCAGGCTGAAATCGCAATCACCTTTTAACAGGGGAGTCAACAATTCCGGCAAACAACCATGGTTGTCGCTGCCGTCGGCATCAGCAAAGGCAACGATGCTCGGCGGTTTTCCTTGCAGATGAGCCAGGCCTGCCAGACAGGCTTGACCGTAGCCCGGACGTTCCTCTCGCACGACTTCGGCTCCCAGCTCCCTGGCGATCTCTCCGCTGCCGTCGCTGGAGCCGTTATCAACCAAGATGATTCGGTCGATCAGGGCGGGAATATCCTTGAAAACCAGCGGCAGGGAGTCAGCCTCATTACGGGCCGGAATGATCAGCGCTATGGAATGATGTTCAGGCATGGTCCGCGTCGCAGGATACCGTTGGCAGTCTTTTCCCAGCATGGTCCAACCTGCGGAACATGGCTTGGGGCGAGTCCTTTTGTATGTCGGATTAATGCCTTAAGTCAAATAGAATAAATCTATTAAAATATTGATTTAAATAGGAAAATCCGATTAATGATTTGCTGGACCAGGCAGTCGTGGCCATGCTATAGATAGCGCCCATGAATACCTCACTGCTCCTCTTTTTCAGTTGTCTTCATTTCCTTGCTCTTGGGGGGCTGGCTCTCTACGGACTGCATCGCCTTTGGTTGGTACGGGTCTGGACACGGGAGCGATATCGTCCCTCTTTGGCACTGCCTCCACTCCCTGCCGATCCGGAACTGTGGCCGCGGGTCACGGTGCAACTCCCTTTGTATAACGAGCGTTTCGTGGCCCGCCGTTTGATCGATGCCGCAGCCCATCTTGACTGGCCGGCCAGCCGGTTGGACATCCAGGTGCTGGATGACTCCGACGATGACACCCGGGAGATCATTGATGATTGCGTGGATCAATGGTCGAAGCGCGGTATCAAAGTTCGAATTCTAAGCCGTCCGCAGCGGCATGGCTATAAGGCCGGGGCACTGGCCTTTGGTCTAGAGCAGGCACACGGCGAATTCATCGCCATCTTCGATGCCGACTTTATTCCCGATCCGGACTTTCTGCAACGCACGGTCCCCTGTTTTTCCGATCCGAATATCGGCATGGTGCAGACCCGTTGGGGCTTTCTCAACGCCCAACACAACTGGTTGACGGGGGTCCAGGCGCTTTTGCTGGGGCCGCATTTCGGCATCGAGCATTTTGTCCGTTGTCGCCGCGGCCTGTTCTTCAATTTTAATGGCACGGCCGGGATTTGGCGGCGGCAGGCCATTGTGGATGCCGGCGGTTGGCAGTCCGATACCGTGACCGAAGACCTCGATCTCAGTTATCGGGCGCAACTCGTCGGCTGGCGCTTTCGCTACCTCAATGAGGTTGTGGTTTCTTCCGAGCTTCCCGTGACCCTGGCTGCCTTTCGTACGCAGCAGCAACGCTGGGCAAAAGGCTCGCTGCAGACCGCCCGCAAGATCCTGCCACGGGTCATGCGTTCCTCTTTGACCATGGGGATAAAATGCGAAGCGGCCGCGCATCTCCTTGCTAATTTGGGTTGGGTATTGGGTGCCTTGGTTATTCTCTCTCTTTATCCGACAATCATGTGGCGTACCGGGATTGGACCGTATCAGATCTTACGTCTCGATCTGCCCCTTTTCTGCGGTTCAAGTCTTGCGATCCTCTTCTATTTTTTCTGTTACGGCTTGGTCCAGGATGAGCGACGCCTGCTGTGGCGATTGCCTTTGTTGCCGTTGGTTTCCATGGGACTCGCGCCGCTCCTTGGACTGTCCGCCCTTGCTGGACTGGTGAGGCGTGGCGGGGTTTTTGTCCGAACCCCCAAATGTGGAGTTCTTGGCAAAGGAACCTTGCCGGTGGCATTTTTTCTTTACCACCAGCGCACTTTCCTCTACGTGGGGATCAATTGCCTGCTCCTGATCTACAGCTTATTGCCAGTGCAGTTTGCTTGGCAGCGTGGGACATGGCCTGCCATCCCTTTGCTGTTGGTCTTCAGCAGTGGATTTTTGTTGTTGATGACGCAGGAATTAATCGATCGTTGGGTTGGTCGAGTTCGGTGTGGACGGGTTAGGAGCGGCCTTCAGGCCGAAAAGGAATGGTTGAGCGAAGACTCTGCAGGTTGACTGCTGCGCAGCAGGTGAGAGAGAAAGATGGGGCAGTTGTCAAAATTGTCACTGGTGCAGTAGAGCCTTTTGCGGCGGGAATCAAGGGGCAGGGCGGACATTGAGACAGGACAGGCTGATTCGCCTGGCTCACAGAAAGGGCAGCGAAAGGTTGTTTCTAGTCTGGTTAATGGCATTTTTTCCTCCTTTAGGTTTAGCGAGAGTCTGGAGGAGTTTTGTTTGTGCCATATTGGGCGAAGATGAGATTTGTGTGTGCCAGTCTAAATCAAAAACGGCCACGGAGTTTCCCGTGGCCGTTGGCAATTTCAGGCAATGCCCAGGCACATCTTGTCGATGATTTTGACCAGCTCCGGGATCTGCGGCTTGCTGATGCAGCCGTTGGCTCCGACCGATTCGCACTTGAGGGCCATCTGGTCGGAAATCAGAGACGAGAACATGACGACACTGAGATCCTTCAAGTTCAATTCTTCTCGGATTCGACGACACAGGGTCAGCCCATCCATTTTCGGCATCTCGATGTCAGTGATCAGCAAGCTCAGGAACTCGCTGAATTTGGTACCGGTTTTCGTCGAGGTTTCCTTTAACTCCAGAAGTTTGTTGTAGCATTCCTCGCCATCGACGAAGGTCGTCAATTGATCGTAACCCGACTCGGTCAGGACCTTGTTGATGCCGCTACGAATAATTGCGGAATCTTCGGCCAGCATCAGTTTGATCTTTTGGCGCCGTTCTTTAAGAGTCAGTTGCTGCTCCGGTTCGGCGGTTTCATCGACCGGAGCGCTGTAGGTCATATCCAGATCCGGATCGATCTCGGCGATGATGTGTTCCAGGTCGACAATCAGGATATCCCGTTCCTCGACATTTATGCTGCCGGTGAAACGAGGACGGAATTGGTCGATGAAGGTTGCCATCGGTTTGACATCCTGCCAGGAGATGCGATGAATCTGGTTCACGCCATCCACCAGGAAGCCGTTGATCTGCTTGTTGAAGTTGCAGACCAGCACGATACGGCGGTTGTCAGTCTGCGGATCTGGGGCGGGCATGCGACGTAGGTGAATGTTCAGGTCGATCAAAGGCACGCTGCTGCCTCGCACCATGAAGGTCCCGATCATCGAAGCAGGGCAATCGGGAAGATGCGTGGTCTTTTCTTCGTCAAACGGAATAATTTCCCTCAGTTTCTGTACGTTGATGCCGAAGGATTGCTTGCCGAGATAGAACTCCAGAATTTCCATCTCGTTGGTTCCGCTTTCCAGCAAAATTTCTCTTTTGGTCTGTTCGTTCATGGTTTCTCTCCATGGCAGGCTGATATATGTGTCAAAGAGGTTTCGAGCAAAGCCCTTGGTCTTTTGTTCCGAGACCAGGTGTCAGTTTTTCGGCAAATCTGGCCTGAACCGAACCGTTATGGGATTCCTTGCGGGAGTAATGCATTTTTCGTGACAAAAATATCGACATCACGCAAGCTTATTGGTAGATTTAAGAGGATGAATTAGGTGTATTGACCGGCCGATTAATGATTCTGGCAGGATATACCGATTTGGGGAGAAGATACGCACCCGTTACTTATCTATTGTTATGCTCGCTCGTTGGTAAAGGGGGAGGGGGTCCCCATTATGATCCATCTACTGATGGTTCTTGCCGCTACAAACGAGGCTCAACACTATTTCAAACTGCTTGAGTCCAACGGATATCATGTCTCTCTTCTGAACTCCTGGGACGAACTTTCTGGCGCAGAATGTCCTTTAGGGACGGTCGTTTTTATTTGCGACGAGCACAGCCTTCCTCCTCTTAGTGTCAATCTATTCCAATATTTTCAAAATATCCCATTGCTCTGTCTCAGCGAGAACGATTCCAACGAGGCTATTGCCTTGGCAAAGACTCATGGCGTCTGGGATTTTCTCCTCCAACCCGTTTCCGATCGTCAATTACTCGCCTCAGTTCAATTAGCTGCAGCCCGTTTGCCTGTACCGATGACCTCCGCCAGCCATTGGCAAGGGCTGGAGAACCTGCTCGCCACTAATCTCGATGGGATTGTCATTCATGACTCCCAGATGCGCATCCTTTTTCAGAATGCCGCGCATCGTCAGTTGTTTGGCGACCAACGCAACCAGCTCTGTTTTGAGGCGATTCAGCGCCGGAGCGACGTCTGCAACGAATGTCCGGTGGTGGCCGCTTTCAAGACAGGACAGGTGCACAGCATCGAGCGGAGCAGGATTTTTGACGGCAGGGAACACCATTTCGAGGTTGTTGCATCGCCGATCCCCAACCCTGCCGGTGGGGTCGCGGTTGTCATGGAAATCGTGCGGGATGTGACCCTGCGCAAGGAGGCGGAAAAAGCCGTCGCTCATCGTCAGGCCTTTGAATCTCTGATAGCTCGAATCTCCAGCAAGTTTGTTGAGTTGGATGCCGCCGACTTCTCAACCGGAATCCATTTTGCCCTCTCCGAACTCGGCCGGTTTTCCGGAGTGGATCGCTGCACGCTCTATCTGCTGGGAGCGAATTGGAACATCTTGATCCGAGCCTATGTCTGGTCGGAACAGGACGGGAGGGTTGCTGCGGATAACCAGCATTTCGAACTGCACAACGTCCGCTGGCTCATGGAACAAATGGGGCGCCGGGAAGTCGTTAATTTATCGGATCTTTCCGAGTTGCCACCAGAAGTTGCTGAGGAACGGCATTTTTTCGACAGCGTTGGCTTGACCTCATTGGTTGCGGTTCCGGTGACCGCCCAGTCCCGTCTCGCCGGCATCCTTTGTGTCGGTACCAGTGGTTCCGTAAAAAGCTGGGATTCCAGCGACATTGAACTGCTACAGACGGTCGGTGAAATCGTCGGCAATGCTCTTGATCGTGCCCTGGCCTTGCAGGTGCTGCACACAGCCCTCGATGACCTGGCCACCGCCAAGGAAAAGACCGACAGTATCCTTAAATCCGTCTCTGACGGAATTATTGTGACGGACCAGAAAGGCTTCATTGTCAACCTGAATAAGCCTGCCTGCCGGTTGCTTGGGTTCAAGGCCATTCAGGATGCCATGGGGCAGCCTCTTGACGGGGTTATTACTCACCAGGATTTTGTCGAGCAGATGGCTGGTATGCTGCAAGGCGAAGAGCGTGACAGCTTAGTGATGGACCTGTCTTCCTGTGCCAGTGACGAGATGAATTGGATTTGCCAGGCCCGTTCTTCTGTGGTGCGCAATCGGCGGGGAGAAAAGACCGGCGTGGTGACGATTCTTCAGGATGTGACCCGCGCCCGGGAGCTGGAACGAATGAAAACCCATTTCGTTTCGACTGCCGCTCACGAACTTCGGACCCCGTTGACCTCGATCATCGGTTACGCGGAATTCCTTCTCAAACCTGAATTTCTGAATGAATTTGGCGAGGAACGACAGCGCGAATTTTTGGAAGTCATTATGGAACAGGGGGAATCCTTATCCCGCATCGTCGATGATTTGCTCGATGTCAGCCGAATCGAGGCGGGGCGCGCTATCCCCTTGGACAAAGGCCCTTGTAATCTGGCAGAAAAGATTCGGCGCATCGTCCAACATTATCAACTGCAGTCCGGCCGCCACCGTTTTGTGATTCAAACAGCCGGGGACCTCCCTTCCGAATTCGAACTCGACTGCCATAAGGTTGGGCAGGTCCTGGAGAATCTCTACAGCAATGCGGTTAAATATTCTCCCCGGGGAGGACTGATTCTGACCCGACTCGAACGTCAAGGGGATGTGCTCCGGGTGATGATCGAGGATGAAGGGGTCGGCATGACAACTGAACAGGTGGAGAGAGTTTTCGACAAATTCTTTCGTGCCGACGATCTTTCCCAACATGCTATCCGTGGGCTTGGCTTGGGGATGAATATCGTGCGGCATATTGTGGAAAATCACGGCGGCAACATTTGGGTGGAGAGTGAGCCGGGGAAGGGGACGCGGGTTTATTTTACCCTGCCTCTATCATCAGATAGCCAATCATGATCGCTCCTGAAGACAACACAGCAGATACAAAAGGCCGGGTCACATTGACCCGGCCTTTTGTGTTTCCAAACGAGAAGAATTATTGTTGAAGCGGATCGTAGAACCGTTCAACAGGGTATTTCCCCCGCAGTTCTGTCATCCATTCGTTGTAACGAGCCTTGCGCTTTTCATCTTCAAGATCCTTGCGGATGTTTTCCCGCACTTCTTCAAAGGTCATCTGACGCGGATCCTGGGCCGCTTCCAATTTGATGACGTGAAAACCGTTCATGGTTTCCACCGGATCAGAGATATCACCCGGCTTCATCTTCAACAGGGCTGCCTCCAGTTCCGGGGCCGATTGCCCTTCGTGAAAGGTGCCGAGGCTCCCGCCGACCCATTTGCTGCGGTCATCGGAGTTGTAATAAGCCAAGTCATAAAAATCTTCGCCACCCCGAGCCCGTTTGGCCAGCTCAAGGGCTTTCTGGCGCAGGACTTCCCGTTCGACATCAATCATGGTCGGGTCGACTTTGACAAGAATGTGGCTGGCTTGAAAGGTTCTCGGTTGCTGATATTTTCCCAAGTTGGCCTGATAATAATCGTGCAGCCCCTTTTCACTGACCCGTACCACCTCATCCACGGATTTTTCTTCAGCTTTTGCAGCCAGGATTTCCCGGCTCATGGCGGCGCGGAAATCAGCATAACTTTCCCCACCCAAAGCCTTTTCAATCGCTTCCTGGGTTTTGAATTTATCCCAGACGTCTTTCAGTCGGTTATCGATTTCCTCATCACTGACCGTCAGTTTCTGCTCTAGGGCTGATTCGGTTTTGAGTGCTTGATCGACCAGGCGGTCGAGAGCCGTGCTGCGCAGCTGAGCCCACTTGGCATCGGTCATCCCGCCGTGAAAACGCAGGCTGACAGGGATGATACGCTCTGCTTCCCGCTGCAGTTGGTAACGGGTGATCGGAACAGAGCCGACTTTGGCGACAATTGGCGGTATCTCGGCAAGAACCAGACCGGGGATCAGCAACAGGCTCAGCAGGGTGAGAAAAAACAGTCGAAAACCTTTCATGGATACGACACTCCTTGAGGGATGATTTATGCGATTAATTGGTTTGCGGCAACTGAATGTCTTGCAGAAGCGAATCGAGCCTGCGCTTGATGTCGCTCAACTCTTCAGGATCAACCTTTTGGGTACAAGCTGCCTCAAGTTTTTCCAGTATGGAGCGAATCTCGTTGTGTTGCAGGTGAAAGTGGTCTTCGGTGGAATGGGCCAGTCTGTTCAGTTCGGCAATGGCGTTGAAGTGGCTCACTGGTAATGGCTGGCCGGGTGGACCACCTGCGGCAAAATGAAGGAGTTTTTGTTCGAGGCGCGAAAAATGCCGATTGAGGCGGCGAAAGACGACCAGGGAGAGGAGCAGCACGACGATGACCACCGCCAGCATGGCCCACAAATTCCCTTTGAACATCAGATCGAGAAGAAAGTCGCCGGTCTTTGCCACCTTGATATGCGAAGAATAGAGATAGCGTTCCACCACCTGTTTGATCTGGCCATGCAGCAGAAAAGTGGATATTCCGGTCACACTCGCTACGGCCAGGATGTAGAACAGGATGAACTTCCCCTGGAACTCCTTTTTGATAAAGAAGCGGCGGCGATAAAAGGGGACGTAATGGGGCGGCAACGGTGGTTTTGGCGCTTTTCGAAAGATCATTATTTTTTATGACACTCCAGACAAAGGGCGCTGCCGTAGTTAGAAACCACGGTCATCATCCGTTCCTTGGAATACGGGTTGTGGCAGGAGATGCAACCGACCTTGCCATCCGGCAGCATGATCGCCGGGGCCAGCAATTCCACCGGATTGAGTTCCGGGTCACGACTGGCTGCTTCGGCGTAATCCATACCGATGGGGTGAGACAGGCTGCGCTGGTTGTAGGTCAGGACATCACCGGTGGCATGATAGCTGGTGTCAGAAGCAATGACTCCATCGTGGCAATTCAGGCATTGCAAAGAAATACTATCCAAAACCTGACTATAAAGGGAGTTTTCCTCGAAAACGCCACTCTTTGAATGGGCCAATCCGACGCCGACATGGCGACCGTCAATAGGGAGGAAATCCCGATGGCACATATCGCAAAAACTTTTGCCCCGCGCCAAGGTCCGCAGCATCTCCGGGTTTTCATCGACATTTTCAGCATGAGGGTCATGACACGACGAACAGGTCAGACGGCCGGCCCAGTCCAGCGGGAAAAGCTCCGGGACCACCATGCTCGGCACCATTTCGATGGGGTGGGAATTCTGCAAAGACACGGTGTGGCATTCCTGACAGAGATAATCGATGTCTCGGGTGAACTTGCCCGGATTATCCTCGGTCGGGATGGTCAGGTGGCAAAAATTGCAGCGACCGGTGAAATCGTGGCGGGATGAGCCGAATTCGCCCCACAACAGGGCAAAAGACAGCACCACCAGTAAGATTCCTATGGGGCCGATCCAGAAAAAGGAACGAATCACTATGCTTCTTCCCCTGTTGCCGGCGTTTCCAGACGGGTACGCGCGATCTGTATCGTCTCTCGAAGCTGCGAGATGCTTTGCTCTTCAGACGGGTCATTGGCCAGGTGTTTGTCCAACTGCTGCTGGAGTTGCCGGGCTGCCGTAAAAATTTTCTGTTCTTTCTCGAGAACCTGATTCAATGCCGTGACGATCGGTTTCAGCTGATCCGTTTCCCGAGTGCGGAACGGCAGGCGCAGGTCGCCGGCGATCAGCCGGTTCAGGGAGTCTTCGTAGCGGAAGACCGGGCCGGCGATCTTATGCGAGACAAACATATTGATCACCACGGTCAAAACCAGCACGAACAAAAGCTGCAACAGGAAAAAAATGGACAGGTAAAACGGCAGTCCCTGATCGATATGCTGCAGGGTCCGCAGACTGTCCAGATAGTTTCCGCTCAAATTACGATTCAAGTACAGGTACAGCAACAGGCTGGCGGCCGCTGAAACGGCCACCATCACTGCGCAATACTGCAGCTGAAAGATCAGGCTGAAGCTTTTCTTGATCGATTTGGCCACCGGATATTCCTTTACTGGTTCAAATCCACGCAACCATGTTCATCAACCTTGAATCCAGGCGGGTTGCCGGGGCAGAGGTCTTGTTCATCCGGGACACCGTCGCCATCGCTGTCGACCATACAGCCTTTTGCATCGACGGAAACGCCGGCTTTGGTGTCAGGACACTGATCAAGGTAATCCGGTACGCCGTCATCGTCTGTGTCAGGCGGATTGACAGGGCAGCCGCGTTCGTCAACTTTGAACTCGGTGGGCGTGTCAGGGCAGCGGTCCTTATTGTCTGGTACGCCGTCGTGGTCCGAGTCTTTGGGGGGCTCGGGACGTTTACGACGTTCCTTGCCAAAGATGTATGTCAGGCCGCCAGTGATTTCGAAGTTGCTCCCCTCGTTGTCACTGAAAACCAGAACCTGCCGCGCTTCAGCCCGCAATGCCAGGTTATTGTCGAGGAGATAGCGGGTTCCGGCGCCAAACGCCACAAGGGGGTTTTCGTCGCTGTATGCATCACGTTCAATGAAAATTCCGCCGCCGCCGACGCTGACAAAGGGGACCCAGTTCTTGGCTTTGGGATAAAACGGGTAAATCAGATCCAGGCGAATCTGGTAAATGTCCGCATCCTGCTGGTCTCGTTCCGATTCGCTGGTCATCTTGGCGGCAAACAACTCCATGCTCATGCTGCGCCCCATGTCGCGACCGGAAATGTCGTAGCCGACCTTGAGACCGTAAAGAGGTGCGTCATCGAGTTGTTCAGAACTGTCGAACAGGTAATAACCGGCAGTCGGGGTCACTGTCCAATAGCCTTTTTCGTCAGCCGCAAAAGCAGACCAGGCGGTGCAAAGGACAATTCCCAGAACGAACAGAGAGGATGAGAAATTTTTCACATTGGCTCCTGAAATCAATAGAAATATCGGCATATTATAATTTGTTTTAGTGGATGAATGCAAAGCCTTTCGACATCCTTTCATCCCTGACAGCAAGTGGACTCTGCAAGATTCATCCCAAGGGGAGATGTGAGCTCGTGGGCTGGAAACAGGGCAAGAATCCAGAAGTCAATCACCTGGACTGGGTTTATGACGGGGATTAGCCGATTGAGTTGGTTAAAAAACAACGGCCTGGGGAAATCCCCAGGCCGTTGGGTTGAAGGTTAAAGTTCCGATCTGGGCTGTGGCTTACTGGCCGTCGATAGTGATTTCCAGACCTTTGGACATCAGGCGGGAACCGCCGTCGAAGGCGTAAACCGACAGTTTGTACACGTACACGCCAGCGGAAACCTGGAACTGGCTGTTGTTGGAGAAGACGTGGTCCAGAGCGACAGTGGTGATGTCGGAACCGGCTTCGTACTTCTCTTTGCTGCCGTCACCCCAGAGGATGTACAGGGTGTCGGTGCCAGCAGGCAGGTTGTCAAAATTGACGGTGCTGGTGTTGCCGGCGCCGCTGTCAGCGGTCAGGCCGACCGTGATGGTGGAGGCGGCGGCTTCGACGTTGACTTTCTGGTAGGTCTGGGCCACGGAACCTTCCTCGTCAATGACTTTCAGGGTGACGGTCCAGGTCCCTTTTTTGGCGAAGACGTGGTCGACGCTCTGGCCGGTAAAGTAGGTCGACGGACTGCCGGTGGTGCCGTTGGCGCCGAGACCATCGTTGATGAACCAATAGTAGGTGACGCTCCCTTTAAAGCCGGTGAGTTGGTCGGCGGCCAGCAAGGTTACGTTGGAACCGACTTTGATGCCGAATTCATCGGCGATGAGGCCGTCGCCGTCGGAGTCGACCACGCTGCCCAAATCAACAGTGTTGATGGTGGCGATGGACGCGGTCGGATCGATGCCGATGCCTGAGTCGGCCAGGGTTTTGGGGGTTTCGAGATAGCTGATCCAGGCAGTCCGGTCAGCATAGACAGTGTCGTCAACACCGACATAAGCGCCGGAGCCATCGACGGCAGAGCCGTGTTCGTAGAGTGCTTCGGCTCGTTCCAGGGGAACGATTTTCACACAGTGGTCAGCAGCTGTGCTGCCGTCCCAGGCTACGTTCGGATCAGCGCAACTGACATCGGCTTGGAAGTCGATTTCGCTGTTACCGCCATACACCGTGCCGAGTTCGGTGCCGGTGAGGAGGTCGCCATCGTAGGCCATGACCGGCAGGTCGACAGCCGGTTGCTGCATGAAGTTGCCGCCCTCCACGACCTTGATAGCTGTCCCGACCATGTTGACGCCGCCGTCGAAGAAGCCGGCACCGGCGCTGTGGCAGTCGTCGCAGGATTTGCCGCGAACGAATTGTTTGGTCCCTTTAACATTGTGGGTGACCATGAAAGGAACCGCGATCCAGGTCAACTGCACATCGATGTTGGCCGGATCGTTCCAGCCGCGGAAGGCTTTGTAATCGCTGATCTGGTCTGGAGTGTTGAAAACGACGTTGCCGCCGTACACGCCGACATATTCCCAGTTGGTTCCGCTGGCAAAGGTGCCGTTAGAATTGTAGATGCTGGCGTATTCAGGAGTGGCCCCGAATCCGACCGGGACCGGGCCGAAACCGCTCGGGCCGAAGTTCATGCCGGCCTTGAGGTCGCGCATGATGGCCGGGTCGTAATAGTTTTCGCCATTGGTCGGACGGTTGCCGGCGAATCCATCGTGATTCATGTCGCCGGCCCCGACGTTATCCCAGATGCAGGAAACGATGGGGTTGATGGCGTAGATTTTCCGGCTCCAATCCGGATTGACGGCGCCGTTGATGCGTTTCGGGGCATCCCCAGCCTTGGCCCAGCCGTAAACCGGTGTCCATTCTTCCATGGTATTGCCGTCGGGGAACATGCCGGGCGCTGGATTGTCGAACAGACCGAGCATCCCTTTCTGAGTGTCGAAGCCGACCATGTTGGGGAAGCGGTTGCCGGATGTTGCATCGAGGCTGCGCACCACGGTCTGCTGTTTATAGACGTGACAGACCGAGCAGTCCATGATGTCGATGTGGCTGCCGGACACTTCCACTTCGTTACCTGCTGCATCGAGTTTGATGGCGCGGGTGACTTTGGCGTTCAGGCCGGCCTGCTCATGTTTGAGGACCGCATTGGGTGCGCCGTAGGTTGAGATTGCCACGCCGTCATCGTTTTTCCCGGTGACGTGGCAGTTCTCACAGCGTTTTACCGTGTTGCGGGCGTCGGTGACGCCGTTACCAAGTAGACTGGCTTGACCCGCTTCGATGCCGCTCATGCGGTCGAAGCCGCGTCCCGGGTCGCACAGGCTTTTGCCGTCGACGATGACGACTCCGGCTCCTTCGGCCAAGCCGACAGCGCCATCAACCTTGAGGGTGTTGGTGTCGAAATGGCATGCCTTGCAGCCCATGCTGAAGTGGACGTCATCCCCAAGTTGGCCCCAGATGTCGCCGCGTTTGAACCATTCGGCGCGCGGGAAGGGAACGATGGCCAGTTTAAGGCTGGATTGGCTGGCCGCGAAATAAAGAGGGCCGCTGCCGGCCGGATTGCCGCCGCCGACATCGCCGGCGGCCAGGGAGTTCATACCGGTTGCGCCCATGGCAGACGGGAAGCCGATCTTTTCAATGTAGGCAAAGGTACCCCCCGGAGTCATCAGGCCGGCCATGACTTCACTCATAGTAATGATTGGTGAGGTCGAATAAGGGCCCTGACTCCAGTCATAGGTCGCGCCAAACGGTGCGTTGAAGTCGTAGGACGGCATTTTCAGGCCGGTGAAGCTCTGGCCGGCAGCGATAGTGGCCGCGTCGAATTCCATCGGAGCGGAGGAAAGGAAATCCCTCATCATGTCCGGCAGGTCGACCAGGTGGCCAGGCATGTGGCAACCTTTGCAGTTCTGGTCCAGAGGATTCCCTTCGATGCGGGCCATGGCCGTGTCGCTCAGAGAGACCATGCCGGTGGACGTATCGACATTGACTAACTGCGCATTATACCCCTGGAAGGTCGGGCTGAGCTGATTGACGTCCATGATCCCCGAACCAGCCATAGAGATCACGTTAAGGGCACCGGAATAGGTCATGACCGAACTCATCAGGTTGTTGAACCCCTGGAAATGGCACATCAGACAGTCCATCTCCTTGACGTTGGGCATCATCAACTGGCCGTCCACCACCGGCATCTGCGGCGTGGTCATGGCGGCCATACCAAAACCGCTGGGAGCGATTTGCGGTGTGTCGACCATTCCGTCGCCATCAGTATCATTCCATACCGGATAGATGTAAGGGGCGCGCGCCACACTGCTGGTCAGGGCGCCGTTGGCATCGTAGCTGTCGAGCACATAAGAGCTGTACGCGTTGTTGTCGGTATCGGTCAGGGCGCGCAGGGAAAGCCGTACGCCGTTGCGATCATGCTCCATGAAGCCGCCGCCAACATGGCAGGAGCCACAAAATGTGGCGATATCCCAGGCTGCCAGGTCGATCTGGGCCAGGAAGTCGGCTTGACTGTAGCTCAGATCCTGTATCCCGCTGGTCGTGGAGTCCTGGTCTTTGAAGTTCGCCTGTTGGCGCAAAGAGGGGACACACCATTTGCCATACATTCCGCCCCCCTGGACCCAGGGTTTGGGTTGGTCGACCAACTGGGTGCCGGCGGTGTTCGGGTCGCCGTCAGTGTCGTCCCACTGGTACATGCCCAGGTTGGCATGAAAGGCATGTTTGTTGATGTTGTCGTAATCGTGGCAGTTGCCGCAGGTCTGTTTCAGACTGTAGGGCATGCCGCGCATGGTGTCGGTGTCTGGAATCACGACCGGCATCTGACTTACGCCGTACTGTGTCGCGATCTCTTCAAAGGTGAAAAGGGGGATATTCTCGGCGGCCACACCATCATTGTCCAAGTCGACCTTTGGATGGCCGGCCAAGGCCGGAGCGGTGGTCAGAGCCAGCATCCCCAACATCGCCGCCACTGAAAAAATGGCTGAAAATCTCTTCCTCATTTCCGTCAAACCCTTTCTCTTTCGATTGAATGCGGTGAAAGTTCGCTTCGGTTGACGGCCCGTTTCATTGGACCGGCAAGATGTGGGGGCATCAACCCGGAAGGCCTGAACCGAAACTATTGTGGGGCGGTCCGTAGAAAGGAGCCGTCTCTCTCAGGTGCAAAGGTGATGCCCTTGATTGTTTCAATTAATCTGTTGAATAGGTTTAATCGATAGGTGTGGTGGGTTGGATTTGGGGTGTTTATAATGAAAAGACCGATGTTATATATTAGATATATCTATATTGTTGTTTTTGAATGAATTTTCACGGGAGAGGATGCTCTGGCGAAAAAATGAAAAAAATATCGCGCTGAGAAATATTTTTTTGTCACCCGGACTGCGGGGAGGCGATGGGAGTTTGAGGCGAAAAGCGCGCTGGGGATATCCCCATGTCGCGCATACTGAGCCTGGGGAAAATGCAAAGTCGGGATGGTTAAAAAAACACCGGCCCGGGGAATGATCCCCGGGCCGGTGGGTTGGAGGTTAAAGTTCAGATCTGGGCTGTGGCTTACTGGCCGTCGATGGTGATTTCCAGACCTTTGGACATCAGGCGGGAACCGCCGTCGAAGGCGTAAACCGACAGTTTGTACACGTACACACCAGCGGAAACCTGGAACTGGCTGTTGTTGGAGAAGACGTGGTCCAGAGCAACAGTGGTGATGTCGGAACCGGCTTCGTACTTCTCTTTGCTGCCGTCACCCCAGAGGATGTACAGGGTGTCGGTGCCAGCAGGCAGGCTGTCGAAGGTGATGGTGCTGGTGTTGCCAGCGCCGCCGTCAGCGGTCACGCCAACGGTGATGGTGGAGGTCGCAGCAGCAACGGTGACCTTCTGGAAGGTCTGAGTAGCGCGACCTTCTTCATCGATGACCTTCAGAGTAACGGTCCAGGTGCCCTTCTTGGCGAAGACGTGGTCGATGCTGGCGCCTTCGAAGTAGGTGGCGCTGCCGGTGGTGCCGTTCACGCCAAGGCCGTCATTGATGTACCAGTAGTAGTTGAAGTTACCAACGGGCTGGACAGTTTCGTCAGCAGCCAAGGTGACGCTGGCGCCAGTAACGACGCTTGCGAAACCGGTGTCGCCGGAAGCCTTGCCATCGATGGTGGCGATAGCGGCGACGGGGTCGATGCCGATGCCGTAGTCAGCCAGGGTTCTTTCAGTGGTCATAGCGGCGACTTTGGCTGCCAGAGCGGTTGCATCCAGTTCAGGATACATGAACTCGTCACGGCCGAGGTCGTGGGTCTGACGGTAGACAGCGGCTGCATCTTCGCAAGCAACCTCAGTCGTGCGGTCAGCTGCGAGGCAGATGTCGAATTCAACATCATAGAACGCCCCGTTTTTGGCATAAGACTCGGAACCGGTACGCAGGTCGTCTTTCAGAGCGGTGACTTCGAAGTCGACAACCGGGCGGAACATGAAGTTGTTGGCAATCGGATCAGCCATGTCCATGCCGCCGGTGAAGCCGGAGTCATCGTAGTCATAGGTGACGGAAGCATCGATGCCGCTACCGGTCATGTCGTAGGCGCCGGTGAAGAAGTTGGAGCTGGAGCTGTGGCAATCGTTACAGCCGTTTTTACCCAGAGCATGAATCTTGGTGCCAACGATGTTGTGGGTGACCTGGAAGGGGTTGCCACCGAAGAAGACCAGCTGGGTAGCAGCCCAAGTTTTGCCGTCCATACCGGGCAGGTCTTTGATGTCTTCGCGATGCTGTTTGTAAGCGCTGATTTCTTCCGGGGTGGTCAGCATGATGTTACCGCCGTAAACCCCGACGTACTTGAAGGCGCCGGTGAAGTTGAAGTTAGCGTCATAAGCGGACTGGTAAGCATCCGAACCGAAACCGACCGGGATGGTGGCGAAGGGGCCGCCGGCGAAGTTCATACCGGTTTTCATGTCACGAGCGATCCAGGGGTCCCAGCTGATGGTGCTGCCGTCGGATTCGCCCATGTCGCCGTTGGCGTCAGTGGCGCCGCCGTCTTGGGAGTCATCCCACATCTGGGCAACGATGAAGTTGATCGGGACCAGTCTGCGGCGCCAGTCGGGGTTGATCGCGCCGGTATTGGGTTTGCCGTCAGCACCGGGGAGGCGCTTGCCCTGATTGGCCCACCAGCCCCAGATCGGAGTCCATTCCTGCATGTCAGCTTTAAGCATGGCGCGGGCGGCATCGCCCAGAGTGGCCGAGGGATCCTGGCTCATCAGGCCAGGCATGCTGTGGAACGGCTCAGGGAAGGTCATGCCCATCTGAGCTTCGAGGGCTGCACCACCGTAAAGAACCAGGCTCAGGTACATGTCGATGCTGGTCTGACGGAAGCCCATGCCCATCAGGTTGTTGGTAACGGCGCCGATAGCGGTAGCGTCGTCCATGCTGTCGGAGTACATGGGATCAGTGAACATCCCCATGATGCCTTTGCTCTGGTCGAAGCCGATGAGGGCCGGATAGCGGTTACCGGAGGTGGAGTCGAGGGAACGGACGGCCATGGATTTTTTGTAAACGTGGCAAACGGTGCAGTCCATGACGTCGAGGTGGTTACCCGGAGCTTCGATTTCATTACCGGAAGCATCAAGCTTGATCGCCTTGGTGATCATGGCGGTCAGGCCTTTGGTGTTGTGCTTGTTGGTCGGATCGGGAGCGCCGAAGGTATTGATGGCGATGCCTTCAATGTTTTTGCCGGTGATATGGCAATCCTGGCAGCGTTTGACCGAGTCGTGGGTGTCGATGCCCGGCAGACCGGTAGCAAGCTGAATCTGACCAGCTTCAACACCGCCCATGCGGGTACGGCCGCGACCCGGGTCGCACTGGTTCAGGTCGGCGTTGGTGACGTTGGTGTTATAGTGACAGCCACCGCAACCGATGGAGTAGTGAACTTCCTGCTCAGCGTTATCCCAGATGTCGCCACGCTTGAAGAAGTCGGCGCGGGGGAAGGGGATGGTGGCTTTTTTCAGAGCATTCTGGTCACCAGTTTCCATGCCGGCGTAGAACAGAGGACCGGTCATGCCGTCTTTGTTACCGCCGGCAACGGCCATATTGGGATTGCCGGATGCGTCGAACATGCCCCAGGAGGAGTCGAGAGCCATCGGGAACAGCCCGAAAGGACCGGAAGCGTCGGACCCATCAAGATATTTCCAGCCCATGGAGTAAAAGTCGAACTTGACTTCCGGAGACTTGGAGCCAGGCATGACGAACGGCGAGTTCAGGTCGTAGCCGGGCATTGCCATGCCGTTGATCAGGCTACCCATGGCAGCGCTGGTGTTGTATTCCATCGGGGCCGAGGACAGGAACTTGTCGAACATGTCGCTCATGTTGGCCATGGTGGTCGGAATGTGGCACTGACGGCAGTTGTCTGTCGGAGGCTCGGCTTTCAGGCGGCTCAACATGGAGCCGGACAGCTTGACCGGAGCGCCGAAAGCTTCGAAACCGGGGTAAGGAGCACCAGCGGCTTCGAAAGTGCCGGGCATATAGGTCTGGCTGAACATGTTCATCAGGCCGGAGGACAGGGAGGGGCTGGCATTGAGGTAGCCCATCTGTACGGCAGCCGAGTTGATGATGTTGTTGAACCCTTCGAGGTGGCACATGAAGCAGTCCATTTCACGGACGTTCGGCATTGCCATCTGACCTTCGACGGCCATGCCCATGCTGATCATGGGATTGCCTGCCTGGATCCAGCCGTTTGCCGTCGGAACAAACATGCTCGGAATAACGGCGTTGCTGCCGTCAGCCGCGGTGAACTGGTTGTCGAAGGTGCCGGGCATGGACCACATGGCGAAGCCGATGCCGAATCCGTCAGCGACGCCGGCTGCAGGATTGAAGGGGTTGTTCCAGTGAGCGGGCAGGCCGCTGGTGGAATCATATTTCTCTTCAACGTAGTTGTTGTAGGGGTTGAAGGTGGCCATGGTCATGTCGGGCTGGCGCATGGAGTGGCGCAGACCGTCGAGGCCTTTTTCGGGCAGGGAGCCGCCGACGTGGCAGCTACCGCAGGTGGTTGCCATGTCCCAGACCGCGAGGTCGACATGGGCTACGAAATCTTGAGCAGCAGTGGCTCCGGAGTAAATTTTGGTGCTTTGATCAGCGTTGGTTAAGTCCGCCGACTGGCGGAGAGAAGGCGGTCACCACTTGCCCCACATACCGTTGGAGCTGGACCAGGGTTTGCCAGGCTGGGTCGTCGAGTTGGCAATGCCATCATCGTCATGCAACCATTCCTGGGCGCCGAGCTCGGAGTGGAAAGCCTGGTCGGTCATGTCGTTGTAGCTGACCAGCCCTTGGCTGATCGCGGTGCCGGAAGCATCAGTAATGGCTTGGCCGTTGTCCCAACGGGTGAGCCCGCCGTTGTGGCAGTTACCGCAGGTCATCTTGGGGCTGTAGGGGAAACCTTTACCGTTGGCATTTACCATGACCGGCATCATGTTGAAGTCGGTGCCGGGTACTGCAACCGGGGCAATCGCCGGATTGAATCCCGGCGTAAACTGCATAGCAATCTCTTCGTAGGTGTACAGCGGGATGTCGGGGTGAGCCGCGAAGGCCGACCCGGCTCCGAGAGTCAAGGCCGCGGCCGAAGTGACTGCCAGGAGCAATGAAGAAAACTTCTTCCTTGTCATTCCTCGTTTCCTTTCTTTCGCATTTGGGTGCCAAGATAGCAATACAAGGGTTAGAACGTGATCCGCGGGAGCCTTCTCCTTCTCGGGGAAATCCAGGGGGCCATCCTGCCATGGGGGTGACAGTTATTGATGGTCTGGGGTTTTGCCCGATCGTGGATCGATAGAAAAGAACCGCTCACCTATAGAGCAAAGCCGATACCAAATAGATTGGTTATAAGCAGAATTTATATTCATTTAGTTGAATTTCTGCATTTATGAGTTTTTTGTAATTTAAAAAGCAAAATGCAATCGTGTAACATATTGAAAATAAAGATTTTTAAAAAACATAGCTGAATGAGAGGCCGAAGGTTTTTTGAAGTCCGCTTTGGCTTGAATGTGGGTGAAAATACCCAGGTTGGGGGGTGCTATAGGGGGCAGGGTAGGGGTTTTTGTTCGGTTGCCGGGAATTCTTCTTTTTGGGCAAAATACCTTCCCATGGTGATATGCCCAACCAAGTTTGGGGTGCCTTTGGTTGGGAAAAAGTTCAATAATTAGATCTTTGAAATATTTGCATGATGCAATGGCTTGGATTAAAATGAGGCACGTGTCTTGCTTATTTATTAAAGGTTGGTGTTCCGGAACGTCCAAACGGTCTCAGCCTTGTCTCCAGAAAGGATTCTCCCATGATGATGCCCCTTCGCACCGATCCCGCACTCTATGAGGCGATCGTCAGCAACCTCTCCCTCGGTATGTACGTGGTGCAGGACGGGGTGGCCGTTTTTCTGAACCGGCGCTTTGGGGAAATCTTCGGTTATCCTTCGGTGGCTCATCTTGTCCATCGTGACTTTTTCACCGAGATTTATCCCGATGCCGTTACCGTTGACCTGTTCCGGCAGATCCATGAACAGATGTTGGCTGACGAGAACCCCAGCGTGGCCTGGGCACAGCCCGCCACCCGCCTTGATGGCACGCCATTCTGGCTTGAAGTGGAGGCCCAACGGATCATGATCCATGGCCGGCCGGCCATTCTCGGTACGTTCAAAGATCAGACCGACTGCCAGCTCATGGCCGAAGCCATGCATGTTTCGCAGCAGACCCTGCGTCTGGTGCTGGATGGCATGGAAGACCTGGTGTACGTCGTGAACCACGAACACCAGATCGTTTATGCCAACCGGCGGATGCTGGAACGGATCGAAGGGGGCTTGCCTGCCGGCCCCTGCCATCGTGTCTTCCGTAACGAAGAACGTCCTTGTGAAGACTGTTTTGTTGAGAAGGTCCTGGATGGGGGGATCTCCACCCATAAGGAATTCTTTAATCCGACGACCAGGGCCTGGTACTCGGTCATCGAAATGCCGATCCGCATGCCGGGGCAGGAGCGCCACGCCAAACTGGCCGTTGCTCGCGACATCACCGCGCGTAAGGAAGCCGAGGAGCGGGTTCGCGCCTTGTCTCATCAATTGATGACGGCCCAGGAGGATGAGCGCACCGCTTTGGCGCGCGAGCTTCACGACGATCTCGGCCAAAGGCTCAATGCCGCCAAGATCGGCGTCGAGACTCTGGCCGAGGATTTGAGCCGCCAGGAAGGGGACTTTGAACTCCGCGCCCAACGTCTCGGGCAGATTTTGCAGGGATCCATTGATGCCGTTCGTCAACTCTGCGCCGGTCTGCATCCCTCGTCTCTGGAGAGGCTCGGTCTGGTGCAGACGCTGCGTAACCATTGCCAGCAACTGGCCGAGATGCATGGGCTGAATGTCGATTTCAAATCAGCAGGGATGCAGGGAGCCAAACTCGACAGCCGTTGTGAGATCAACCTGTTTCGGCTTGCTCAGGAAGCTTTGCACAATATCGTCAAGCATGCCGAGGCCGGCAACGTCAGTGTCCGCCTGGTCGCATCCCACCCGATTATCCGGCTGCGTATCGAGGATGACGGCAAAGGGTTCGATCCAGCCGAACCGACTCAGGATGGCGCCAAAAAAACCAATCTGGGCCTGATCGGCATGGCAGAACGAGTCGATCTGCTCGGTGGCACGTTTCAAATTCTGACCAAACCGGGGGACGGGACCAGGATTACCGTGGAGGTGCCCTGTCCGATGTCGTCGAAGGGGCCTGTTTCCGACGCGCCGGTTTGTGAAGAAATATATACCAGCTGTCGTGACTGTTGAATTTCTTACAAAAAAACTGGGAAAACGGTTGATTCTTGTTGTATATAGATAATGTCATGGAATGGAAGCGGGTTTGTTGACCCTCTCTATTTCCTTGCCAGAGTTACTGGTTGCATCTTTTTAATCCCTTTTACCACCTGCCAAGGACGTTATGAAAAAGTCGGTTCTGATTGTTGATGACCATCCTTTGTTTCGGGAAGGCTTAAAGGGTCTGGTTGATCGCAGCAATGGTTACCAGACCATCGGCGAAGCCGGCAGCGGCCGTGAGGCGCTGCAACTGGCGCTGGAATTGAAACCGGATATCGTGACCATGGACGTCTCCCTGCCGGATATGACCGGCGTGGAAGTTACCCGTGAGTTGAGTCGGCTCTTCCCGCGCATGAAAATCCTCATCGTCAGTATGCATCCCAAATTCGAAGTGGTAGCCGAGGCGTTTCAAGCCGGGGCGCTCGGATACGTGGTCAAGGAAGCCACCAGCGCCAAGCTGGTCCAGGCGATGGACACCATTGCCCGCGGTGAGCATTATCTGGACGGGCAGGTTTCGCAGGAGGTCGTGTCCAAGCTGCTCAGCGGTCCGGATCAGGACAAGGGGATTGTCGATGAAAAGTATGGCCTGTTGACCCCCAGGGAACAGCAGATCATGCGCCTGGTGGCGGAAGGGGCTTCGTCCCGCCGCATTGCCGAAGTCCTCAGTCTCAGTCCCAAGACCGTGGAGAATCACCGGGCCAATCTGATGAAAAAGCTCGGGGTGCATAATAAGATGGAATTGGTGCGATATGCTGCGCGGTTGGGGTTGATCGATGTGGAGCAGTGGAAAGAATAGCTGCTTGGGCTGATCAAAAACCACCTGCGACGCTGCCTTTATCCTGCATTAACGACGAATAAAGCCATACGCTTATCGATTTTGACGTCTCAAAAAGCCAAAGGCCCTGGATCATTTCCAGGGCCTTTGGCTTTTCTGTATCTGACGGCTGCGGACTTGAGTTTAATTCCGGCCGTCGAGGGTGAGTTCGCTGCTCAGGGCCATGATGCGAGTGCCGCCGTCAAAGGCATAGACCGACAGCTTGTATTTATAGACATCAGAGCTGATCTGGAACTGGCTACTTGGGGAGAAGGTGTGTTCCAGTGTTGCACTGTCGATATCCGCCCCGGCTTCGAACTTCTCCTTGCTGCCATCGCCCCACAAAACATAGAGGGTGTCGGTCCCGGCAGGAAGGCCGGAAAAGGTGACGGTGCTGCTGTTGCCGGCTCCGGCATCGATATCCAATTGGGCGCTGATGGTAGACGCCGCAGCTTCGACCGTGATTTTCTGATAGGTTTGGGCAACCAGGCCTTCTTCGTCGATGACCTTGAGGGTAACGGTCCAGATCCCTTTCTTGGCAAAGACGTGGTCAATGGAAGGCCCTTCGAAGAAGGTGGCCCCGCCAGTGGTGCCGTTGATGCCCAGTCCGTCGTTGATATACCAGTAGTAGCTGTAACTGCCGGCAATCGGTTGAACGGCTGTGGCTGCGGCCAAGGTGACGTTGCTGCCTGCGCTGATCTGGCCAAAGCCGCTGTCCGTCGGCAGTTTAGTGTCGATGCTGGCGATTTGAGCCACCGGTGCCACCCCGATTCCTGCCAGGGCCGGATCGTTAAGGGTGCGCAGATAGGCGAGCCAGTCGGTGCGGCCGTTGTACAGATTGCCGTCTGTGCCGTGAATCGGGCTGGTCTGCCAGAGAGCGGCCATGAGGCCGAGAGGGCCGGCGCTCGATTGCGGATGGAGCCGTACCATGTAGCCGTTCTGTCCGGTCAGCAGCAGCCCGCCGCTGCCATTGCCATTGAGGGTGAATTCGAAATCGCCGCTGGCGAAGCCGCCCAGGTCTGTAAGGAGCTCAGTCAGGCTGGTGACATCAGCGGAGATCTGCCGGGTGCGGGTCTGCACCGTCTGGCCACCGTCGTTGCTGACTTCGATTTTCAGCAGCCAGCCGGCCTCATCCCCGCTCAAATCGATGGCGTTGCCGCTGTAGCTCGCGGCAAAAGCGGCCTGCTTTTGAAATGCCCCTTCCCAGAGGAGTTCCGCCCGGTCGGGCTGGCGCACCGTGCCGTAGGTTTCCGCTGTGCCGTCGTTGTCCGTATCGATGGCGACGCTGGCGTTGGCGAATTCCACCGCCAGAGAGCGCACTCCGGCCTTGTCGCGCAGCCCCGGGTCGTAGTCACTGACTTCGGTTTGACCGTTGACCATGGTGTAGGGGGTCCGGTCGTCATCCCAGTAGATCGAAGTGGCGTCTCCAAGGAGATTGACGCTGCCGCTGAAGAAGCTGGCGCCCGGAGCGTGGCAGTCGACGCAGCCATTGACGCCGAAGGCAAAGCGCTTGGGGGTGACATTGTGGTTGACCTGGAAAGGAATGACCATCAGGGAGAACTTTGTGTCTGCCTGCCCGGTC
>ENA-ORXD01000182-ORXD01000182.1-sediment-metagenome-genome-assembly--contig:-NODE-182-length-103264-cov-5.055743_pt1 | contig 103264 bp, 87 predicted proteins | sample MGYA00237862_ERZ511471 | MGnify/ENA metagenome assembly ERZ511471
TGCCCGATGATTTTCTCTGCATTGTCGATGTTGCCGCTCTCGAATGCCTGGTAAAATGCCTGATTTTTTTGATAATAGGTGGCACATCCGGTGAAAAACAACAACGGAAGAATACTTAATCCGATAAGGACAGTTAATTTCTTCATGCCGGGAAAAGGTTTGGCTGGGTTGCGGAAAAGGGAAGCACAGCCCCGTTCTTTCCGGTGACGGAACAGGGCTGCGGTACCTTTTTATCGGGAAATTAGTTGCGGATTGCTTTTTTGATTTTCTTTTCGCCCATCCAAACCACCTCGTTGGTTTCGAGATTGGTGAGCTCCTCGTTTACCTGGTAGTAAACCACCTTATTCCGTTTGTACGCATCGACGATGGAGCTGATGTCGCCTTGCATAATGAAATCGGCGCCCAGCTCGCGGCCCCACTTGGCTGCTGTAGACGGGGCGGCATAGCTATTCTGGTCCTGACGTTCGGCTCTGAGTTCCTCGCGTTTTTCACCAGCCTGTACCAGTCGTACCTGTCCGCTGTTGATGAATGACCGTTCGATGTCCTTTATATAAGTGTCGGTGTCGATGTGTTCGGTTGACTTGTTGTACACCAATCCAACCACTACCACCGGCTTGCGGCCGTGGGACTGTTCAAAATCATGGAGCCAGCGTTGGTTGAGTACCTGCTCGGTCAGCGCTTCGGCCGTAAGGCGCGAGTCGGTGTCGTTCCAGCGACCGCTCAAATCGATGGCCTGGTCTGTGGCAACACGGGTTACTTGTCGTGAACAGGAGCCCAAAACAAGGGCAAAAGCTATCAGTACGATTAGTCGAATTTGGTTTTTCATGATAATGTCTTTTTGGTTACAATCTATTTTCGGTTTTCTCTTTCACAAAACATATGCCGAAAGTTAAGGCGATTGTTCCAATTTTTCATCAATTGAGTCAGTTCAATCGGTACATTATTGCATATATATCCCGAAAAAATTGGCAACCTAACATTATCTTCCTGAAAGTTGTTTGTTTTGATCACCAAGTAATTGCGATAGAATAAATGAGTATTTGTCTGCCGTGGCATCGATATTGTCGAGCAGGGTACTGGAGCCGTAATGGCCGGCATTCTTCTCTATCCGTAACAGAATCGGGTTTGTCTGAGCTTTACGGTTCTGCAGGGCTGCAGTAAACTTATACGACTGAAATGGCGGCACGCGGTCGTCGTTATCGGACGTCATGATGAGCATGGCCGGGTAATCCACATCGGGTTGGATGTTCTGCAGCGGCGAATAGCTGAGCATATTAACAAATTCAGTGGAATCGGTCACTGTTCCAAATTCGTATGTGTTGACATTTCCTACCGTGAATTTTTCAAGTCTCATAAGGTCAAAAACACCTACTTGTGGCACTGCCGCCTGGAATAGTTCCGGCCGCTGAATGGCAGCTGCTGCTACCAGCATTCCACCGTGAGATGCCCCTGTAATGGCCAGTTTTATTGGATTAGTATATTGCTGGCTGATGAGCCAGGTGGCCCCGTCGATGAAATCGTTGATGCAGGTTTGTTTGTGTAAATCTCGTCCGGCCAGGGCCCAGTCACTACCCAAATCGCCACCGCCACGTACACCAGCGTAGGCGAAAATACCGCCCTTCTTCAGAAACAAAATAATTCCCGGATCGAAGTGAGGGGTGGACAGCACGCCAAAACCACCATATCCTTCCAGCAACACCGGATTATTTCCATTCTTCTCCATGCCCTTCATGTACACCAGGAAAATAGGAACCTGGGCGCTGTCGCGGGCCGTATAAAAAGTCCGGTCGACCACAATGTCTTCGTAATCAAAGGAAACTTCGGTTTTCTCAACAGGCTTGTGCTCGTAATTCTTCAGATTCATCGAGAATAATACACGAGGCAACGTAAATCCTGACAAATAATAAGTGAGTTCATCTCCATCGGCACTTTCGTTAAATCCGGAAACGTTGGTGCCAGGCAGCAGCTCTTTTGAATTCAGTAACTGTCCGTTGTAATCGTACACCGAAATTACAGGCTGAAACGGTTCCTGGTGAACGACCAACAGCTTATCGCTGGTCATAACCACATTTCTTAAAACGGCATTGGGAAATTCAGGAACAAGTGTTTTCCATTGGTACGGATTTTTCGGATCAATTTCAACGACCATTCCGTTTTGCGTGTTGTGAAAGGTTTTGGCTATCAGTTTACCATCGTGGGCATCGATAATATTGATGTCATCCGGAAGTTTCATCAGCAATGGTTTAAGGATGGGCCTAGGTTCGTTGAAATCGGTGTAGAAAACATTATAGGTTCCCGAAGAGGGAATTTTTTCCTTTAAGATAAAAAAACGCTCGTCGTGGGAAGTACTAATGTCAAACTGCCTTGAGGGATCGTTTCGCTTGAAGACCAGTTGGTCATCTTCCTGTAGCGTTCCTACTTTATGGTAATACACTTCCTGATTGAGTGTTTGTTCCAGGTGTTTTGCGTTAGGATATCGGCTGTAGTAAAAACCATCGCCTCTCCAGGCCAATGGAGAAAATTTCAGGTTCACCAGGTGGTCTTTCAGATGGGAGCCGTATTCAAGGGAAACGATATTGACCTCAGCCCAGTCACTTCCATTGCGGTTAAATTCGTAAGCCAGCAGTTTTGAATCTTTGTTGGGACGGTAAAAGTCAATTGTAATGTTATCGCGCGATGAAATGTAGTTGGGGTCGACCAGCAAATTCCAGTCTCCCTTTAGGGTTTCCTTATAAAAAAGGGCTGGGACCCCCAGGTTGTCGTAATAACCATAGCCAAAATAATACTTGCCCATCCGTTTGATTATTTTGTATTTGGCGTAGCTGTACTGGTCAATTCTCGATTTGCTGCTGAATTGATTTCCGGCTTTTCTAAGGTATTTATCCGACAGACTGGTTTCCGCTTCGAGCCACTCTTTCATACCGGGTGTGTTGATATCTTCCATCCACCGCCAGGGATCGGGAACGATATAATGGTGATAAAAGGTGTCGACAGTGGTGCTCTTTTGTGCTGTTGGATAGGTTAGCTGTTGAGCGGTTAGGGTAAAAGGTAAAAGCAAAAGGATGATTGTTAATCTTTTCATTGGTCTTGTTTTAGCTAAATATATCGGTGTTCCGGTCAGGAGTTGTCATTAGAATATGTTGTCGGTCAGCCTAAATCGGAACACCGATTGGTCAGTGTTCATTATTCCCGTTAAATTACTGCTTTTGTTAAATAAATCAATATCCTTTTCTCCGGCGATGATATTTATCCATGTTTACCGGCAAAAGAAAATTAGCCGGATGCCAACGGACTTTTTTATCTTTGCGCGAAAACACCCATGGCCTTCCGGAATATTCTTTTCGACCTCGATGGTACACTGACCGACCCGAAAGAGGGAATTTTCAATTCGATTCTTTATGCTTTGCGCGAAATGCAACTCGATGCGCCTGAAGAAGATCAGTTGTTATCCTTTATTGGACCGCCGCTTTTTGATTCGTTTAAGCATCATTTTTCCCTTACGGATGAAGCGGCTGATGAGGCAGTGGAACTGTACCGCGTTTATTTTCCTGAAAAAGGAATGTACGAAAATCGTGTTTATGAAGGGATTCCGGAGTTGCTAAATCAGTTAAAAACGACAGGGAAAAAGGTTTATCTGGCCACCAGTAAACCCAAGGTCTATGCTACCGAAATTCTTCGTCATTTTGGTTTGCTGCGCTTTTTCGATGGTATTTCCGGTCCGGAACTGGACGGAACCCGTAACCACAAGGCGGAAGTCATAGAATTTCTAATACAGGTTTACGGTATTGTTCCGGAAGAATCATTGATGGTTGGCGACCGGTTACACGATATGCAAGGTGCGGCAACGCATAATATCAAAGCGGTTGGCGTGACTTACGGATACGGCTCATCTGAAGAGTTACGGGAAAATGGTGCATGGAAGATGGCTGGTTCGGTTGAGGAGCTGGAGAAGCTGTTACTGGAAAATTAAGGCAAAAAAAGAGGTACAGGCTAAAGAGAAGTGGATTTATGGAGAGGATGTTTCAAATCAATAGTCTTTGGTAAGTATTTTCCATTCTTCATTTTCAATTGGGAGTTACCATTTAATGGGTGCTTTCCCGTGTTGTTCCAGGTAGGTATTGGTTTTACTGAAGTGACGGCAACCGAAAAAGCCACGGTCAGCCGAGAAAGGGGATGGGTGTGGAGCTTTAAGTGCAAGATGACGTCTGGTGTCAATGAACTCGCCTTTGCGCTGGGCATAGGCTCCCCACAGCAAGAAAACCAGATGTTCCTTCTCTTCGGCCAGTTTGCGAACCACCGCATCGGTGAAGGTTTCCCAGCCCTTGTTTTGGTGCGATCCGGCTTGGCGGGCCCGAACTGTTAATGTGGCATTGAGCAGAAAAACGCCCTGATGAGCCCAGCGTTCCAGGTTTCCGCTTTGAGGAAGTGGAATATTTAGGTCATTGTGTAGCTCTTTAAAAATGTTTTGCAACGAAGGAGGAAAAGCGATGCCATCCTGGACCGAAAAGCAGAGTCCGTGTGCCTGTCCGGGGCCATGATACGGGTCCTGTCCGAGAATCACCACTTTTACTTCATCGAAAGGACAGTTATCGAAAGCGTTGAACATCCGTTTACCGGGAGGATAAATGGTGTGGCGGGTGTATTCGTCTTTTACAAACTGTACCAGCGTTTTAAAATAGGGTTGATCAAATTCTCCGTTTAAGACTTTTTTCCAGCTTTCTTCTATTTTGACATCCATGGAAAAGAGATAATAGATATTAGACACAATACTTTAGACACAGGAGAAGAGACATTCGACGTTTGAGGCAGGGAGTTTGGCGCTACAATATCTCAAATCCGCAGCTTCTTACTTTCTCATCTTCAAATTTATCTTTTTCCCTGGACTGTGGCTTTTCCTCGTCTCTAATTATTCATTTTTAGTTGTTCGCTGTCCTCACGGTTCTACCGGATAGCTGTATTCTTCACTTTTTGTACGAGGCAGAATTTTGGATAGCAGAAGGTATCCAACAACGCCGGCGACAAGTGATCCACCCAAAACACCCAATTTGGCCGCATTCAGCATCGACAAATCGAAATAGGCCAGGTTGGAGATAAAGAGCGACATGGTGAATCCAAGGCCACCCAGAATGGCAACTCCGAACATGTGCGACCATTTGACGTTTTCGGGCAATTCGGCCAAACCTATCTTTACACCTCCCCACGATAGTAGTGTAATACCCAATGCTTTTCCGACAAACAGAGCAAGGGCCACACTCAGACTCAAATAGCCGTATGGTCCCATATTTCCACCGTCGAGCACTACGCCGGCATTACCGAGGGCAAATACCGGCATGATGAAGTAATTTACCATTTTGTGCATCATGTGTTCGATGCGCTGTGCCGGACTTTGCACCATTTTGATTTGCCGTTTCAGGTTATCGAGTTTGTGTATTTCCTGGTCGGGAAGGGTATAGGATGTGGCGCAATCATCACACAAATTAAATTTGTCGACATGATCATTGAATTCATTCGTCAGGAGGTTACGGCGAACCGGAACGGTAAAAGCAACCAGTACACCTGCGATGGTAGCGTGAATGCCCGATTTCAGGAAGAAATACCATACAACTGTACCAATAACAACATACACCCAGGGTTTGCGAACTTTCATCCAGTTGATGATGAGCAATAGTGATATCAGTGCCAATGCCTGCATCAGGTAACCCAATTCCAGGTTGGAGGAATAGAAGATGGCAATCACCATGATAGCGCCCAAATCGTCTACAATGGCCAACGCTACCAAAAAAACTTTCAGCGAAAGCGGAACTCTTTTTCCCAGCAAACTTAGAATACCCAATGAAAAGGCTATGTCGGTGGCCATGGGAATTCCCCATCCCTGCGCACCGTCTTTACCAATGGTAAGCGCTGAAAACAGCAGCGCAGGAAGTACCATACCTCCCAACGCTCCTAACGCAGGAAGAGCAGCTTTCCGCATGCTCGACAGTTCGCCGGCAATAACTTCGCGTTTGATTTCCAACCCGACAACGAAGAAGAAAATAGCCATCAAACCGTCGTTTACCCAGTGCAACAGGTGCATACCCACTTCGAAACCACCCACTTTCAGTGCGATTTCGGTATGCCACAAATGCTCGTATGATGCGTGAAAGGCGGAGTTGGCCCAGAGGAGAGCCGCAATCGTACAGATGATGAGTAAAATACCTCCTGAAGCGTCATTCTCGAGAAATTGGTGAAATCTTCGGCGTGACGTCTGGATGACTTTTGTGGAAACCATTTCCTGCATAAGGTGAATTTGTCGTCAGGTTATGAAAATCATTTGATCAAGCGATCAGAAAAATAATTCTGCTAAGGTAAAAAAATCCCCCGCTCGGGGAAAATTTGTAGCCAAACCGCCTGATACAAGATAACAAAAAAATACCGGCGATGTTTGATGCCATGAATAGAAGAAACAGGTAAGGTGTATTTCGTTGTTTTTTTCACAGGTTTAATGAATGAAATTGAGAAAGCCGGAGAGGAGTCTCCGGCTTTGTGGAAAAATAACAGAAGATCAACACTAGGAAACAATCCCGAAACTCGCTTCTTTTGACGGGAAAGTAACTTTGGAATGATGGCAATAGATGGTAGATGCCACCAGTTCGGCAATATCTTTAACAGGTACGTTTGACCATGGAGCCAGACTTTTTTTGCATAACGGACAGGCCGTCACAATGGACTGGGGTTGAGATTCATTAAGTAAAGCGGCTGTTTTTCTCTGAAGTTGTTGCCGTTGTTGAGGACTTCCCGACAGGTTGCCCAGACTTCCGCCGCAGCAGAGTGCTTTTTCCCGCTCTTCGGGCAACGAAATCAATCGGGAAATATGACGAATAACTTGACGTGGTGGTTCGTAAATGCCGCTACCGCGTCCCAGTTCGCACGGATCATGATATACGACGTGTTGCTGATTGCGGTTCAGTTTTAATTTCCGGTTACGGATAAGCTCCAGCAAATATTCGGAATGATGCATCACCCGTATGTTTAGTTGGTAATCATCCCGGAAGGTACGGAAGCAAATCGGGCAGGATGTGACCAGTGTATGGGCACCAGATTGCAGGATGATTTGCCGGTTATACTCCATCAGGCTTTGTGCTGCCAGGTTTTTCCCGGCCAGTCGTAGCGGCCGACCACAGCAAACCGAACCGTCTTCGTCCATGAAGGTGTAACGAATATCGGCTGTTTTCAATATTTTGATCATGGACAAATAGATTGAAGGCGTCAGATGCGTCATGCAACCGGCAAAATAGATGACATCGGTCTGTGATGTATGTTGAGGTTCGTGGTAAGAAGGAGGCTCTATAGATCGATCAATGACTGATTGCTTACGCGCTAAAATCCTAAGGTTGGATAAATCGATTCCAACCGGACAAATTTCGGTGCAACGGCCACAAAGCAAACAATCATTCGACAATCGGATGTCAGGGATTCTTTCCCGAATATTTCGCACTAAATAAACCGACTGAGAGGTTCGGTTCGCTGCCTGTGAATTCAGTTGGCAAGTATCGATGCAAATACCGCAGCGTGAACAGGATTGGATTTCGAAAGCGGCGAAGGTACTTTCGAGGGAATGACTTTTCAGACCGTAATGGCGAAGAAAAATGAGCAATACTTCGGTGGGAATATGCATATACCTTGAAAAAGGAATGGCCACGAAGAAGAGCCCGAGAGAGATGGAATAGGCCCACCAAAGTGGATTGACGAGTTGTGCGAACGGGAGGAGAGCAGAAAGCCCGTAACCAGTTGAAAGGGTAAGAAATCCGCCATGTCCGGTCGCTGCTGCAGAGGCGCTTTCGGCCAGCAACCGCAACGGGAAGATAAACCAAAGAGTGGAAAGGGCGAGGCGATCGCCTGTTGTATGGCGGGTGGTCGATTTCAGGCCGGTAATGCGCGAGCGGAATCTTTTGGCAATAGCTATTGACAGACCTGAAAGAATAACCAGCAAAAGGAAATCCATCACGAAGGTGAATGTATTCTGAAAAAGATATGGATGAGGATTCGGTTCGAGGTATCGGAAGAAAACGGGAAAATAGAGCGGGTTCATCCAACGGCCGGTGTAGACATGAGTTTCGATTTTCCCGGCGACAATCAACAAAAACCAGCCGAAAGCCAGGCTCATATGCATGTATCCCAGCACCGGATTGACTCGGAATATTTTTCGATGCAGAAGGCTTTCCATGAATACTTCTTTGGCAGCTGAAAGACTTTTGCCGGTAAAAAGAGCGCGGCGGATTTTCGTTCGCTCATGCGTGGTCAAGCGAAGGAGCCAACGAATATAGAGGTAAAGCAGGGTTCCTGCCAAAAACAGGAATCCTGCCATAAAAGGAATCGCGAACCAATTACTTGCCATGATATTGATCGGATTGAAGGATGCGTTGAATGGTAATGATTAAATGCCGCGTATTGACGTCCCTAGGACAACCCAACTGGCATTTTCCGCAAAGCTGACATTTGTTAATCTCGTCTTTCAGAGCGTCGGTTTCGCCCCGTTGCAGTAGCAGGTTGATCTTTCGAGGATTGATTCCGGCCGTGCAGGTGGCGGTACAATTTCCGCATGAGAGGCACCATCGAAGTGAAGGTTCCTGCTGCATGACTAGCAAAGCCATTCCCCTGTCGTTCCGGTCGAAGTCAATCTGGCGCCCTTTATTTATCGTAAATCCCCAGTTTTTCATCAGTATTGCCAACAATTTGTTTTATCGGTTATCACCGGTTATCGAACGATATTTCATTTTCGGCAGAAGCTTGTTGTCTTTCCGGGATGGAATGACCCAGATATTTCATCACTTCCAGTGCTGCTGAACGGGCATCGGTCAAGGTATCACTCAGCGACATGGGACCTTTGCAGCTACCGGCGACGAATACACCGGCATGGTTGGTTGCATTTCCGTTTAGCAGACCCGTTTCGGATTGGATAAAACCGCCAAACGTTTGTTTGAGATTTAGCATCCACTGCATCTGTCGTGTTCCGTCAGAAGGTTCCATGCCCACCATCAAGACCATCAAGTCGGTATTCATTTTTAAGGGTCTTCCGGTGAGCGTATCTTCCGCTTTGATTTGCAGTAAACCGTCCTGGTTTCGGGCAGCTTCGGAAACACGTCCGCGGATAAATGTAATGTTCCATTTTTCCTGGGCTTCACGGTACAATTCCTCGAATCCGTGGCCGAACATGCGCATGTCAATGTAGAAGCAAAAGACTTCGGACTGTGGCAATCGTTTTTTAATCTCGATGGCCTGTTTCACGGCTGTGATACAGCAAACCCGCGAACAATAAGTATTCCCGCATTTCTCGTCGCGTGAACCGATGCAGTGCACCAGCGCGATTCTTCCCGGTTTTCTTCCGTTCGACGTTCGGATGGTTCGACTTTCACGAAAGAGCGTTTCCAATTCTGCTGATGTGATAACATTTTGGTACAAACCGTACCCGTATTCTTCCTTTCGTGCCGCATTGAATACCTGAAAGCCGGTGGTTACCATCAATGCATCGGCATTAACCAATTGACCATCGGATAACTGCACGCGTATCTTTTCGGATGAGAATGAAATTTGTTCAACAGTTACCTGAGGTACAAAATGAATTTCTGGCTTATTTAAGCGCTGAAGCATGGCATGGCGAAGTTCATCAGCATCGCTGAAATCGGGAAAGAGATGAGCCCATTGGTTTAGTTTTCCGCCCATTTGTAGTTCTTTATCCAGCAGCGTCACGCGGTAACGATGGTCAGAAAGCACGGCCGCGACTTCCATGCCGGCCGGTCCGGCTCCGATGATAACAACTTGCTTGCTCTGGTTCATGCGATGAGGAATGAGGGTTTTTCAGGACAACTGATGGATTTTCCGTTCCGGTCGAGGTATTTTTCCTCTTCACGGAAGGGAATGCCCATTTTTCGAAGCAATGGCTCAACGGCCACCTGGTGCGTTTGCATGCCCAAATCCCAGGGCTGATATCCCAGTACCAGACCCGCCATCTCCTCGTAGGTAAGAACCGGGATGCCCATGCCTTTTTCGCCGTAGGTAACACCTTCCTGTTCAGCTATGACGTATTGCCATCGGTCTAAAAACATGCTACATCCCGGGCAGTTGGTAACAATGAAGTCGGGTTGGTAAGGTTGCATTGATTCAAGTTTCTTACGGGAATTGGCTACCGGATATCCACGGTTAGCCATCACTAAGTATTGCCGAAAGCCAAAACCACAACAGTGCCGGCGCTCCGGATAATCAACCACCTCGCCTCCCCACGATTCAATCATTCCGGCCAGCACATATGGGAATTCGGCTCCACCCACACCACGCGAAGGAAAGATTTTCGCATAATGGCATCCGATGTGTTCGACCACCTGCAACGGTCTGCCGGTTTCGGCATTCACGAGGCGGAATTTGGCTTTCCGGGCTATTTCTTCACGAAAGTGGAAGATGAGATCGGAGGTGTGGACCAGGTTTTCCGGTATTTTGAACTCCCTGCGTGTGGCTTTCCAGAGGTAATCTCTGGCTTGTGCTTCGATTTCCGGATGATGTTCCCAGGTTTCGAGTATCTCGGAATAAAGTCCGAAAGAGGTGACGCATGACGGGACAAAATTGGAATATCCAGCCTCTGTCATCAGCGCGAATTGCCTTGCGATGACCGTCATGGTGGTTTCGAATGGCACAATGTCGGAATGATAACCGATACCTGTACAGGTTGTGTGCTTTGGATCATCGAAAATGTCACGTTGCAAATCCTTTTGCAGGATGTTCAGGAAGGCTGTTTCAGAACCCGGGAAAAAGTTTTGCCGGATGCAGCTTCGGGCATAATAGTAGTGATCGTTTGAAATATCTTTTTGGTAGTTTTTCCAGTTGTTGTTCATGACTGCTTGATTCGTTACCGGGAGTGATTCCCGGAGTTTTCCGTATACACATGCACGAAATAGGGATCGTTACTGGTTCCTTTTCCTATGAAAGAAATATTCATCTCTTTCGCCTTGCGGCGGGAATGGTTTTCGATGCGACGGTATAAATTGGTCCCACCAGATACCTGAAAAATGGCTTCCAATTCGAGAAGACTTTCTTCCGTTATATTCCGGAGAATTCCGGGACCGTCTTTCTTATAATTACCACCCAGCCGATTTATTACTTCCGGAGTGTGACTGAATATCCATTCCCAGACGGGACCTTGTTCCGGATGTACTTCAGGGATCACTGTTTCGGGATGAACACAATATCCCAGCCGGAGAATGTTTTCGCCAACCGTCCGTTTGATGGCAAGCTGCTGACGCCCTTTTTCTGATTGGGTGAACCAGCCTTTTTCCTGCGAAAGACGGCGAAGGGCCATGATGACCATTGCTGGTGTATTTCCTCTTGGGCAACGGGTTTTACACGACATACACTGCCCGCAATACCAGATGGTTTCACTCTTTAGTAATTCCTCAATTTTCTCATCGTCATGGGTTTGTACTGTGTCGCAAATGGTACGGGGATCATAGTGATAGAACTCGGCTGCAGGGCAGATTGCAGTACAAATACCACAATTCATGCAGGCTTTCAATCCTTCTTCCAACCGGAAATCTTTCCGCAGTTCGTCATACAACTTTCCCATGGTAAAACGTAATGCTTTAAAGCCAAAGGTAACGGATGCCGAAAGGAGTAAAAACCTCAGAACTACGTAACAAGGAGTACGTAGTTCCGCTGTTGCGAACTAAGGGTAAATACGTATTTGAGATAGGATGTAAACCAAATCAGAGGATAATCAACTGATTTTTGATGGCATACATCACCAGACTGGCTGTGTTTTTGCAATTGGTTTTGCCCAGAATGTTGGCCCGGTGTTTTTCGACGGTTCGTCTGCTGATGTTGAGTTTTTCACCGATCTCCTGATTGGAAAACCCCTGGCAAACCAGCAGCAAAATTTCCAGTTCACGACCGGATAGTTCAAATTCGGGGGATTGGCTATCCGTTTCTTTGGCGAATTTCAGGTTGCGAACCAGGTTCTGCATTAGTTCCTGCGAGAAGTAATTTCCACCGGCAGCGACGGTTTCAATAGCTTGTTTTACTTCGTTGATGTCGGAGTTTTTGAGTAAGAATCCTTTTACGCCTGCATCCACCATTTTATAGTAGTATTCATCTTCGCCGTACATCGAGAGGGTGATGATTTTCAAATCGGGTTTATGTTGCAATGCCAGAGGGGCAGCAGTCAACCCGTCCATTTCCGGCATTTCAATGTCGAGGAAAACAATGTCAAAATCTTCCTGCATGATGTGTCGTAAAAACTCTTTTCCGTTGGAAGCTTCGGCCGTTACCTGGTAACCGGGGATGCCGTTTAAAAGCATTTTCAAACCATTGCGGAAGAGGGTATGATCGTCAGCGATAAGGATTTTCAGTGTGTTCATGGATATCGGTTGTAGGAACGGTAATATACGCTTTTGTGCCCTGTTTTTTGTCGGAATTAATTTCCAATTTTCCTTTAAGTGAATGAATCCGGGAGAACATATTGGAGTAACCCATTCCCGTTTGTTCGCTGGTAAGTACCTCTTCCGGCACAAAGCCAATTCCATTGTCCTGATAAACAACAGCAATGGTTTCGGACATGCGCATCATGGTAATGTCAATCCGGTTGGCTTCGGCGTGTTTAATGGTATTGTTGATTAATTCACACAGTACCCTGTAAAGGACCACTTCCATGCTGGCATCAAAACGTTCGTCGGCAAGATTGGTCTGAAAATCAATTTCAATGGCGTGAACTGCATTGATTTTGTTAATGAAATTTTGAACAGCTTTGGCTAATCCGAAAGTCGTGAGCACATGCGGACTCAGATTGTTGGAGATTTCCCGAATGCTTTTAATGGCTTCGTTGATGGCCATGTCGGTATTTTGAATGATTTCCTGTGCATGGTCCTCTTTCTCCATTCTCGAGAGTGCCGAGACAGACATTTTTACTGTCGATAGTATTGGTCCCAGACCATCGTGTAAATCTTTTGCAAACCGTTTCCGCTCTTTTTCTTCTGCCTGAATGATGGCATTCAGCAAACGCTTTTCTTCATCTCTCCGTTCATCTTCGACGCGTTGCATATAGATGAAGATTTTCCTGATAAGAAATACACCGGTAGCAAAAAAGAATGAGATAATCACACCCAGCCATACATAAATATTCCGGAAATCCTGCGGTTCGAAGCCTGAAACCGTTGGCAGAAACTCTACCAAACGACGAACAGCCATCAAAATGAAACCTATCGAAATCAGTATCCAGGAAAGGTTGTATTTGGTGACACGTGTGAGACGGATGGCGATTCCTGCTGCCAAAAATTGGAGAAAGAAGGCCAGTATCAGGGCAAATTGAAGTAGCATGGTTTAATTGATGGTTGGTTTCAGCAAAATTACAATTATTGCCTGTCTGCGTCTACATCATACCAAAAATTCATCGATAATGTTTAGGAAATAGTTACTTGTGGGATTATCGTTAATGGAATTTTTGTCAGCTAGGTAAGATGTAGATTTTCAATTGTTTTATGTTTTTGCAGATCGTTTGTCACATCAGTATACCGGAAGCGAATTCTTCGTACTGTATTCATCGATACATAGTTCTGGTTGCCTGTTTTTATGCATTGTAAATGTGACAAGATCTTTTAGGTAATCATACATAACTATTAAATCTTTTTAAAAAATTTTAACAATAACTTGACTTAAATGCAAAATTATCTTTAATTAGTACCTGCAAATATCGGATACACCCATAATGATTCTAATAAGTAAAGAGGAAAGTCGTAGGTTGACCGTCAATGGTATCAAGCGTTACCGCCAGCGCATGCAGATACTAAGTCTGTTATATGAACACCGTTCGCTGTCAGCATCTGACTTAAGTAAATCGGTTCGTATCAGTCTACCTACAACCAAAACATTGCTCGATGAACTGATTGCACTCAAAGCGGTTGAAACAAGCGGTATCGGTGAATCACGCGGAGGAAGAAAACCAGCTCTTTACAGTTTGGTTGCCGAAGCTTTTTATATCGTTGCTGTGGATATGGGACGTTATAAAGCAAAAGCTACCATTTTCAATTGTCATAACGAGGAAGTATCACCTATCCGGTTTATCGAAACCAATATTGATGATCCGAAACTTGTCGACAAATTACATGAAGCGGCAACTGAGCTCATTCGTGACACAGGAATTTCGGAAGATAAAATTGTAGCAGTTGGAGTTGATATGCCGGGTTTAATCGACTCGGTTGAAGGTATCAATTATACCATTAAAAATCCCAGCTTACGAAATGTTAGAAAACGTTTTCGTGCTAAGTTTCAGAAAACCGTTTACATTGATAATGATGCCCGGATGCAGGCCTTTGGTGAATTCATTTTTGGGAAGGCTCAGAATACAACTAATTCAGTCGTACTGAATTGGAGTTGGGGTCTCGGTCTCGGAATGATTCAGAATGGCCAGCTTTATAGTGGTTCACGTGGGTTTGCCGGCGAATTCAGTCATATTCGTCTGGAAGATGAAGGCGAATTATGTATCTGTGGAAAACGTGGTTGCATCGAAACTATGGCTTCAGCCAATAAATTACTAAACCTTGCGCGCACTGGCGTGAAAAACGGTACGATTTCTCAGTTAACTCGCTTATTCAAGCATAATCCGGAAGAGATGCTGGTCGAGGATGTGATTAATGCAGCGCGTGGAGGCGACGAATTTGCAATTTCCATATTAAATCAAATAGGCAGTGCTTTAGGAAAAGGACTTTCGATTCTGATTCAATTGCTTAACCCGGAATTGATTGTCCTGAGTGGTCCTATCTCACAAGCTAATCAATACATCATGACACCTATCCAACAGTCCTTAAACCAATATTGCCTGGAAAATATCTGCAGCAATGTCCGACTGGAAATTTCCGAGATAGATGAACACTCGGGTTTGCTCGGAATTGCTGCCATGCTTTTCCAAAAGGTTTTTGGTGACGCAATGGATGAACTCAAGTAAATAAGCAGTATAGCAGTCCTGTCATTTGCTATTGCAAAACTGTTATTTGTTTTTGTTATATGTTAAATAGTATGGTTTACTAACCACAAAACACCCAAACTCTATGCGAAAGATTGTTTTGGCTTTTGGAGTGTGCCTAGCACTTATTAGTAGTGCTTATGCCCAGCACACGGTTACAGGAACAGTTGTTTCCGGGTCCGATGGTCAACCCATTCCTGGGTTAACTGTCGTTGAGAAAGGAGTAAACAACGGTACCATTACGGATGCCGATGGTAATTACTCTATTACTGTACAATCGGGAGATGCTACTCTTGTATTTTCATTCGTTAGTATGGAAACACAAGAGATTCCCGTGAATGGTCGATCGGCCATTAATGTTACTATGAAATCCAAGGACGTGGCCGTTGATGAAGTCGTGGTCACCGCACTTGGAATATCCCGCGCAAAGAAGTCGCTGGGGTATTCGGTTACTGAAGTCGCTGGTGACGAAGTGTCTACTGTGAAAGATGCCAACCCGATGAACTCGCTGTCAGGTCGTGTAGCTGGTGTAACTATTACACAAGGCTCGTTTGGACCGGGTAGTAGTTCCAGGGTGATCATTCGTGGTAACAACTCGCTGACCGGTAATAACCAGCCGCTTTATGTGGTAGACGGTGTGCCGATGGATAACTCAGGTTTCGGTTCGGCTAACGAAGCGAACACTGGGGAATATTCCAAATCGGACTATGGTAGTGGTATCGGTGATATCAACCCCGACGACATTGCTTCGATTTCGGTGTTGAAAGGCCCGAACGCTGCAGCACTTTATGGTTCGCGTGCAGCTAACGGTGTTATCATGATCACCACCAAGAAAGGTTCAGCCCGAAAGGGTATTGGTGTTAGTATAACATCGAATACTACTTTTGAGAACCCAATGCTGCTTCCGCAGTATCAGAATCAGTATGGTCAGGGAACACAGGGAGCTATCCCATCTACCGTCGACCTTTTGAAGGCTAGTGGCGGTTCCTGGGGACCAGTTATGGATGGTTCCAGTCAGTTGTATTATACCGGCGAAAATCGTCCGTATAGTGCACAACCGGATAATGTGAAGAATTTCTTCGAAACCGGTTTTTCATCTATCAATACAGTTGCACTGGATGGAGGAAATGACAAAATTAATATGCGGTTTTCTTATACGAATTCGCAGATTAATTCTATTATTCCGAATTCAAAACTGGAGAGGAATAACTTTAACCTGAGAAGTTTTGCCAAACTAACCGACAAACTAACCGTAGATGCAAAAGCCACTTACTTTAAACAGTATGGTAAGAACCGTCCAAGTCTGGGTACGGAGGGTATCATGGCTTATTTGATCAACATTCCCAGAAACGTTGACATCAACGACTTAAAAACGTATCAGGATCCGGTAACATTGAGCTCAGTAGGTCCGACTTCGCTGAATTCGAACCCTTACTGGATGGTTTATCACGATCAAAACAAAGACTGGAAAGATCGTTTCCAGGGATTTGTAAAGATTCAGTATGAATTTACCGATTGGTTATCAGCCTATGTTCGTGCAGGTACCGACATGACTAGCATGGATATTGAACAGGTTAATCAATACGGTCACTGGTTTTATTCATCCGGTGGATTTAATTATCGTGAAAATCAGACACAGGAAACCAATGCTGATTTCCTTTTCATGTTGAATAAAGATTTAACTGAAAAGATCAATTTGAATGCCTCTTTTGGAGGAAACGCCATGCACCACACCTATCGTGGTCATAGTGTAAGTGGTTCACAATTTCGTATCCCGACTGGACCTCCATTGCTGAGTGCTAATGTGGTTAATCCTGGATTCACACCATTACAGGAGAAAAAGATCAATTCATTGTATGGAACTGTGAGCCTGTCGTATGATCGCTGGTTCTATTTGGACGGATCAGCCCGTAATGACTGGTCATCTACACTTCCGGAAACGAACTGGTCATATTTCTATCCTTCAATAAGTGCTTCTGTCCTGTTCAACGATCTGCTGAAACTGGATAATTCAGTAATGAATTACTCTAAAATACGCGTGGGTTGGGCACAGGTAGGTAACGATACCGATCCTTATCAATTGTACGATACATATTCACTTGCAGGCGTTAACGATTCTTATTTGGGTGAAACCACTATGTCGCGGAGTTCGACCAAGTATAATCCGAATTTGAAGCCCGAGCAGGTTACTTCCACTGAAGTGGGTGGTGAATTCCGGTTCTTCGATAGCCGCGTGTCTCTTGACATGTCGTACTATAACATCCAATCGAAAAATTTGATCATGAGTGTTCCGATTTCTCCTTCTACCGGTTACAGCAGTTTACTGGAGAATGTTGGGGAGATCCAAAATAAAGGTTTTGAAGCAATGCTTGGAGCAACTCCTGTACGTACGCAGGATCTGACCTGGGATGTTTCGGTCAACTTTGCAACCAATAAAAACAAGTTGAAATCGCTTATTGCAGGTACAGATAACTACGTATTTTCTACTACCAACAGTGGTAACATCATTGTTCAGGGTACTGTGGGCGGTGGATTTGGTGATATCTACGGAACTACCTGGGCTAAGACACCCGACGGAAAACTTGAGGTGAATGCAGATGGTTTACCGAAGTCAGCCAGTGATAAGGTTTATCTGGGTAACTATCAGCCCGACTGGACAGGTGGTATGACCAATACGTTGACTTACAAGAATTTCCGTTTGAGCTTCCTGGTTGATGCACGTTTTGGAGGTAAGGTTTTCTCTGGTACAGATGCCGGGATGGATGGTGCCGGTACCAGCAAACGTACTTTGCAATATCGTGAAGGTGGTGTAGTGGTTGACGGAGTCGTTAATACAGGTACTGTGGATGCTCCGGTTTGGGAAACCAATACAAAACAGATTTCAGCACAACAATATTGGGGAGCTGTTAGTGGAATTGCATCAGAATATGTATACGATCAAACCAATATTCGTTTACGCGAACTTTCGTTGGTATGGAATCTGCCAAATAACTGGTTGAATAATACTGTTGTGAAAAGTGCTTCTGTGGGCTTCGTTGGTCGGAATCTCTTCTTCTTCTATAAGAAAGTGGATAATTTCGATCCAGAATCAGCCTACAGTACTTCTTCTTTCTCTCAGGGGATAGTGTACTATCCTTTGCCTACGATCCGGAGTCTCGGTTTCAACCTGAATGTGAAGTTCTAATCGTTAATGACTGAATATTATGAAATTAAATAAATTCCTACTAGCAATCGTAGCTGTATTGGGGTTGACTTACTGTACATCCGACTTTGTGGATATCAACAAAAACCCTAATGCGATACTCGGAGACCAGATCTCTGCCAAGTACTTCATTACCCGTACGCAGGTTGATCTTTTTGCTCCGAACCGATATCCTTACTGGCGTGGACAGCTGATTCACGCCGATCGTTATGCCGGTATGTTCTGTTTTGGATTTTCCGGTTCCTGGTGGTCCGATGGATTGGGCTATACATACAGTGCTGGTTATACCGATGCCACCTGGGATTATTACGAAGGGTACAACAGTACCATTAATACGTTCCTTCAACTGACTCAGCCAGGAGGTGATTTGGAAAATCCTCTCACTTATGCTACGGCACTCATCATGAAGAGCATGTTCTATCAGAAATTTACCGATACATTCGGTGAAATTCCGTATTCCGAAAGTGGAAACCTGGACATCCTTCAACCAAAATTTGATACACAAGCCGAGATTTATCAGGGCATTATAAATGACCTGGATGAAGCCATGAGTCTGATTGGTGATGCCACTAAAACGGGTGACGGCGAGTTGGATCTGGGTACCAATGACCTTTTTTATAATGGTGATTTGCAGAAATGGAAAAAACTGGCGAATACACTGAAGTTAAAATTGGCTTTACGTGCTCGTGGTGCTTCTGGTGCTTCGTTTGTCGATCAGGCTATCACAGAGGCTCTTGCAGCTCCGTTGCTGACGGATGAAACTGATAACGCATTACTTCCCAAGGATAATGTCATCAGCCAGTGGAACAGTTCCTGCTACGGCGATGTATGGTACAACTTCGGTACTGGCTCTGACTGGACTGTAAGCCAGCCACTTATTGATTTACTGCAGAAGAATGGCGATCCGCGTCTGTCGAAATATGCGCAACCAGCTGCAGGAGGTGACAGTCTCGTGATTCCGCACCCATCATCAGATGATGATGCGATGTATCAGAAGCGTAAAGATTTTATTCTTAGCGCACTGGATGATGCCAATGCAACTTACACCAAATGGACCAATGCGAATGGTGAAACCGTTGTTTCAATAGCACCGAACACTTTCTATATTGGTCAGCCTGTTCGTCTGAATGGTTTTGAGTATGATTATGCCCGTTATGAATTCTTCAGTACACCGGCTCAATACATCATTCAGGCAAAGAACGAAGGTAAACCAATTGCACCAGAGATTGTTCTGACGACGGCTGAAGCTTATTTTATGAAAGCTCAGGCCATTCTGGATGGTTACGGGAGTGGTGATGCCAATGCGCTCTATCGGGAAGGTTTGACTCAGGCGATGCTGGTTTGGGGCGTTGATCAGACTGATATTGATAATTTTCTTGCTACCTCACCAATGGCCAACCTGGACGGCACTAATGATATGGAAAAAATTGCCGAACAGCGTTGGTTAGCTAACTATACCGAAGGTTTCGAAGCATGGGCGGTTGTCCGTAAATTGGGATATCCTGCATCTCTCGCACAAGGTGTATCGGATGCAGACATTTTCTCTATGGGTGACTTAAACGGTGCTTACCCACAGCGTATGCGCTATGGTTCAAGTCCGTACAGCCGGAATAATGACAACTTGCAAGTGGCAATTGGTCGTCAGGGTGCTGATGTACAGGCTACGAAGCTGTGGTGGGCGAAATAAACCTAACTTGACCTTTCACTTAGTATCTCAGATACTAGTAGTTTAGATTGCTGAGGGGGCTTCGGCTCCCTCACTTTAACCATATTGAAAGCGGGACCTTAGTGGCCCCGCTTTTTTTATATCCGGTTTTATTTTATTAGAAGTCCATTCCGCTCCGGTAAGTTGACGATTCGCTTAGCGGAACCAGCTGGCCTGCAAAACGCAATCTAGCGCTCGTGGTCATCGCATTCACTTCAGCATCGGCGTAGTTGTTTCCACTTCCCAACCTTACTGTGATATCTGCTGTTAAAGCGTTTCCAATAACTGACATCTGGTAGGTAATGTTCCCATTCTTATCTTCTGTCATTTTAACCTGGGTCGGTTTTCCTTTCAGTGTAATTCCACCGATTCCGTTTGGTCCGGTATAACCGTTAAAAGCCAATTGCATATATGCAGTATTGTTTTCCAGTGAAACAAAGTTAGTTTGATCGCTCACATTGATTACCCGGCCCCATTTAGTATAGAGCCGATTGGCTTCCAGTACCCAGTTGCCGTTTTCAAGAGCTTGTTTGGCTTGCTCAAATTGAGCCATATTGGCTTCTTCCCGTTGTTTCTTTCTTAATGCTTTCTTTTCCTGGCGTGTCATCATTGAATCCTGATCGTTCTCAGGATTTTGTGTAAATGCCTGTGTGAGGAAGCCAAGTCCCAACAGGACTCCCATTAGCATTATGACTATTTTTGTTTTCATGACGTTAAATATTTTATGTTATACAATTCGTTCCTCTTCTTTGGGGCACTTAATGTATTAAGAACCTTGTTATAAATCATACAAAACTCAGACCATGATTTCTTCTTTTCTATCTTAAGTTAGAATATAATCCGGTTGGTTATTCTTTTTAATTTACTGTGATTGAGTAATCTATCGAATTGTGACTTAGGAAAGAGGTAATTGGAGGTTAATGATTTTTAACGATCTGATTTATATGTTTAGGATTTTTTATGGCTTTATGCAGGGAAGAATATTGTGGTTTAGTAGTATGTCGCTTTGAATATTATTCTATTTAGATTAGACGTAGGTTTTTTTCTGACAAAAAAAGCGGGGTCACGGGCCTCGCTTTCATTAATGCTGATTTTTAATTAGAAATCCATTCCACTTCGATAAATAGATGATTGACCTATTGGTACCAATTGTCCCGCAAACTGGAGGCGAGCACCGCTTGTAATTGCATTTACCTGGGCACTTGCGTAATTGTCACCACTCCCTAGCCGAACGATGATGTCAGCTGTTAATGCATTGCCAATTACCGACATTTGGTAGTATACATCGCCATTTTTATCCGTGTTCATTTTAATTTGGGTTGGTTTACCTTTCAGCGTGATACCTCCCAATCCATTGGGCCCATTGTGTCCGGCAAAGGCTAGTTGCATATAAGCTGTACCGTTTTGTAATTCGACAAAATTTGTTTGACTGTCAACCGGTATGGTGTTTCCCCATTTGGTAATTAACTGATTGGACTCCAATACCCAATTGCCGTCTTTTAATGCAGCTTTTGCGCTCTGAAACATATACTGGTCAGCGGCGATTCGTTCTTTCTTCCGCAGTTCTCTTCTTGCTTTACGTGACAGGTTTTTCTCAACGTTTGTGTGCGTTTCCTGTGCATAGCTTTGTGTCATGACTCCAAGTCCGAGCATGATACTAATCATCATAATAATTACTTTAGTTTTCATGACGTCAATTTTTTATGTTAGACAATTCTTCATCTTCATCTATAATCTCAGAAGTTTTTATTCTGAAATTGTTGTTTTTGCTTAGTACAAAACCTGCACCATGATTGCTTTTTCTTTGTTGTTCTAGACTTATATTATGTTTTTTGTATTTGGTAATATGTTGTTGGTTAGATTATTGAATATGATTTTTGCCTGAAAAGTGTATCGGGAGGATTAATAATTTTTAACCGTTTCCTAATTTTTCGGTCGGATTTTTTTAACGTTCTTTAGCCAACTGGAAAAATTGTCACACTACCAGTAACCTTTTAAATTATTACTATTCCGGTAACCGGATTAAAATGAAATATATGAATATGGCAAATCGATTTCTGTTGTTTGTGTTTCTGATGATGATGATGATGGGAAATGTCCGTGCAGCTACGGAGTTTCACATGCAGAAGGATGGTTTTAGCAAGAGCGCAGTCCGGAATATTGGCTTAACAGTAAATGACAAGGCCTCGTTGACAACGCAAAACGATATTTATGGTTACTGGCAGCAGAAAATAGAGAAGGACAGCCTTCAACTGTATCAGGGTAAAACCTGTCCCGTTTTTGTTCGAAAAGCCATTCTTCCTACAGGATTAATTGCGATGGGACTGATTACTATGGCGGTTCCAAGTCATACGGCATTAAGTAAATACACCATTCACGATACAATGCATGGCTGGAATCCCAGTTTTCATACAACAGCTGATAATTATTTGCAATATGCGCCGGCGTTGATTACACTGGGACTAAGTGCGGCGGGATTAAAAGGTCGTAATGATTTGCTCAATCAAAGTTTGATTCTGGCCAAATCGGAGTTGTTGATGTCTTTGGTTGTTCAGGGAATAAAAAGAACGTCCAAGGTTGAGCGTCCTTATGGTCCTGTTTACACCTCATTTCCTTCCGGGCATACGGCACAGGCATTTCTGTCGGCTACTTTTTTGGCCAAGGAATACGGACATATTTCACCATGGATAAGCGTGGGAGGTTATGTAACAGCTACCGGCGTTGGTGTCTTACGCATGATGAACAATAAACACTGGATTTCGGATGTACTGGCAGGTGCCGGAGTTGGAATTCTCTCTGTTGAATTTGTTTACCTGACGCATCAACATCGCTGGGGCCGAAAAGATAACCTGGTGTTTATGCCGACTCTTTATCACAAGGGCGGTGGTGTTTCACTGGCTATGACCTTTTAAGTACTTCCCGGCAACATCAACAAGTCATAACATTTTCCCAAAAGATATTATTGTTTTGGTTCACCCGGTTTTATTAAATCAGGGGAGACATTGTAGAGCATTATGTCATCCGGGTAGACGAAGATTAGGAAGAGAAAAATTAAGATAAATGTGGGGACAATGAATTCCGAAAAGTTGTCCTATACAATAGCAGCTTTTAATTAAATGGAGCAGGTTCACAAAAGAGACCACTCATTTGTGAACTTCTGGGAATTATGCTTCACCTATACCTAAAAGAATCAGAACATATAACCGAAAAAGAATCATCTATGAGAGTAAATTAAATCGGTTAAAAATCTGATAATGAAAGCAAAAAGGGTAATGGCCATTACTGTGGTCATTTACGTTCTGACTATTTCCAAAGGATTTAGTCAACTTACCGTTAGCGTTGGGTACGGTTTACAAGCTCCCGGCCGGCAGGATTTGAAATTCAGGTATTATGAAAATGGGGTCCTGGTTAAAAATCTGATAACGTCAAAAGCAATTTCTTCCTGGTCGCCGGTAAATAATCTGGATTTGACCTATTGGCACAAAAAAATCGGTTTTGCGCTTAGCTACGTTTATTGGAAAAATGATGGTAAAGGCATTACATTCCAGACATCGGAGATTCCTCCTTTTAAACACATGGAGCAGTCGCGAAACTTGTATTTACTCGATTTTCTGCACAAAACAGGGATTCCGTTTGTCCAAAATGCGAGCAACAATACAGCGCGGTTGTATGGTTACTGGGGGGTTGGCGTTGGAGTCGGTGTAACGGAAACAACCCCGGGGCTCGAGAAAAGTATAAAACCCGCTATGCAGCTCCTTTATGGGGTCAATTATCAAATCTGGAAACGGCTGAGTCTTTTTGGCGAAACCAGGTATTTGCTGGCCCACGACGCCGATAATGCACCTCCTTCAACTTTTACCGGCTGGAAAGTGGACACTTCGGGGCATCCTTTCCCATTACGTCCCCATCCGCATTTGGATACCCGGTTTTATGACCTCCAAGTCGGGTTAAGGTTCCGTTTATAAAAACAATCTGTTTTCAAAAATCAAGTTTATTTGTCACAGGCTCTTACTATGAGAAAGATTCAATTCATTTTACTGTTACTGCTTTCGCTCGGAAGCAGTGCTTTTGCTCAGTCTAAAGGTTTGGAGGGAGATTCGGTTGCTTTCAAGCCGCATGGCAAAGTCTTTACCCAGGTTTTTAGTGATTTTACCTATAAGGTGACAAACTACAAGTGGCAACCTGCATTCGAGGTTTCCCGGGCTTACCTGGGGTATGAATACCATTTCAGTCAGAAATTTTATGGCCGAATCAACTTCGATGTCGCTGATCCGGGTACGGGTCAGCTGCAAATGACTGCCTTCCTGAAAAATGCATTCCTGCAATATGATAATAACAAATTGAAGGTTGCCTTTGGGGTGATACCAACAAATGTTTTTCGGTTACAAGAGGCATTTTGGGGGCATCGGTATTTGCTGCCGTCGTTTTTGGAGCAATATGCTTTTAGTCCAAGTGCCGATTTGGGGGTCTCAATGCAGTGGCAGGTCGTTCCCAAAGCAAGTTTAGACTTCTCCATTCTTAACGGGGAAGGTTATAAGCGTTTGCAATCCGACAGTACATTAATGTACACGGCAGGAGTAACCTATAATCCAATTAACTGGCTGTATGTTCGGTTTTATTTTGACTACATGAAAAAAATAGAAGCGCAAATGACCTATGCAGCATTTGTAGGCTATCGCGGGAAGAATTTTACTGCCGGGTTCGAATACAACAATCAACAAGAACATGGTGGAGTTGCTGACCATGATTTATCAGGAATTTCGCTCTATGGTACATTGAAATTGAAAAACAATTCAGATTTGTTTTTCCGTTACGATAAGCTGATGTCGAAGCACATTGGCGGTGTGCCGGATGGCTGGCATGTGATTGAGGATGGAAGGCTTTATACTGCAGGTATCGAGTTTAATCCGGCGAAAGGCGTGACCATTTCACCCAATATGACCGGTTGGTACCCGGTGCATGACACGCATCACATTATTACAGGGTTTCACCTAAATGTAGCGTTTAAGTTCTGAGGCGATAAACTTTATTTGAAACAGAAGGCTCCTGGGATGATTCCTGTTTTCATTGTGTCAACAGGAACTCCCCGGGCTGTTAACCGGTAAACCAAGCCGCGTTGCAGGTAGTCGATGGCATCACTTACATAAATATCTGAATTATCCGGATCGACCCCGAGGCCGTAATAAATGGTTCCGGGGTTTTTTAATACCGGCTTTGCCGGGAGTTGAGATGCAGTGATAGGCATTTGCCATACATCGTTGTTGATGAAATACAGCGTGTCGCGCGTGGAGTTGATGGTCAGACCCGAAGCAATATTGTTCGAGTCGAGGGTGAAAGACTTCTCAATTTGTCCGGTTTCCGGATTCACCTGTTGTAATTCGGCCTGGCTGCCCGATGTTGTGCTTCCATAATTCCCGTCGCACAACACCCAGAGCTGGTTGTTTTTGTCTTTTACCAATCCTTTGGGCTGCGTATCTACCTTGATTTCTCCGGTAACGGTATCCTTCTCCGTATCGATTTTCAGGATGGTATTGTCCGACGACCAGCAGGTGACGTACACCGTGTTGCCGATCTGCACCATTTGCTCTGTCGATGTATGGCCGGGCGTTGAAATGCTTCCCGTAATTTGGAACGTAACCGGGTTGAAAATGGTGATAGCCGAGGCATACAAATCGGTTACATAGGCCTTTTCCTGACTGACAAAATGGATATAGCGAGGCGAGGTCAGGCCGGTGATTTTCCCGGAGTATTTTCCGGTTGCGGTATTGATGATGTAGATTTTTCCCGAATTGTTGATCGCGATGTATCCCAGCGAGTCGAGAATGCTCATCGATTGGGCCACGTCGCCCAGCGGGAGGGCATTGGTCAGGTAAAACAGGTTATTGGTGATTTCACTAGTGGTTTTGTCGTAAAAGGAGAGGGTGGCGTTGCCCGACATGAAATTCCCCTCGTTCACGATGAACACGCCGGAGTCGGAAAGCAACTGGTCGGACTGTCCTTGCCGGTGTGCATCTATCCAGGCATTGTCGTTCATGCATCCCGTAAGGAATAAACTTACCAGGAAAACTGCAGCCGATATGTGGAGAAAATTTCTTTTCATTTTGTCATCCTTTAAAAGTCAAAGCGAACCAGCAGTGTATAATTCCGGCGAGGCATGGGACGTTGCAACACGGTCCGGTACTCCTCGTTGAAGAGGTTGAAAATTTTGAATTCCACGCCTAACCGGTAAGTCTTCCAGTTCCAGTCTTTACCGGCAAACAGGTCGTTCATAAAATAGGGGTAGAGGTAATCGAGCGATGTGGTTTTCTCGTTGCTAGTGGTGGTGTAACGCTCGCTGTAGTAGTTCCACTGGTAAGTGACATGGTATCCTTGCCTGGAAAGATTGACCGACAGGTTGGCTGAGTGTTTGGGAATAAAAGGCAGTTGCTTGCCAATCGACTCGTCGGCCCAGTTCACCGGATCGTCATGATTGATGGATCGGGTATAGGCGTAATTTCCATTGATGTGCCAGTGCCATGGGCCGTCCTCACCTTCCAGCGAAAGCTGATACTCCAGGCCGCTGGCATCTACTTTCTTCATGTTTGAGGGCTCCCAGTAACCTTTGTTGGTGGGCAGCCAGATAATCCAGTTGTCGATTTTGGACGTGTAGGCAGTTAGCGTAGTGTAGAGGTGGACATGCGCGTAGCTTTCTTCGTAAGTGAACCCTAAATCGCTGGTATAACCTTCTTCCGGCTTCAGGTCGGGATTTCCTCCCGGGATGTAATACAAATCGTTCAGTGAAGGCTGATGGTAGTTGCGCGCCACGTTTCCTTTCAGGTAGAGGTTTTTCTTCTTCAGCAGTTTGTATTCCATCCCCAGCAGCGGCATAATCGGAGCTGCTTTTTGGTCGTAAAGATCTTGTCTTACCAGGAAGGTAGAGGTGAACCGTTTTCCGAATTTCTTACTGAGCTGTACGTGAGCCGAACTTTCGAGCCGCGTTTTGTGGTAGCCATAATCGGAAGCCAGCGGGGCATAGTTCTGAGAACTAACTTCGTGCCGGTCGACATCGATTCCGGCTGCGGCCGAAAAATCCTGATTTTCCCGGTAGGTGAACAATGCTTTGCTGATCCAGCTTTTGGCATTCGACCACGAATCGACAATGACCTGCCCCGTTGTTCCGTTGACGTTGGCTTTCAGCCAGTAGTTCATCTTGTCGAAATTCAGGCCGCTGCTGACTTTCAAGGTGGTCTTTGCGCCGTAGTGATTCCATTCGGCAACAGCCCGGTGAATCTGATCAGTTTGCCGGTTGATGCCGCCGTCGCCCGAGGTTTCGTTGGTCATCAGTTGTGGAATGCTGTGTGAATTGTGCTGGTACCAATAATGTCCGGAAATTACGTCATTGTCATCCGGCCGGAAGTAGATTTCCTGCAATACGCCATAATTGCGGTAATCGGCGTTTTTGTTCTGCTGTTTCGGATAAATGTATTTCCCGGTTTCCGGGTCGATGGTGGCAATGAATTTATTCCGGTAGGTAAAATTATTGGCCGATTGACTGAGAAAGGCTTTGGTTTTGAATTGCACCTTTCGGTTACCTGTTTTTACCTGGAAGAATTCATCGTACGATTGGTAACTGCCAATGCCCGACAGAACGCTTCCTGTAAAATGGTTGCTCCAGTCTACATCACTTTGCAGCTCGATGGTGCCGCCCAACGCTCCGCTTTTTTCGGTGAGCGATCCGGAGCCATGCAGAATACTGACTTTGTCTATGAAATAAACAGGGATAGTAGAGAAATCGACCATTCCCAGCATGGGCGAATTCAGGCTGATCCCGTTCCATTCCACCTGAGTATGCGATGGTGCGGTTCCCCGGAAGGATGCTGTTGCCAGTGCTCCGCGCCCATAGGTTTTGATGAAAATAGATGTGTTCTCGGAAATTAGCTCCGAAAGGGTTGCATTCAGTGCTTTGATCATGGTTACCGAATCAACATCAGAACGAATCAGGCCGGCTTCTTCCTTTTTCTGTAAATGTTTGCTGACAACTGTGACTTCTTTAATTTTCAGGGTATCTGATAATGACTGTGCAACCACTTCCTGACAAAAAGGGATGAGTAGCAGTAGTATAAACGGAAGGCGCTTCATGAACTTGCCACACATATCTGTTGCATCTATACCTGGCTCCGGATTAGTTGGCATTGTCCAGCAAATTCAGGTCGACAGCGCCACTCACCTCCGTTGATACTTCGTTCAGCCATCCTGCAATTTGGAAGACACTGCTTTGCACTTTGATGAAATCGATGCCATCCAGGTTGGCCGGTGAACCGTCAGCATTGACTGCATCGGAGATGTCAAACCGGTTTGCCTTGAGGTTGGTGTCGTAATCCTGATTGTTGTAAGTTTCAGCGTAGCCCCAGGTGAACAGACTGTCACGTAAAGCCCAGTTTTCAATGCTGTCGTTGGTGCTGGTATTCACGTAGGCATCAGGAAGGCGTTCGCCATCAAAGGTCACTTCTGTTTTATCGCCGTAACCGGACCACCACCAGCTATCGGTGCCGTAATTGGGAACCAGTTCGCCGCTATTTCCTTGGTTGTCTTTCCAGGTTACATTATCACTGTCGGTGGCCGGTTTGTAGTAAGTTACTTCGTAATTGCGAATGGTTTCGATGTTGCTGTATTCACTGCCTTTCAATTGAAGCCAGTCGCCATCATCGGGCTTTCCGTTTCCGTTGATATCCTTCATTACATAAACGACGCCCGGTTCGGAGGAAGCTCCCGGTTGTGCATAAACCGCAAAATCGTAGCCATCGCGGTTCTTCACTGTATGGTCGAAACCGGCAACGATGTATCCGCCCCAACCACCAAGATGCACAAAGCTTTTGCTATCGGCCCATGGTTCCCCAATGAAATTGTTGCTTTCGCTGGTCATTACGATGGATGCGTGCTGACCTGGACCATATTGGTAATCGAAAACTTTCGTGATATATGGCGAAGAGGAAGAGGTTACTGTAACCGAAAACTGAGTAGATGCCTGCCCCTGACTTGTACTGACGATCAGGCCAATTTGGAAGGTGCCGGGAACATCCGAAACAAAGTTGTAGGTTTGTTCCTGTGATACCTGTTTTCCTTCGTTGGTCCAGGTATAGGTTGCGCCATCGGCATTGGAGGCTTGCGCGACCAGGGAAAGTTGGGTTCCGGCTGTTACTTCATATCCCTGATCGGGAATGCTCATGGTAATTTCAGGGGGAAGGGGAGTTTCGTTTTTGCTGCAGGAAGCGAGGAAAAGCAGTCCTGCAAACAGGGTGTAACTGAGCAAAAATCTTTTTTTCATTTTACTTAAAATCAATTGGTTGATGTTGAATAATTGATTTTAAGCTAAGGGGAAGAAAAACAAACTTGCGATGGTTGTTTTCACGCTTTTGATCCCGAAAGCTTAAACCAACCTGGCAGGTCTTCTGACTTATTCCGATTTTCGGTTACCTTCCCGTTTCGTTAAAAACAGTGGTCTATTAACCGAAAACTTACTATTCTGCCAAAGCAGAATCGGAAATTACAGCAGCGGGTACTGTTCCGGATTCTCACCGGATTCCCTTTTCATCCCCAACAATATGGGAACCAAGTTGACGCAAAATTAGCAAATATTTTGGACGGCTGGAAGTAAAAACACCTGGATAATTTCACCCATCAGTTTCAAATAAGGTTCAATTAACTACCTCTACCGGAAATTCAACACTAAATGCAGAGCCTTTTCCAGGAGTACTTTTTACATCAATATATCCTTTCAGCAAATTGACTGCCTGACGGGCGATGGCCAGCCCAACGCCTGAACCTTCAATGTTTTCAGTAGCTTTTGCCCGGTAAAAATATTCGAAAAGTTTTTCCTGATCTTCTTTTGAAATGCCGACTCCTTCGTCACGAACGGAAATTTTTAGATTGCCATCTGAATAATTGGCAGTCAATTCAACGGTCGTTCCTTTTTCGGAATACTTGATGGCGTTGGAAATAAAATTACCGGCGATTTCGCGAAGTAGTCTTCGATCGATAAACAACTCTTCCGGTAATGAATTGTGAGTGAATACCAATTGATGATGTTTGCCAACTCCTGATTGATAAAATTGCAGCATCTTGTCCAGAAATTCGACAGGCTTGGTTGGCTCAGGATGAATTTCCTTCAGCGTTTCGTATTCACGGAATTTCAAAATGTCAGTAAGGTGATTACTTAATAGGTTGACAGACTCCTTTATCAAAGAAAAGTGTCGCGGCGACTTTGCCCTGAGTTTGTCATTATCCATGTACCTTTCGAGCAATTCAGTCGAACTGAAAATAGTCGTCAAAGGCGTTTTAAACTCATGCGAAATCGTTGTCACAATCTTTGAGCGGAACTCGTTGATTTCTTTCTCCTTTTCCAGTGCTTTTTCAAGCAGAATATTTTTCTCCTTTAGTTGTTCTGTGCGTTTCGCTACTTTTTCTTCCAAAATGCGGTTTATATTTTTCAGTTCATTCTCGGCCTTTTTAATGAGCGAAATATCGCGAAAAGAGAAAATGTAGCCTCGAAATTCGTTTTTATCATCGCGAATAGGAGCCAGGCTGTAGGAAATCGGAAGGGGTATATTATCCTTACAGATTAAAACTGCTTCGTTGTATATGGCCTGTTCTAACCGGATATCATCTTTATCTTCAGAAAAAAGTTGGTTCCCTGATTCGTCTTTCAAATTAAATGCTTTCCGGAAATTGAGATTTTGGACTTCTGCTAATTGTAATCCTGTTAATTTCTCTGCTGCTGCATTGAAAAAAACAATATTTCCATTCAGATCAGTTGATACCACTCCGTCAGCGATACTTTCCATGGTAACTGACAGTAGCTCTTCGTTTTCCCGAAGCTTTTCCGTCATGGTGTGCCTGAAGATCGCCATTTCTAACACCATAATCAGATTGTCTGCCTGAAACGGTTTAATGATGTAACCTGTAGGATTGGTTTTCAGTGCTCGGGAGAAGGTTCGCTGATCGTCATCTCCGGTGATGTAAACAACGGGAATGTTTAACTCCTGTTGGATTAATGTCCCTGCTTCAATGCCGTCCATCTTGCCCGGCATCTGAATATCCATAAAAATGATATCGGGACGCAGCTCAGACGCAATTTTTATGCCCTCTTCGCCGTTATTGGCTATAGAAAGGACATTGTAATCGTTCTGACGCAGAATGTTTTGTAAAAGTCGCGCCGAAATTATGTCATCATCAACGATCAGAATTGAGTGTCGCATGTCTTTTACTTCTATAATTTTCTGTAAATTTAACTAACGATTTGCAAGTTGTTGATTCCTCAAAAGCCGAAACCAAAGCTAAAAACATATACTTTAATTAACCTTATGAGCAACCCCTTTAAAAACATAATCCCACTGACATTATTGTGTTTGTTTGCTTGTTTTTCACTTCCAACTGCGGCACAAACAAGTGCTTCCAATTCAAGTGAGCCCAGTATTGTTGACATTGGAAAGGGTGTCCCTGGTTATTCCAAAATTGTTGCTTATGCCGATTCGATGCTGGATTTGCATTACCGGTTACACGATGTTTACTCCGAAGCTTTCGATACAAGTCAGGTCAACGACCTTTTTTCTGTTCGGTTTTTATCCGACAGTCTGAAGGAAGGATTTGATTCATTTTATAATTACCGGATTAAACGATTGAAAAGAGATTATGGCGTACGGATTGCCGGGTATTACAACTATAACTTCAAACCGGGGTTTGCTGACGAAGAGGATGTGTATTACAAACAACGAGCCTACATCGGACTAGACTGGAATTTGCTGGGTAACAGTGGCTTGTTTGGAAATCAGCTGAATGCGAAGGAGCTGGAATCAGCCTTGCAGGTGGATCAGCTTGACCGTTCGCAACAAACTTCCCGTGATAATTTCCTGTACCGATACAATTACCTCATCTATGTTTTTAACAGCGAAAAACTTCGACTGATTGCTAACCGTGTTGATCTTCTGAGGGGACTCGAGCAAATATACAAGGAGCTTTTTTACGTCCGACGGGTTAGTTGGGAAGATGTTCTGAAGGTTAAGGGGTTGGAGTCGCAAATGAAGGCAATACAGCGTAGTTATAACGATTACAACTATCAGCTGGCTCATCAGATACCGACATATGAAGAGTTGCCAGCAGAAAAGGACAGTCTTCCTTTTCTCGATGTAGATCCGGCCAGAATGATGGTGCTGTACGAGACACATTCAGTCGACAGCCTCAGGGATGCGGTTTATCTTGCCAATATTAAAGAGAAATACAAAAGTTTGGAAGGCTGGGTAGTCCGCCCTTTTATCCGTTATAATTTTCAGCAAAGTGTAAACAACAGCTGGCGTAAGTATGGTTCTGCCGGAGTTTCAGCAGCAGTTCCCCTTCGATTTGGTCCATCGCGTAACCGGGTGGCCGAAGCTGAAGAAATGCTTTACGAAGCAAAGGAAAAGGATAAGGTTTCTCAGCGAAAGCTGGATCTTTTCAACTACTTCTACGATCATCAGTATAAAAAATACCAGCTTCTGGAATTTTATTTCAATCGTGCACGAATTGAAGAACGCATTCGAAAGCAACAGGCATTTTTACGGTTAAAAAGTCCGGGATTTAGTCCTGTTGAACTGTTGACTGATATCGATCAGAAACTTGCAGTTGAGACGGAATTGGTTGATTTGAAGAAGGAGATGTATCTCGATATACTGAAAATTCAGTCCATTTTAAATGATGTACCAGTTACCTCGTTCACCCGCCCGATGGATTTGGATGAATATGTTCGCCGGTTCCCTGGGAAACGCTCGGTTTATATCTGGTCGAAAACATTTTGCCAGACAGATATTCATACACTAATGGCTGATTTGGATATGAATGAGACCCGCGAAGTACTCCTTTCTCCGGGTGAATCATGTGGTACCAAAAAATTATCATCATTTCTGGAGGAGGCGAAAGCTGAAGGAATTACTGTGTTGGATTTGATAGGAAACAACCAAATGCTGTTTGATTCGACAGAACAAATAAATAGCCGGATTAAGGAAGCTGTTGATGAGGGATTCAGTGGAATTCATCTCGACGTGGAGCCGCAGGCATTGCCTCAATGGGATTCACTGAAAGAAGAGTATTTGGCAAGACTGGTCGATCTTTATTCGAAAGTTCATGCCTTTGCAAATACGCATAACCTGAAATTTTCCGTTTCTATACCAGTATTCTTTCCTGAAAATTATTTGAAGGAAATTTACCGTAATAGCGATCAGGTTTTTGTGATGGCGTATGGATCTAATAAACCGTCTACCATCATCAGGCGAATTTCTGAAGAAGTGGCCATTAATCCCGGCAAAACAGTGCTGGCTGTGCGCCCTACAGATTTTGTCACGCGTTTGCAGATGGAATCAGTCATTGAAAAAGTGCTCGATTCGACCGGAGTGAAACAGGTTGCTATTCATGATTTGAAAGCTTTACACCTGATGGATAAAGTTCAGTCGCTTGGCGATACATCGGTGCTCAGGGAGTATTCGGCATTGAATCAACCGGAAGGAAAAGGGAAGGCGATATATCATCTTCAGGTTGCTGCTTCGAAATATTGGCTGGAACCTGCCGAAATAAAAAAGGAGTTGGATATTGATGAAAACCTAATAGTTGTCCATCAGGATGGGTACTACAAATATTGCATACGAACTTTCAACAATCTTGAAAAAGGACTGGAAGTCATGAAGAAGTTTCGTAAAATACCCCGATTCTCTGGTGTTTTTCTATTGAGAACCGATGTTGAAAGACAAACGGTCAACTGAAATGAAAAAAATGTTTACTAACTAATCTGTAGCGTCTTGAAATCGTTTCGATACAATAAGAATGAAAAAGTAATCAGGGGTTATAAGGAAGAGCCTCTGCCGAAACGCCGGGTCAACTGGGATCGGATTATTTACCTGATCATCTTCTTCATTATCCTGGCGAGCTTGGTGCTCTATGTGTTCCGCAGAACCTACTTCGTTTCTTCTTACGGAGAGGTAATCACCAGTAAGTTCGAAGTGAAATTCTCGGATGATGTGAAAGTGATTAATTATCTGGTGGATGAAAATGAGCTCGTAAAACGTGGCGATACACTGATGATCGTTCGTCCGGAGGTTCCCCCACGGGATACACTTGGCTTAGTTCAGATTGATAATGATGCCAATACTGACTGGATTGAAAGAGAGAAAATTTCAACTCAAAAGAGTATCAGTCTGAAGCGTATTGAGACGGATCGTTCCAAAGAAGAATACGCGCAGGTTGAACATCAGCTTGAGACCCAGCGCAACGAGGTCTATCTTGGACTGAATAATGCCAGTATATTAAGCGTTTCGGAAGATAAACTTGCGGGTCTGGAATCGGATATGAAGATGCAAAAGGAAGAAATTCGTTACCTGAATACCTATTATGCACGATTGCTTCAGATGGAAAAGGAGCGGAGCAGAGTGAGTCGTCAGGTGTTTGTCATTCCCCGGAATGTAGCTTTTATTTCACCAATTGATGGTGTCGTCAGTCAGATATTTGCCCGGAAAGATGAGATAAATTACCGGCAGGAAGTAGCGATGGACCTAATTAACTTCAATAAGGTTTATATTATGGCTTACCTCCCACAGGAAGATTTCCAATATTTTAATAGAGGAGATACAGTGGGTGTCAAATTTGGAAACGGTTTGAAAAGTCTGGGAGTTATCAATAATATTTACATGAATACAGCTCAACTTCCCAGTGAATTTCATAAAACTTATGAGAAAACACCACGGACCGTTCTGGCCCGTATTAATCCCATCGATGCAGAAAATGTAAGTGCATGGAAGCCTTACTATAAAATGGGAGTTACTATTTACCGTCCTAAAATGTTTTACCATTGGTGGTTGAATTACAGAGAAAAACACGTCGATGATAAAGCATCAAAATGACGTGTAAATCAATAATGGCAGTTGTCTATTAAAACGAATGCTTATGATTCCCGGAGGGAAAAAAATACAAAATGCTGGTAATTTCGAAATCTACCTAATTGCCGATTACCAGGATCAGGATATCCGGCATTTTGCTCTGGCCGATGCATTGATTCTCGACTGGCAGCAACCGGAACATGCAGCAACTCTGCTAAAAGAAATTCGATCGTCATTTATCGAATCCATCTATCTTTTGCCTGTTTTTATTTTCAATGCTGACGGTGTTGTGGGGGATGCCGCAAGAGCTCTCTCCGATGGAGAATTGTCGTTGATACAGGAAGAACCCATAGTTAAAGTAATTCGGCAGGTTAAAAAGAAACGGGAAGATTTTACTCCTCATGAAACCAATAGTTCAGAAAACCGCATCCTGACCAAGTTATTTCGTTACATGTATACCCGGGAAAAAGCATTGACTCCGGAAGTGGATGTAACAGCGCATATGGGGTATGAATATCCGTTGGTAAGGCTTCATTATCCGGCGGGAGAGTCGATGGAGATGCTGAAGATTCTCAGGAGAGGTAGCGATAACGACTTTTTCCAGGGCTCATTTATCGATAAAACTCACGTTTGTCCGAGTTGTCATTCGGGGCACTTGAATCTGAGGGAAGTTTGTACCAAATGTGCCTCCGCTCATATTTCATCCGAAAATCTGATACATCACTTTGTTTGTGCCTATATGGGGCCTGAAGGTGATTATGTAACACAGCAAGGATTGGTCTGCCCAAAATGTAACCGGCAATTGCGCCACATTGGAGTGGACTATGACAAACCTTCAGTTATCTATCGGTGTCTCGATTGCCGGCATGAATTTCAGGATCCGGATATCACGGCATTGTGTCTTGGCTGTAAAACCGTTACGCCGGTCGAAAATCTTCGGGAAATCACTCTGGATAAATACCAACTGACTGATTTGGGAAGAGACGCAGCGCGTACCGGGATTAAAGTGGCTGGTGAGGAACGCGAATTCACCATTCCCGGATTTGTGAATTTTGGAACGTTTTTAACTTTCCTTCGATTTGAAATTGAGCGTGTTAAGGTTTCAGGAAAAGAGAGCCAGATGGGGAGTATTAGTCTGAATTTGCCGGCCCGGTTACGTTCCAATCGTCAACAATTTGAACGTCTTATCCTTGATATCAGTGACTTTATTCGAAACAATACTGATTCGATCGATATTCTCTCATTTGCCAACGATAACACTTTTTTCATGATTTTCCCCGAAAAGGGAGATATGGCAGTGGAGAAAATGCTGAACGATTTCAGGTCTTCCGTCGAAAAGCTATTGCTTAATACTTTCGAAAATGAACCCGAATGGAATCTCGTGGCTCAGTACGAATCACTGAATGCCGACACGGAGTACAATGTGTTGATTAACAGGGTGAAAACCATCTAACCCAGTTTAAATGATTGATTTCTGGCAACGATTTTTTGATTTCTGGCTGAATGTCCCTCCCGAACGGATCATCAGGCTTTTCTGGTACTTCTTTTTGCTGGAGGTACCCAGATATTTGCTTTTTGACCTGATTGTGGTGATACTCTTCATGCTGAAACGATTGTGGAATACGCGTGCTTACGAATCGGCCCGTAATCAGTTGTTTGCTGAAAATCCGTTAATTTCAATTATTGTTCCCGGTAAAAATGAGGGTGTTCATATACCTAAACTGGTTCAGAGTCTGACAGAACAAACGTATAGGAACTATCAGTTGATCATTATTGATGATGGATCAACTGATAATACACCTATTATTTGCAGGAAATTGGAGAAAGAAGGAAAGATTGATTTATTCCTTCGAAATGAAGAACGGGGCGGAAAAGCGAGTGCCGCCAATCTGGCCTTGCGGTTTTCCAAGGGAAAATTCATTGTTCACCTTGATGCTGATACGTCTTTTGATAGAGATGCCATTGAGAAGATTCTAACCCCATTTTATGCTAATCCGGAAATTGGGGCTGTTGGCGGGAATGTGAAAGTTCGAAATGCCAAAGAGGCTGTTGTTGCCAGTTTTCAGGCTGTTGAGTACTTACAGACCATAACAATGGGACGAATGGTGGCATCATACCTGGGAATATACAAGATTGTTTCCGGAGCATTTGGCGCCTTTCGTAAAGATTTAATTGACCGGGTTGGTGGCTGGGATATCGGCCCGGGCCTCGATGGTGATATAACTGTTAAGATTCGGAAAATGGGTTACCGAATCGTTTTTGAGCCACGCGCTGTTTGCCTTACCAATGTTCCAACATCGTTAAAAAAACTATCGAAACAACGTTTCCGCTGGGCACGTTCCATGGTCAGGTTCCGTTTGAGAAAACATGCCGATATTTTCGTGCCGGACCAGAACTTCCAATTTCGAAATTTCTTTTCCAGTGTAGAGAATCTGTTTTTTAATGTTGTTCTCGATGCACTATGGTTTTTTTATGTAATTCGCTTAGTTATTCAAAATCCTGACATTCTCTTTTTGATGGTTGTGATGAAGATGTTCTTGTATGGCATGAGTAATTTTGTACAGGTCGTTCTGGTTTGTATGATGTCGGAAAGGGGAAGACAGGAAATTAAGCTGCTGATGTACATTCCGTTCATGTCCATCTACGATGGATATTACTTACGCCTCATTCGTACAATTGCCTATGCCCGCGAATGGCTGGCTTCTTCATCATATGATGATGAATGGAATCCTAGGAAATCCTCAATACAGGCCAAACAGCACCAACTCTGATTAAATCAGAGGCAGGCTGATCTTAATGATGGTTCCCTGATTCGGAGCTGAGTTGATTTTAAATGTTCCGTCAAACAACTCAATCACTTGCTTGGCATTGTGCAAACCCAGTCCCAGTCCACTTTCACTTCCTTCGCGTTGCTCATAATCGATGAATGCTCCGGCTTTCAGAATTTGCTCATCACTCATTCCAATTCCTTCATCTTCGATAGAAAGTCGATATGTGTTTTCATCAATGGTGGCAACCAGTTTGACATCAGTTTTGCGGGTAGAGAATTTAAAGGCGTTCTCGACCAGTTCGCTGATGGCCATTTCCAGAAGGTCTCTCGGAATACGTATTTCAGCATCGACGAGGGCAAGGCGAAGATCGCTTTCACGTTTCGCTTCTTTGGCGACTGATTTGGCCGTTTGTTCCACTACTTCATAAACACCCTGAGTTACTGAATCCTTGAGTGTTTTAAGCTCAGCAGGCTTATTCGATAAGGCTTCGAGGCGATAGAATACCAATGTTTTGGAAACCGTTTTTCGGAGTTTCATTCCGGCTTTCAGAATCATATTGACAAAATCAACAATCTCCTGTTTTTCCATGTTGGGATAACCGGTTGCAATCAGTTCCGAAAAGCCAACAATTGCTTTCATTGGGTCCTGAAGTTCGGAAGCAAATGGCAATCCAATCCGGTTAGTCAGATTTTTTACTGCTTCATCGGCCTTCTTCTTCATTGCCCCAATACGCTCCAGTCGTGTATTCACTGCATCCAGAAGCTGCTCGATAGTAAATGGTTTTGGAATGTAATCGTCGGCTCCGAGCAACATACCTTCCCGGATATTCTCGACAGCGCTTTTGGCCGTAAGAAAGATGAAAGGAGTGGTGGCAGTAATTTCATTTTCCCGGAGCTTTCTGATTACTTCATAGCCGTCCATTCCGGGCATCATAATATCGCATAGAATCAAATCTGGCTGTACTTTTCGGGCCATTTCCACACCTATTTCCCCGTTTTCTGCGGTATGAGATTCGAAATTCTCGGATTCCAGTATTTCGGCAATATTTTCGCGAACACTTTCGGTATCTTCGATAATCAGAATTTTTGCTTTCATCTGTGTTATGTTTGTGTTTAATGGCCAGATGTAACTCCTTGTTTAGATGATAATCCTATGGGGATCATTCAAAGGTGTCGCATATGGAGGTTAAGTTTGTCGTATTTATAACAATAAGTGATTTAGTCGATTAACTCTTTTTTATAATAAAACGACAAAATAGCGAATTTATTGGGATTTGGCCCATGGAAAAATACGCTATTTGTACACGAAATGATGACGTCCGGGAAAGTTATATTTCCGATTTGCCTGAAAAATTTACTTTCAAGTATTCCGGCTGATACTTTTAAAGCTTGATTTTGTATGCCATAACCCGGTTGTCCGAGAAAGTTGGAACAAGTAAAACATCTTTATTAGGAACGAATTCAAGATCTGCCGCATTGATGTTCTTATCTGTCGTGTCAAACAGAACAGTTGCACCAGTTGCTGAAACCACCTGAACTTTGCCTTTCCAGTCGGAGACGATGTATTTGCCATTGCCAACTGCTTTTAACCCATCAATTCCGCCAGTTAATGAAACGAGTTTTTCGACATTGCCACTTACCGGATCGGCGGAGAAAATGCCCTCACCGGTTCCAATCAAAAGATGTCCTTTATCGCATAAAAGTCCGTTGGGCTGTTGGAGAGGAGCTACTTTACCCCAAATACCAAATACACCGTTTTCCAATTTGTAAATCCTTCCGGTACCCGTATCGGAAACATATACTATCCCATTTTTGCCAATAGCTACGTCGTTCAGGAACTGTGAATGAGGAGCTTCGTAAAACTTGATTTTTTTCGGGTCAGTCAATGATATTTCTGCCAATCGATCGATATCGGAAACATACAACTTATTTTGATAGATGGCCATTCCTTTAGGGGCATTTAACCCGGCGGCAAATTTTAAATTCAGAACTTTGCCATCTGTGGATAGCTTGGAAATGAATCCTTTGCCATTTTTCTCTGTGGGTTTTCCGTTCACATTGGAGACAAACAGGCAATTCTGACTGGCATCGTATAGCACTGATTCAGGTACCTTTAATACTTTTTCCGTTTGCCACATTGGGCCGGCTATTTGTGCATTTGAAGTAGCTGCAGCGAGCAGGAAAATGAGCAAAAATCCGAATAATGATTTCATTGTTTTATGAATTTGGTTTTACTGATTCGATGGAAATTATTGAAATATAGTTAAGTAATACTGGTCTTTGTATTTCCCGGAAAATAATTACCGAAGGATCTAAGGTACGTTAGCTTTCAGTAAAAGTAAAGATCAGGCGGCAGACTTCTTCTTCCATGTGAAGGTTGCCAGGAATGTGATGATGACACCGGAAATAAACAGCAGAACGACGGCTGGTATATTCAGTTTATAGTCGGGAAGAAGAATACCCACCCTATGAAGTTTTGTCAGGTAATATACCGTTAGAAATACCAGTCCGTTATGCATGGCATGCCCCGTAATCGCTGCCAGGACCGAACCTGTCCGGATTCGTATCCAGCCTAGAATAAGGCCAAGTAAAAATGTTGCCGGAAATTGCCAGGGATTGAGATGAAACAATGCAAAAAGCAAGGCGGAATAGAAAATGGCCAGAAATTTCGGATAGTTTCGGATAAATCCCCGCATGATCAGACCGCGAAAAATCAGCTCTTCCACAACGGGTGCAATGATAACGACCCTCAGAATTCCGCCCCAGACTCCCAGATCGGAATCGAAGAGTCGCGAAAACATTTCGATGAACCACCCCGGAGGTGGGAGCAATTTTTCAAAAGCAACGTTGATTTTTCCTAGTGAAAGCTGCAATGCTACCAACATCAGAAGTAATCCCGGTACAACGAAAATGTTATAAAGCCCGAGTGGAAAAACATTGCCTGCGGAAAGTCCTGTTCTTCTGTATCCCCAATAAAGAATGAACACAGTGGAACCAAAGAAAACCGGGACCTTTACCCATGGCTCATACAACCAGTCGGTACCATGATAATAATCGTAAAGGGCCAATGGGAAATCTATTAACGTCTGTATAAAGGTATACAGAACAACCAAATGGACTGCTGCCCAAAACGTGGGGTAGTATCGCGTATATTCTTTATTCAAATTGGGAGATTTATTATCGAAAATAATTAAAAATGTATGATTCGATATAACTATGCCATAAAAAAGGAGGAACCTGTGGGCTTCCTCCTTATAAAACAGCGATTTCAAAGTTAAGTTTAGAGGTTCTTCTTGGCCAGATAAAAGTCCATCATTTCGTACCCCGATTTTTCACGTTCCTGCATTGCTTCAACCGATGTTGGCGGTGGTACAATTACTTTATCACCCGGTTGCCAGTTCAGTGGCAGGGCTACTTTGTGCTTATCAGCAGTTTGAAGGGCTTTTAACGCGCGTATAATCTCGTCCATGTTTCGGCCCACATTGAGCGGATAATACATGATTAACCGAATTATCCCTCTCGGATCAATGATGAATACAGCTCTCACAGCGGCGGTAGTAGCTTCACCTGGCATAATCATCCCATATTTTTTCGCTACAGACATGTCCAAATCGGCAATAATCGGAAAATCGAAAAGTACACCGCTGAGTTTCTTAACATTGTTGACCCAGGCAACGTGAGCATGAATACTGTCGATACTTAATCCGATTAACTTACAGTTCATATCTTTGAACTCCTTATGGCGGGTGGCAAATCCACTCATTTCAGTGGTACAAACCGGTGTAAAGTCTGCCGGGTGGGAAAATAAAATGACCCAACTGTCTTTGTTGTATTCTGAAAAAATTAAATCACCATAAGTCGTGGTAGCTTTGAAATCAGGTGCTTTATCACCGATGCGGGGCATGGAATTTTCAATATGTTCATCCATAATTGAATTTTTTAGTGTTTAGTTATAATTTTCACGAGTAACTTAAAATTACGAGGTTAAGAGGCAAAAGTCAAGATGATTCACACTTCTTAACTTGCAGATTACGAATTACATGTACTTAACATTTTATTCTCCGGATTTAGGTCGAAAGGATTGGTAAAAACAAACCGCCAATATTCGTTTCTTTGTATCCAACTAATTGTGCCCGAAATGTCCTGAATCGATAGTTGGTACTACCATTTTTTTGTACGTTATTTGTTTCTGAAACCTTTATGGGCAACTGTTCCCGTGAATTCATTTTCTTTTTTCAAACCGTGCGGAAAAAATCAGATAACTGTTTGATATTTTAATCAAAAAGTAGTTACTTTGCGAACTGTTTGAAAAATGTAACGGACGGAAGTAAAAAATACTGAAATGTCAAGAGTTTGTCAGATAACCGGAAAAAAGGTGATGGTGGGTAACAATGTTTCTCACTCAAAGCGCAGAACCAAGAGAAAGTTCCAAGTGAACCTCTTTCACAAGCGGTTTTACCTTCCCGAGGATGATCGTTGGATTAACCTGAATGTTTCTGCCGCCGGGTTGCGTGTCATCAATAAAAAAGGATTGAATGCGGCCCTGAAGGATGCGAAAGCAAAAGGTTATATTGATAACATCTAAAAAGGAGCTTGAGAAATGGCAAAGAAAGGTAATCGTGTACAGGTAATTCTGGAGTGCACCGAGCATAAAGAAAGTGGAATGCCAGGGACTTCCCGCTATATTTCCACCAAAAACCGGAAAAATACTCCGGATCGTCTGGAGTTGAAAAAATACAACCCGATTCTTAAACGTGTAACCGTTCACCGGGAAATTAAATAATTTGAATCATGGCTAAGAAAGCAGTTGCAACACTTCAGAAAGGTGCCGGAAAATCATATTCGAAAGTAATCAAAATGGTGAAATCGGAAAAAACCGGTGCGTATACATTCGTTGAGGAAATGGTTCCTAACGATTTGGTTAATGACTACTTCAAAAAGTAATTCATATTTCCGTACATAAAAGAAAGCTTTCGTCAGTACTGATGAAAGCTTTCTTTTTTTTACCCGGACCAGCTCTCCTGAAACGGGTCTTTTTAACGGCAATTTTGTATCTTCGCCCTGCAATAATCTGATACCATGGGGATATTTAGTTTTACCAGGAATAAGAAAGAGAACTTAGACAAAGGTTTGGCCAAAACCAAAGAGAGCGTCTTTTCCAAACTCTCCCGTGCGGTGGTTGGTAAATCGAAGGTTGACGATGAAGTTCTCGATAACCTCGAAGAAGTATTGATTACCTCCGACGTGGGAGTCGATACCACGCTGAAGATTATCGAACGCATTGAGGAACGCGTGTCGAAGGATAAATACCTCGGTGTTGATGAACTAAATATTATACTGAAAGAGGAAATCGCAGGCCTTCTGGAAGAAAACAATTCAGTGGATGTGGCCGACTTCGATCTGCCCGATCGTCCCGAACCCTATGTGATTATGGTCGTAGGCGTGAACGGTGTAGGGAAGACAACCACCATTGGAAAGCTGGCTCATCAATTCAAAGCGGCCGGTAAGAAAGTTTATCTCGGTGCTGCAGATACTTTTCGTGCAGCGGCTATTGACCAACTGCAGATTTGGGCCGACCGTGTTGATGTTCCGTTAGTAAAACAGAAAATGGGTTCCGATCCGGCTTCTGTGGCATTCGATACGCTCCAATCGGCAAAAGCCAACGGAGCCGACGTCGTAATTATCGATACGGCCGGACGTCTTCACAATAAGGTTAACCTCATGAATGAACTTTCCAAAATCAAGAAGGTGATGCAAAAGGTTTATCCGGATGCTCCTGATGAGGTTTTGTTGGTGCTGGATGGTTCAACCGGGCAAAATGCTTTTGAGCAGGCAAAACAATTTACCCTCGCCACCGAAGTGACTGCTATGGCGCTCACTAAGTTAGATGGTACAGCCAAAGGAGGAGTAGTGATTGGTATTTCCGACCAGTTCAAAATTCCGGTGAAGTACATTGGTATTGGTGAAGGAATGGAGGATTTGCAGATATTTAACCGAACTGAATTTGTCGATTCGTTGTTTAGCTAACGGATTCGGTAAATCGATTGATATTTGGATGCCGGTTGTGCATCCTTTTTTTGTATATACCGGAAAACATTCAGTAAACAGGATAAAGTGATGAAGAAAAAAGTGAATGTGGTTACCCTTGGATGTTCGAAGAATCTGGTTGATTCGGAACTGTTTTTAAATCAGCTTCAGCACAACGGGTACGATGTGGTACATGATTCAAATGATACGGATGCCCGGATTGTGGCAGTGAATACATGTGGTTTCATTTTGGATGCCAAGGAGGAATCGGTTGAAACGATCATGAATTTTGTCGATGCTAAGAATAAAGGAATGGTCGATAAAATCTTTGTGTTCGGATGTTTGTCGGCCCGTTACCGCGATGAATTGGTCGCGGAAATTCCTGAGGTAGATGGATTTTACGGAAAGTTTGAGGTGAAGAAAATGATTGGTGACCTGAAAGCCAATTACTATATGAGTCTGAGTAATGAGCGCTACCTGACCACACCTTCACATTATGCATATCTGAAGATTTCGGAAGGTTGCGACAGAACCTGTTCATACTGTGCTATTCCACGAATGACCGGCAGGCACATTTCCAAGCCAATGGAGGACATTCTTGAGGAAGCAACCTTACTGGCTAAGAAAGGTGTGAAAGAGTTGCTCATCATTGCGCAGGATCTATCTTTTTATGGCATGGACCGGTACAAGAAAAACATGCTGGACGAATTGCTTAATAAGATTTCCGATATTCCAGGTATTGAATGGATTAAGCTGCACTATGCCTATCCGGCCGGTTTTCCACACAAGATTCTGCCTGTGATGAGAGAGCGGAAAAATATGGCACGTTATCTCGATATTGCTTTGCAGCACTCCAGTGATCGAATGTTGAAAATTATGCGCCGGAACATAACCCGCAAAGCAACAATCGATTTGCTTAACCGTATACGGAAAGAGGTTCCCGGTATTCATCTTCGTACCACGATGCTGGTTGGACATCCGGGTGAAACGGAAGAGGATTTTGAGGACTTGAAATCGTTTGTCCGCGAGATGCGTTTTGAACGTCTTGGTGTATTCCCGTACTCCTTTGAAGAAGATACTTATGCCGGTGAAAACTACCAGGATGATGTTCCACCGGAGGTGAAAGAAGCCCGTGCTGCCGAACTAATGGAGATTCAACAACAGATAGCAGCCGAAATTACCGCAGCGAAAATCGGAACAGAGATGAAGGTTCTCATCGACCGGAAAGATGACGATTTTTACGTTGGCCGGACCGAATTTGATTCGCCGGAAGTAGACGGTGAAGTGTACATCGACAGTCAGGGTAAATCTTTAGAAGTCGGAACCTTTTGTCAGGTGGAAATTACCCACACCAATGATTATGATTTGTTCGGGAAGGTCAAGTAAGCGAACTACTAAAAAGATATAAATGTGTATATCTATATCTGATTTTGACTTTGAGTGTTAGCTTTACACTTTATCTTTTTTGACTTAATTAGTTAGAATTTAAGCTTTTTTAGAAAACATATTTGACCAATAGCTGTTATTTTTAATAAGTTAATCACTAAAAATTTTAAAGCTATGGATAAATATGGATATGGAATTCTCGGAACATTTGTGGTTGGAGCAGTCGTCGGAGCATCCGTAGGTTTACTGTTCGCTCCACAAAAAGGCGAAGACACTCGGAAGTGGATTGGCGATAAACTGGTAGAGCTCGAAGGCGAAGTTGAAGCCATGGGCAAGAAACTGAAAACTCAGGAATCAAAAGCTGAAGAGGTATTAAACAAAAAAATTCAGGATCTGGAAAAACAGCTGGGTGACTTGCTGAAGAAGTCTAAAACGACTGCTGAGGCCAAGTAACTTTTCCGGCAGATAATATATTTATGCTTATGAAAGATAACCTGATAGAAAGTACCGAAAAGCTAAGCCAGAGCATTAAAGAGTATGTTTCAGCCAGAATAGAATTGCAGAAACTAACATTTGTTGAGGAAACTTCAAGGGTATTCACCCGATTTCTTTCAAACTCAATGATCTTGCTATTATCCATTCTGGTACTGTTCTTTGCCTCCATTGGACTAGCCATTCTGATTGGTGAGTGGCTCGAAAATCCAGCTCTTGGTTTTTTTATTCTGGCATTGGGTCTGTTGGTTTTTGGACTTTTGTTTTTCCTGATTGGCAGGAAATGGATAGAACAATCGGTTTTATCGAATATTTACAATATGGTTTTCTCCAAGAAAAAAATGCAACAGGATGAAGATGAAAAAGAATAGAACCATACGGAGTTTAAAGGATATCGAAATGGAACGTCTCAGATTGGAATATGAAGTATTAATGGCCGAGCATCGGATGAATATTAATTGGTTATCCATACGCAGCGAGATGAACCCTGAAAATATTGCAAGAAGTCTTATGGCCAAAGCATTAGTTCCGATTATCTCAGGGCTGAGGCAATGGCTGGCACATAGAAATACATAGCATTTGATTCTTATTAAAACAAAAAAGGGAGCATTTTAAATGCTCCCTTTTTTGTGTAGATTATTTTCCCATTCTTATTCCCGAAAGGTCATGCGAGGGGGCAGTTATTCCCCGGTTCACAAACTTAACATCGGCGATGGAATAAAATGCATTGGGATTATATTGTCTGATGATGTCGGCCACATTGTTTAATTCGTTTCGTTTCACAATGCTGTAAATAACGCTGACCCATTTGCCTGTAGCTCCTTCCGCATTGTGGTGAGTTATTCCATAGCCGGCATTTTTCAAAGCATTAATTAGCTTGGTCGAATCTTTCCGCGTGATAATCTGAAGCTGTACAATTCCTACAGCCAGACGCTCCTCAAGCATCAACCCGATAAAGTTTCCTGCGGCAAAACCACCGGCATAAAAGATATAACAGACCCAATTATCCAGATTCTGTACAATCTTACTCATCGCCAATATCCAGATAAAAACTTCAAAGAAGCCCAATATTGGAGCTATATTTTTTTTGCCTTTGGAAACCATAACTATGCGGATGGTTCCCACGGTTACGTCCATAATTCGTGCAAAGAAAATCATCAGGGGAAGAAGCAGATAATTGAACAGATTCGAATCCATGAAGTTGGCATCCATCGGTTTGTACGTTTAAGTTTGTGGCAAAATATGAAAAACCCGGGAAATTTTTCCCGGGTTGTATATTTAGAACTCTGATTTAAAATGAAATTTGAGCTCGGGGAAATCACGCTGTGCCATATCAAGAATAAATGGCGAATCGGCCATAAAAACATCCCGTCCGTGTTTATCCTTTGCCATTTTGTTGTGCTTTCGCCTCTTAAAATCTGCCAGTTTAGCCTTGTCGTCACTTTCAATCCAGCAGGCTTTGTACATGGCAAGATTTTCCCATCGACACTTGGCATTGTATTCGTGCTCCAACCGGTATTCAATTACCTCGAATTGAAGGGCTCCAACTGTTCCGATAATTTTTCGTCCATTCAATTCGCTGGTAAACAACTGGGCAACTCCTTCATCCATTAGTTGGTCGACACCTTTGTTTAACTGCTTCGTTTTCATTGGATCAGCATTCTCGATGTACCGGAAGATTTCAGGTGAGAATGAAGGAATGCCTTTGAAGTGCAAATCTTCTCCTTCGGTCAGCGTATCGCCAATGATAAAGTTTCCCGTATCCGGAATACCAACAATATCGCCTGGAAAGGCTTCTTCGATGACTTCTTTCTTCGAAGCCATAAAGGCAGTCGGACTGGAAATTTTAAAGTTCTTTCCCAGTCTCATATGCTTATAATTGGTATTACGCTGAAAAGTTCCGGAGCATATCTTAACGAATGCAATCCGACTCCTGTGGTTCGGATCTATGTTGGCGTGTATCTTGAATACGAATCCAGTAAATTTATCTTCCATCGGATCGACATCACGCTCTTCAGCATCTTTGGGGCGAGGGAAGGGGGCAATGCGAACAAATGTGTTTAACAATTCGCGAACCCCAAAATTATACAGGGCGCTTCCAAAAAAGACGGGTGCTAATTCTCCGTCCAGATATTCTTGAACGGCAAATTCGGGATAAACTCCCTCTACCAGTTCTAATTCTTCCCGTAAGGTTTCGGCATCGCTACCAATGTATTTCTCCAGATCGGGCGAATTCAGTTCCTCAAAACTAATCCCTTCTTCAATATCTGTAATACTGGGATTGAAAAGGCTTAGGTTCTTATCGTATATGTTGTACACACCCTTGAAATCGGGACCATTATTGATGGGCCAGCTTAACGGTCGAACCTTGATTTTTAGCTGTTCCTCAATTTCGTCAAGCAAATCAAACGAATCTTTAGTTGGTCGGTCCATTTTGTTGATGAAAACGATTACCGGAGTTTTTCGCATCCGGCATACATTCATCAGCTTTTCTGTTTGAGGTTCCACACCTTTCGCTGCATCGATGACAATGATTACACTGTCGACAGCAGTTAACGTACGGAACGTATCTTCCTGGAAATCCTGGTGACCGGGTGTGTCCAGAATATTGACTTTGTATCCCTGGTATTCAAACCCCATCACGGAAGTGGCCACCGAAATACCTCTCTGACGTTCAATTTCCATGAAGTCGGAGGTCGCACTTTTCTTGATTTTATTGCTTTTCACCGCTCCGGCCGTATGAATGGCACCCCCGAAAAGCAACAGCTTTTCAGTCAATGTGGTTTTTCCTGCATCAGGGTGACTCACAATTCCAAAGGTCCTGCGACGTTTTATTTCTTCCTTGAAACCCATAACTAACTTTTGAGTGGGCAAAGATAGCCTTTTTCGGACAGTGGAGAAACCTTCCGGAATGAAAACAAACGGCTTACGAAATGCACCTTCCGGTCAATTGGAAGATGTCTTCAGAATGATTGACGGGCCGTAGTTTGAGTAAGATGTTTCATCAATATATTATGAAATCTTATGCGGGTTGATAGACGTTAAGTGCAATGGTTCCGCCGGCAAAGTTTCTTGAAGAGTAGGGCTTCATGGGTAAACCGTCAATGATATTGGAGAGTTCACCATTTTGTCGGTAATACCGGAAGTTGCGGTAATGTTCACCGCCTACCATGAACTCGGCCATTGTGACAGCCTTGTCGGCAATCCATTTGCGGTTTTCGGTAAAGTGGTAGTCGACAATAATCAAAAATCCATTAGGAGCGAGTACCCGAAGCATCTCCTTCAGAATTTGCCTTCCTTCTTCAGGGCTTTTTTCGTGCAGGGCAAGCGAAATGAGCACAGCTTGAAAAAGGTGTTCAGTAAACGGCATTGCTGAGGCATCTGCCTGGATGTAATTAATTCCGGATGATTTTTTGCGTGCCACTTTTAACATACCTTCCGAGCGATCGATTCCCGTGCAACGAAGGCCACTGGCTGACAGTTGACGTAACTGACTACCTGTCCCGCAACCCACATCCAGTATATCTGTAATTCCTAGTTCTACAAGTGTTTCTGTCAGATTCTCCCTGAGTCCGGTTAAAACCGGATCTACCAGCGGATCATAAATGCGGGCAAACCAATATGATTCCATTCCTTACGATTTCAATTCCTCAAAAATTTCTTCCAGCACATCTAATGGGAGCTCCTCGGGATGAGTATAACGAATACAACTTCGACCAATGCTACTGGCATTTTCAAACCGGTCGCGATATTTCTCAATCTTTCGGCCGTCAAATATATAAAATGTCAGATACTTCTTCTGTGATGCGATGGCGCAGAATGGTTTGTAGGTGGGCATGCCATACTCCATTGTTTCTTCAATTTCAGGGAGATATTTCTTTATCATCGTACGAACTTTGGCAATTACCTGTGCCCGGTCTTCGGGAATCGTTGTCAGGTACTCATCAACGGTCATGGCTTCTGTTTTCATGGCATTAGAATTAGTATGTGACATGTTTGCACAGCTGATGTACCAAGTTAACAAAATATCGTGATATGTGACTGTTTTAATTTGTGAAACATACGGGAATATTGCCTTGTTCGTATGCTGTTCGACACATCCTTGTATTTTCCGGTAAGGACAAAAAAAGAGGAGAGTAGCCTCTCCTCTATATATTTTCAGTTGGTCTGAATGGTTAGGAATTATCTGATCTCATGATCAATAATCATCCTCGTCGTAGGAATCATCTTCGTCATCATCATCAAACTGATTATAACTTTTAATTTCTTCCCAATCTTCGAGGTCCTCATTGAGTTCCTCTTCGCTTAAAAGGAACGCGTTTTTCTCTTTTCTGCGAATTTTTTTCGGACGGAGCGAATCATCCCTTCCGTCGCTTACATCCCGGTTCTTTTTAAAGTTCTTTTTTTTCATAACGTGATGATTAATATCCGTTTCGGCTTACGATGTCGGAATAAAACTATCAAATTCTGATATTAAATTTCAATTTAAAATTTACATCTAAATTCAGGGAAAAAGTATGTTTTTTAAACTATATCCGGATGGATATTTCCTCGTAGCATTTCTGAGCTGACGGAATATTGCCTGTTCATCTTTTCATGATTATTCTGATGCGGATGCTTAATTTATTAAAATGTTTTTTAAGTAATTAAATTTTAACTGTTTATGTTCTGAAATGTGACTTAAAATATTTATCGGTAATTATACAAATCTTTTTAATTAGTTTGCACCTTACAATTGAAAAATTAAACGTTTATTTAATTGTAAAGCTCTCTATCATAACGAAAAGAATCAGTTTACATTATATGCGACCATTATTTTTTATTGTGTTTTTAATTCTGAACATTTCATTTTCCGGATTTGGTCAGACGGTAAACGATGTTAATCCCCGCTTGCAACGTGTGTTTGATGAAGCAAAAATGCAGTTTCAGCAAGGAAAAACCAATGAGGCCATTGATAATCTACAGCATGTACTCCGGATGGACAGTCATTTCGCCCTGGCCCATTTTGCCCTGGCTGATATTTATCACTGGAAGAAGGCAAAGGATTTGGAAGAGACTCATTTGAGAGCAGGATTGGCGACTGACTCGGTTAGTTACCCCCAGGGATTTTATTTTCTGGCCTTGCTGCAATATCAAAAAGGTGTGTACGATACGGCCCTTGTTAACCTGAAGTGTTATTTCAGGCTTTCGCCGAAACCGGAAAACGATGCTACCCGGTTGTTGCATGCTGCTGAATTTGCCAGCATTGCAGTTGAACATCCGGTTCCTTTTCATCCGGACAATCTGGGACCTTCCGTCAATACTTCCGAAAACGAATACTGGCCAAGCCTGAATGCAGAAGCTAACCAGCTTGTATTTACGCGGTTGGTGACCACTGATTCAACCGGACAGCCTCTTCGTTTCCCTCAGGAAGATTTTTATGTCTCGCATCTCGACAGTACCGGTTGGTCTGTTGCACAGTCATTGGGAAAACCGGTGAATACTTCGGAAAACGAAGGCGCACAATGTATTTCTGCAAACGGAAATTTACTGTTCTTCACGGCATGTAACCGGAAGGATGGATATGGAAGCTGTGATATTTATTTCACTGTAAAGAGGAACGGCAAATGGATGAAACCACTCAACCTAATGTCACCGGTCAATACCAGTGGTTGGGAATCACAACCATCAGTTTCGGCCGACGGACGTTACCTTTATTTTGCCAGCAATCGCAAAGGTGGTAAAGGAAAAATGGATATCTGGCGTGCCGAAAGGACAAGTATCACTCCGTCCGGATTGCCGGTTTACGGAAAGGTGATCAACCTGGAGGCAGTGAATACGCCTGGCAATGAATCGTCGCCGTTCATTCATGCCGATGGGAAAACACTCTATTTTGCTTCCGATTACTGGCCGGGGTTGGGTGGAAAGGATTTGTTTGTTTCCAGAAATGAAGGAAATGGTTTTTCTGTTCCGGAGAATCTTGGATTTCCCATCAACACGAGAGAGGATGATGATGGTCTGATAGTGGATGTAACAGGTCGGAATGCTTATTTTGCTTCCAGTCGGGAAGGATACGGAGGCAAAGATATTTTTCATTTTATCCTTCCGGATGAATTGAGACCGGATGCGGTCAGCTATGTAGCCGGAAAGGTTTTTGATGCAAAAACATTAAAGCCTTTGGCACCAGTTGTCCAAATCATCGATCTGAAGGCTGATAGTGTATATGAGCAGACTAAACCAGATGTTTTGGATGGACATTTCCTTTTGTGCCTTCCGGCAGGAAGAGATTACGGTCTGAACATTGAAGAAACAGGTTACTTATTTTATTCCGAACATATTGATTTGCTGCAATCGTATGGGAAGTCGAAACCGTATCAGCTTGAAATTGCACTTCAACCAGTTGAGCCGGGGAGTGTGACGACTTTAAGAAATGTATTTTTCGATACCGATTCTGCTACCTTAAAATCCACATCGTTATCACAGCTGAATCAGGTGGTGACATTCATGCAAAAAAATCAGAAGTGGATAGTCGAAATTGGAGGACATACAGACAATACAGGAACTGAAGCACATAACCTCGAATTATCAAAACAACGGGCTCAGGCAGTTGTGCAGTTTCTGGAAAATAATGGTATTCCAGCCTGGCGCCTCGTTGCCAAAGGCTACGGAGCTACACAACCTGTTGCTGATAACAAGACAGAAACAGGCCGGGCCAGTAATCGGCGAACGGAATTTCGCATTCTAAAACAAGTAGTGTCCGATCGCTAATGACAAAAAAATAGCCGGAAACTCCGGCTTTCTTTTATTTTATCTGGTTCAGCTGCTCAAGCATGATGTCGGCCAACCTGGATTTTCGTTCAATGTGATTCAAAATCTCTCTGACGAATTGGTTATTTTCAAACGTTCCCCGTACCATTTCGAAGTCCTGCGATCGGGTTTCCTCATTTCCATCTGAGCCAAAGCCTGTTTGCGACTTGAGCGTAAATTCCTTCTTGGCGTCCTCGTACAACATTCGGTCAAGAGAAATCACACTTTCTTTCCATCGTTCCACCATTCCTGCAATATCACCAACATTCATTTCTGAAATAGGTTTTCCAAGTCTTTTCTCTAAAAGTTGCGATGACCATGTCCACTCGTATTCATAGTAATTCTGATGGAGGCGGGCAAACCATTCACGAGCTTCGGTCAGATTGTCAATCTCGCCGGCTTCAATTTTGTTCATCAGTGAAGAAATTTCCCTTTTGGGGGCAATCAATCCTCCCAGGTCAATCCATTCCCCTTCGCCGATTTTTGTGCCTGGAGTAAGACGCTGACGCATTTCTTCTTCCGTTTTAATCCCGGAATCTTTGAGGCGTGTTATCACCGAGTTTCCCAAGAATTTGGTGATTCCCATATTATATAATTGCCAACCTTTTTGAAGAGAGGAATTTTTTATGATGGTCGAACTGTAAGAATAAGTCTGGGAGGTCTTGCCTGAAATACTTTGCAAATCCTCCAGTACCTGTTGGCCTCTCACCATTTTCTGAATAGTAAATGGACTAAGCAGGTTGAAATTGATAAAATCAAGCGTTTCCGGATCTGTACGCCGGTCTCTTCGTGGCCATTTAATGGCATCACGAATAGTCCCGACACTACGCAGATTGATTCCCGGCATCAGATAACTTTCGTCTTTATTTTCAATCAGATATGAGAAAGGTAAATCAGAAGTATCCGAGTTTTTGTAGTGACGTCCCATCACTAAGGTAAATGGAGCAATTTTGGCGGGCCACAAAAGATACGAGTCGCTGGCCGTTTTGGAACCTCTCTGGATTATCCCATGATGAATGGGTCCCAGTTTGTACATATGGTTGCTCTGATTGGAACCCGAACCTGCATTAAGAAACGAGAACATTCCGGCAATCAATAAAGTGGATTTATGGTGAGTAACAGTGTACGGACCGGCAAAAATAGAACAGGCTTCTCCGTGAAAACCCTGACAATTGGCGAAGAACAGCGAATTCTCTGCCGAGTATTGCTTGCTTAACTGGCAACCTTGTCCGATAAAACAATTCTCAACAATGGCACCGTCAGATATTTCCGAACCTGAACTGACTATAAAGTTGCGTCCGATTACGCCTGATCCCACAATAACCGGTGATTCCATTTTGCTGTTCAATGTGGCATTTTCGAGCCGGTGAACTCCTTCGGCCAGGGCATTCGGACCAAAATAAACATTGACAATGGAATGACAATTCAAAATTCGTGTACCGGCTCCAATAAAACCTCTTTCAGAGCGCCGACTCTCGGCGTACTGATTTACCCAGGCAAATAGTTTCTCCTGCAAATCGCGGCGGTGACGGTAGAGAGTCATCATGTAAGCCAGATGTGCCGAAAGATGTTCATAGATGGGAATGGATCGTCCTCCGGCTTCATCCAAAACAGCGACCATGGTGCCATTTCCAAATGTGGAGGATTCACTCATGACTACCTGATCGGTATTTTTGATAACCACATCAGCTTCTATGTCATAATTGGCTATCAGGTGATGAACACCACGAATAAGCACATTATCGCCAATGTTGCAATTATGCAGCGAAGCATCATAAATCCCGGTAGGCTTTTCAATTCCGTCGTAAAATTTGATTTTCTTATCAAACCGTCCGAGTACATTGGAGCCATAGAAATGAACATTTCTTAAGGTCTTTGTATCGAAATCATGTGGTACACTGATTAGACTCCAGTCTTCAGCCGTACAGTGACGCATTTCCAGTTTTTCAATTTCTTCAGCAGTCAGCCTTCTGTTGGGGTGATTCATTTCAAATTTCTTTTAATACAGCCAGGTAATCATGATTTGGACCTTCCATTAATTCAGTTACCTGTAAATTGTTTTTTTGAGCAGAATAAGTAAGTGACTCGGGATCGACGAATAACCAGTTAAAAGGAAGTCCTTTCTGAGCCTGATAGCTTAAACGGTATTCAATCTGTCCATAGTATTTATCATCATTTAAATCCACCCAGATATCTCCTTCTTCATCGGTAAAAAGATAAATGAGATCAGCTGAATCAGCGAGAATCTGGCCTCCGGGTTTAAGAAGTGTTTTCAAATGGTTGAGAAGCAGATCAAGGCCTTCCAGTGTTCCGGCTATTCCTAAGCCGTTCATCAATAGTAGTATGGTGTCGTATTGTTCGTGTTCTAATTGCTTTACGTCAATTAGCCGGACATCGGTAATGCCCCTTTTTTCCATAGTTTGGCACGAAAGGGGAGAAATATCGATGGCGGAAACATTGAGTCCTTTTTGCTGTAACCATAAGGCATGCGAACCGGCACCGGCTCCCACATCAAGTATGCGGCCGTTGCATTTTTCCAGGGCCTTTTGTTCAAGTTCCGGCATTTTATCGAAATCTCTGAAAAGATAGGATGGGAAAAGCTCCTCATCTTCAGCAATATCTGTCTTAACAATAATCTGTTGATCTTTGGCAGCTACAAAATAATTCCATATCGCAGCTCCCATCGGATCATTCTCTCTGTCTAAAACTCCCATGGTGTAAAATTGACCACACAAAGTAAGAAAATTACTTAAATGGAAAGAGAGGAGCTATCGTATTTATAACAGACATTTTTTTGTTCTGAAAAGAAATATAACCCTTTGTATTGACCAGAAGGAATGATAACATTTTGAATGTTACCAAGCAGCCGGTAAATGGACTTGACCTGATCAAGGTTGACTTTCTCATTGTGAAGCCAAAAGCGGGCGTTAAAATCAGAGAGATGAAGATTTTTCCCACTCCGGGTGGACTGGAGAATATACTCTTTTATATGAGCATAATCTATTTTGCGGAAATGCTCCATTTTCGATTTGTTTGACTTTAATTTACGAAAAGGGAAAGCGAGATAAAAGTATTGTTGATAAACGTTGAAAACTTTCCGATGAATGTTCGGATCTGTTCATCGATCAAAAAATGAAGGACGATTTAGATGTAATATTACATTTGAGAAGCATTTTCGGAAACCGGGAGTGTTATCCAGAAATGACTGCCTTTCCCCGGTTCGCTGTTAACACCAATTTCGCCTCCGTGTTTTTTGATAAATTCTTGACATACAAGTAGTCCAAGGCCGGATCCTTCTTCTTTTTCGGTTCCTGTTTTTCGTAGGTGTTGATCGATACGGAATAGTTTTGCCTGCTCTTTCTGGGTCAAGCCAATACCGTTATCAAATACCGATATTTTCAAAAAGTGACTATCCGGTTCAAGCTCCGATCTTAACCGGACTGCTCCTCCTTTTGGAGTGAATTTTATGGCATTGGTGATTAGGTTTTTCAGGATGGTTTCCAACATTAACGCATCGGCATATACCTGATGTTGTTTCCGGATTTCAAAAGAAAGAGAGATGTCTTTCAGATCGGCCTGCGTAATGGTGTTTTCGTATATCTCTTCTGCAAAATTGTTCAGGTTGATGTAATCCGGATTGTACTCAATCTGGTTGGTTTGGGTACGGGCCCACGCCAGTAAGTTTTCGAGCATCTGGAATATTTTGATACTGGTATGGTTGATTTCACCAGCAAAGCTTACCCGCTCGTTATCTGTTAGTTTTTGGTAATCTTCTTTCAACAGGAAAGATAAACCGAGCAGTGCATGGAAAGGATTTTTTAAATCATGCGCAATAATCGAGAAGAAGGTATCTTTTTCCGAATTGAGTGTCCGCAGTTCATCATTCATTCTCCGGTAGGCATCATTCAGTTTTTCAACTGCCTTATTTTGTTGTTCTATTTCCCTGTTTTTTGATTCGAGTAACCTGTTGGCCTGCCTGTTTTCAAGGAATCGATTCAGTAAGATGATTAGGATAATCAGAAAAGTTCCGGCCAGACCGTAAGCTATTTTATTTTCGAGAATATTTCTTTTTAACCGGCTCTCTTTTAGTTCGTTTTCCAGTTTTAGATTTTGTACCTCCCGCACATTCTTTTCCGTTTCATACTGCGTTTGTATTTTGGCCAGCTGATCGGCTTTTTCTTTATTAAAGAGGCTGTCTTTCAGTTGTGTATACATTACGTGGTATTTCAGGGCTTTTCGATAGTCCTTTCTATCGTTGTGAAATTCGTACAGATTTTCATAGGTGTCCCTAATGAGTAATGGCAGATTGTGCTTCTGAGCCAGTGTCAATGCATCGAGATAATCTTTTTCAGCCTGTCCGTACATTTTAAGTTTGGCCATGGCTGCTCCCATCCCGTGCAATACATAGGCTTCTCCCATAATATCGCCTTCTTTTTCAAACAGCTCTTTTGCTCTGCGGAGATAAGGTAAGGAACGCTGGTATTCATCTTTTTTTTGAAATACCATCCCAAGGTTATGAAGAACCGATGCTTCCCGGGATTCCTGCCCAAGCCGGTGAAAAAGTAGTTTGGCACGGTTCAAATAGGTAAATGCCAGGTCAAGGCTGTCACGATCGTAATTCAGCAGGCCAACGCCGTTTGATATCACGGCAATGCTGGCACTGTCGCCCAGTTCTTCTTCCACCGAAAGGGCTTCGAGATAGTTTTCCATTGCCTTTTTATTATCCCCGGTCTCCTTTTGAATCATGGCAATATTGCTGAGCATATCGGCCATATCACTTTTTTGATGCAAATTGGTATACAAATTATAGGCATCAATAAACTGCTGGATGGCTTTGTTAAATTCACCGGTATAATAATAGGTAAGACCTATGCAGTTCTTGGTTTCAGCACATAAAGATGTGTCACCCACAGCCTGAAACATATTACACGCTTTCTCATAGTAGGGACGGGCGCTTTTAAAGTCGCTTTCGTAGTAATAGGACTCCCCGATGACATAGTTGGCTTTTGCTACAAGTTTGGGATGCTCCTTTTCGGTTTGTTCCAGTTTGGTTAAGGCTTCGTTGCAGATGAAACGGGCTAAATTTGATTTTGCCGGAAGATATGAGGTGGAGTTGACAATAAGGGTCGATGCTTGTTCTGTTTCAGACAAACCAGTCAGTTTTTGTTTGAGCGAGTCGGGAACGGACAATGTCTGACTTCGTAATGAAGAACTGATAAATAGGATAAGAATGAAAACAAAAACAGATTTGAGGTTCATTTAGCTCAGCTTGATTAGGTACATCCTTGATATTCATCATAAAATTAGTAAAATCAGATGGAATACCAGAATGCAAAAATAGAAAAGGAGCCGGACTGTTGAGCCGGCTCCTGTATTTTATTTCTGATGATTTTCAATCCATTTTCTGGCGTTGACAAATGCTTCAATCCATGGAGTTACTTCGTCGTTTTCATGTGATGACGGATACGTTCCCCATTGCCATGGATAAATGGCACGTTCGAGGTGTGGCATCATGGCCAGGTGACGGCCATTGTCTGAGCAAACCGCTGCGGTATTAAATATCGAGCCATTTGGGTTCCCGGGGTAACCATCATGAGTATATTTCATTGGGATGTGGTAGTTACTTTCGTCAAGCGGAAGACTGAATTTTCCTTCGCCGTGCGCTACCCAGATTCCCAAACGTTTTCCGGCCATATTTTTTAACATAACCGATTCGTTTTCCTGAATATCAACATTGATAAACCCGGATTCAAATTTATGCGATTCGTTATGCAGCATTTTACCTTTCTCACGGTGTTCCGGATAAATCAAATCCAGTTCAATCATTAACTGGCAACCGTTGCAAACGCCTAAGCTCAATGTGTCTTCACGACGATAGAAATTTTCGAGAGCTGTACGGGACTTTTCGTTGTAACGGAAGGCGCCGGCCCATCCTTTTGCCGAACCCAGTACATCAGAGTTGGAGAATCCACCGACAAAGACAATCATATTAATGTCTTCCAGTGTTTCTCTTCCGCTGATAAGGTCGGTCATGTGAACATCTTTCACATCAAAACCGGCGAGGTAAAGGCTCCAGGCCATTTCACGGTCACCATTTACTCCCTTCTCTCGGATGATGGCTGCTTTTACTCCTGAAGGTTTGCGACGTTTGGGATCGATGCCCAGACTAGTGAACTTTCCGTTGAATGATTTGAATTCGAATTGAAGCGCCTGCTTTTTATAATTCTGATAACGTTCCAATGCCAGTTTACTGCCGCTCTGTTTGCGGTCGAGCAGGTAGGATGGTTTGTACCATAATTCACGAAGCGAATCAATATCGAAGTTTAATTCAGTTCCCTGATTGGTGATGATGACTTCGCGTTTTGCAGAAGGCTGTCCGATTTTGATCAGGTTGACACCTTGATCGGCCATCAAAGCTTCCAGTTTCCCGGCATTGTCGGCCTGAATCAGCAGACCGGGATTTTCGCTGAAAAGAAGTTTCACTGAATCTGCTTCATTCAAGGCACTCAGGTCGGCTTCAATTCCTCCTTTGTTCTGCGCGAAACACATTTCGAGCAGTGTAGTTATCATCCCACCGGACGAAATATCGTGTCCTGCTGCAACCAAACCATTGTCGATGGCATCCTGAACGGCATTGAAAGCTTTTACAAAAGCAGCGGGTTCCTTCACGGTTGGCGCTTCATCACCCAGCTTATTCAGTATTTGAGCAAATGAACTTCCTCCCAGTGATTTCGGTACACCCGATAAATCGAGATAATATAATGGCTTTGATGCATCGTTCACCAGGACTGGTTCCACGACTTTGCGAATGTCTGATACTTCACCGGAAGCAGAAATGATGACGGTTCCTGGAGACAGAACTACATCGTCTTTGTATTTCTGTGTCATGGAAAGGGAATCTTTCCCGGTAGGTATGTTGATACCCAGTTCACAGGCAAAGTCGGAAGCGGCTTCCACAGCGTTATATAAGCGGGCATTTTCCCCAGGATTACGGGCCGGCCACATCCAGTTGGCTGATAGCGAAACACCTTTGATGCGATGAGTTAGCGGGGCCCAGACTATATTGGTCAGCGATTCGGCGATAGATAGGATGGAACCTTTAGGAGCATCGACCAGTCCGGCAACCGGCGCATGACCGAGAGAAGTGGCAATGCCGTATTTTCCCTGGTAGTCAATGGCAACCACACCCAGGTTATTCAGCGGAAGCTGAAGCTCACCGGCACATTGTTGTTTGGCAATTTTCCCGGTTACGGAACGGTCCACTTTATTGGTTAACCAGTCTTTGCTACCAACTGATTCCAGTTGCAACACCTGTTCGAGATAATTGGTAATCTTCTCGTTTTCATAGGAGACCGGAGCGAACTTCTCTTTTTGCAAAGTGTCTTCCAGAATGGTTCTGGGTGGTTTCCCGAACATATCGGCTAAATCGAGGTCGATGGGTTTTTCGCCTGTTTTAAAATTCTCGAAGGTGAATCGGTGATCGCCCGTAGTTTCACCTACATCGTACATGGGTGAACGTTCGCGGTCAGCAATTCTTCGGATGAGGTCGAGATCTTCCTCGCGAACCACCATTCCCATCCTTTCCTGCGACTCGTTTCCAACAATCTCCTTAGCGGAAAGTGTTGGGTCGCCAACAGGAAGCTTATCTAAATGAATTTTACCTCCGGTTTCTTCCACCAGTTCCGAGAGGCAGTTGAGGTGGCCTCCTGCACCGTGATCATGAATGGAAATGATGGGATTCTTACCCGATTCCGCTAAAGCGCGAATGGTATTAAAAGCACGTTTTTGCATTTCGGGATTGGCACGCTGTACCGCATTCAGCTCGATATGGCTTTCGAATTCACCTGTATCGACCGACGAAACAGCTCCACCACCCATTCCAATGCGGTAGTTGTCTCCGCCAAGCAGGACGACTTTATCGCCCTTAGAAGGTGTATCTTTCAGACTGTCTTCACTGCGACCAAATCCAATTCCGCCGGCCAGCATGATGACTTTGTCGTATCCGTATTTCCTGAAGTTTTCAGTATGCTCGAAAGTGAGGAGTGAACCGTTGATGAGCGGTTGTCCGAATTTATTTCCGAAATCGGAAGCACCGTTGGAGGCTTTGATCAGAATTTGCTCCGGCGTTTGGTAAAGCCATGGACGTGGTTCCATTGCGTCTTCCCACTCGCGGCCATCTTCAGAGCGTGAGTAGCTGGTCATGTAAACGGCTGTTCCGGCAATAGGGAGACTTCCTTTTCCACCGGCAATCCGGTCACGAATTTCACCACCTGTACCGGTAGCTGCTCCGTTAAATGGCTCAACGGTCGTGGGAAAGTTGTGTGTTTCAGCTTTCAGCGAAAGCACTGTATCAATATCTTGAACAACAAAATAATCGGGCTTATCCTGTGTGGCCGGTGCAAACTGTTCCACTTTAGGACCTTTGCTGAAGGAACAGTTGTCTTTATAAGCGGAAACGATGGTGTTGGGATTGGTTTGGGTGGTCTTTTTGATGAGGTGAAAGAGGGTGGAAGGTTGTTCCTGGCCGTCGATTATGAAATTTCCGTTAAAAATTTTGTGACGACAGTGCTCCGAGTTGACCTGCGAGAATCCGAACACTTCGCTATCGGTAAGTTTTCGTCCAATGCGCTTGGCTACTCCTTCCAGATAATCAATCTCTTCATCACTGAGCGCCAACCCTTCCTTTTGATTGTATTGCGAAATATCATCGATGTAAATGATGGGTTCTGGTTTCCGGTCGATGGTAAACAGATGTTGATCGAGTCCTTTGTAAAACGCTTGCAGCATGGGGTCGAATTGCGGTGAACCGGAGTCGACCATGAAAAACTCCTCAATACGGACGATTCCGTTGATTCCCATGTTTTGTGTGATTTCGACGGCGTTGGTGCTCCAGGGTGTAATCATCTCTCTACGCGGACCTACAAAATTGCCATCCAAATGGTCGGATTTGATGGGTTGCGCCTGGTCGAAGAGCCAGATTAATTTCTCGAGGTTCTGCTGGTTTAATTCCTCGTGTGCATCAACGGCAATCGTATTCGATTTGCCTTTAAAGAACAGGATCATTGTGTGGGTTGTTTTCGTTTACGAAATCAGATAAATCGGATGCCACAAATATAAGGAAATTCAATTTATGGAATCAGGAATCTGCCACTACGGACAGATGTAAGGAACTTGTCGAAGAGTTCTGCATTCACAATAAAAAACCGCAGACTGAACTGGTCAATCTGCGGTATATATATTATGCTTGTTCGTTTTGCAGCTCGAGTGGCTTCCACGACCAGCTTTTTATCTTATCAGGAAATGCTTCGGGTTTGAATATGGAGCGTTTGGTGAATACCCGGAAACATTCCTGTATTCCTTCCGTCACGCTTGGATGCGGATGAATGCTTCGAAGCACTTCATTCATGCCACTCTTGGAATTCATTAGGTACGAAACCGAAACGATGAAAGCAGATGCTTGCGGACCGGCAGCCTGCATTCCCAAAATGCGATCCTGGCCATCGTCGCTGACCAACACCTTTACAAAGCCATTTGTATTTCGCATGGCAATGGTTCGGTTTACCATCTCATTTGAATAATAGGCGGCTTTGTACGGGATTTTTTTCTCCTGCAGAATTTTCTCGTTAACACCCACCGACGCCACCTCGGGTTTAAAGAACATCAGGGTCGGCATGTGCGAATAATCGGTAGGGTAGATCAGTTGCCCGAAAATAGCTTCGACAATAAATCGCCCCTGTTCTTCTGCTACACAATAGAGCGCCTTGTGTCCTGTGACATCGCCGGCAGCAAATATGTTGCACGCTTCGAAATCGCCGGTAGCACATTCCTCATTCACTTTTAGATAACCATGTGGAGTGGTTTGTACTCCGGCATTCTCCAAACCAAGATTTGCCGTATTGGGATCGCGACCAATGGAAACCAGTACCACATCTACCTCGATGACAGTACTATGGCCGTCTTCGTAATCGAGAACTACTTCCAGGTAATCTTTCTTTTTGTTGACGATGCGAAGATTAGCCGTATGGTGAATAATCACTCCGTTTTTCTGTAAGTTTCCGGATACGAAATCACTGACATCATTATCGGCGAACGGTATTACCCTGTGTGCCCGGTCGAGCAAATGGACTTCGGTATGCCCGAAATTGGAGAAAATGGTGGCGAATTCACATCCAATAATTCCTGAACCAATAATCATCATCCTTTCCGGGAATTTTTCCAGGTTCAGAATGCCGTCAGAGTTGATAATGCGTTTTTGATCGACTTTCAGATCTGGTAATTCGCGTGGACTGGTACCAGTGGCGATAATAATATAATCGGCACCGATGATTTCTTTTTGCTCTCCTTTTCCATGATCAATTTCCAGGGTATTTCGGTCTTTAAAACGGGCAAAACCATATTTAATCGTTAGACTTCCCTTTTGTCCGGGTTTCTTCGAAAAGGTTTCAATCTGCGATAGAATCTGATACTGTTTGGTTTTGGCCGCTTTCATCACCGATTTCTTGACTTTGGTAAAATCAACCTGAAGTCCTGATGCCCGGTAACCCCTGTCGACTGCTGCTGCCACGGCATAATCGTGCGACAACTCCCACATGGTTTTCGATGTTAGTGCTCCGTTCATAATGCCCGCACCACCAACATGACCGGCTTCAATCAGGCAAACATCCTTTCCAAAATCCAGGGCGCGGACAGCAGCAGAGAAACCTCCCGGTCCACTTCCAATGACCGCTAAATCGTATTTTTCCATAGTTTGTTATTCGGTATCTTATGGTAAAACAGCCTACACTGTTAATGGTTTTATTCCTCCAAAATAAAAAGCGTTTCAAACATTCTACCTATTTATTTTGATTTTTAATAAATAAGGGTGTTGGGAACATAAATCTTTCCACACGACTGTAATATGTTTTACATTTGCACTGATTTTGAAAACAGAAAATTTTTCTATATGAAATCAATCAAGTATGTAACCGCAGGTGACGCTGTAAAAGTAATTAAATCTGGTGATCGAGTACATTTGAGTAGTGTGGCCGTAACCCCGCATAAACTCATTCGTGCTATGGTTGACCGGGGTCGTGCCGGAGAGCTGCGCGACGTTAAGATTCAACACCTTCATATTGAAGGGGAGGTTGATTATGCCAATCCGGAATTTGAGGGTATTTTTTGCCCGGAACAATTTTTTGTGGGTGCTAATATGCGTAAGCAAACCCAAGCTGGCTACGCTGACTATATCCCTGTCTTTCTTAGCGAAACACAAAAATTGATTCGTGATGGCTATCTAAAAGTAAACGTAGTTTTAACGATGTGTTCTCCTCCTGACAAACATGGTTATGTGTCATTAGGGACTTCAGTTGATGCTACTTTAGCTGCCATCGAAAATGCAGATGTTGTAATAGCTGCCGTTAATCCTCACGTTCCGCGTGCCTTTGGCGATGCGATGATTCAAACCGACGCCATTGATTTTTTTGTGGAAGATGATAGCCCTCTTCATCTACACGATCTTGGAGAATTGAGCGAAACGGATATCCAGATTGGTAAAAATGTTGCCGCACTGGTCGAAGATGGCGCCTGCCTGCAGATGGGAATTGGCGGCATTCCGAATGCTGTTTTGGCTCAGTTGGGAAATCACAAAGATCTGGGTGTTCATACCGAGATGTTTTCTGATGGGATACTCCCCTTAGTCGAAAAGGGAGTTGTAACCGGAAAACACAAATCCCTTGACCGGGGACGAATGGTCGCTACCTTTCTGATGGGTTCTCAGAAATTATATGATTTTATTGATGATAACCCTCAGGTGGCTATGATGGATGTAGCACACACAAATAGCGTTCACATCATCCGCAAGTTAGAAAAGGTAACAGCCATCAACTCAGCTTTGGCTATCGATTTGACCGGTCAGGTCTGCGCTGATTCAATCGGCATTAAACATTACTCTGGTGTTGGTGGTCAGATTGATTTCATTCGTGGAGCCGGATATTCGAAAGGTGGCGTACCAATCATTGCGATGCCTTCAGTTACCGCTAAGGGAATGTCGAAGATTTCGCCAACCCTGTTGCCCGGATCTGGTGTTGTGAGTACCCGTGCCAATATGCACTGGGTAGTGACCGAATTTGGTGCTGTAAACCTTTACGGTAAAACGCTGCAGGAACGCGCACGTCTGCTGATATCTGTTGCCCATCCAGATCATAAGGAAGAGTTGGACAAGGCTGCATTTGAACGTTTCGGATCGCACTATAAATATATTTGCGGGAGACAATAGAATTGTACGGGAGGGTAAGGTAGACGGCTGTCTGCCTGCTTCCTGTTATACCGCATTTATTTTCGGTTGATCCGTTTCGGAATCATTTCAAATGGGCATTGTAAACACGGCATCGTTATTTCTTAATGAAGTGACGTGTGTGTCTGCACAGATATTAATATCATTAAAACCCGTTCCTTTTCTGAATGATCTCATTATTCAGCCGATTATATTTCCTTTAATTTACATGAAGGAGTGTCGGCTGGCACAAAATGATATCGTAACTTTTCTATCTGATATTTATTATTCAAACCTGAAGTAACCAAGGTTTAAACTTAAACATCAATCACAATGAGCGTATCACATATTGAACACATTGGTATTGCAGTTCAAAGTCTGGAAGAAGCCATTCCTTACTATGAAAAACTGCTTGGTACAACCTGTTATGCGGTGGAAGAGGTCGCAGACCAGAAAGTGAAAACCGCATTTTTCAAGGTGGGACAAACCAAAATAGAATTGTTGGAATCGACCGATCCCGAAGGTCCTATTGGTAAATTTATCGAGAAAAAAGGTCCTGGTATTCATCATGTTGCTTTTGCTGTTGACAATGTTGACCAGGCTTTGGCCGAGGCAGAAGAAAATGGCATTCGGTTGATTGATAAGCAGGGACGTAAAGGAGCCGAAGGTCTGAACATCGGGTTCCTTCACCCAAAATCAACTTTTGGTGTACTGACTGAACTTTGCAGTGATTAATCTTTCATAAAACCACTATCTATAGTTATAACACAATGAGCAATCAGGATAAAATCAACAAACTAATCGACCTTCGTGCTGAAGCTAAATTGGGAGGCGGCGAAAAACGCATCGAGGCTCAGCACAAAAAAGGCAAATTTACTGCACGCGAACGCATCGATATGCTGCTGGATGAAGGTAGTTTCGAAGAATTTGACATGTTCGTAACCCACCGTTGTACCAACTTCGGTATGGAAAAAAACAAATTCCTGGGCGATGGGGTAGTTACCGGACGTGGTACCATCGACGGAAGAACAATCTTTGTGTTCTCCCAGGATTTTACAGTCTTTGGCGGATCACTTTCCGAAACTTTTGCACAGAAAATCTGCAAAGTAATGGATATGGCCATGAAGGCAGGCGCTCCGGTCATCGGTATCAACGATTCGGGTGGTGCGCGTATCCAGGAAGGAGTGACTTCTCTCGCTGGTTATGCCGAGATTTTTGAGCGGAACATTCTGGCTTCAGGTGTTATTCCTCAGATTTCAGCCATTTTCGGTCCATGTGCCGGTGGAGCTGTTTATTCTCCTGCACTTACCGACTTCATCATGATGACCGAAGACAATTCGTATATGTTCGTTACCGGTCCCAAAGTGGTGAAAACCGTTACCGGCGAAGATATTTCGGTCGATGATCTCGGTGGAGGTAAAGTTCACGCCCAAAAATCAGGTGTGGCTCACTTCCTTGTCGAAAATGAAGAAGAGGGTATTTTGCTGATTCGTAAGCTGCTGGAATACTTGCCCCAGAATAACCTGGAAGAAGCACCTATTACTGAATGTCATGACCCAATTGACCGATTGGAAGATGGATTGAACGAAATCATTCCGGACAATCCGAACCAGCCTTATGATGTGAAGGATGTGATTCATGCCATTGTTGATGTGGGTGAATTCCTGGAAGTGCATCGGAATTATGCCAAGAACATCGTGACCGGTTTTGCCAAATTCGACGGACAACCTGTCGGGATTGTGGCCAACCAACCAAACTACCTGGCCGGAGTACTTGATTCGGATGCTTCGCGCAAGGCAGCCCGTTTTGTTCGCTTCCTCGATGCATTTAATATACCGATTATCACGTTAGTGGACGTGCCCGGATTCCTTCCCGGTTCGGGACAGGAATATGCCGGTATCATTACACATGGTGCCAAGCTGATGTTTGCTTATGGCGAAGCGACAGTACCAAAAATAACGGTTACGCTCCGCAAATCATATGGAGGTGCTCATGATGTGATGTCATGTAAACAACTTCGAGGCGACCTGAATTATGCATGGCCTTCCGCCGAAATCGCCGTTATGGGTGCTTCGGGTGCAGTTGAGGTATTGCATGGTCGTAAACTGGCTGAAATTACCGATCCGGAAGAGAGGGCAGCGTTCGTTCAGGAACATGAGGATGAATACAAAGCTAACTTTGCCAATCCTTATCAGGCTGCAGCTTACGGATATATCGACGATGTAATTGAGCCACGTAATACACGTTTCCGTATTGTTCGGGGATTGCAGGCTTTGGCTACGAAAAAGCTGACCAATCCGCCGAAAAAACATTCGAATATTCCATTGTAAAAAAGCTGAAAAATGAACATAATAAGCATATTACTGACGGATATTCTGGGACTGGGTTTAACAATTGCCGTGGTGGGTTTTGGCATCGTAATCGTTGCTTTATCGCTACTGGTATTAGTTTTTCTGTACGCCCCTAAACTGTTGAATGTGAAAAAGATTCGCAGAAATAAAGGCGATGGTTCACAGGAAGTTGAGGAGGAAGTTCATCTCGAAGGTAACGTCAATGCAGCTATTGCCCTGGCCCTTCATATGTACCTGAATGAGTCGCACGACGAAGAAAGTAACGTGGTGACGATTAAACGGGTGCAAAGACGTTATTCTCCATGGAGTTCTAAAATCTACGGTGTATATGATCGCTGGGCGCGATAGTCCGTGGACTTGTCTTAATTAAATTCACAACTGACGCAAAATGAAAAAGTTCAAATTTACCATAAGCGGAAACCAGTACGATGTTCAGATCAACGATATTGAAGATAATATTGCCGATCTGGAGGTAAATGGTACCCAATATAAAGTGGAAATTCACCAAGAGGTGAAGAAAACCAAAACCCCTAAGCTTGTCCGTAAACCGGTTCAGCATACTCCGGGCGAGGGCGAAATCAAGAAAAAGAGTTCAGCTGCCAAAGCAGTGAAAGCTCCACTGCCGGGAACCATTATCAGTATCGCGGTGAAAGAGGGCGATACGGTTACCAAAGGGCAGACCCTTTTGGTGATGGAAGCCATGAAGATGGAAAACAACATTCTGGCCGAATCTGCCGGGACGGTTACTTCGATTAAGATCTCCGCCGGCCAGAGCGTTCTTCAGGATGATGTTTTGGTTGAAATTGCATAACCCGGAAAAGACTTGTTGAAATGAATAAATTACTGCTAACAATTTTGTCCCTGTTTCTCGCTGTTTCCGGTCTTTTTGCCCAGGAACAACTGAAACCTTCGGTTCTGACTGAAGGGAAATGGGTTAACCGGTCGGATGGCTACATTGCCAACCCGATAATTGACCCCGACACGGTAACGGAGCGGTCCGGCGTGAATACGGTGGAGAGATATAAAACTCTGGAATTTGATGGTGATGGCACATTCATCATGGACTCGGCCAAAGAACGGTATACCGGAAAATGGCGGGTAGCCGACGACCATCTTATCATGAATTTTAATCCAAAACCGCTGACACATCTTCGGAAAAATACCAATCCGAATCAGCGCTCGGGTTATTCAACTGAGAATTTTACCCTGCAGATTCCGGATCGGAGTCTTACACTTCAAAATGGAGAGCTGGTAGGACAACCAGGTGATGACCGTCAAGTATTTCGAAATGTCCAGGGCGCGATATCCGGATTGATGAACTTCTGGGAGTTTACCGGTTTTGCCAATTTTACCTGGGGACACTTCATCATGCTTATGGTTGGATTGTTCTTTATTTTTCTGGCTATCCGCTACGAGTTTGAACCATTATTACTCATCCCTATTGGTGTGGGTATCCTAATCGGAAATATTCCGATGTTTCAGGTAACTGACTTTAACCTGCAACTCGGAATTTACGAACCTGGTTCGGTATTGAGCTACCTGTATCAGGGGGTCGTTCAGGGGTGGTATCCTCCACTCATCTTCCTGGGAATTGGTGCCATGACTGACTTCTCGTCGCTTATCTCCAACCCGAAGTTGATGTTGCTGGGAGCTGCTGCCCAAATCGGTATTTTTCTTACACTTATCGGTGCGCTGTATCTGGGTTTTGCTCCACCGGAAGCTGGTGCAATCGGTATCATTGGAGGTGCCGACGGTCCAACGGCTATCTTCATTTCGTCGAAGCTGGCTAATGGCTTGAACGTAATGGCTAACGGGCAGGTAGTTAAAAACCTGATTGGTCCCATCGCTATTGCGGCATATTCATACATGGCGCTGGTACCGGTTATCCAACCCCCGGTTATTAAGTTGCTGACAACAAAGAAAGAGCGACTCATTAAAATGCGTCCTCCGCGTGCCGTGACCAAAATAGAGAAAATCCTGTTCCCGATTATTGGACTGTTGCTGACCGCTTATATTGCGCCAACAGCTCTTCCGTTGCTGGGAATGCTTTTCTTTGGTAACCTGCTGAAAGAATCGGGTGTAACCAAACGTTTGGCCATGACTGCTTCCAACGCCTTGATTGACATAATCACCATGTTGCTGGGAATCACTGTCGGAGCTTCAACACAAGCCGACGTTTTCCTGACACCTTCGTCCATCAAGATATTTATCCTTGGGGCATTATCTTTCGTTATTGCGACAGCTGGTGGTGTTCTGGGGGCGAAGTTCATGAACCTTTTCTTCAAGAAAGGGAATAAAATTAACCCAATGATTGGTGCGGCCGGGGTTTCGGCAGTACCGGATTCGGCCCGTGTGGTACAAATAATGGGATTGAAGGAAGATCCTTCGAACCACTTGCTGATGCACGCCATGGCGCCAAATGTGGCCGGCGTGATTGGTTCTGCGGTGGCAGCTGGTATTCTGCTCAGCTTCCTGATGTAGAGAATAATTTGATTGATATAAAAAGGGCGGCCTGTTTTTCAGACCGCCCTTTCTTTTCTCAAGAGATTGCTTCAGTCGGCTTTCCTCCTCGTTTGCAACGCCAATGAGAAGAAAGCTTCATTGCGAATGTTTGCAACGCAATCTGTTATAACTATAGTTCCAGTTTCAGTTGCCGAATCACTGGTAATCGTTCTTTTTCCTCGTCAATCATATCCTGAATAAGCGAACGACACCGGCCACAACCTGTTCCGGCTCCTGTGGCCTCCGAAATGGCCGGCAGAAAATACAGTTCACCCTTCCGGATAGCTTTTCGCACTTCCGCTTCTTCCACTTCGTTACATAAACAGAGCAGTTTACGGGACATACATTACCGGTTTTCAATTAGCGTTACTACAATCGAGCGATCGTCTCGCGGTCCGTCAAATTCGCATAGAAAAATATTTTGCCAGGTCGACAGTCCCATTTTACCATCAATAATCGGAATGGTTTCCGATGGTCCGACCAATCCGGCTTTCAAATGTGCATCACCATTGTTGTCCTGTGCATCGTGCTCCCAAACGCCGGAGGGAACCAGTTTGCGCAATAGGGTAATGACATCGTTTTGAACCGAATTGTCCCAGTTCTCCTGGACCATAATACCAGCTGTAGCTCCCTGAACATACACATTGACCATCCCGCTAGCTATTTTGGACGACTTCACAATTTCAGCAACCATCGATGTAATATCGTATAGTCCGTTGTGTTTGTCGGTAGATATGTGGATGGTCTGTTGCATCATCAGAAAAGTTGGTTCTCGATATGAATTCGGGCTTTCCGGTATATTTCGATGATGCTGTCGTTTTTGGGCAATGCGTCGTATAACCGTTTGACATACTGCTTCTGGTTAAGCATCTGGTACGTTTTCCGGTAAGTTAACTCAAACACCCACGAAAGCTGCAACAGCACATAGTCATTAAAGGTGACCATATCTTCTTTCTTCGGCATCATATCATTGATAATCGCTTTGCAGATATTATCGGAGATGGTCGGCCGTTTGGAGAGGTTGAGATCATCTGCCGGACTCACCTGCACATCCCGGTAGGTAAGGTACTCTGCAGTCATTCGCAACGTATCCAGTTTATCGGCGTCGCGAAGTAATTTGAGGTAATAAACCACAAATTCGCTTTCCTTTTTGGGGAGTTCCGGTTTGTTATGGTAGAGGGTTACCTTTTGCAATATCTCCTGTTTACCTGCTTCCAATTGTTTAAAAGGAGGTAACATGGCTATCAGTTCAGCGCCGGCCTCGGAATGTCCCAATTCGGTTATTTTTGTAACGTATGGCGAAGTTGACACCTCGCGGAAGCGGGCAATATCATGGAAAAGAGCCAGAATTTCAGCCATGCGCATTTCTCCCTCTTCCATATCCAGCGACTGTCCCAGCAACAGGATATTTTCCACCACTTTTTCGTGATGTTTTTTCTGCTGCTCAAAAGCTTGTTGCATGACAAAACTTTTGGTCTCAACGGAACTCAGAATTTGGTTGTATTCCTCACGGAATTGTTCAAGTGTCTCTTGCGAAATCATAATTTCGTGTTAAGCAATATTTACCAAAATTATGGTTTTTCTTGTGTATTAGATGCCATTCGAATTTTATTTAATTATTTTTTGAATTAGGAAAACTGATTCTCAGTTTTTTTCCCGGACACGATCGCTTCAATCCCAACAAATTTCAGGGATTTTACGAAAAATGTGACGGTTGGATTTAGGGTTTGAAGAATATTACTATTTTTGTGTTCGCAAAATCACGGTGTACCGAGATACTTGCAAGCATACACATTGGTCCCATAGTTCAATGGATAGAATTTCAGATTCCGGTTCTGACGATGTGGGTTCGAGTCCCGCTGGGATCACACAACAGAAGGTCTGAGTAGTCAATGCTTGGACCTTTTTTATTGTTCCTTTTTATAGGTCATCACTTTTTCCTCAAATCCATAACACTGTTTATTACTAAAATCAATTGTCAGGTTGTCATTGTCAACTGAATATTTGTGCATTGTTGGCTTGACCAAAATATAGGATTTTCCGTTGTAACGAATTGATATCGAATCACCAAATATTTGATGATCATAATGGTCATGCTGCATGTAACCATCCGAGTTGTATAAATCTTTCCCAGTTGTGAAATCAAGAGTATCACTTTTATCTAATGATACCCATGTCCCTAGGGTTAGCGCTTGATTTGTAGTTAATTCATCTTGCGAACAATCCACCAATGTGATGATTACTAGTAGGAGAAGTAACCTCAAAATTATTTTGGTTTTTCTCATAACTAGGTTTTTTTGAATGTTTAGTCTAATATGATTCAGTCTATTTATAAGACTGAATTGTTACTTAAAATAGACTGTTTTAACGTATAATTGGTTGCTTCATGGATGGAGCTATCAGCTCGATTAAAACCAGTTATCTCAAATTCCAAGTGATAACAATAACGTGTGTTTGTGGTATTTCAAAACCGCAGACTCAGACCTCAATACATCGGGTGGAAGACGTTGCTTTTTTCAATGATGGCCTCATCGCTCATCTGGAAATGTAACTCACATAATAATCTTTATGTTTTTTCGTTATATATAAAATCATATTAAGTATGAAATACTTATATGAATTGGAGAAACATAAATGGGAGACAAAAGAAGGCTTTCAGTGTGATTTTAGGTTCGCTGATGATGCTTTAGTTATCATCATCTCCGATGGTGAAGAGATCATTCTGGATATGGCCTTCAAGTTATATACTGCCCCCATTGAAGGTAGTTTTACTTTATTCTCACAAACAGATGATGCAGGGCTTATTGCCCGTATTAATGAAAGAAAAATAGTCATACTCGATCCTGTCAGACCTTTTGAGAAAATCGAACTCTTTCCGGTAGATGATGATTAACTAACAACTAACTCCGGTTGTCATTCCTAATATCCTCTACTATCTTCAGTAAGATGTAATCACGATAAATGTTAAGTTATCTTAAATACAGCGAGTTTAAATGGATATTATTAGCTGTATGTCGAAACTGTATGATATCTTACAAGAGTATATGTTAATCAATCTGTGATGGATCACTTAGCTGAACTAAAAAAACACAGGTGGATGACCGTAGAAGCCAGACTAACATGTGAATTCGAACTGAATGACGGAGATTTATTCGTTACAATTCGTGACGGGGATCGCTTCGTGATGAGTAGGAGATTTCTTGAGTATATGACCGATTTGGGAAGGTCTGTAACCTATTATTCCAATGATGAAGAAGAGAGTTATATCGCTCACTTTCGTAATGAAAAAGTGACTGTCTTTAGTTCAAAGCCATATGCAAGGTTTGATTTTTATCCGGTGTCTAAGGATGGTTAATTAATCAATTTTCAGAATAAAGAAACCAGGCTGACCTTTACACGGAGTAACATCTAATCGTAAAGCTTTCTCACAAAATTTTTTTAAAACCGCTGACTAAATCCCCAATACATTCGGTGGAAAACGTTACTTTTTTCGATGGTGGCCTCGTAGTTCATCGAGAGTTGCATCTTTTTCATGATGTACCACGCAAACGAGCAACCGACCAGGTTCTGGTTAATTCCGGAACTGGAATTAAGAAAACTATAGTTGATGATGCGGTAAGAGAGCGAGCTGTATAATTTCCCGTTCAACAGGTATTTTGACAGGTTGGCGCCATATTGCATCCCATCGAGGTAGCTCGTTTTTAATTTGGTCACGTTAAGTGTCATCGATGACTCCAGCCATGGAATTTTGCTGTGGGTAATGTAAAAATTGTAATTGGTCGACGGATCGGGATCGCCTTTCCGGGAACGGTAACCGGCCTGCGCCGAAACAATGAGGTAATTAACGGGCCGCACCATCACGCGAAAGCGAACTCCCTGCCGGGTGGCATTATCGGTAATCAGATCGACAAGTGTTTTATAAGTTTCGTAGTAAATCACGTTTTTCCGCGCATCGTACGACGCAAAAAACGACAGTTTTCGCGAAGCCCGGTAGCGTGCCGAAACATAAAATCCGGTCAGGTCTAACGTGTTGGTCGGAACACTGTCTTTCACCTGGTACAAATCCATTTCAACAGAAGTGAACAGGTTAAAATCTTTTAACAGCGAGTTGCTGTGCTGAAAATAGACAAACCGGCGGTCGGTATGCGAACCGTTCATCTGCTCGAAAAACGCGAGCGAACTTTGTACCATTCCTACCTTCCCTTTCGCTTCATGGCTAACATATGCGCCAAATTGCGGCAGGTCGGTGTTGATGCCGTAATCCACGTAATCAGGACGGGCACCACCGATAACGCCAAAGGTGAAGTTGTTGACACGGGTTTCGAATTGCAGGCCGTCGATGGCCCCGATATTCGAAACTTTTGTATTCATTTTCCGGCCAAACCAAAGGCTGGTATTCTTGCTGAAATTATAACCCACGGCCATGCTGTATATCTTCAGGCTGTTGAAAACACTTTGGTTATCGGTATTCCAGCCACCTGTGCGGTGATTGTACGAAATATAGCTGTCGAATGACAGATGTGAGTTGCCAATATTCTGTTGATTCAGCGAAAGCGTATACCGCATCCGTTGTTGATTTTTTACGTCGGTATTGGAGAAATTGGAATAGGAGGTCAGTTTGACACGTCCGTACAATCGTGATTTTTCCTGTATCAGTTTTGGCTGTGGCTTTGCCGGTTGCGGGGTAATGGCGACAGGTTCTTCCGGAACCGGTACTGGCTTTTTTTCTTCAGTGATTGCCGCTTTGGTTTTGAGCACAGCCTGAATCGAATCATTCATTTTCGGCGAATAATTGCCGACAATGGTCGTCACACAAGATATGGAGGAGCGTTGTACGACCACCAATCCCGGAATTCGTTTCCCTTTTGATTCCACATACAGGGTGTCGCCAATGTTGATGCCTTCGGTAGAGGTGAAACGGACATAGATATGCTGCGCACTGATGTATGAGACCTTTCCGGTTAGTTGCTTTCCTTCCTGCGCTTTCGCGAAGAATGCGGCCAGTACCAGGACTATGAACGGGATGATTGTTTTTCTCATCATCGGCAAGGTTTTTTTCAGTTACTTTTCTCTAGTCTCCAGCTCTTCCGTTGGGATGGCATTCATAGCAATTTACACTGTTATACACATAGTTACTCACGTCGGTGTGATGCTCATCCGTCGTGGTTTTTTCATGCGCATGGCAATCGATGCACGAAAACTCAGCATAATTGCTCGAATTAGTGTGGCAATCGCTGCAAGAAGTCCAGGCCTGACTATGCGTTCCACTGTAGATGGGGAAGTACTGTCCATCGTGGTCAAATGTCGCTGGTTTCCAGGCTACATCCGTATGACAGTCGTCGCACGTGGTCGGAAAATTCGCCGCCAGGTGGTTTGGGTCAGTGGTGTTGTCGTAATCAGTTTTATGGCAGCCATAGCAATCGGTGGGTGTATTGCTGTATCCGTTGGCATGACATTTCATGCAATCGTTGGCAATGTTGGCATGAGCACCGGTTAGCGGATAAAAATCGTCGTGGTTAAATGTGGCAGGGCTCCAACCGGGATGTGTCGTGTGACAATCCTGGCATTGCTGAGAGAACCCGGCAGAAACGTGATTCGGGTCGGTAGCATTGTTGTAATCTTGTGCGTGACAGGAATAGCATTCGGGCGAGAGACCGGTAAATATACCGTTTTGGTGGCATGCCGAGCAGTCACTGATGGCGTGCCCTTCCGTCAACGGGAAGAAATCGTGATTGAAGCCTTCAGAAGTCCAGCTGACAGCGTTGACGAAATGACATTCAGTACATTCTGTCGAAAATCCGCTGGCGACGTGGTTGGGATTTGTTGTTGCCAGAAAATCTTCTTTATGACAGTCATAACATTCTACACCGATGGGGTTGAACCGCATGAGCGAAATCGACTTGTGACAATCGTAACAATCGGCCATGGTGTGCGCTCCGGTTAACGGGAACCGGCTTCGCAGGTGTATTTCCATGATGTTATTTACGGCCCACGTCGTGGTATTGTGGCATTCGTCACAGTCCTGTCCGACGGTATTTTCATGAATATCGTTGTGACAGGCGTTGCAATTGGTTGGTGCCTGCGAAAAGACCAGCGAGACATGGCATTGCCTGCAGGCCACACTTTGGTGCGTTCCGGTCAGGGCAAACCCCGTGGTATTGTGATCGAACTTCGGATGTTCAATCAGGTTCCATCCTTCCGGAGAGTGGCACACTTCACACTTGACCTTGAAGTTGTCTCCATGGGGCGACTGTGCCCATAACTGGATGGGCAAAAGCAGAAGCAGTATTAGTTGTGACAGGTAGCGCATTCGACGTTTTTGTAAATGTATTTAGTATATGGACCATCTTTCGATTTTACTTGCGGATGACAGGAAACACAACTGACAGAAGCATGGGCACCTTCAAGTTTGAACCGCGACTGGTTGTGATTGAATTTCGAAGCGCTCCAGTCATCAAATCCGTGGCAACGCGAACAACCTTCTTCACCATATTTGGTAAATTGCCCGTGGTGCACATCCTGGTGACATTCGGTACAGGACGGATTTAATTTGGCAAACCGTTGAAGAGTTTTGCCGTCTTCCCCTTTGGTATAGTGACAAGCTCCGCAGTTGGTTTGGGCGTGAACTCCGGATAAGGCAAAACCGGTTTTGCTGTGATCGAAAGACACTTTCGACCAAGCATTTTCATCGTGACAGGAGTTGCAGCCATCCTTCAGCGTGTACTGATCATCCATGAATCCACTATGCACGTTTTGATGACAATCGATGCAATTGCTGCCAATATTCCGGAAACGCCACCGATCTTCTTTCTTGTGACAGGAAAAGCAGGGAGTAGCCATGTGGGCACCGTTCAGCTTAAAGTTACTCAAATTATGCTTTTCGATGGTATAATTGGTGAATTGAAATCCTTTAACCGTATGACAATCTTTACAATCGGAGTTTGGATTCGTTCGGGTAAAGTCGCCTTTGTGGTAGTCAGCGTGGCAGTCGCTGCATCGATTATGTGGCAACGGAGCGGCATAATTGTTTTTGTGGCATTGCTGACAAGCGACTTTCGAATGAAGTCCCTGTAACGGGAATCCGGTCTTGTTGTGGTCGAAGTTGGCCATGCCTTTAATTTGTGCCCACGATTGTTCACTGTGGCACTGGGTGCAATTTTGCCCGAATTTGTTGTCGTGGACATCCTTGTGACAGCTGGTGCAGTTGGCATGTGGCACGTCTGCGAAATGCTGGAACGGTTGTCCGTCGATGGTTTCTTTTTTGTGGCAATCAATGCAGTTTACTTCTGCGTGTTTCCCTTTCAGGGGAAAATCGGTTTGGTTATGATGGAAGCCCGGAACCGTTTTGAAACTCTCGAAATCGTGACATTCTGTACAGTTGTCGGAAAGAGTTTTCCTGTGATAATCCTGGTGGCAAGAGAGACATCGTTGTGAAAGCCCCAGATAGGTCAGCTTTTTGTCTTTCAGTTTGGTATCTGTGATGAACTCTTTTTTGTGGCATGCCTGGCAGTCCGTTCTTTTGTGCGCTCCCTGAAGTTGAAAGCCGGTCAGGTTGTGATTGAAAGTGGCTCTGTTGAGGTTGAGCATATCGAAATCACGACCGTGGTGATCGTTGTGGCAGCTGGAGCAATCTTTCCCCTGCACTTCCGACGAGGTATGATACCCTTCGTGTTGCTGGATACGGGTGGCAATCTCGGTATGACAGGCAAGGCATTTTTCGTTGGTTACCTTGTCTCCCAATTCGTGGCATTTTACACAGTTTCGAATGCCTTCCAGGTTCGCATGTGCCTTCGCTAAATCGCCGGGTGATATCTGTCCCCAAACGGCAGGAACCGATACAATCAGGGCGATTATGCACATGAGCACCTTCTTCATATGGGCTTTGTCAGGTTGTTAGTGTTTCATCATCACATCACCGAATTTTCGGGTGATGGTAATGCCGGTTTTCTTTAAAAATTCCGTGGGGAGTTCACCCCCGGCAAAAATGTAAATGAGATCATTCGGAACGACTTCTGTCTCGTTGGTTTCACCGTTTTTGAGAATGACCTGTTCCGGTTGAATCTCCGCTACATTCGTAAAATATTTGATGGTTAGTTTTTGTTCAGCAACGGCCGCTTCCAGTTTGGTAGCGTTTCCCGGTTTAATCCGGTTGAAATTTCCGCTGCGGTATGATAAAGTTACGTCATTTTGTTCTGCCAACATCATGGCGGATTCGACCGCTGAGTCACCTCCACCCACGACTATGATCCGTTGGTTTTGTATGATCTCCGGATCGAGTAGGCGGTAACGTACCTTTTCCATATCTTCACCAGGGACGCCCAGCTTACGCGGAGTTCCCCGGCGTCCAATGGTCAACAGTATCCTGGCGGCTGTCAGGCTTTTGTTTTGGGAAGTAGTTACCTTGAAGTGGTCACCTTCTTTTTCAATGCTTTCCACTTTGGTGGTTTCCCGGATGGAGATGGCATTTTTCGTCAAAACGGAAATCCAGAGATTCAGCAGCTCAGCTTTCGAGGTATTGGAGAGTTTTACCTTACCATGAAGAGGCAGATCCATTGGGGCCGTCATTACCACTTTGGCACGTGGATAAGTGAAAACTGCACCGCCCAATGAATCTTGTTCCAGTGTTACGAAATTCAATTGGTGTTTCCTGGCGGTCAGTGAAGCAGATATTCCGGCCGGACCGGCACCTACAATGATGAGATCGTAAGCGGCATCGTGCTTTTTCGGGAGGTGGGCGACCATGTTCTCGATGGCTTGTCGCCCCTGTTCCACGGCATTCTTGATCAATCCCATGCCACCCAGTTCGCCGGCAATAAAAATGCCTTTCACGTTAGTCTCGAAGGTCTGACTCACATGGGGAAGGTCCACGCCGCGTGTTTCCGTTCCGATGTTCAGGGTGATAGCTTCCACAGGACAGGCGTGAAAACAAGCACCATGACCAATGCAATGTGAGGCATTGATGACTGTTCCCCTGCCGTTACTGATACCCAACACATCGGTTTCGGGACAAGCTTTGGCACAGGCCCCGCTTTTAATGCATTTATTGACATGAATGACAGGATGCAACGAAACAGGCTCGTACAATCCGTTTTCTTTTGCCAACTCAATTTTGGATTCGGAACGGCGTGTCTCCCGCCTTAGTTTCAGGAGGTAAATGCCCAAAACAATGGCTATGATGAGGAAAACCCCACCATACAAGACTAATTTTTCCAACCATATTTCTGCCACTAAAAAATCCATCGGTATCCGAATAATATGGTGACGGTTACATGAATAACCATAATAATCAGCATAATCAACGCAAAGGGCTGATGTGCGATATGCCAGTACCGGAACAGGTTCTGCATCTTTTCCAGCCGTTTGATCCGGCCAGTCAGTTTATCCTCTGTTTTCAGCAACCGGATGGCTTTGCGTATCTCTTTTCCGCGCATGCCCTTTTTTCGCGACTCTTTTTTCAGCAACCGGATGGCAGCACGCCGGTTTTCCTTCAGCGAAGCAAAAACCTGTTCCTCCACGCCGTAATCGGTCCGGAGCTTCTGTCCGATTCCCTCCTGTAATGAATGTACTTCATGCAGGTTCATTTCGCGACCTTCGATGGTATGTGGGATTTGAATATAGATGTAACGTCCGATGACACCACTGATGACAACAGCGACCATACTCCAAAAACTGGCGGAAACAATGCCTCCGAACTTGAAGGAAGTGTGGAATAGAATCAGAATGGCTCCGAGAGTGCACAGAAAGATATGAAATTCAAGCCAATGTTTCAAACGTCCCCACCGCGAGAACATCCGCATCCGTTTACGCATCATGTACGTGGCGATGCCGGTGATGATGAGCAAGGTGCCCACAATGCCGTATCCGTGTCCCAGAATGCCACTTGGTTTCAGAAGGTTATAGTCGGGGTGATGAAACCGGTCGACGATGGGCGTAGCGTAATATGAGTATCCCTCGATGGTTAGCGCGGCAGTAACGGCCACCACGATGACGACAAACGTTCCGATGTATATTTTGTGTGCTTTTGGCGACATAAATTCGTTTTTTAGTTACTCACTCAGTCGGGCAAGGGGCGAATTCTTTTCCTTCACATAAGCCGTCACCATTATTCCCACGATGACAATGACGGTGATGTAAACAGCATTGGGGATCGGCGGTGCTTCTCCTTGTGCGTACGAATGCAGTCCGGACAGATAGTAGTTCACTCCGACGAATGTCATCAGTACGGAGCCAAAACTCAATACCGACAGGCCGTTGAATATCGCGTTGTTTTTCATTCCCGGAATTTTCCGCAAGTGTAACACCACAGCATAGACCAGGATGGTAACCAGCGACCAGGTTTCTTTCGGGTCCCAGCCCCAGTAACGTCCCCATGATTCGTTGGCCCATATTCCACCCAGGAACGAACCGGCGGTAAGAAGAATCACTCCGATAATCAAGGTAATTTCGTTTACTACCGTGATTTCGCGGATGTGCAGGCTCAATCGTTGGTTATTCTTCTGATTTCGGATGATAATGAGGAACAGGTTCAGGAATCCCAGCAGTGCTCCAATGGAGAGGAATCCATAGCTGGAGGTAATTACGGCCACATGAACAATCAGCCAGTAGGATTTCAGCACCGGGACCAGCGGTGTGATTTCCGGGTTGAGCCAACTCATTCCCGCTACCAGCAGCATGATACCGGCTAACAGGTTGGTCACTGCTAAGGTGATGCCCGACTGGCGCGACAGGAATAGTCCGGCGAGTGCTGTTGCCCAGCCCACGAAAATCATGGTTTCGTAGCCGTTGCTCCAGGGCGCGTGCCCCGAGATGTACCAACGCAAAATTAAACCGAAGGTGTAGACGGCGAAAATGAGCAGTGAGAGCACCATGCCGGCCAGGTTGATGCGGCTTGTTTTTATTTGCGGGCGGAACAGGATAACCAGTTGAATGATGAGCAACAGCAAGCCAAACAGAGAATATAGTTTCGCCAGTTTTCCAAACAGGTTGACCCGGTTGTAAAAATTCTCCATCCTGATTTTCGTCCGGGAAGGAATGATGCTTCCACCGTTGGTCAGCTGATATTGTTTCAAGGCCAGCAATAGTTGGTCGGGTTGGCTCCAGTTGCCGCTGGTTTGCGCCTGCTGCACCGCTTGCAGATAGTTGGTGAAAATCGTTAGTGGTTCGGTCGTATGTTCGTTGCTCCCGATTTGCTTCAGCGTTTGTTCGGTTACCCAGCTGTTGCCATGATTTCCAGGCAAGGGGAAGAGTTTTAAAAAGGAATGATTGAACAGCTGGTAACAAATATTCACCCGTTCGTCGAGGTTGATGACTTCCTTGTCGAACTGGTTACGCTGGCCGGGCTCTTTGTGGTAGGCATTGTTGGCGAGCTCCCGCAACTTATACCGGCCGTTTTCAAACAACTGCTGAAAGCTGATGTATTCGTCTGAGCTTCCCAGTTGTGAAGCCAGTTCTTTGTTGTAGATCTTAATCAGTTTTTCCTGCTGCCATTTTGCCGGATTGGAGAGCATGCCCAGTATCACTTCCGTGGAAGACATGTCCCGGTAGACCTCGCTTTTATGAATCTTTCGCATCAGTGCGGAAGAAATGGTCGAAAACGGTTCGACACGCCCGTTGCGGTTTTGGACCAGCAACAAGTTGAGTTCCTTGATGTGTTGCGCTTTGCTGCTGGAAAAGGTTTGTGCGTTGAGTGAAGTTGGTAAAGCAGAAGTCAGCAGGCCGAAAACGGTGATGAGCCCCAATAAACTGCGCTTGAGCTTCCTGATTTCAGCACCTTGCCGGATGAGGGTATGCACCCGGCTGTTCCGGTTCATCAGGGAGAGAACCATCCCGATGCCCATGAGTAGGTAGCCCAGGTAGGTGAAAAATGTTCCCCAATAGTCGTGACTGACGGAAAGAATAGTTCCCCGTTCATCGCTGTCATAGGAGGCCTGGAAAAATCGGTAACCTTTGTATTTTAGGATGTGATTCATGAAAATGCGGTAGGGAAAGGACGAACCGTCGGAATTCTGAACCGTCACCTCACTGGCATATGACGAGGGGCTTTGCGAACCGGGATAGCGTTCCAGAACGAAATCTTTCAGCTGTATTGAAAAGGGAAGTTCGACCGATTTGGCCCCGAAAGATGCAGTGAGGTTAAGGTCACCCAGATTCGTTTGCACCGGAACGGCTTCGCCATCGTGATTCAACAGGTTCACCCTTGTTGATGCATTGTCGGTAGACAAAGATACCACAAGTCCCTCCATTCCTGTGTTACTTTCTGCCACACTAGTCATGCTTTTTTGTGCGGAAGGGAGAAACGATTTGATGACGAACACCTGTCCGCCCACGCGGTAGATGGTCTTTTCCTTTGCCAAATGCAGGATGCCGGGCAGCAATACGGTCGTGTCGCGGGTCATCATGCCGGTCATCAGCACGGTATCATTGCTGGTGAATGCCGGCTGATTATCTTGTATGTCAAAGGTTATGGTACCTGGTTTGCCTGAATTGAATGAGTAGGTTTGGTTATCGACGGTGGTCTCTTCTCCCTGCAACAGCTCACTCTCGTGTCCGCCTTTGCGGCTGTCCATGATGAAGAGGGAGATGCCGGGAATGCTATTTGTCGCAGGCATCAGTTTTTCGGCGGCATTAGGGATGTACAGCTCGGTTTCCATATGAACTTTGATGCCGCCAATTTCCAGTGATTCATTGTATTGATTGTTACCGCGCGGCGTTAAACTGATGGCTTTGGACACCGATTTTTTCACCCCCATGTAATCGGCTCGCAGGGTGAGGTAGGTCTCATTAAGCTGCAGCTGGTTCGAGGACGCTCCTTCGCGGATGTGCATCATTCCTTCGTAGCCGAAATAGCTGGTAATGGCTCCTCCTGCCAGGATGAAAAGAAAGGCGACGTGGAACAGCAGAATGGTCCATTTCTTCCGGTTGACCAGCTTGTATTTTACTACGTTTCCGGAAATGTTGACCGCGACCAGCCACAAAACGATTTGAAACCAAACCGCATTGTACACGAGTTTGTGGGCTGTGGTGGTCCCATAATCGCGCTCAATAAAGGTGGCCCATGCAATGGAAACAGCGAAAACCGTCATGAGGATGACGGCCGTGGTCATGGAAAAGAGGAGATTTCCTGCCTTCTTCATAAGTTAGGATTTAGTGGAAAACTCATTCACCTCTCAACTACATAGTCAGTTATTGAAATGAATGAATACGGTGAAAATAGTTGGAGTTATTCAAAATAAGAAATGTTGAATGTGATTTATAATGCTTTCAGATAGGGGAATAGGGGGGCAAAGGTTCGGGCAAGACTTTGAATTTATGCTCCGTGGTGAAACTTCTTGTTGTGCTTTATGTATTTTATAAGAGTGCTCTTGCGTGAAACAAGTACTGAAAGGTACTCGTAGCAAAAATGCATTGCAATGAATTAAAGTTGAGGCTTATAATTAGAGTATTGTAATTTATAGACAATATTTTTTATCATAAAAACTTTAAATGGGTTTGTAAATAAGAGGTAGTTTATAGACTATTGCAAATTGGATTTAGGTAGAATTATTAAGGGGGTAAACTCTAGGAATCCTCCTCATATAAAGAGATTGAACCTAATGAACTCTTACCAGTATTCTGGGTTATAGTACAGTGGAGTTATTCACGACAGATAAAATACATATAAAAATGTCAGAGGATATAATTCAAGTTAAAACGATTTCAACGTTACATAGTATGTTGGGATTTCCCCCTCCCACGCATCCGTTAGTCAGTGTGATTGATGTATCGAAGTTGAAGATAACAGAAGACTTGGTTGGAACTAAAATTTCAGCTGACTTTTATTATATAGGGTTAAAAAATGCCCAATGTGGTTCTCACTATGGGAAAAATGATTACGATTTTGATAAAGGAGTGTTGGCTTTTACGGCTCCGAAGCAAGTCATTGCGGCAAAATCGACTACTGATTTCGATCAGGAACAGGGCTGGATGTTGTTTTTTCATCCGGATTTGATCAGGGGAACTTCTCTGGGGGAGAATATTGGCAACTATTCATTCTTTAATTACGATACCTATGAGGCATTACATTTGTCAAGTAGTGAAAAGCAAACCTTAAAGGATTGTGTTCGAAAAATTGAAGAAGAATATAGCCGGAATACTGATAACCACAGTGACCGTGTGATCGTTTCATGTTTAGAGTTACTGTTAAATTATTGCCTTCGGTTTTATGAAAGACAATTTGAAACCAGGGCGATTCTGAATAAAGACATCCTTGTAAAAGTTGAGAATATATTAAGAGAATATACGCAGGCCGGGTTACTCGAGAAGAACGGAATTCCCACGGTTTCGTATATGGCAGAGAAGGTAAATCTGTCGCAAAATTACCTCAGCGATTTATTAAAAAAAGAAACCGGCAGAAGTGCAAAAGATCATATTACTGACGTTTTGATAGATAAAGCTCAATCGCAGTTATTAAATACTCAGGATTCTGTTGCCGAAATTGCCTATGCGTTGGGGTTTAGGTATCCGCATTATTTTAGTCGGTTGTTTAAAACAAAAACTGGTCTAACGCCGCAGGAGTACAGGAAAGCTAAGTATACGACACACTGAGGGAAATGCAATGCCGCAAATGTTTTTCAGGTCTTTTTTTAACCACATCCTGAGAAATAGCTGAGGGAAGCTCCGTCTTCTTTTGGGAATGTATCCATTATGAGCAAATAAGGAAATCTGATTTTCCTTCGTTCGGGTAGTTTCGCACAAAATTGAAATCATACATATTGATGTAATTAGATAGTCAGAGGCTGTCTGCAAAACCAAGCAGACAGCCTTTTTATTTTCCCCTTTTTTCCGTTAATAACGGGGGGAAGGTGATTTGTGTTGTCCGTATAGGTGTTTGTGCTATTGAAGCGATGATTTGTGCTATCTATTCAGTGATTTGTGTTATACTAAAGGATATCCGAGAGCGTTTTTACTTAAATATTTAATGGGTTTAACGACGCCAAAAAATCTACACAATTTAGTATAACCAATCTTGAATATTGTTATGAATTACAAACTAGCCTTGTTGTTTGGGGTATTGGTATGGATGGGTATAGCACAATTGTATGCTACGGATACACCTCCCACAATGAATGGAAATGATACATCTCCAACGTATTATACAGAGACGAATACTTCGGTAATTGCGTTTCCGGATTTTACCATTTCCGATGTAGAGAATGATGATATAAAAGGGTTAGTAATTGCCTTTACTTCCGGATATTCTGAGAATGAGGATATTCTTTCGTTTACCAATCAAAACGGAATTACCGGAACTTTTGATAAAACGAGGGGAGCGCTCATCCTGTCCGGGGCAGCTTCGTCCGCAAATTATCAGACAGCTGTGCGCAGCATTACCTATAGCAACGATGCAGCAACGGGTTCTGTCAGCGATGGACAGCGTACATTGACCATTTCATTGGCCAATGCCGACTATTTCTCGCAAGATGGAGGTCTGGGAAACGGACACTTTTATCAGTTTGTTGGGGCTGCTACCGGATTCTACACATCTTCAACAAATGCTAGTGCAAAAACATATTATGGGTTGCAAGGGTACTTGGCTACTATAACATCTGCTGAAGAAAATACATTTATCAAAAATAAAATACCTTCAAATATTGGAGCTGTGTGGCTTGGTGGTAGTGATGCGACTACAGAAGGTAGCTGGCTGTGGACAGGCGGAACAGAAAATGGAACAAAATTCTATGATAAAGGGACTAACGTAAGTACCGGTTATACAAACTGGTATCCGGGAGAACCTAATGATGCCAACGGTGGTGAGGATTGCCTTCTAATGTATAGGGCGGACCGCACTGCAGGAACTTGGGGAGATGGAGCTAATACCACTGGCTTAAGCTATATTGTTGAGTATGGTGGAACGCCCGGAGATCCAACCTTGAATATGACCACCACAACAACCTTAAATGTGGTTGCCCCACAGCCTCCTGTAATGGATGGACACGATACATCGCCAACTTATTTTGCGAATGGAACGGCTACTCCTCTTACTTTGTTCCCCGACTTTACAATTAGTGGTGCAGAAATTAGAGGATTAGTAATTGCTTTTACTTCCGGGAATCACACCGATCAGGACGTTCTTTCGTTTACTGACCAGAATGGCATAACGGGAACTTTTGATAAAACGAAGGGAGCGCTCATCCTGTCCGGGTTGGCCTCACCGGAAGATTACCAGGCAGCAGTTCGCAGCATTACCTATTCGAATGATGCAGCAACAGTATCTGTTAGCGAAGATCAGCGCGAATTGACCATTGCGTTGGCTAATTCTGACTATTTGAAATCTACCGGACATTTTTATGAATACGTAAATGCGGCCGTTACATGGAGCGAGGCCGCGGCCGCGGCCAGTGCTAAAACATACTACGGATTACAGGGGTATCTGGCTACGGTTACTTCGGCAGAGGAAAATAGTTTTATTCTGAATAAAATTTCCGATATGATTTGGCTTGGTGGCTCAGACCGTGAGACTGAGGGAACCTGGAAATGGGTAACAGGACCGGAGAGTGGGAACCAATTTTCAACTGGTGCAAATGCGTACAATGGTAGTTATGTGAACTGGAACTCGGGAGAACCCAATAGTAGCACCACTGTAGAAGATTATTTAATGATGTATGCTTCCACCAATCCCGGTGAGTGGAATGACATTAATCTTGAGAGAACATATGGGTATGTTGTTGAATATGGCGGAATGACTGGAGATCCGTCACTAAACATGACCACGACAACAACCTTAAATGTACTTCTTCCTCCAAAAAATCTCAGTTATGCTGATGCTCCGGTTTCCGGCGTGTATGGAACAGCGATAACTGCCATCTCGCCAACGGTGACAGGTACGGTTGACAGTTATAGTGTTAGTCCTTCATTACCTGCGGGATTGATATTGGATAAAACGACAGGTAAAATTAGCGGAACCCCGACGGAGGTCTCAGCCCAAACTGATTATACGGTTACCGCAACCAATGATGCCGGAAGTACAACGACCACCATTCAAATTACAGTTGATAAAAGAACATTGACTGTTACGGCTACAGCTGAAAACAAAATATACGACGGTACCACTACAGCAACAGTCACGTTTAGTGATGATCGGGTGAGCGGAGATGTACTGACCGTTGCCAATACCTCGGCGGTGTTTGATGATAAGAATGTCGGTAGTGGAAAAACGGTGACGGTAAGCGGCATCAGTATCAGCGGAACGGCTGCGGGTAACTACACCCTTGCCTCGGCGACCGCAGGTACGACCGCTGATATTACAGCCAAAACCCTGACGGTAAGTGCAGCGGCAGATAATAAGGAGTACGACGGTACGACAACGGCCACAGTCACGTTAGGTGATGATCGGGTGAGCGGCGATGTGCTGACCGTAGCCAATACCTCGGCCGTGTTTGATGATAAGAATGTTGGTAGCGGGAAAACAGTGACGGTAAGTGGTATCAGCATCAGTGGAACGGATGCGGGTAATTATGCGTTAACCTCTACAACAGCCATAGCGACTGCAGATATAACCAAGGCTGCCCTTAATGTGACAGCAAATGATCAGAGTAAAACCTATGGCGAAGCCAATCCCACACTGACGGTAAGTTACAGTGGTTTTGTGGGCAGTGACAGCGAGAGTGATTTAACGACTGCTCCGACAGCCACAACAACGGCCACAACAACAAGTGGCGCCGGTACATACGCAATTACTGCTACAGGCGGTGTTTCTGACAATTATACGTTCAGTTACACAGACGGCACACTGACGGTGGGTAAAGCCGCCCTGAGTGTGACAGCCGATGATCAGAGCAAGACCTATGGCGAAGCCAATCCCACACTGACGGTAAGTTATAGTGGTTTTGTGGGCAGTGACAGCGAGAGTGATTTAACGACTGCTCCGACAGCCACAACAACGGCAACCACTACGAGTGGGGCCGGTACGTACGCGATTACTGCTTCGGGCGGTGTTTCTGATAATTATACGTTCAGTTACACGGATGGCACGCTGACGGTTAACAAGGCCGCACTGAGTGTGACAGCCGACGACCAGGGTAAGACCTATGGCGAAGCCAATCCCACGCTGACGATAAGTTACAGTGGTTTTGTGGGAAGTGACAGTGAGAGTGATTTGACGACCGCCCCGACAGCTACGACAACGGCCACCAACACAAGCGGAGCCGGTACATATCCGATTACGGCCTCCGGCGGAGCTGACAATAATTATACGTTCAGTTATACGGACGGTACGCTAACGGTTGGCAAGAAAACTCAGGCGATTACTTTTAACGCCCTGGAAAACAGGACGGATAAAGATGTTGATTTTGAGTTGAATGCCATATCCAGTTCGGGACTTTCCGTCATATTCACAAGCTCTAACGAGTCAGTGGCCATATGTACCGGAACAAACGGCTCTACTATAAAAATTGTGGGGGTGGGAGATTGTATCATTTATGCGGATCAACCAGGAAATTCAGATTATGATGCAGCTCCCCGGGTAGGACAGCCACTCACAGTTGTGAAATACATCGCCGGTGATACGAATCATGATGGTATTATTGATAATGGAGAAGTAGCCGGCGACACCAACGGTGACGGAACGATTGGTAGCGGCGAAGTAGCTGGTGATACGGACGGTAACGGCAGTATTGACAACGGAGAAGTTGCCGGTGATACGAACGGTGACGGAACGATTGGTAGTGGGGAAGTAGCCGGTGATACGAACGGTGACGGAACGATTGGTAGCGGCGAAGTAGCCGGTGATACGAACGGTGACGGAACGATTGGTAGTGGAGAAGTAGCCGGTGATACGAACGGTGACGGAACGATTGGTAGCGGTGAAGTAGCTGGCGATACAGACGGCAACGGCAGTATTGACAACGGTGAAGTAGCCGGCGATACGAACGGTGATGGAACGGTTGACAACGGCGAAGTAGTTGGCGATACGAACGGTGATGGAACCATTGATAACGGTGAAGTAGCTGGCGACACGAATGGCGACGGGACGGCTGACAATGGAGGAATAGCCGGCGACACGAATGGTAACGGCAGTATTGACAACGGTGAAGTAGCCGGTGATACGAATGGCGACGGAACGATTGATAACGGCGAAGTTGCTGGTGATACGAACGGTGACGGAACGATTGACAACGGCGAAGTAGCCGGCGATACCAATGGTGATGGTCAGATTACTTCTCCTGAAGTAGCTGGCGACACGAATGGTGATGGGACTATCGATAATGGTGAAGTTGCGGGCGATAACAACGGCGATGGTCAGGTTACTTCTCCTGAAGTCGCAGGCGATACGAATGGCGACGGAACGATTGACAATGGCGAGGTAGCCGGCGATACCAATGGCGACGGAGCGATTGATAATGGCGAGACTCATGAGATTAACCCTAAAACAGATCATGCCAATATTAAGTACCTGTTTAGTCCAAACGGTGACGGCATCAACGATTACTGGAAAATCCCCAATATTCTGGATCTAGGTCGGGTACATGTCAAAGTATATGACCGATGGGGGAATCTGATATATGAATCGACCGATTATCAGAATAACTGGGACGGAACTTATAAAGGGAAACCGGTTCCGGAAGGTGCTTATATCTATTTCATCATCACTCAAAAGAATGGAACTCAATCGGGGGTTGTTAACCTGGTTCGATAAGATTGAGAAAAGAAGGTTTGCGGGAGTAATCTTCCGTTAACCTTCTAAAAAAGAATAACTGTAAAGCAACGAAGAATGAAAAAAATATTATCAGTAATAACAGGTTTCCTGCTATTCAGCACCGCATTGTATAGTCAGCAGTTACCACTGAATGAGAGCTATTTTATAAATAAATATTCACTAGCCTCAGCCTATGCAGGAAATAGTGAGAACAATACGCTATTTGCAAGCTATCGGAGAGACTGGTCCGGCGAAGGGAGTGCAGCTCCACATACCATCCGGCTCAGCTACAATAATGGGCTTAAAAACACACATGTTGGATTAGGTGGAAAGCTCATCATGGATAAGATAGGCATTTTCCAAAATTTCATCGGCATGGCTTCTTATTCCTACCGGCTGGAATCGAGATATGATCACATCTATTTTGGAATATCGGCAGGTTTTATTCAGAGTTCTATCGATTTTAGTGACTATTATAACGATCCAAATTTTAATTATGATCCGGTCATGACGCGCGGTGATGTTTCATCCCGGTTAAAGTTTATCAGCGATCTTTCCATGGTTTATAAACATAAAAGTTTTCAGACCGGCTTTGCGCTTTCGAATGTAGGTTACGGGGAATACTCTTATTCAGAAGTTCAAAGCGGTAATAAACCTTATGCCAACTACCAGGTTCATGCGTTATATTCACTCCGGTTGGATGATTTGTGGCAGGTAACTCCATTAGCTATCTACAGGGGAGGGAAAAACATGAAATCTCAACTGGAAGTAGCCGTGCAAGCGAAATGTGATGATCGTTTTTGGGGAAATGTGGCGTTGCGGGGGAAAGACATATTTTGTGTGGGAATGGGATTCGACGCCAGTAAAGAGCTGGTTGTTAATTATACGTATAATTTTTCCACGGGGATTTCATTCAGCAAATTTCAGAATCATGAACTGACTGTTGGAATCAGACTTTCGGCATTTTCTCCCAGATATAAATCAATGAGATATGAAGATTTTAAGTCTCGGGTCGGTTCATTCCTGAATAAAAAATAATATCATGATGCATAATAGAAAATATATATTACCAGTATTGATATTGGTCTTCGGGTTATGGGGAACATGTGAGGCGTGTAGGTCTCTGCCGGGTAGCCCAGGTATCAGTTATGAGCAACAGGTATCAGATAGTGTTGTTTCTGTCTCCATACTACCCATAAAGGATTTTATTCCTGAATATGGTGTTTATCTCCAGGGACACGAATTATATGTTCCTGTCATGGTGTTACGTAATTTAGGGGAACGGGCTTATTCGTCTGTTTATTCAGTTAAACTTCGAACGAATAGTGACTCAGTTACGTCTCAGAAGAAAATAAAGGTTGAAATCGACAAAGGATACCAGCTAATTACATATACGACGGATAGTTCCGGTAATAATAAGTTCCTTACGGAACAAAGTATACAAGGAGGATCCGAGCAAATTTTAATCAAGGGACCATTGGGACCTTTCCCGTATAATTCCCAAAAGTATGCTTGCAGTATGCCTTTCTATGATGAGAACAGCGAGCGGTTATACTTTTGTTCGACGATGCCAGGCTCATTGGGCGGTTGGGATATTTATTACAGCGAGAGGGAAGACGGTCAGTGGGGAACCCCGCACAACCTTGGCAGAAACGTCAATACTCCCGGAAATGATGTTTTCCCTTCAGTGACGAACGGTCTTTTGATTTACTCTTCTAATGTTCGACCAGGGAGCAACGATTTCGATAATTATTTTGTGAAAATCGGGACTGGTACTTTTCCGGTCCCGATGAAGCTAATCAATACCTGGCAATCAGATTATTGTCTCCGTATTGCTTCTGTCAATCCTTTCCGGGCGATTGGCGTCAGAGACAGTTCGCTGGTACTGTATCACTCAGACAATAGTTTAAAGAACTTAGTTAACCGGATGAATAAACCGGACATAGAGAACAACGTCGTAGTGAGTCCGGCCGATAAAATGCCAGCGAAGAATAATGCCCGTAAGGTGGAGAACGTCGGTAAGAAATCAGTTAAAATTAATTGGGTATATCGATTGCATTTTAAAACAGATTCAATTGTTACTCTCAATAGTGAACTGGACCTGTTGGATACCCTTGCAAATAAGATCGATGTAAGTTTGCCGTGTAGGGTACTTATTAGCGGTTATGCTGATGCTAGTGGTAATAGTGGTTATAATGACTGGTTATCATACAAGAGGGCTGAAAAGACAAAAGTACTGCTGAGCGCAAAAGTCCGGCGATCAGAAGATGTTGATTTTGTTGTGGTGATTAGTGGTAATAAATTCGCCAATGGCACTGACAAAGACAGTAAAGAAGAAGACCGGAGTGTTCTGGTTAAAGTTTCCCGTGATACCGTACCCTGTCCTTCTGTTTTATATGCTTACCCAATCGGCGGTGGCAGTCGAAAAGCATCGATAAACCGGTTATCCGATATCTTTGGTCTTGAGCAGGCAGAAATAGAACGTATAAATCAGTTGATTGAAAATCCGAAGCCCGATAATTTCTTATATGTTGGAATCCAGTGTATTCATCAGGTTCGTTCCGGCGAGAGTTTATTTCTAATCGGCAAAAAATATGGTTGCGAAGTTGATCAACTCCGCTTGGTCAATCATTTGGGTGACGATAAAATTGAGATTGGTGAGTTTTTGATTATTCCTTTCGGAAGGAAGAATAGGTTGTAGAAGTCAATATGTGTCGTTTTTAAGATGAACGACACATATTGAATTATTATTGAGGAGTATCGAAGTTGGAGCAAACAGCCCTGGGTTTTATGAACTCTTTTACACAAGAGTAACTGAAATGCCAGGGGTTGTTTTTTTCGGTCTTCAATCTTTTGTATAAAACATTTGGTTCTCAGGGGGCCGGTTTCCTGCTTTCAAGGTTGGTTTCCATGTTTCAGCAGGATTTTTCTGTAGAAGCCCGGCCCCCTATCTTTGACGCAAAATATTCCATCTTAAAGGCTCATCTTCCTGCTTTTTGGGGTAGGCTTTTCCATATTTATCCTGTCGTTTTCCTGTTTTATGGTCCGTCATCCATATTGTTATTATAACGAATTTAATAATCTCATCTATCATTGTTTTGCCGTATCATATCAGATATAGATGTGATTAGCTTTTGTTTAGATTGTTTCTTAACCATATAATGATTAAGTTAGACTGGCATTTTTGTTAGACCGGGTGACTATCCGGCTAACACCAGACAGAAAACAATAGCATCAGTTTTTAGGGGAAAAAAGAAAACAACCGGAATTTGTAAATAATTCCCGGCTGAAAGAGAAAAGTATAACCTCAAACCGAGACTGATGAAACGACCGAAGAACAACCTTTTGACCCGACAGGGAAACCTCACTCCGGGGGTACCCCATTCCCGTATTTATCCTATCAAAGAGAATGATATCCTGCCTGCTCAGGGCCGGAAGCACTAAACCTATGAATAGTCGTTCCTTACCCCGTCAGTGGTTGTTAAACCCTGACGGTGGTCAGACGAACAAAAAATAAGATGTTTAACCCTGACAGGGTTCGAAACCCTGTCAGGGTAGGAAAAAGACAACAGGATGCAAAAAATCGAACCCGTCATCTCCGACCGTTTTTATCACATTTATAACCGCGGCATCAACGGTGAAAACCTGTTTGTGGGAGAGGATAACTATCTCCATTTTCTGCGGTTGTACGATAAATACATCCATCCAGTTGCCGATACATATGCGTGGGTTTTAATGCCTAATCATTTTCATTTGTTGGTGCGGATAAAAGAAGAAAAGGAGTTTGATTTTACTAACCCTGACAGGGTTTCAAACCCTGTCAGGGTAGGAACCCCATCACCATCGCTGCAATTTTCGAAGTTATTCAATTCATACGCGCAAGCCTTCAACAAACGCCACGCCCGCCACGGAGCGTTGTTCGAACGTCCCTTCAAACGGAAGTTGATTACTGATGAAGAATACCTGCGGCAAGTGGTAATGTACATCCACAACAATCCAATCCACCACGAATTTTGTGACCACCCGTTGGGATATCCGTGGAGCTCTTACGCTGCATGTGTGTCGGTAAAGCCGACCAAACTGCATCGCGAAGACGTAGTTGAGTGGTTCGGTGATCGGGGCAATTTTATCGCCATGCATCGGCGCAGCATCGAGCGGGAAAAGATTGAACAGTGGTTGAAGATATGACGGGAAGCATAACCCTGACAGGGTTCCAAACCCTGTCAGGGTAGGAACGACGATAACAAAATAAATAATGACAATTCAACCAACAACAATGAACCACACCACTTCCATAACGCCAACTGGTACCATGGCGTTGGTGGCCGGCCCACACCCGGGTGTAACCACCGGTGGGGATCGTCCGCTAAGTAGTGGCCAGACTCCGCTAAGTGGTGGGGACTGTCCGCTGAGTGGTGGTCAGACTCCGCTAAGTGGTGGGGATTGTCCGCTATGTGGTGGTCAGGCTCCGCTAAGTGGTGGGGACTGTCCGCTGAGTGGTGGTCGGCATCCGCCATGACGTGGGCGGAATTAACCAATAAAAAACGGGGGAATCGGATGCTGTGGTGTATCTCTCACAGGTCAACACTGGGTGCATCCGTCTATCCCCCGTCAATTAACAGAAATAGTAATTAAAAGTAAGTAATATGAGTAACAACGATCGAATGTATTCGACATCGGATGCAGAAATGCTGGAAACAGCCGACGTGATTGCGGCATCACTGGGTGATGATATCGGTGATTTTACAGCTTTTGATTCAACGCTGACGGCCGACTATGTGACAACGGTTCAGGGAGCTGTTGGCCGGGTGAAGGAAATCAAACCGGATAATGTGGTCATTGACGAGATGGGTGAATGGACCCAGAAGGTAGATGCTGCCATGAAAAAGAGCAGCGATGCCTACTCCAATCTGGCCTATTTTGTCCGCAAGGCGTTCAACGGAAATGTAGCAGTTCAAAACCAGTTTGGTTTGAACGACTACAAGAAGGCGCGCGACAGCCAGGCAAAAATGGTATTGTTTATGGAAACACTGGGCGACCAGGCCACTGCACATCACGATGAGCTGGTAGCTGCGGGTTGCGGCGAAGATGTGATTACAACCGTCTCTGAGGTAGCCACCGAACTGCGTGAGTCGAATATTGGCCAGGAGAAGTTCAAAAAGGAGCGGGGCGTGTTGACACAGGAACGGGTGAAACGCCTGAACGAGGTGTACCAGCTGCTGGTTCCCCTCAGCGAAGCGGCACAAATCATCTATCGCAACGATCCGGCCCGCCTGAGCAAATACACCCTGACCAGCACGAGCAGTACTCCTGGCGAAACAGATGAACCGTCTGAGGACCTCTAAACTCTCTTTCCCCGCCGGCCTGGTACCACCGGCGGGGAAATGGAATGGTTTACTACCCTGACAGGGTTCTGAACCCTGTCAGGGTTAAAAAGGGAAGCATCCCGAAGGATTTGATTGAAAATGTTTTGTTAACTTGGGATGACTGAACTATTAGGTCTAGGAACAATGTATTTACACAGTAGTTATAGGCCAATTTAACTGCAGAAAATGAAACAAGTAGCAATATTAATATCCTTCTTCATTCTTCCATTTATTGTGAGAAGTCAAGAATTTCAGAGGACTCAAATCTCTTTTATAACAGAAGCTGGAGACACCATTTGTATCTATCAAAAGCCAAATAAAGAAAATAGAGACACGACAACGATTTCGATAGTGAGAATCAATAAAGGAGGAAAGGCTATTTTACAAACCTTTTGTACGCCGTGCTCTTTCCCTTATGAGTTGGACACTATTTCCTTCCATGGACAGATTGGACTTTTAATCAAATATGACCCTGCAGTTAGATACGGGAATTCTTTTTTATATCTATTCAACCGAAAGCAGAATAAATTCAAAAAAGTGGATGGTTTTTGGAACCTAGGAATGATAGATAACTTAATTATTAACGGCAAAAAGTTTTTATATTCCTATGTTTCTTGTGGCTGCGCTGATAATTGTTGGAAATCTATCATGTTCGATATAAAACAAAATCATATAGACACACTTGCTTATATTGGATGCGATTGTGAGAATTTAATTCAAAAGACGGGGAAAAGTTCTAAGGAAACTACTTCAAACAATTGCGACAGTTTTAACAACGATGACAAATTTGAAAAGATTAAAAACTATTGGATTGAAAAAATAAAAATCGGCCTATAACAAATTGTAATATGGCAGGCGGGGCCGTGGTGGTTTGACAAGTCAAACCTTTTGCGGTCACTCCTGCGGTCTGACAAGATTTCTGGAAGAAATCCCGCCCGACCACATACAAGTGACCGTTATGCTTAAGCGAAAGAACGCAAAAAGTTCACTTTTTTCTCATGCATTAATGAATAACATAATGGAACTGAATGAAGCATTTGAAGAAATTTACAATTATACTCATATGTGGAATTGGGGCCCGGATTGGGAAATCCTTAGAAGAGTGTATCTAGCTTTCCCAAACTCTTATTCTATATTGACACCTTTTGCATATTCTTATTTGGAGGAGTTGATTAGATCGACAACAAGTGAATATGGTGGTGAATTAGTTAATGCAGATGGATCGTTAAAAAAATATAGAAAAGTTGGCACTAAATTGATCGATTTAGCGATTGAGGAAAATAAGGTTAGCAAACCTGAGTTTGTGAAGATTTTACCTGAAATAAAGAACTATTTCTCGCAATCAGAGCCTACAGATATTGGAGACAATCGAAATAGCGTAGCTCACGGATATATGCACCCTAGATTTTGGGATCAGGAATCATTTGAAAAGTTAATTTTCGACATTGCAAAACTCTCAAAGTATGCTGGATTCTAAATACCCAGATATTTTTTGAAGACATGAAGCATTGTAAGATTTTGAAACAAATCGACAAAGAAAAGACGAGCTATAGCAATTTGCAAATTGCATTGCGGTTGCAGTGTTGCACTTTTGCCGCTACATATTCTAACCTGACAGGTTTTTTCATCAACGGCAGTTTTTATATGGGGGCTAAAGACCCCTGTCGGGGTCTCCGACCACTGACAGGGTGAGAGTGCAATTGAATTGAAGCAGATTGCTTCTCTGCTGTTTTTAATTGTGTTGTATCTTAATCAGAAAAGCTCATTGATGATCTGAATGACACGGTAAAGAATCCTGGCGCATGTGAGAATTACTCTCAGAATTTTCATTGTTTTTTTATGCTTTTTCATTGATCGGGTTTCTGTAAAATAGATTCCCGGATCACTTTTTGTCAGCCCGGATAAAAACGGGTTGTGGTTTGATGCAAAATTGAAAAGACTTACAACAAACCGAAGCGGGGCTATACCTTATTTGTAGTTGTGGTTTGATGCAAATTGAAAAACTTATGGCAGAAGAGATTATTACCGGGTTGTGCTTTTCCCTTTTTCGCCGGATTTGCAGTTTACACCGGATGGATTAATTTTGCAGTCCATTATTAAGATTCATTCTTAGTTTTTTAATGCAACATGCAGAAGGTAGTGGAAAATTTCTGGACCCGTTTTGAAGAGCCTGTTTTTTGCCTGGCTCCGATGGAAGATGTGACTGATACCGTTTTTCGGGAAGTGGTAATGAAGATGACTGATCCGGGCAAGCTGCATGTGATTTTTACGGAGTTTACTTCCGTGGAAGGCTTGAATCACCCGGTTGGACGCGAGCGGGTTGGTGAGCGGCTGATTGTGAATGAATCGGAGCGGGAGTTACTGCAAAAGCTCAACATCAAACTGGTGGCCCAGATTTGGGGGAAAACGCCGGAAATCTACCACAACATGGCCCGGTTCATCACCGAGAATTACGATTTCGATGGTCTGGACATCAACATGGGCTGCCCGGTGAAGAATGTGGTGAAACAGGGGGCCTGCAGTGCCCTTATTGATCAACCTGACCTGGCCAAAGAAATTATTTTGGCAACCAAAGAAGGAACCCATCTACCTGTCAGCGTAAAAACCCGTACCGGCATTCGTCAGCATGACACTGAACGCTGGATTAATCAAGTGATCGATACGCATCCGGCAGCTCTTACCTTGCATGGTCGGACCCAGAAACAACAATCGGACGGTGAAGCAGATTGGAACGAGATTGCTAAAGCTGTTCAGATACGCAACGAACGGGGAATCGATATCCCGGTTTTAGGGAACGGTGATGTCAATTCATGGCAGGAAGGAATGGATCGTGTAGCACAAACAGGTGTAGATGGTGTAATGATTGGACGTGGTATTTTTCACGATCCCTGGTTCTTTCAACCTGGAAGAACCCTACCGGCTCCTGCTGAGCGGGTTGACATGCTGCTTTACCATACCCGGCTTTTCGAAAAAACCTGGAGCGGGAAAAAGAATTTCAATATCCTGAAGCGCTTTTATAAAATTTACCTCAATCATTTTCCCAATGCAGCCCATGTACGTGCCGCATTGATGGAAGCAAAAGACTACGATGAGGTGTATCGTTATTTTGAAAACCATCCGATAACCGAATCCCTGTAAGGCTTTTATTTTAATGAGTTTTGTTGCTTTGTCCTGATCCACAGAAGACAAGGTAAACCTTTCGCATGATTTTGTTGTTGATACAAGTTGAAGTCTCCGGAGGAAAATAAAAGACATTGATGTAGGTGGGACAATGAGGAGACGGACCAGGTCTGCCAAAACACTGATGCTTTTATTCCCGGAAAGTAGCTTAACTAACGTTGTTCAAAACACCTTAAACTTGTTCATGATGGCAGCAAATTCAACCAAAAACATTTCCAGGCGCCGTTTTATCCGAACATCAGCAACCGCAGCTTTTGGTATTTCGATGATTCCCTACATCAGTCGCGGTAGTCTGATCGTGGAAAACCCCATGAAGCGTGTATTTGGCCGTACCGGTTTTGAAGTGACAACCCTTGGACTTGGCGGTCAGGCATCGATCCAGTGGACTCCTTCGGATGTCGATCCGGTAGCCATTATTCTGAAAGCACACAAATTGGGTGTGAATTATTACGACACATCCAATGTTTACGGCCCGAGTCAGATGAATTACGGCAAGGCATTCCGTAAGCTGGACATGGTTCCCGGTTTGCCCGGATATCGTGAAAAAGCACGCCGGAACATTTTCCTGACTTCCAAAACGCACCTTCGCTATGCCAAAGGTGGTGATAATGTTGAGGGAGTCAGGAATGGTACCAATGGTCCGGATGGTTCGAAAACCCTTGACGATGTGCGTCGTTCGCTTTCCCAGATATTTGGCGATGGCAAAGGCTATTATCCGCAAGGCGCTTATCTTGATATGGTGCTGATTCACAGTTTGTCTACCTGGCAGGAATTGGATGCAGTATACGAAGGACTGGATAATCCGGACCCAAAAGCTGAACGAATCGGAGCTCTGGCTGCGTTGCGCGATGTGCGTGACGGAACCAACTTAACAGGTCTTAATCCAAAAGAGGAGAAATTGCTCCGACACATTGGTTTCTCAGGCCATTATGACGCCGCATTGATGATGGAGATGATTCAGCGGGATAAGTACGAACTTCTTGACGGGATGCTGGTGGCCATCAATGCCAATGATAAGATGAATTTTAATATGCAAAATAATGTCATCCCGGTAGCAGCAGCAAAGAACATGGGAATCATTGCCATGAAGGTTTTTGCTGACGGTGCTATGTATACCAAGCCAGCTACCTGGTCGAACAAACCGGAACATGTGGTGCGGACTGTTGGAAGTCCTTCACTTCCGAGTACGCCACTGGTCCAGTATTCGCTTACCACTCCTGGTATTCATACGGCCATTATTGGAATCGGTCATATCAGCGAAACACATCATGAGTGTCAGTTGACCCAAAACCTGGCTTCGGCTCAGGTCGAACCGAATAGTTTATCACCATCTGACCGGGAAAAGATTGAGAAAATGGCGAATGTGGTGAAAAATGGTCAGACCAACTATTTCCAAATGGAGCAGAAGCCATTGTCAGCTCCGCGGAAAGTTGCCCTTGAGCAGCGAAACAACGGTGAAACACGAAAAGCGGTGTTGACCTGGCAAACGGCTTATGCCGGAGCTGCACCACTTGATCGTTACGAAATATATCGCGATGGAGAAAAAGTGGGACAGGTACCTTATCGGCCGCAAACCACTATGGAACCATTTATGTACGAAGATGAATTGAATGATCATCAGGCGCATAGCTATGTGATGAAAAGTGTTGATAAGAAAGGTGAATCAGCTGCAGCTGAACCAGTAACGATGAAAGCCGTCTGATTTAGTTAAGTAGTCATTTTGCGATTTAAAAGGGCAATTATTTCGAAAGAGGAATGATTGCCCTTTTTTATAGGCTAAGTGAAGCGAAAAAATCCGTTGTCGTCAACGGAAATCGATGATTTTCTGTTATTTTCGTCATAATCTAACTACGCCGCTTGTCTCACCTGGCGGAATCCTGTCAACTAACAAAACCAAACACGAATGAAAACAAAAACATTGCTATCCCTGCTCTTTTTGCTGGTATCTACTTTGGCTTTCGCCGGAAGCAGTAACTGGACGAATCTTTTCAATGGTAAAAACCTGGATGGTTGGGAACAATTGAACGGAAAAGCTCCCTATACTGTTGAAGATGGAGAGATTGTAGGAACGACCGTAACCGGAACTCCAAATTCATTTCTTGCTACGAAGAAAAATTACGGCGATTTCATTCTGGAATATGAAATGAAAATGGATGAAGGCCTGAATTCAGGGGTGCAGATTCGCAGTCTTAGTAGACCGGAATATCAAAACGGACGGGTACATGGCTATCAGGTTGAGTGCGATGATTCGGAGCGGGCATGGTCAGCCGGTATTTATGATGAGGCTCGTCGTGGCTGGCTTTATCCAATGGAATATAATCCAAAAGGTAAAACTGCCTTTAAAATTGGAGGGTGGAATAAATATCGTGTGGAAGCCATCGGTAATACCATTCGTACATGGTTGAACGGAGTTCCCTGTGCGAACCTAGTGGATGATATGACTCCGGATGGTTTCATCGCTTTGCAGGTGCATTCAATTGGTGATGATCCAACGCATGCAGGCAAACAAATCCGTTGGCGTAATATCCGGATTCTGACGGATAATCTGGAGTCTGAACGGAAACCCATGCCGGATGTACAACAGGTCAGTTATCTGAATAATCAATTGACAGACTGGGAGAAGGAGCATGGTTGGCAATTGTTGTGGGATGGTGAAACAACCAAAGGTTGGAGAAGTGCACGTAGTGAAGATTTTCCTGCCAAAGGATGGAACATCGCAGATGGAGTGCTGACGGTTAACGCATCAGATGGAAAGGAATCGGCTAATGGTGGTGACATTATTACGACTGAACGTTATCAGAATTTCATTTTGGAAGTAGATTTCAACATCACGGAAGGAGCCAATTCGGGTATTAAATATTTTGTGCAAACGGATTTGAATAAGGGGCCGGGTTCATCGATTGGTTGCGAATACCAGCTTTTGGACGATCAGCGACATCCAGATGCCAAACTTGGTGTGGATGGAAACCGGACACTGGCTTCACTGTACGATTTAATCCCAGCCAATGCGCAATGTTTCGATGTGAATCAGCAGGTAAAAAGGTTTAACGGAATAGGAACCTGGAACCGGGCACGGATTGAAGTGCATGGCGATACAGTGATGCATTTTCTGAATGGAGTGAAAGAGGTAGAATATGTTCGCAATAACCAAATGTGGAATGCGCTCGTTGCCTACAGCAAATACAAACCATACAAAGACTTCGGGAATTTCAAGGACGGTCACGTTCTGCTTCAGGATCACGGGAACGAGGTTCATTTTCGAAATATCAAAATCAAGCCATTGTAATCAGTTTTCAGACTTGAGTCTCGGGCCTGCCGGATGAATCAACCCGGGATCATCAGCCAGGGGATTTTTGATGGTTGGAGCTATCGGATATGCATTCATGAATTCTGCAGGGAAAGGTTGAAGCATGGCGATAATTTCAGTTAAGGTTGTAGATGTGTCAAGCCAGGCTTTTTCCTGTTCGCGACGCAGGATAACCGGAGCACGATCATGTGGCAATTTCTGAATTAACCCATTCGCGGCACCGGTAATGATGGCAAAGGAACGAATTAGTTCACCGGTTTCTTCATTTAACCAAGTGTCATATATTCCTGCGAAAGCGAAAGGGCGAATTTTATTTTGGAGATAAATCAGGAATGGTTTGCTTAAGCCTTGTGCATTCGTTCCCTGGATATAGGCATCGGCAGGAATCAGGCAGCGTTGTTGATGAATGAGATATTGGAGTGGTTCTTTCGATAGAGTTGATCTCAGGTCTTCGACCGGAATGTGATTGAGTAGTATTTTTTTACCGGCTATTGTGAGAAGCATCTGCCCGAACCGAAAAAGTTGTAAAACCTGTGGTTGGTCAGCAGTGATAACCGGAGCGTATTTCCCGGGAGCCATGTTATAAGACGGTGTCAATCGTATATTCCCCGGTATTAAAACGTGAAACCGTTTTCGTATAACCTCAGCTTTTTGTACCAGAATGTATCGGTCGCACATAGTTTGGATTTGAGATTATCAATTAAGTTACGAAAATTATAGACAGAAGGATATCAGGTAAACCAGACTAATTTGGGATTGGAGGGTGTTCATTTTTGTGATAATTTTACTAAGCCTGTTTCCGGTAATACATCCGGAATTTCAGATGCTGACATCAAACTGTAACTAAACCTGTAATAATGAGAAAAAATGTATTGCAATGGATTGGAGCGGCTGCTTTGGTTGCTCTGTACGCTTGCGGAGGAGGTATCGGGCAAAAGGAGCAGAAATCGGAAAGTACGTTTACCGGAGCTCCGGGTGAGGTAAAGCTTATGGTACTTGATCCGGGACATTTCCATGCCGGACTTGTACAAAAAACCATGTACAAGCAGATTTCACCCGATGTTCACGTATATGCTCCGGAAGGCTCCGACGTTCAGGCTTACCTTAGCCAGGTGGAAGGTTATAATACCCGGGCCGGGAATCCTACCATATGGAATGAAATTGTGTTCACCGGTCCCGATTTTCTTCAGAAAATGCTGGCCGACAAATCGGGTAATGTGGTTGTTCTGGCGGGAAATAATCAGGCAAAAACAGATTATATCAGTCAATCGGTTGGTGCCGGATTAAATGTGCTTGCCGACAAACCGATGGTTATTTCGCCTGAAAAATTCCCGGAACTGCAATCTGCATTTAAAAAAGCCGGTGAGAATGGCGTTTTGCTCTATGATATTATGACAGAGCGCCACGAAGTGACCACAAGACTCCAGATGGAACTTTCACGTCTTCCCGACGTATTTGGCGAACTTCAGCAAGGAACACCGGATGATCCAGCTGTTGTGGAAGAGAGCGTTCATCATTTTTACAAAAATGTATCAGGGAAACCTGTCCAGCGACCAGCCTGGTTCTTCGATGTAGAACAGCAGGGAGAAGGTTTGGCCGATGTCGGAACACATTTGGTTGATTTGGTACAGTGGACCTGTTTTCCAGGGCAGGCACTGCAACCCGCTGATGTAAAAATGCTGAAGGCAAGCCATTGGACAACCCAACTGACCGCTGATGAATTTGAAAAGGTAACCGGAATGACCGTATTTCCATCGTATCTCGATAAGTATTTAGTGGACGATCAGTTGCGGGTGATGGCTAACGGAGAAATGACCTATCAGTTGAAGGGGGTGAATGCCCGGGTGAAAGTGGAATGGAATTACGAGGCTCCCGAAGGCAGTGGCGATACTCATTATTCCTTCATGCGTGGTAAACTTTGCGATCTGGTTATCCGGCAAGGGAAAGAGGAAAATTATCAGCCTACTTTATATGTGGAGGCCCATCCCGATGCTGATTTGGGAACCTTTACCGGGAATTTGGAAAAGGCTGTTATTCAGGATATGCCATTGACTGGATTATCGTTGGAAAAAACAGGAGATCGCGCCTGGAAAGTGGTTATTCCGGAAGATTATCGTGTTGGTCATGAGGCGCATTTTGCGCAGGTCACTGAAAAATACCTCCAATACCTGGTAAAAGGGAAGTTACCCTCCTGGGAAGTACCCAATATGATTACTAAATATTATACGACTATGGAAGGCCTGAAAATGGCTAAACGGATTGAATAACAGACTTTTTTCGTCATGAAAGCCACTCCAGACAGGGTGGCTTTTTTTTAGTCCTTTTCCGTTCTTATTAAAAAGCGAACCAGTTTAGCGTAAAGTTCAGCGGGGTTGATAGGTTTGGTCATAAAATCGTTCATTCCTACGCTCTGCGCTT
>ENA-ORXD01000184-ORXD01000184.1-sediment-metagenome-genome-assembly--contig:-NODE-184-length-101220-cov-7.392276_pt1 | contig 101220 bp, 103 predicted proteins | sample MGYA00237862_ERZ511471 | MGnify/ENA metagenome assembly ERZ511471
AGGATTCGAACCCCTGGTGGGTCACCCCACAACTGATTTCAAGTCAGCCGCCATCGACCACTCGGCCAGCCCTCCGCGGACGACATTATATCATCGGTGATCGGGGTTCGCGAGGGGCCGGTGCTGTAAAATAGCCGTTGTATGACTGTTATTGAAAGGGGGGAGCGGCTTATGGTGGATTTTCCATTGAAGAAGCTTATGCTTTTACTGCTGCTGGTTTCCTTAGTCCTGGTTCCTGTAAAGCCGGCATGTTCAGCCTGTGCCGTAGACCCGGACGTATCGCTCGCCATTACGAAGTTCAGCTGGGCTTTCAGCCCGAAAACGGGAATGTTCAAGCTTGATGCCGAGGTCCTGAACGTGTCGGAATGGGATGTTGTCGAGCCGGGGATCGCAGTGGCCCTTTATGACAGTGCCGGCAAGGAACTTGATTCCAATGTCGCCAGGAGCCGGGTGAAGCGCATACGGCCGGGAGAGCGGGCCCCCGTCCAGCTTGTGATGGAGCTTGCAAGAATTCCCGGGGCCGTCAAAGTCTTGCCGTTCCAGGGCATTGCGGGAACCTGAAATTGATGCGGAGGGTCCAGTCGGGGCCTTCTTCAGTTTTTTCCGGGAGGAGATTTTCATGAGCCAGGACAAGTTCATACGGGATTTTGTCTGTCAGCCCTCGGCTGTTGCCGTTGTGGGGGCCTCCCCCAGCCCGGGGCGGCCTGTCTCGGGAGTCATGGCCTACCTGGTCGACAGGGGGTTTCGCCTGTTTCCCGTGAACCCGGCCTACGCGGGGCAGAAAATACTCGGCATGGAATGCGCGAGCGGATTGCCGGAAGTGCCGCAAAAGGTGGATATCGTCGCGCTCTTCATCGCGGCGAAAAACCAGGCGACGGTGTTGCGGGATCTTCGCGGGATGACCTATCGGCCGGTGGTCTGGATGCAGCCGGGAGCGGAGAACCCGGAGGCGGAAAGGGAACTGGAATCCGAAGGCTTCACGGTGGTTTCCGGTGCCTGCCTGATGATGATCCATCGCACGGCCTGCGCCGCCAGCGATTAGGCGGGACGATTTCCCCTCTTGACGTTTTTCTCCGGGGTTGCTAGGATGAAGCCGTAAATTAGGCAACCCTAATTTTGATAAAGAGGTGAAAGGCCTTGCCTTTGCGAAAAGTCTACATGGATCACTCTGCGACTACGTTCGTGGACCAAACTGTTCTTGAGAAGATGCTTCCCTTTTTCTCGGAAAAATACGGCAATCCCAACAGCGTGCATGCCTGGGGCAGGGAAGTCCGCTCCTCGGTGGAGGAGGCCAGGGCAAACGTTGCGAGGCTGGTCAACGCGGAACCTCGCGAGATTCTTTTCACTGGCGGTGGCAGCGAGGCTGACAACCTGGCCATCAAAGGCGCCGCGGAAGTTCTTGAGGGAAAGGGCCGCCACGTGGTCACGACGGCCATAGAGCACCATGCTGTCCTGGATACGTTTAAATGGCTGGGGAAGCATGGCTACGACGTGACGATCCTGCCCGTGGATGGCGACGGGCTTGTTGACCTGGATGAGTTCCGGAACGCACTTCGACCGGATACGATCCTCGCTTCCGTGATGTATGCGAACAATGAGGTTGGGACGATCCAGCCGATTCACGAGATGGGGGCGATCTGCCGTGAAAAGGGCGTCCTGTTTCACACGGATGCCGTCCAGGCGGCCGGTCACATCCCGATCGATGTGAAAGACCTCCCTGTCGATTTGCTGACGATGGCTGCCCACAAGATGTACGGACCCAAGGGAGTCGGGGCCCTATACGTCAGAAAGGGAGTCAGGATTGCGCCCCTCGTTCACGGCGGTGGGCAGGAATTCGGGTTGCGGTCCGGAACGGAGAACACGGCGGGCCTGGTGGGTTTTGGAGCCGCGGCGGAACTTGCCATGAAGCGCATCGCAAGCGGGGAGATCGAGGAAGAGCGGCGTTTGCGCGACCTGCTGATCGATGGACTGCTTTTGCGGATCGAGGATTCGAGCCTGACCGGGCACCGGTCACTGAGGCTTCCTTTCCACGCGAGTTTCTGCATCCGCTATATAGAGGGGGAAGCGATGCTTCTTCGCCTGGATTTTGCGGGCATCGGTGCAAGCAGCGGGTCGGCCTGCACGTCCGGAAGCCTTGAGCCGAGTTACGTCCTGCTTGCGATGGGGCTTGACCATGCCACGGCGCACGGCTCGCTGCGCCTGACGCTAGGGAAGGATACGTCGGAAGAGGATATCGCCTACATCCTCGAGACCCTCCCGCCGATCGTCCAGACTCTCAGGGCGATGTCCCCGTTCAAGAAAAACGCTTAACCCAGGAGGGAAACCCATGTCAATGTATAACGAGAAGGTCATCGCGGCCTTCATGAACCCGAAGAACGTCGGTGCGATGGAAAACCCTGACGGGGTGGGAGAAGTGGGAAACGCAACCTGCGGGGATGTCATGAAGATTTACCTCCGCGTGGAGGACGAACGGATCGAGGACATCCGTTTCGAGACGTTTGGTTGCGCGGCCGCTATCGCGACAAGCTCGATGGCCACGGAGATGGTCAAGGGCCGTACGATTGAGGAGGCTCTCAAGCTGACGAACCGGGACGTTGCAAATGCCCTGGGGGGGCTCCCCCCGGAGAAGATTCATTGCTCTTTGCTTGCCGAGGAAGGCATCCGGGCTGCAGTGGAGGATTACCGGCGTCGCAGCCAGGGTTTGCCTTCCCTGCCACCGAGCCACGAAGCGGTTTGCCATCATGATCATGCCGTGAGCGAGGAGCCCCACGGTGCCTGAGGGTCGAGTCGTTGCCGTATGCCGTTCCGACCGGAAAGGAATCCCGAAGGACGACATCGGCACGGGTGTTTTCGTCAAGGAACTCGGGCTTGATGGGGATGCCCACGCGGGCTTCGCCCACAGGCAGGTGAGTCTTATCGCCATGGAGGACATCCAGATTGCGCGCACAAAACTCCCAAGCCTTCGGCCGGGCAGTTTTGCGGAGAACCTGACGGTTGAGGGGATTAACCTGGAGGCTTCGAAAGTCGGGCTAAGGCTGAAGGTGGGGGAGGTCTTGCTCGAGGTCACCCAGATCGGCAAGGAATGCCACGCGAAGTGCGCAATTTACAAGACCACGGGCGACTGTATCATGCCGAAGAAAGGCATTTTCTGCCGTGTCCTCGAGGGTGGAAGAGTTTCGGTTGGGGACAAGGTCGAATGGTCCTGAGAGCAGGGATTGAGTTGCGAACTGCAGTAAATTTTCAAGGGGAGGGCTTGCCCTCCCCTTCTTGTTGTACAATCGGGTCGGTTGAGAGGAGAGGGGGAGGTTGGGAAATGGTTCCCGAACACGTGACGACCGTAAGGGTCCGGTATGCGGAAACGGATGCCATGGGCGTGGCCTACCACTCTAACTACCTGGTGTGGTTCGAATTGGGCCGGACGGAATTCTGCCGGGCGGAAGGATTTCCCTACAGGGAATGGGAGGAAGCCGGAGTCTTTCTCCCGGTCGTCGAGGCAAGGTGTCGCTACAAGCACCCGGCCCGGTATGACGACCTCATTGAAATCCACGCCGGGATTCCCGACCTGAAGCCCTATACCCTGACCTTCTCCTACCGGGTCGTCCGGAAAGAAGACGGGCGACTGGTCGCGGAAGGTGAGACGAAACACGGGTTCTGCAATTCGGATGGTAAACTGCTCAAGGCACCTGAGCCGTTTTACGGCTGGCTTGAGAAGATTGTCAAAAAGTCCCATGAGGAAGGGGTGGTTCAAGTTGGGTAACAAGGTCATTCTCCTCGGAAACGAGGCGATCGCGAGGGGCATCGTCGAGGCGGGGTGCGACGTCGCCGTAGCCTACCCGGGAACGCCCTCGTCCGAGATCCTCCCTGCCGTGGCGAAATATGCCGACGAGTTGGGGACACGGACGGCGGTGGAGTGGGCGGTGAACGAGAAGGTTGCGTTCGAGGTGGCTGCAACGGCCTCCTTCACCGGCAAACGGACCTGTGCGATCATGAAACAGGTGGGGTTGAATGTAGCCGCGGATCCGCTCATGAGCGTGGCGCACTTTGACCTTGCCGGTGGATTTTTGATCGTATCGGCGGACGACCCGGGGCCCCACAGTTCACAAACCGAGCAGGACAGCCGTTATTTTGCGATGTTTGCAAAGGTTCCCTGCTTTGACCCCGCTTCCGCCCAGGAAGCCAAGGACATGGTTTTCGACGCGTTCGACCTGTCCGAAAAGTACCACATGCCGGTCATGCTTCGCCCGGCGGTCCGCGTGGATCACTGTCGGCAGGACGTCGAGATGGGCGAAGTCAGGGACTTGGCCCGCAAGGCCGATTTCAAGAAGGATATTCGCCGCTGGGTTTGCCTCCCCGCCCATGTGAAAATCAATCACCCGCAGCTGAACGCAAAGCTTGACGCTGTCAGGGAGGATTTCGAGACCGTTTTCGGGCACTACAATTTCGAAGTTCCGGCAAAAGGCAAGGCCAGGATTGGGATCATCGCAAGCGGGGTTTCCTTCTCGATCGTCATGGACTTGCTGAAGGAATGGAAGAGGGAGGACGTGGCCGTCCTGAAGATTGGCACGCCCCATCCCCTTCCCGTAAAAATGGTGGAAGAATTCATGGCGCGCCACGATAACCTGCTTGTCCTCGAAGAGACCTACCCCGTTATCGAGATGCAGCTGCCTGACCGGACGAAGCTCAAGGGTCGATGGAACGGGTTTGTTCCCAGGGCTGGCGAACTCCTGCCCGAATTGATCAGGGACCTGATACTCAAGGCCCTGGGGGAACCCGTTCTTGAAGAAGGGGCTTCCGAACTGAAGGCGGCCATCGAGGAAATGAAGGTGACGCCCAAGCCCCCGATGCTCTGTCCAGGCTGCCCCCACCGCGCTTCCTTCTTTGCCATGCGCAAGGCTTTGCCCACGGGAATCTATCCGTCGGATATCGGTTGCTATACGCTCGGCGTGAACCAGAGGGACGTGGACACGACCATCGACATGGGGGCTTCCCTGACCTCGGCATCCGGCTTCTACCTGGCTTACAAGACCGATGGAAAGGACCAGCCCGTCGTCGCGACAATCGGGGATTCAACCTTCTTCCACATGGGGATCCTGGGCCTCGCCAACGCCGTGTACAACCGTCATGCCTTCGTCCTTGCCATCCTTGACAACAGCATCACCGCCATGACAGGCGGCCAGTCCAATCCCAATGTCGGGGAAAAACTCCGGCAGGGTGACGAAGGCCGCCGCATCGAGATCGAACCGGTCGTCAGGGGGTGCGGCGTCTCTTTCGTCAAGGTCGTGGAACCCTACGATACGGCTGATTCTGCGGAAGTGTTCAAGGAGGCCTGGGAACACGCCAAGGCCAACAGGGAGCCGGCCGTCGTGATTCTGAGGCATCCCTGCATGCTGCTCAGGCAGAAACAGGCCAAGGTGAAGGTCCGGGTCAATCCCGACAAGTGCATCGGCTGCAAGTACTGCACGAATTTCTTCAATTGCCCCGGCCTGCCGTTTGACGAGGGAGCAAAGAAGGCCCGGATCGATGAGCGGTTCTGTGTACAGTGCGGGGTCTGCATCCAGGTTTGCCCCCACGGTGCCATCGAGGCAGTCGAGGGAGAGGAGGCGTAAGGATGCAGTATATCATCGTCGGGCTGGGCGGCCAGGGTATCCTCTTCACCAGCCGAGTTTTGGGGTACATTGCGGTTTCAAGGGGTGAGCGCGTCATGGGCAGCGAAGTCCATGGCATGGCGCAGAGAGGCGGTTCGGTTATCAGCCACTTCAAGGTCGGGGATTATTCAAGCCCCCTCGTCCTGACAGGGGCAGCCGACCTGTTGCTTTCGTTCGACCAGAACGAGGGCATCCGGAACCTCCATTTCCTGCGCAAGGGGGGCCAGGCGATCCTGAACGTCCATGCGCCTGAAGCCATGGAGAACTCTCACCTTAAGTCGTTCCTGGCCGAGAGGCAAATCAAGGCTTTCTGCCTACCCGGGTATGACATCCTGAGGGAAAAGATGGAAGGACGTTTCCTTTTCCTCAATGCCCTCATCCTGGGAGCGATGTGCGGAGCGTGTGCCGGAAACCTCTCCCTCGAAGAGGTTCGCGAGGCAGTGGAAAAACTGGCGCCTGCCAAGTTCAGGGGCGATAACCTGAAAGCGGTGGACCTGGGGAACGCTCACTTCGCAGGAAAGTAAGCCAGATGGGATTTTCACCCGGGAGGGGAGCGGCTTGTCCGCTTCCCTCCCTTCGTGGCGGATTCAGCCTGGTTGAAATCCTGGTTGTCGTAGGTATTTGCGGAATCCTCGGCGGATTCATCGCTCTTTCCATGGGAAACAACCTTCCCTGGAACGACCCCGAAGCGACTGCAGTCCGTCACGCCGAGGCTGTCCAGCGGTGGCTCGAGGCCGAACTTGAGGAAGGGCTTCTCGAGCAGAAAGCCTTTACTCTCAAGCTGCCGGGCACTCCTTCGAAAATGCTTTCCCTCACATGGGAAGGGCATGATTTTTCCGAGTCCCAGACCTATGATTCCATGGCCGAGTGTGATTTTGCCGTTAAAGGGGGCAACCCGATGACGGTCATTTACAACCCTTCATACCACTCGATTTCGCCTGCCTTTACATTGAACGTCCTTCCCCCGGGGAGAAGGGTTCCCGTACGGCAGGTGGTCGTGTCGGCCTATGCCCGCGTCCGCCTATCTCTACCGTGAAGGGGAAAACGGGTGTATCCTTGAACCGTTTCAAGCTGGAGGAGGAAAAAACATGCCGGTTAAACCCTGGTGGCGCGAAACCATCGAAACGATTCTCTGGGCACTCGTCCTGGCCTTGATCCTGAGGGCATTCGTAGTGCAGGCTTTTTGGATACCGAGCGGTTCCATGATCCCCACCCTGGATCCCGGGGACCGGGTCCTGGTAGCCAAGTTCTGGCATGTCCTTTCGGAACCGAAGAGAGGGCAGGTCATCGTCTTCAAGTATCCCGTCGACCCCTCCCGGGATTTTGTCAAGAGGATCGTCGCTTTGCCCGGCGAAACGGTCCGGATGGAAAACGGGACGGTTCTAGTCGATGGAGCCGCCCTTTCCGAACCTTACGTCGTCAATCACGACAACTTCAACATGCCCGAGATGAAAGTTCCCGACAAGCACTATTTCGTCATGGGCGACAACCGGCCGAACAGCCAGGACAGCCGCTTCTGGGGGTTTGTCCCGAAGACGTTCATCAAGGGTCCCGCTTTCGTGAGGTACTGGCCCCTTTCCCGAATCGGGCTCCTGCACTAGGGTCATGGGGCGAACGGTCTGGTTTCCCGGGCACATGGCCCGGGGACAGAAAAAGCTTTCCGAGGTCATCACCAACCTGGATGCCCTGATCGAACTTAGGGATGCAAGGGCGCCGCAACTCACGGCCTCTCCCCATTCGGATCAACTGTCGCGCATGAAACCGGTCATCGTCGTCCTGAGTCGCCGGGACCTTGCAGAAGAGCCAAAAACCGCCAAGTGGCTTGAACATTTCAGGGGAAGTGGGCTCCCTGCTTTGGCTTACAATCTCAGGCAGGATCGTTTTGACCAACTGAAGGGCGAGCTTTCACGCTACAAGCCTTCCCATCGGGACTTGCGTCTCGGGGTGGTGGGGATCCCGAACGTCGGCAAGTCCCTCTTCCTAAACGGTCTTGTGGGCCGGAATGCCTCACGGGTAGGGGCCCTGCCGGGGATCACGCGCGGGGTGGAGTGGTTTCGCGGCCAGGGCCTCCTGGTAGTGGATTCCCCTGGCATATTGGGTGCCCGGACCGGTGTTAAGGTTGGCCGGGCGCTTTCCTGGCTGGGATGCAACCGGGCCGATGTCATCGGTTCCTACGAGACAAGCGCGATTGCCCTTATCACCTTCCTGGGGAACACCGGCCTGTGGCCCGTCGTTGAAAGGGCATGGTCCGTCCCGCTGGACGATAGCGGACCGGAAGGGACCCTGGAAAACCTCGGCCGGCGGCTTGGGTGTCTTATCGCAGGAGGAGCGGTGGACAGCGAGGCCGCATCGCGAAAGTTCCTGGAGAGTTTCTCGACCGGGCGCCTGGGAAGGGTTACCCTGGAACTCCCAGGCTTGCCCCTGGGAGAGGAAAACCTTCCATGATGTGCCTTGCGGGGGTCGACGAGGCCGGCCGGGGACCCTTGGCCGGGCCCGTGATGGCAGCCGCGGTCATTTTGACGCCGGAGCAGCGCCGTATCCTGGTCCAGATGGGGCTTGACGATTCGAAACGGTTGTCCCCAAGGAAGCGCAGCCGTCTTTTCGATGCCATGAAGGACCTGGGTGTTTACTGGAAGGCCCAGGCTGCCTCCCCGACTCGCATCGACTCCGTGAACATCCTGCAGGCGACACTATGGGCGATGAAGGCTAGCGTCGAAGGCCTTTCACAGGGAATCGACCTCGTCGTCGTTGACGGAAATCGGCTCATACCGGGGCTTCGTTTGCGCCAGAAGGCCATTCCCAGGGCCGACAGCTTGGTTCCCGCCGTTGCGGCAGCCTCCGTCGTGGCAAAAGTTCTGCGCGATCGCGTCATGGAAACCCTGTCTTGCTGTTTTCCACAGTACGGATTCGAGATTCACAAGGGCTACCCGACCGCTGCCCACAGGGAAGCCCTTAAGAGACTAGGCCCGTGCGAAATCCACCGAATTTCGTTTTGCCGGAAAATCCTCTCCTGAGCCGATAGCCCACCAGAGCCCTTTCCCGGACGGGCCTCCGAAGGAGGCGTTGTCTTGGATCACCTTGAAACGGGTCGCCTTGGTGAATCCCTCGCCGAGCTGTATTTCCGCGGCAAGGGGTGGACCATCCTCGGCCGGAATGTTCGCGTCAAGTTCGGGGAACTGGACCTTGTTGCCCTTGATGAGGGCGAACTGGTCATCGTGGAGGTGAGGACACGATCGATCGGAAAGGTCCTACCGGCCGAGGAAACAGTGGGACCGAGAAAACTGAAGGTTCTCGTGCGGTCGGGGAGAATTTATGTCGAGAAGTGCCGATGGACCGGGCCATGGAGGATCGACCTCCTGGGGATCAACCTGGATCCCGGCGGCTCCCCGGAGTTGGTTCACCTGCCCGACATCACGGCCGGAAGGATCGATGCCTGATGGGTCCCGTGCTTGGCGTGACCCTGAAAGGGATCGAGGCGATCGCGATTGATGTCGAAGTGGAGATTACCGGGGGTCTTTTCGCCATCGCCGTCGTGGGACTTCCGGATGCGGCCGTGAAGGAAGCCCGCGAGCGAGTAAGGGCAGCCCTCAGGGCCAACGGGATCCACCTGAGGGGGAGGATTGCGCTCAACCTTGCCCCGGCCGACTTGCCGAAGGTGGGATCCCTCCTCGACTTGCCCATGGCCGTGGGGTTGGCCATGGAAACCGGTGCGATCAGCCTTGCCGAGCCGGCGTTATTCCTCGGGGAACTCGCCATGGACGGTCGCCTGAGGGCCACAAAGGGGGCTGTGCCGGCAGCTATCCTGGCTCGAAAGATGGGTGTTCCCCTGTATCTCCCCCCGGAAAATGCGCGCGAGGTGTCTCTAGTCAGGGGTGTGAAGGCGTTTGCGGCGCCAGACCTGGGTGCTCTCCTGGGGCACTTGGCGGGCGAGTGTTCACTGCCTCCGGTCCTGGACAAGAGCTTGGACCCGGATGATCCCCCCGCAGACCCGGACCTTTGCGACATCAAGGGGCAGGCGGCCGCAAAGAGAGCCCTCGAAATCGCGGCGGCCGGGCACCATAATTTGCTTCTCGTCGGTTCCCCCGGTTCGGGGAAAACGATGCTGGCCCGGGCCCTTAGGGGTATCCTTCCTCCTTTGACTGACGAGGAACGCCTGGAGACTCTCCTGGTTCGGAGCACCCTGGGACTCAGGACAAGACCGGATCGAACTCGACCCTACCGTATCGTTCACCATACCGCCAGTACAATTGCCCTCTGCGGAGGAGGATCTGCGCTGAAGCCGGGTGAAATCAGCCTGGCCCACAGGGGAGTCCTTTTCCTTGACGAGTTTGCGGAGTTTCACCGGGATTTGCTCGAAGCGCTAAGGCAGCCCCTGGAAGATGGAACCATCACGGTAAGCCGTGCCTCGGGTTCCGTGACATATCCTGCCCGGGTCCTTCTGGTTTGCGCCTGCAACCCCTGCCCTTGCGGCTACTGGGGTGACCCGGTCGAAACCTGTCGCTGTCCTGCCCATGTCCTTGAAAAATATCGAAACAGGCTTTCCGGGCCGATCCTGGACCGGATTGACCTTCACGTTTCAGTGCCTCGGTTGACCCCTGAAGAGCTCGTCTGCCTGGAAGGGCAGCACGGACCCAGCAGCGAGGAAATCCGCAGGGAGGTGAGTGTCGCGAGGGAAATCCAGCAGGAACGCTGGAAGAAGGAGGGCTTCCACTCGAACGCCGAGATTCCTGAAAGGCTTGTCAGGACGGGCATCAAGCTGTCGAGGGATGTCCGCCCCTTTCTGGTGCAGGCCGCCCGCGGCATGCGACTTTCGGGCCGGGGAATCAGCAGGGTCCTCAAGGTGGCGCGAACGGTTGCGGACCTCAGGGGAAGTCCCGAAGTGGGAGTCGAAGACGTTTGCGAAGCGTTGGCTTACAGGAAAGGGGGCGTGACGGGTGACAGCGTGTGAAAAGGCCTTGCTGACCTTCAACGCCTGGGAGGGGTTCCATGCCCGTTTCCTGGAAGACTGGGCCGAAAAGGGGCTGAGCCCTGAAGAAGTGCTCCGGGCGGGCAACGCGTTTTGGGAAGAAATCGGGTTGCCTGAAAAGTGCCGAATCCTCACCTCGCGGTACCGGGACGGTTGCTGGGCGGAGCAGGAATCGGAAAAAGCCGTTCGACTCGGTGCACGGCTGGTTTTCTGGGGGAACGATGATTACCCGGAGGGATTAACGGATCTTTACAAGCCGCCAGCGGTTCTTTACGCGCGAGGGAACTGGCCCGTTCCGGACAGGATGGATGCTGTCATCGGAACGAGACGATGCTCACCTTACGGTTCCAGGATAGCCCGGGAAGTGGCTTCCCGGATGGCCGAATCGCGGGTAGCCGTACTGAGTGGCGGGGCACTCGGCATAGACGGGGCAGCCCATGCCGGGGCACTCGAGGCAGGCGGCTTGACCGTGGCGGTCCTTGGAACGGGAGTGGACCTGGTTTACCCGGTGGAGCACGAAGGCCTATTTTCCCGGATCGTCGAGCAAGGAACTCTCTTGAGCGAGTTCCCGCTTTCGACGCCATCGAGGGCCTGGCGCTTCCCCCGGAGGAACCGCCTGATCGCTGCGCTGGCAGATCGCCTCGTGGTTGTCGAGGCCCCTGTAAAAAGCGGGGCCATCCTCACGGCCAGGATCGCCATGGAAATCGGCAGGGAGATATGGGTTGTCCCCGGAAGGATAGACGAGTGGGGATGCAAGGGTTCGAACACTCTTCTCTGGGACGGGGCCCATCCACTGGTCGACCTGGAGGACCTTGTCAGGCTTCACGGTCCTTCCCAGGGGGAACTCTTCAAAGAGGAAACCGCCAGGGAAAGTTCATCTCCCGTTCTTGAAGCGTTACGGGTTTTCGGCGACCAGACGGTTGACATTCTTGCTTCTCAGGTTAAAATGGGCGCCGCTGACATATTGGTAGAGTTGAGCCGGATGGAGGCCTTCGGGTTGGTCCGGCGTTCACTTTCGGGCCGGTGGAGCGCAGTCCTTCGGTGAACAGGAAAAAGCAGGTTATTCGATCCGTTGAGGGGCGAGAATATGGCGGAAAAGAGCAGGAAAGAAAAAACCCTGGTCATCGTGGAATCACCGGCGAAGGCCAAGACACTGAAAAAGATGCTCGGGGCCAACTACGAGATCAAGGCAAGCATGGGGCACATTCGCGACCTGCCCAAGAGCCGAATTGGCGTGAACATCGACGAAGATTTCAAGCCCGACTATATCCCTGTCAGGGGAAAGGCAGCGGTCATAAAGGAACTGAAGAAGAAAGCCGAGGGGGCGGGGCGTGTCCTGCTGGCGAGCGACCCCGACCGGGAAGGCGAAGCGATTGCCTGGCATCTGGCACACCTTCTTTCGATTGACCCGAAGACCCCATGCCGTATCCGGATGTTCGAGATCACCGCGAAGGCCGTAAGGGAGTCGGTAAAGAAACCTCAAAAGATTGACCAGGACAGGGTCGATGCCCAACAGGCCCGTAGGATCCTGGACCGGCTCGTTGGCTACAAGCTCAGCCCCCTCCTGTGGAAAAAGGTCCGTTCCCGCCTCACGGCCGGTCGGGTCCAGTCAGTGGCCCTGAGGCTGATCGCCGAACGTGAGCGCGAAATCCAGCAATTCGTCAGCCAGGAATACTGGCTTCTTGACGTCATTGCCTCCGGACAAGGCCAAAACCGGTACACGCTTCGCCTCGAAAAGAGGGACGGGAAAAACCTGGTCATAGATTCGATCTCCGAAGCTGAGGCCATCGAGAAGGAACTACGTTCACATCCTCTTGTCGTTATCGATTTCAAGGTCAAGGAAAACCGGCGGCCGCCGCTGGCTCCTTTCAAGACAAGTACCCTGCAGCAGGAGGCTTCCCGGCGCCTGGGCTTCTCTCCGCAAAGGACAATGAGGATCGCCCAGGACCTTTACGAGGGGATCGAAATTCCGGGCAAGGGTCCGTTGGGTTTGATCACCTACATGAGAACCGACAGCCTTCGGATTTCTGACGAAGCCCTGGATTCTGCCAGGGTTTTCATCGGAGACCGGTACGGAAAGGAGTTCCTGCCTGAAAGCCTCAACACTTACGCAGCCAAAGGACGCAGCCAGGATGCCCACGAGGCGATCCGTCCCACCGATGTGCGCCTCGAACCGGAGAGCCTGAAGGCCTTTCTCAAGCCCGAGCAGGCCAGGCTCTACGACATGATCTGGCGGCGTTTCGTTTCCTGCCAGATGGCGCCTGCCCGCATTGCCCGAAGCACGATCGAAGTGGGCTGCGGATCCTTCCTCTTGAAGCAGTCGGGGGTTACGGTTCTTTTCGAAGGCTGGGGGAAGGTCTGGCCCCTGGATATGAAGGAAGCTCCCGTTACGGAAGCGACTCCCGGAGAAATTCTGTCACTGGAGGAACTCCTGAAGGAACAGCGATTCACGCAGCCGCCCACGCGCTACAGTGAATCCGGGCTTGTCAAGGCCCTGGAAGAAAACGGGATCGGCCGCCCATCGACCTACGCTTCCATCGTCCAGACGCTTGAAGACCGAGGTTATGCTGCGCTCAACGAAGACCGGCGTCTTGAGCCCAGCGACCTGGGGCTCGTGGTGAACGATTTCCTCGTAAGCCATTTCTCGGACATCATCCAGGTCGACTTCACCGCCCGGATGGAAGAGGAACTGGACCAGGTCGAAAGCGGCACTCGCCCCTGGGTCCTCGTGCCGAGGGAGTTCTGGGCGTCCTTCCAGCCAAGGCTGGACGAGGTGGAACAGACCGTGGAAGCGGTAAACTTCCCCAAGGAAGAGCCGGAACCCATCGGGGAGGATTGTCCCGAGTGCGGCGCTCCGCTCGTCCGGCGAAAAGGCCGTTTCGGGGAATTCATCGCCTGTTCTGCTTTCCCGAAGTGCCGCTACAGTCGACCCATACTCAAGTCGATAGGGGTCACATGCCCGAAGTGCGGCCTCGGGCAGATTGTCAGGAGAAGGAGCAAGAAAGGCGGGCGCACTTTTTACGGTTGCGAGCGATACCCTGCCTGCGACTTCGTTTCCTGGGACGCCCCCACGGGGGAACTTTGCGAAAAATGCAAGACACCCCTGGTGATACGCGGCAAGGGAGATCCGTTCTGTCCCTCATGCCGCCCCAAGGCCCCATCGGAAAAGAAGAAACCGGCCCGCGGCAAATGAACAGGGTCACGATCATAGGAGCGGGCCTTGCGGGAAGCGAGGCCACCTGGCAAATCGCAAACCGGGGGGTTCCCGTTCGTCTCGTGGAGATGAGGCCACTGAAGATGACTCCTGCGCACACAAGCGGTTGCTGCGGTGAGCTTGTTTGCAGCAATTCGCTGGGCGCGGATGTCCTTACGAGTCCCGCGGGGATCCTGAAGGTCGAACTTCGGAAACTGGGCAGCCTGGTGATGCGTTCGGCGGACCTTTCCTCGGTTCCCGCCGGGCGAGCGCTGGCGGTAGACCGTGACCGGTTTGCGGAAAGCATCTCACGGGCACTCGAAGAACACCCCCTGGTCGAGATCGTTCGCAAGGAGGCCGCCGAAATTCCCGCGGGACCCTGCATCGTCGCAACGGGTCCCTTGACTTCCGAGCCCATGGCGGATTGCCTCAAGGCCTTGACCGGACAGGAATTCCTCTACTTCTTCGACGCGGTTGCCCCAGTCCTGGCAAGGGAAAGCATTGATATGGAAAGGGCCTACAAGGGCAGTCGCTACGGCCAGGGCGAAGATTACATCAATTGTCCCCTCAACGAAATGGAGTACGATGCCCTGGTCGAGGGATTGCTTTCCGCAGAGCGGGCGATGAAGCACGAATTCGAAAGGAAACAGCCCTATTTCGAGGGGTGTCTTCCGGTCGAGATCATCGCAGGGAGAGGACGCGACACCCTCCGTTTCGGGCCGCTGAGGCCTGTCGGGTTACCCGACCCGGCCACCGGGAAGGAACCGTTTGCGGTTGTGCAGCTGAGGCAGGATAACCTGGAAGGGACCCTTTTCAACATGGTCGGCTTCCAGACGAATCTCAAGTGGGGAGAACAGGAGCGTGTTTTTCGTCTCATTCCGGCACTTCGGCAAGCCGAATTCGTCCGCCTGGGCGTGATGCACCGCAACCTTTATGTCAATGCCCCGAAAGTCCTGGATAAAAACCTGCGCCTTGCAGGAAGGGAAGGCCTTTTCCTTGCCGGGCAGATCGTCGGGGTGGAGGGTTACATGGAAAGCACGGCCATGGGGGTTGTGGCAGCCCTGGCCTTGGATCGCCTGCTGAAAGGAATGGAACCATCCGACTGGCCGCGGGAATCGGCCATAGGATCCCTTCTGCATTACCTGTCAGATGCCCGGCCTGAGGCTTTCCAGCCCATGAATGTCAACCTGGGAATCTTCCCTCCGCTGGAGGGCAAGGTCCGCTCCAGGACCGACCGGTGCCAGGCCGTGGCGCTTCGCGCCGCGAAGGCTTTCGATGCCTTCCTGGAGAGCCTTGCCGACTAACCCCAACGCCTTTCCATACCGAAAGATTTGTCCTGAATATTATTCACAATCAAGGCATAAGTGGTAATATACGGTGCATGGCTGAAAAGTTGTCTCCGCTTGTGGATGCCTATCTTCAGGACCTGCGGTACGGACGCCGGCTTTCGGAGCATACCGTAACGAACTATGCGATTGACCTTGCCCAGTTCGTGGAGTTCGCTCTTGTTCAAGGCCTGGATTCGCCCGAGGCGATCCGCTCCGCCCACGTCAGGGCGTTCCTGAGGGAAATGCTTGCTTATGGCTACGCCAAGGCTTCCGTCGCCCGGAAACTTTCCGCGGTCAAAAGCTGGATGGTTTTTCTCAGGGAAGAGCAGGTGCTTGCAGAGGATCCGGCATGCCGCGTCCAGTCGCCGAAGCTTCCTGTTCGGTTGCCGCGGGCCCTCAGCATGCAGGATGTGCAGAATCTGCTGGAAAACGGCCCGCAGGGAAAGTCCTTCGTAAGGGATAGAGCGGCTCTCGAACTTCTTTACGGCAGCGGCCTTCGCGTTGCCGAACTGGTTTCACTGGACTGGGAAGATCTTGATCTCCAGGAGCGTTGGGTGCGCGTGACCGGCAAGGGGGACAAGGAACGCATCGTCCCAGTCGGGCGATTTGCTCTGGCTGCCTTTGACGCGTGGGCGCTTGAATGCTCCAGCCGAAAAGGCCCGCTTTTCCCGGGGATCGGCGGCAATCGAATGACGGTCAGGACAGTGACCCGTATCGTGGACAGGGCCGCGAAGCGCTGCGGGCTGTCGGGAGTGACCCCGCATGTCCTTCGCCACAGCTTCGCTACCCATCTCCTCGAGGGAGGAGCCAACCTGAGGGTGCTTCAGGAATTATTGGGGCACGAGAGCCTCCTCACGACACAGAGATACCTTAAAATCTCGGCCGACCACTTGCAGCGGATGGTCAGGGAAGCCCATCCAAGGGCGGGGGAAGGTGAAGAAGATGTTTGAAGGAACAACCGTGCTTTGTGTCAGGCGCAATGGGCTTGTCGCCATGGCTGGTGATGGCCAGGTGACTCTCGGCGACAAGGTCATCAAGGCGACCGCCAGGAAAGTGCGTTCCCTGAAGAACGGTCGCGTCCTGGCTGGTTTTGCCGGCAGCACGGCTGATGCCATGACCCTCCTGGAACGTTTCGAGACCAAGCTGAACGAGCAGAACGGGAATCTCATGCGAGCGGCCTATTCGCTGGTGCGGGACTGGCGTCTTGACAAGGCCCTGCGGCAGCTTGAAGCGATGATGCTGGTGGCCGACGCGGAGCAAACCCTGCTTCTTTCGGGGGCTGGCGATGTCCTCGAACCGGAGGGAGAGGCGTCGTCCATCGGTTCGGGCTCAGGATACGCCCTTGCCGCGGCCCGCGCCCTGTTGTTGGCCACTGACTGGGATGCTGAGCGGATCGCGAGGGTTTCCCTCGAAACAGCGGCAGAAATCTGCATCTACACGAACAAGTCCATCACCCTGGAGATGATCGGTTCATGACCCAACCCGAGAAACTGGCCGATGCCCTGACTCCCGCAAAGGTCGTTCTCATCCTTGACCGCTTTATCGTCGGGCAGGACAAGGCCAAGAGGGCCGTGGCCATAGCCCTTAGAAACAGGATCCGGCGGAGGTTGCTCGCGGCGGATCTTTCCGAGGAAATCGCCCCGAAAAACATCCTCATGGTGGGGCCTACGGGCGTAGGCAAGACGGAGATCGCACGCAGGCTGGCCTCCCTTGTGGACTCACCGTTCATCAAGGTTGAGGCCACGAAGTTCACCGAAGTCGGTTATGTCGGCAGGGACGTCGAATCGATGATCCGTGATTTGGCCGAGTCGGCAATCCAGATGGTGAAGAACCGCCGGGTGGAAGAAGTCCAGCCCCAGGCCCGCGTGCGGGCGGAGGAAAGGCTCCTGGATGCGCTTCTGCCACGCCCGAGGAAAGAACCAGCTGTTCCGGACTTCATGAAGACCCTGATGGGCGGGGGGGCGGACAGGGAGGATTCACCCCCTGCCCCCGAGCCTTCTTCCGGAACGCGCGATCGTCTCAGGGAGATGCTTCTCGGAGGGAAACTGGACGACCGCGATGTCGAGATCGAGGTATCGGAACAGCCCCAGTTTGGTTTTCCCCTGGCAGGAAGCGGCATGGAGGGAATGGCGATCAACCTCGGGGAAGTCCTTGGGGGATTGATGCCCAGGAAGACGCGCCGACGGAAGATGACCGTGAAGGAAGCCCTGAAGGTCCTGCAGTCGGAGGAAGCCGAGGGGCTGGTCGACATGGAGGCCGTTACAAGGGAAGCGCTGGAAAAGACCCAGGAGGAAGGCATCATCTTCCTGGACGAACTTGACAAGATCGCTGCCTCGGGTGGCGGAGGCCAGGGGCCTGACGTCAGCCGCGAAGGCGTTCAGCGGGACTTGCTCCCCATCGTGGAGGGCAGCACGGTCCAGACAAAATATGGTTCAATCCGGACCGACCATATTCTTTTCATTGCCGCAGGGGCCTTTCACAAGGTCAAGCCGTCGGATCTGGTGCCGGAACTACAGGGAAGATTTCCCCTCAGGGTCGAACTGCAGCCGCTTTCGTCGGAAGACCTGGCAAGGATCCTCGTCGAGCCTGAGCATAGCCTGGTCAGGCAATACCAGGCCCTCATGGAGACGGAAGGCGTGGAACTGGTGTTCGAGGAGGAAGCCATCCGGGAGATTGCCGCCATGGCGGCCCGGATGAACCAGGAAATGGAGGACATCGGGGCGCGCCGCCTTCATACCATCATGGAAATCCTGCTGGAAGAGGTGAGTTTCTCGGCCCCGGACATGCGGGGCATTCGCCTACCCGTGGATGTTCCCTTCGTCAAAAGCAAGCTCGACCACCTGGCTTCCGACACGGACATACGGAAATACCTGATATGAGCGAGTCGATCACCGAATTGGGACATGGAGGGATCATGATGACAATGAGGACACCGAAGGAATTGCTCGAGAGCAGGCCGAAGATACTGAACCCGTCAGCCATGAACGACCTGCTGGAGAAAACCCGGATCGTCAGCCGGGCCCTGGAGAACCGCAAGGGAAACAACCAGCCCGATTACCAGAAGCTAGCCTCCCTACTCTGCGACCTTTCGGCGGCAAACGTCTACATCATCAATCGGGAGGGACGCATCCTGGGTTATGGCTGGATCAGCGAATACGATTGCTCGATCATGTCCGACCAGCTTGCAAAGGGAAGGATGCCCGAACGGTACGTCGAAAAGTTGAACCAGGTTCACGAATCAGTCCTGAACCACACGGATCACGGTGTTTGTGCCTATGCCGACGTGCCTTGCACCTACTCGGACAAGCATGTTCTCTATGTTCCTATCAATGGAGCCGGGGACCGTCTCGGGACGATGATTTTGGCGCGGTTCGGGATCGAGTTCGACACACGGGACCTTGTCCTCGCGGAATACCTTGCCACAGTGGTTGGCCTGGAGATTCTCCACGAGCGGGCCAAGTCGATCGAGGACCGATCAAGGGAGCGTCTTATCGTCCAGATGGCCATGCGTGCCCTGTCCTATTCGGAGGTCAAGTCTGTCAAGCACATCATCCGCGAACTGGGCAGCTCCGAGGGGGTCGTCGTCGCAAGCCGCGTGGCCGACCGAGTCGGCGTAACGCGGAGTGTCATCGTCAACGCTCTCCGGAAACTGGAAAGCGCGGGGATTATCGAAAGCAGAAGCCTTGGGATGAAGGGCACGCATATCAAGGTCATGAGTCCCCTCTTCATCGAGGATCTTCGCATATACGAGTAAAAATGCAGGGCCGGATCCCGTCCGGTCCCCAGGGGTGGCGAAAAGAGGGTTGATTCTTTATAATCACTCTATTTCCGGCGATCAGGCAAAAACCTAACGAGTGGAGGCTAAAAGGGAAACATGGCGGAGGAAAGAAGCGCACCGACGGAACCGGTCAAAGTGGGGGATATCGTCAAGGGCACCGTTGAACACATCGCGGCCTACGGGGCTTTTGTACGACTAGCCACCGGTCAGAAGGCCATGATCCACATTTCGGAACTCTCCCAGAGCTTCGTAAAAAAAGTGGAAGATGTGCTTGCGGTTGGGCAGGAAGTCCAGGCACAGGTCATCAAGATCGACGAAAAGAACCGGATTGATTTGTCGATCAAGGTTTTGCAGGCAAAGGAGAGCCGGCCCCCAAGAAGGAGAGAGGACGATTTCGAGAAAAAACTCTCCCTCTTCCTTAAGAGCAGCGAAGAAAAGATCGCCGACCTGAACAACAAGCTCAAGGATCCCCGCGGAAATAAAAAGCGGAGTGGAAGCGGGGCGGGTTCGGGGAGCGCTTCGAGCGGGTCCGGAGGGAAGCGCTAGGAATCCTATGAATGGCTTCATCTACAGCGGGGGGGGGACCCCCCCGCTTTTATTTGAATCCCTGAAAGGTAAAGATGCTCAAACACTTGTCTTCCAGATGAAGGGGAGAGCATTTGACATCACGATCGTTCGCGGGGTCGCCAGGCGATGCCCCTGGGGCATGCCCCAGGTGATTGTTTGCGGGCCCTTGCGAGAAGGCAGGCCCTTCCCGACTACTTTCTGGCTGACCTGTCCTTTCCTTGACCGAAAATGCGGCCAGCTTGAATCGGAGGGGGCTGTGGGAGAGCTTGAGGGTATCCTTGCAGGCCCCGTAGCGGCTAAGGCCTGGGCAAGGTACAACGAAAGCGCGGCCCTCTTCAGGCAGGACCTTTTATCCCAGGAAGAAAGGGATCTCCTGTTCTCAAGGAGCCCAGCCCTCCTGGAAAGCCTGGAAAGCGTGGGAGTCGGAGGCATCAGGCCGGGGGGGAATCCTTCGGCCAAGTGCCTTCACCTACAGGTAGCCACTTGGATTGGGCTTGGTTTTCACCCTGCGGAAGAATGGCTTGCCCGGAAACTGGTTAGCCTGGATTGCGGCGGGTCCTGGCGAACCCGGTGCGAGCCGGAGCTATCGTGCAAGGAGGGGTTGTGATGTGGAAGGGACGTTTTTCGGCAGATACGGCTGATGAGGTTTTGCGGTTCACCCAGTCGCTTGACCTCGATTGGAGGCTCGCTAAATGCGACATCATCGGAAGCATCGCCCATGCCCGGATGCTGGGTCATGCGGGCTTGCTTGAAGAGAAGGAAAGCCAGGAACTCGAGAAAGGCTTGAGGCAGGTTGCTCTTGAGGTCGAGTCCGGCGATTTCAAGCCGCGGACCGAGCTGGAAGATGTCCACATGAATATCGAATCCCGCCTTACGAAGATTTTGGGCCCGCTTGGAGCCAAGCTGCACATGGGACGCAGCCGGAACGACCAGGTGGCTACCACCCTGCGGCTTTACCTGAAAGAGACCCTGACCCGGATTGGCGGTCAACTCGCCGAACTGGAAGAGACGTTCCTGGTCCTTTCCGCCCGCGACGAGGCGACTCTAGTGCCGGGCTACACGCATCTCCAACAGGCCCAGCCCATCAGCATGGGGCATTACTGGCTCGCCCATTTCCAGGCTTTTTCAAGGGATGCCAGGCGACTGCTCTTTGCCCTCGAAGCCATTGACGAATGTCCCCTCGGGAGCGGCGCCCTGGCGGGTTCGACACTTCCTTTGGATCGATTCTACACGGCAGAAATACTTGGTTTTAACAAACCCACCGAGAATAGCCTTGATACCGTGGGGCAGAGAGACTACCTTCTCGACATCCACGGTTTTTGCGCTACCTTAGGCATCCATACGAGTCGACTGGCGGAAGACCTCATTCTTTACAGTTCGCAGGAGTTTGGCTGGATACGCCTGCCGGATGCCTACTGCACCGGCTCCAGCATGATGCCCCAGAAGAAGAACCCTGACGTGCTCGAACTCGTCAGGGGCAGGACGGGGCAGTTCGTAGGCCACCTGGTGGACCTCCTTGTCAACCTGAAGGGGCTGCCTTCGACCTACGACAGGGACCTCCAGGAGGACAAGCGGGGACTTTGGGAAAGCCTCGACCTGGTCGAAGCCGTATTCGCGGTTCTCATCCCCCTGCTCCAAAAGGTGGAGGTAGACGTGGAAAGGGCACGGGCCGGTTTTGCAAACGGACTCCTCCTTGCCACCGACGTTGCAGAATACCTGGTCCTGAAGGGGATTCCCTTTCGGCAAGCCCACGAGCAAGTCGGAAAAGCCGTTGCCTGGTGCATCCGGGAAGAGCGCCCGCTGGACAGCCTCTCGACCGGCGAGTGGCAAGCCTTGATTCCCGAAGCGGGTGGTGACCTGCCACCGCTTCTTGATGCCGGGGTTGCGGTTGCCCGAAGGCAAACCTACGGAGGAACCGGTTTCGCCCAGGTGGCGGCCCAGCGGGTTCGGGCCCAGGAAGAGCTCTCGGGCTTCAGGAAGTCTCTTTCCTCCATACGCACGTCATCGATTGAACTCTAGCCGATCCATACCGGGTGCAACCTTGACAGACAGGCCGAGGGTCGCTATATTGTCCTAGCCTCTAGAGCTGAGTCGTTAGCTCAGCTGGCAGAGCACCGGACTTTTAATCCGGGTGTCGAGGGTTCGAATCCCTCACGACTCACCATCGCGGTCCCATCGTCTAGTGGCCCAGGACACCGCCCTTTCAAGGCGGCGGCACGGGTTCGAATCCCGTTGGGACCGCCATTTTCAAGCCGGCGTAGCTCAGTCGGTAGAGCAGCGCACTCGTAATGCGCAGGTCTTCGGTTCAAGTCCGATCGCCGGCTCCAGTTATGAAAAGGGGATTTGCCAGGTGGGGAACAATTCCCCGGGCAAGTCCCCTTTTAGTTTTTGACGAGGAGGCAAGGTTCCATGCAAATTCGCAGGCTGATCCTGGCTCGTCACGGCCAGACCGAGTGGAACTCCGTTACCCGCTACCAGGGAAAGACGGATGTCCCGCTCAACGAACTGGGGAGGCTCCAGGCTGCCAGGCTTGCGGCACGTCTATCCGCGTGGGAGCCCGAATTGTTTTTTACGACCCCCCTATCCCGAGCCCGCGAAACAGCCGAGATAGTTCGGGCGGGACTCCTGATGGAAGAAAAACCTGCACTAAAGGTCCTGGCTGACCTTGCGGAGATCGATTTCGGGGATTGGGAGGGACAAACGATCACTGAAATCGAGGCCGCCTACGGGGAACTTTACCGGGAGTGGAGAGAGGACCCTTCCAGGGTTGCCCCACCGGGAGGCGAGAGTTTCCCGCAAGTCCTGGATCGAGTCGGCCGGGTTTTCAAGGTGATCCTGGCAAGCCCAGCGGAGCGCATACTGGTTGTTGGACACGGAGGGACCATCCGGGCGGCGCTGGTGTACCTTCTTGGGGTACCCTCCTCCCTTGTCTGGCGAATGCGGATGGACAACTGCAGCATCCTTGGCATCGATTTCTGGAAGGACCGGGCAATGCTTGCCTTTTTCAACGATACGGCACATCTTCTCGTCGAGGGAGAAGAAGCGGCGTCGCGGCTTCCGATACCCGATTAGTGCGAACCGCCGCCGGTGCTGTTACAATGGCGGGGACGGACATCCCTGCACGGGGCTGCCCGGAAAGGAGAGACCTTCATGATCGAGGCTGGCACTTCAAGCCGGATGGATCCCGAACGGGAAAGTGCTCTCTGGTTGCTCCGGGAACAGGGAGATGACCAGGCCAGGGAAGAACTGATCCTGGGGTACCGATCCCTTGTTTTCTGGCTTGCGAGAAAACTCCAGGTTGCTCCCTCCCGATACCAGGATCTTGTCCAGGAAGGGACCATTGCCCTGATCAACGCGGTGGACCATTTCGATTCAAAGAGGAACATCAAATTCATCACCTACGCCTATTACCGGATTCGGGGGGCCATGGTGAATTTCCTTCAGCGGGTCGAGGCGAAAGCCCCTCTCCCCGTGGAGGAAATGGATGAATTGGTTGCCGAACCGTTCGATCCCGAAGCTGAAGACTGGCGACTGGCCCTGATGGAAGGGATGGAGCACCTTTCGGCCAGGGAATCGGAAATCATCGAGGCGCTACTTGTCCAAGGTCGCCGAGCCAGGGAACTGGCGGATGAAAAAGGCATCGACGTCAGCCAGATTTACCGGATCCAGAGAAGAGGGCTTGCGAAGCTAAGGGCCTGGTTCGGTGTCAAGGAGTCCACATCCTGAAGTCAACCGGGGATAATCTCCATGTCCCATGTAATGGGAGATTCGGGTCAGGGGGGGTGGAACGCTTGGAAAAAAGGTTGAAAAGGGTTCAGCGCTGGATTGATCGGTGCATGGAAGCATGCAGGTGCAAGGCGTGGAATTCCGCTATCGCCGAGCTTGAGTGCGCCCGCGCGGAACTGGACTCGGCCAGCCGGGAGATATGGGAAGCGGCCGCCGAAACCGAAATCCGTACCCAACCAAGATGGCTGCATGGCTCGAAAGCGGTTCTGCTCCACGTAGTTCCGGTCGCTTTTCTCTTCCTTTTCCTGGCCGTGGGCTCCACGTCCATGGAGTCCTTCAGCAGTTCGCCCAAGCCCCTTGCACTCGAGTCCAGCCCATCGGTCGAATGGGTGACTGCAGACGAAAAAGCCCTTCTTGAAAACCTGAGGAAGAACCTGTCCCAAAACCTCGCCTCGGATTTTCCCGAGGCCGGCGTTGAAAGGATCGCGGTCGGACGCCCGGCCGCCAAGAACAGGCCATTGAATAAGACTGGGGCAACTGGACAGGGCAACGCCCAAATTCCGGCCGTTTTCTCCCAGCCGGGGGTATCCGTGGCGACGGAAGATTTGCTATCATTGATCCAAGTCGGCCAGAGGGCCCTTCGCCCCGATGGCGAGGGCCTGCGGGTCGAAAGGCCCTGAAACATTTGAGTTTCCCAAAGGAGAGGATCACCTCGTGAAACGCTTCCTTGCCGCTTTGACCGGTGTAACGGTTTGCTTGCTTCTTTTCGCTTCGCTTTGTTTTGCCGAAGACCCCAAGGTCGTGGCGGTCGAGGTGCAGGGCAACGAGGAGGTCGTTGCTCCTTACATTCTCGGTGCCGCCAAGACAAAGGCAGGAGAGATCCTTGACCGCGAGCAGCTCCAGAAGGATATCGAAGCGATTTACAACCTTGGCTTTTTCGCCATGACCGACGCGACAGTAGAACCGGAAGGCGAAGGAGTGAAGGTCGTCTTCAAGGTGCAGGAAAACCCCAAGGTCAAGGAAGTCCGCTTCACGGGCAACTCCGTCTATAAGGAAGAGGATCTCCAGAAATTGCTTTTCACCGCTCCGGGCACTGTTTTCAACAGGGTTTTCTTCCGCAACGACCTCCAGCGCATCAAGGAAAAGTACCAGAAGGACGGTTACGTCATGGCCAGGGTGGAAGACGTTTCGGTCGAAAACGGCATTGTCACGGTCAAGATTGTTGAACCGCGGATCGGTGATATCTTCATCCAGGGAAACAAGAGGACGAAAAAATATGTTATCGAACGGGAACTGAAGGTGAAAAAAGGGGATCTTTTCAACGCGAATATTCTCCGCCATTCCCTTAACAAGATACAGGGGATGGGTTTCCTGGAGGACGTCAACGTCGGTTTTGAGCCCAATGACGATCCTAACCTGATCAACCTCGTGCTTAGCGTCACAGAGGGAAAAAGCGGAAGCGTGAGCTTTAACCTTGGCTATGGTTCAAGCAGCGGCTGGCAGGGTGGAGTCGCTTACCAGGAAGCCAACCTGAATGGGCGCGGGCAAAAGCTCGTGGTGGGTTTTGAAACGGGTGACCGCGAACAGTATTATGTTTCCGTGGCAGATCCTTACATGGATGAGCATACATATGCCTGGAAGTTTGGGGTGTACAATCGTTCCTGGGAGGATATCAACCGTTATTACGAAGACGAAACGGTTGGCGAGTACAACCAGGACAAGCAGGGAATTTACCTGGGGGCAGGAAAGAAGTTTCGCCACGACTCCAAGTTGCGCTGGTTTGTGAACCTGGATTGGAAGGACGTAGAGATATCTGGTTTCCGGGACGAAGAAGGGAATCCGATTTCTCCGACTTCTGCGGATCCGGAGTGGGCAAATCTCCTGGATAGCAACGGTAAGATCTTCAGCGTGACGGGGACCTTGACCCGGGATAACCTTGACCCCTATCTCAGCTACTCGAAGGGGGACATCGAGTCCCTGTCGGTAGAGAAGGCTTTCGAAGTGCTCGGCGGAGAGAGGGATTACACGAAGTACTGGCTGGAGGCGCGCTATTACCTGCCGCTGAACTTGGACAAGTTGCCTTTTGACCTGTCAGCGGCCGACCCGGACAACCCACCGCTTTTCGCGGCCCGGATGAAAGTCGGGTTCTCATCGGGTGAGATCCCCTATTCCGAACTATTCTTCGTAGGTGGAAGTAACACCCTTCGGGGTTTTGAAGAGGACCAGTTCGAGGGGCACGAGATGTTCCTGGCTAATCTTGAGTTGCGAATTCCCATGGAAAAGGCTTTTTCCATCGTGGTCTTCTACGATACGGGGATGGCATGGGACAAGGATGCGCCGGAGAACAACAGTTTCAGTTTCGGCGAATTGAAGGACGCCTATGGTTTCGGGGTGCGGGTAAAGACCCCCATGGGGAACTTGCGCTTCGACGTGGCGAATGGAGAAGATGAGACAATTACCCATTTCGGGTTCGGCGAGATGTTCTAAAGAGGGGATTCCGGGTTTATCCCGCTTTAAAAGGGCTGCGGTCAGGGGATTAATGACCGCAGCCCTGCTTCTGTTCTTTACTTGTCCCGTTGTTGCGGCCGTAAAAGTCGAAGGAGTTCCTTCCTGGCTCGAGGCAGCCGCAACGCGCAGCATGGCAGCGGTGTGGGGGGAAATTGATCCCCGCCAGGAGGAAGAGACCCGCCTTACGGTCGTCAAGATGGTCGCGGCCCGCCTGTTTGAAGGTTTCTCCGTCGATTCTGCGGAAATGTCGGGGAGCGACCTCCACCTGGTCCTTAAGCCAATTAACGGGGCGGCCTGGGAGGTCGAAGGGGGCCTCCCTTCCCTTCCCGGTCCCCTTTCGGATTGGCTGGACTCGGATTGGCAAGTGGCCCGCAGGAGGATAGACGAGTTGATTTTCGGTCTCCCTCTTGAAGCGCTGAACTGGGCGGATGCGGTTTTGCGCCTTGAAGTTGCGGGTATTCTTCGGGAAAACCTTCCGGGTTGGCGGGGAAGCCTTATCGTCAGGCTTGAGGAAGATCGGTCAATCCTGAGGGTTGGCTTATCGCCGGAGCAGCCCATTATCCTAGCCGTCACGCCCCGGATAAGTTCTACATCACTTCCGACGCTGCTTCACTCGGACTTGAAGGAAGATCTGTTGAAAGGACTTTCTCCCCTGATCGGTCTTCCAGTAGCCTGGGCAGCAAGGCATGAAAAAGAGGTTGCTGAATGGGCCGCAGGTTTTCTGGGAGAACAGTCTCGTGTTGAAACCCTGAAAATGGACGTGAAGGCTCAAATGAAACCTCAGCCGGTTACGGACCTTGCGGTAAGGCTGGAAAGTCGCAGGTACACAATCTGGGCATGGGTGGCTGGTTATGCCGGTACTTCCGACCGCTATCCAGAGGCAGGGGTTCATCTTGGCCGAAAAGCCCAGTTGTTCCCCCACTGGGATATCGAGCTTTACGGCGAAGCCCTCTTTTACCTGAATGATTGGGACCTGGAAACCAGGTTGGGTTTCCGGTGGTCCCCATGGGACAGGATCTGGGTGGGTGTAGAGAGAGCATGGCCCGATGAGGTGACCTGGTGGCGAGCCTGGTTCGATGGGCCGGTTCGTGCCCCGTACGGCTGGATCCGGGGCTCGGAAAAGGGTGACGTTAATCTGGGGATCGGCTATCGCCTGAACGAAAACCTGTCGATCGAGCTCCATTACGACGACAGGGACGAAAACTCTTCCAGCGTCAGGCTGGTTGGCAACCTTTAACCTCCCGGAAGGAGGCAACGGTGCATGGAATGGGAACTTGGATCCCTTGCTGAAAAATTGGGGGGGCGACTGAAGGGAAACGGGACTCGGAAAATATACGGGATTGATTCGCCTGGCGCTCCTCGGGAGGATTACCTGGTTGTGGCTTGGGACAAGAAGATCCTGTCCTCCATTCCGGGAACGACACCTGTGGTGGTTCCTCCAGGATGGGTGGGAGAGGGCCGAGACGGCATTGAACTGGAAGACCCGAAGGGAGCCTTCAGGATACTCCTGGGTCTTTTTGGGACTCCTCCCAACCCGTTTTTCGGAATTCATGAAACGGCCGTCGTTTCGCCAAAAGCAGTGCTGCATGCGGAGTCTTGCGTCGGCCCTCTCTGCGTCGTTGAGGAAGGTGCCGTGATTGAAAAAGGCGTCATCCTTCGTTCGCAGGTCTTCATCGGGCGTGACGTTCGGATCGGGGCGGGAAGTGTCCTCGAGCCGATGGTGGTCGTGATGGACGGGACGGTAATCGGGGAGGATTGCCTGGTTCACGCCGGAGCTGTAATGGGCTGCGACGGCTTTGGTTTCGACCGGAATCCCGAAGGAATTCCTGCCAAGGTTCCCCAGGTCGGACGCGTTGTCCTGGAAGACGAGGTGGAGATTGGAGCCTGCTCCACCGTTGACAGGGCAACGGTAGGCGAAACGCGAATCGGCAGGCGGACCAAGACCGATGATCATGTCCACGTGGGGCATAATGCAAGAACGGGAAGCGATTGCCTTCTCGTGGCATATACGGGCATGGCGGGAAGCTCTTCTCTCGGGAACAGGGTGACGATGGCCGCGCGGAGCGGAACCGCAGATCACGTCCATGTCGGGGATGGTGCCATTCTGACGGGTTGCGCCGGAGCGACCAAGGACGTCCCGCAAGGGGCGGTCGTTTCGGGTTTCCCGGCTCGTGACCACCGGGAGGATATGAAGGTGCAGGTCCTCCTTCGCCGCTTGCCTGACCTTGCGGACAGGGTCAAGTGCCTTGAAGCGAGGCTTAAGGATCTGGAAGGGAAAGAGAGTTTGGCTGATGAGTGAGCTTACACGATTCCGCTGGGAGGGCTCCGGTTTGCATACGGGAGAGCCTTGCGCAGTTGAGGTGGCTGAATCTCGAACTGCGGGAATCCGCTTTTTTTTCGGGGAGGAAGAGTCCTTTCTTGTCGAAGAGGCGGTCGCCGAAGGAGACGGCAGGGGGTCCACTCTTTCATTCCCGAACGGGATAACCATTAGGACTGTAGAACACCTTCTCTCGGCACTTGCAGGAGTGGGACTCTGGAATGCGGCAATCCGTGTGGAGGGGAATGAAATTCCTGCCCTGGACGGTAGCGCGGCACCATTTGCCCGCGAGTTGGCCTTGCTCCCGGAAACGAGGAAGCTTGCCGAGGTGGAGCCGCTTCGAATCGGAGCGCCCGTTTCGATAAGGGACCCACGCCAGGGACGAACACTGGCCGTCTTTCCATCAGAGACGTTCGGTGTTTCCTGTGCCATCGATTACCCGGGAACCTGGATCGGGACACAGGCTTTCTGTGCAGAACGGCTTGACAACGCGGTTTATTTGGACGAAATTGCCGAAGCCCGGACCTTCTGCCTTGAATCGGAACTCGACGCCTTGCGTTCGGCAGGGCTCGGGAAAGGCGGCAATTTCCAAAACACGCTCGTCATAGGGAAGGGCGGCCCCGTCAATCCCGAGGCTCTTTCCTTTCCGGACGGGTGTGTCCGTCATAAGGTCCTGGACCTGGTCGGAGACCTGGCCCTTCTCGGGCGCCCCATTGTCGGGCATGTTGTGGCCTTTCGGAGCGGACACGGGATTCATCTTTCCCTTGTTTCACGCCTTCGATGTATCGCGCAAAACCTGAAGAGGGAAAAAAACGCAAAGGAGGACCCGGCATGTTCGATATTCACGAAATCATGAAGCATCTGCCCCACCGTTATCCCTTCCTTCTCGTCGACCGTATCCTGGAGCTTAGCGAAAACCATGTCGTGGGGATAAAAAACGTCACGATCAACGAGCCGTTTTTCCAGGGACATTTTCCCGGGGAACCTGTCATGCCAGGGGTCCTCGTTCTCGAATCCATGGGACAGGTGGCGGGGATGATGATCGCTTCCAGGCCCGGCACGGGAGAAGATCAACTCCTGATCCTGACAAGCATGGAAGACGTGAAGTTCCGCCGACCCGTACGGCCGGGCGACCAGCTCGTGACCGAAGCGGAGATGCTGAGACTCCGTGGGCGGATGGGAAAGGTGAAGGCCGTGGCCCGGGTGGACGGGGAACTGGCGGCTGAAGGCGTCTTTGGCTTTCTTGTGACCCGAACCCTGCGGGGGGAGGAAAAAGAATGAGCGTTGAAATCCACCCGACTGCCATTGTTTCCCCGAAAGCGCTGCTTTCGGATGGCGTCAGGATAGGGCCTTTCTGCGTGGTGGACGAGCTCGTGGAGATTGGGGCGAACACCGTCCTGAAATCTTTCGTGACCCTCAAAAACTTCGTGCAGGTCGGAGAAAATTGCAGATTATTCGAGAACGTGACCCTGGGAGGCGAGCCCCAGGATTTTGGCTTCAAGGGTGAGGAGACTTGGGTCCGAATCGGTAGCGGGGTGACATTGCGGGAAAACGTCACGATCCATAGAGCCACGGGTGAAGGCAGGGAAACGGTGATCGGCAGCGGTTGCTACCTCATGGAAGGATCACACGTCGGGCATAATGTCGTGGTTGCGAATGACGTCATCCTGGCCAACAAGGTGGGGCTTGCCGGGCATGTCCACGTCGGCGAGAAAACGGTACTCGGCGGGATGGCAGGGGTGCACCAGTTCGTCCGCATCGGTCCCTTTTGCATGATTGGGGGGCTCTCCAAGATCGTCAAGGATGTCCCTCCCTACGTCATGGCTGACGGTCGTCCTGCCCGCCTTTTCGGACTAAACAAGGTCGGTCTCCGCAGGAATGGTTTCGACGCAGAGGCCAGAAAATCGATCAAGGCATTCTACAAGGACCTGTATCATGCGAACCTGCCCCTCAGGGAGGCGATGACTGTACTGGAAACGCGGCTTGCTGAAATACCGGAACCTACACTCGGCATCATTCTCGATTTTGCGAAGGGATCGCACCGGGGACTGACACCCTGGCCAAAAACATCGCGGGAGGTTGATTCCACTGATTAAACTGCTTGTCCTGGACGTGGACGGCACCCTGACGGACGGGGGAGTTACCCTGGACGGGAACGGGGGAGAGTGGAAACGCTTCGATATCCAGGACGGCATGGGCATCGCCCGTCTTCAAAAGGACGGGGTCGAGGTGGCACTGATCAGTGGCCGCTACTCGGAGGCTACGGCGAGGCGAGCTCAGGAACTTGGCATTCGTGAAGTGGTCAACGGAATCAGCGAGAAGCTTCCGGCCCTCAAGAGCCTTTGTTTTTCCCGGGGTTTTCTCCCTGAGGAGGTCTGCTTCGTTGGCGATGATATCAACGATATCGAATGCATTCGCTGGAGCGGCCTGGGGATTGCGGTGAGGAATGCAAGGTTGGAGGTCAAAGCCCTTGCGGACTGGATTACCCCGTCTTCCGGGGGGAACGGGGCGATACGGGATGCCGCGGACCGAATTCGCACCCTGAATGGAGGTTCCCATGTCCCGAAAAGCGTTTGATGGTGTCCTGCCGGGTCTCCTGGATAGGTTCATCGTCGGGGAACTGCTCCAACCCTTCGTTTTCGGGGTGCTGATTTTTTCAGTGCTCCTGATTACGGGGGACGTCCTTTTCCAGATTGCCAACCTGATCATCGGGGGTGGGGTCTCTCTCTGGACCGTCTCTCGCCTCTTTTTGTACAAGATACCCGGCGTAATCGTCCTGACACTGCCGATATCCTGCCTCATGTCCACCCTCCTTGGCTTCGGAACCCTTTCCATGCACGGGGAGATCAATGCCCTCAGGTCCCTGGGGGTTGATTTCGGGCGCATCGTCAGGCCGGTTCTTCTAGCAAGCCTGGCCGTGGCCTTCCTGACCCTTCTTTTAAGTGAAACGGTCGTTCCCCTTACTGACCAGGCTGCTTTGAACATCCTGCAATACGAGGTCTCGGGAAAAGCTGTCCCTGGATTGAGGGAGAACATTTTCCTGAGGGACGAGAGCGGTTCCCAACTCAGGCGTGTCCTTTACGTATCGAAGCTGAACCCTGCAACGGGAACCATGCAGGACGTTCTTGTCCAGGATTTCGATAAAAATCGGCTGGCAAGGGTTTCCACTGCGAAAAAAGGTCGATTTGTCGAAGGACAATGGTGGCTGGAAGAAGGGAAAGTCTTTGAGGTCCACGCGGACGGGACCGTCAAGGCTCTTTTTTCCTTCGAAAAGCAACGGCTGTCCCTGGCCCTTTCCCCCCAGGAAGTGGACAAGGCTTCCAAACGGCCCCAGGAAATGGGGCTCGTTGAACTTTACCGGCACATCCAAATGGCGGAGGAGCAGGGGATCGACACCCGGCCCATGTGGGTCATATTCAATATGCGGCTCGCCATTCCCTGGGCAGCGGTTGTCCTGGGGTTGCTCGGGACTTCGATGGGGGTCCGTTCCCCGAGAGGGGGGCGGGGGGTCAGCCTGGGACTCAGCGTCGTGGTCGTATTCGGTTATTACGTTGTCATGTCTTTTAGTCGGGCCTTTGGCGAGGGAGGATACCTGAACCCCATTCTGTCCGCCTGGTTGCCAAACCTCAGTTTCCTGGCCATCGGATCGATTTTGGCCCGAAAGGCCAACGGATGACGGAAGGAAGGTGCAAAGCCGTGTCCGAACTTGCGATCCTGGCAGGAGAAGGACTCCTGCCCGTTGCGATTGCAAAGGCCTTGTTTTTGAAGGGGACGCCCCCTGCGGTGTTGTCCCTCGGCGAGACGAGCCCGCTCCTCGAGTCGTTTGCCGAGTGCGTCGTTTCCGTTCCGGAAATCTCCGTCAAGCGCATCGTCGGTCTGTTAAAAGGGATGGGTCCAAGGCGCCTGGTTCTTGCGGGTTCCGTCCCTAAGAGGTGGATGTACGGAGGAGGTCCCGTGGATCGGGAAACCATCGAGTGGATCGCCTCCCTTCCCAACCGCGACGACCATGCGTTGCTGGGTTCGATCGTGGGACTCCTCGAGGGGCAGGGGCTGGAGGTTGTTTCGTACCGGTCCCTTATCCCGGAAAACCTGGCCCAGGAAGGACCCATAGCCGGCAGGGAGCCCTCCGAAGAGGAGTGGAAGGATATCCGGTGCGGGATAGGGATCGCCCGTGAAGCCGTGCGGCTTTCCTTTGGCCAGGCACTCGCCGTGAGGGGCGGTTCGGTTTTGGCCGTGGAGGCGATGGAAGGGACCGATGAGATGATCCGTCGCGCCGGTCGCATCGGCGCGGGCGGAGTGGTCGTCAAGATGATGCGCTTAGACCAGGACGAGCGCTTCGACCTCCCGACTGTCGGTCCGCAAACCCTGGACTGCATGGCTGACGCAGGGTTGGCCTGCCTTGCCGTTGAAGCGCGACGCACGGTCATTCTTGACCGGGGCAGGTTTACGGAAATGGCACTGGGGTACGGCATCGCCGTAACGGGCTTCTCGGCATGAAAATCTTCCTTAGCTCGGGAGAGGCTTCAGGGGACCACCTGGCGTCCTCCCTGGTGATGGCCTTGAAGGAGAGGGTGCCTCGCCTCGATTCCTGGGGAATGGGAGGCAGGGAAAGCAGGAAATGCGCCATGAGGGTTGAATGGGGCTGCGAAGAGCTCCAGTTGATGGGAATCGGGGAAGTCCTTTCGTCGATCCCCAGGCTGTTGCGGCTGAAAGAGGAAATTGGCCGCAGAGTTTGCGAGGAAAAGCCCGATGCGGTTGTCGTGGTGGACAGTCCCGATTTCCATATTCCCCTCCTGAGGCAGCTCAGGCAATCGGGCTATGGCGGGAAAGTCATCTATCTCGCTCCTCCGCAGGTCTGGGCATGGCGGAGCGGGAGAACCGCTTTCCTCAGGGATACCTGTGACCTGTGCCTTCCCCTCTTTGATTTCGAGCATGACTTCCTGGCCGCAAGAGGGGTGCGCTCGGCATGGGCCGGGCATCCGTTCGTCGATGAATTCCCGAATCACGAAGAGCGGGACGAACCTGGAAACCGTGGCCGCAGGGTGGCCCTGTTTCCCGGTAGCCGTGCCAGTGAGGTGCTGAGGCTTCTTCCCGTCCTGAAGGAGACCGCGGGTGTTCTTAAGGATAAAGGATTCGAGCCGGTTTTCTCGATTGCCCAAGGGCTCAATTCCCGCGAAAGGGAACGGCTCGCCGAGGCCCTTTCGGGCTTCAGGACAGATGCGGGGGAGGGGCGGGCCGTGATGGGGAACTCCTGCTGCGTCATCGGAGCCAGCGGGACGGCCTCAGTAGAGGCGATGATGATGGACCTTTTCATGATCGTCCTTTACCGGGTCTCCCTGTCCTCGGAGGTTGTTTTCAGGTTTTTTGTGAAAACTCCCTATATTTCGATTCCTAACCACCTGTCGGGATGCCTGCTTTACCCGGAGTTGGTCCAGGGAGAAGCAAGGACTTCCAGAATCATGGAGCACTTTGACGGCTACTGGGCTGATGAACGAGAGAGAAAAAATTTTCACGAGCGCTTGAAAATCGCCCGATCCCGAATGGGAAAACCGGGGGCAGCGGGTTTCTGGGCTCGATGTATCCTTGATGTCCTGGGGCGGACATGAAACGGATAGCGGTGCTTGTAAACGGTCCTGGCGAACTCTGGGGTTGGGGAAGGCCTTTTTTGAGGGAACTGGAAAAGGCCGGGCATTCGGTCGATTTGTTCCTTCTTCCATGCCAGTTTGCGAGTGGGGCCGAAGCGAGAATAGCTCTTCTCCTGGGCGCTAGCCGGATCGTCCATCCTGTCGGTTTCTGGAAGGACCTGGCCATGCGAGAAAGGCCCTTTCCCGAAGTTGTCCTTCAGCTGGGGGGGGATCTCTTTTACGGCAGGGCATTGGCGGCAAGGAACGGAGCCCCCCTTTTCAGCTACAGTTACGGGCCAAAAAAAGGTTTGCGTGCCTGCAAGGCGGTTTATACCGCTTGCGAAGCGATGGCGGGTCCCATGAAGTCATCCGGCAGGATTCCAGTCGAGGTTGTCGGCGACCTGGTGGCTGATGCCCTGGCCATGGACGAGGGAGATGCGCCCTGGAAAGGTCCGGGATTAAGGATCGTCATTTTCCCGGGAAGTCGCCCGGCAATTCGAAAGAAAGCCCTTCCCTACATGGCCGAATTTTTGGGGTTTGCAAAAACGTTGCTGCCTGGAGCTCAATGGACTGTCCTCCTTTACCCTTTTTGCGAGCCGGAGGAAGCGCATTTGTGGGAAAAGGCCGGTTTTACGGCGTCTCATGCAGGGACAGGGGCTGTCCTTGCCGAAGCGGATGTTGCCCTGACCCAGCCGGGCACGAATACGCTCGAACTGCTTCACGCCGGTGTTCCTTCCATCGTCGCTGTTCCGGACGAGTTTCTCGAGCAGGTTCCTTCACCGACTTTGCTCGCACCTCTTTTTGGCTTGCCCGGATTCGGGCCTGTCCTCAAACGCAGGGCTTTCCGGCGTTACATCGGGAAAATGGGCTTCCTGTCCTGGCCGAATCGCCTCTCCGGGGGGGAAATGTTTCCTGAAATCACCGGGAAAGTTTCGCCCGAAGCTTTGGCGAGACGATTTGCGTCTTATGCCGGGGACGGGGAATGGATGGCTGGAACCCGGAGTGCTCTTGGAGAAATCGACAGGGGGCCGACGAATGCGGCCAGCCGCCTGCGGGAAAGGATCATGGAAAACCTGCAATGAGTAAAAAAATACCGGGAAAAACCTTGCGCCTTGGGCCTCTCAAGAAACTGGTTCCCTTTGTCCTGCCCTACCGAATGCGCCTGGGTGCAGCTTTCGGCTGCATGCTGGTGGCCTCTGCTTCCGGAGTGCTGCCCCCATGGCTCCTGAAGAACGTCGTGGACGATGTCCTTATCGAGAAGAACAGTTCGATGCTCAATGTTCTCGCCGTTGCCATCGTGTTGCTGTTCATCCTGAAAAACCTCGCCAGTTACGGGCAACACTACCTGATGGTCTGGGTCGGCCAGCGTGCCGTGATGGACCTTCGGGTTGCACTCTACGGGAAGATCCAGTCCCTTTCCCTGACCTATCTGCACAAGAGGCGCGTGGGAGAATTGCTCTCCCGGATAACGGGAGACGTTGCGACCCTCCAGGGGCTTGTTTCGACTACGATCGTCGACCTTGTCGTCCAGACACTCACGTTCTTCGGGATGGCCGGGTTCCTGGTCTACCTGAACTGGCGCTTGACCCTCTTTGCCCTGCTCATCATCCCCCTGGCCTTCAAGGTGATCCATTTCGCCTCCCTCAAGCTGAGGGTTGTCGGGCACACGATCCAGCAGGAACTGGCCAGCCTTTCCGCCATTGCCTACGAGGCCCTTTCCGCAATCAGGATCGTCCGTTCGTTCGCCACCGAGGAACACGAGCTGGAGAGATTCAGGCGCCAGAGCGAAGCCAACGTGAAGGCCCTTGTTCACGGAACCCAGATACAGGCCACTCTCCAGGGGGTCGTCGAGGTTATCCTGATTTTTGCCCTCGCCTTGCTGCTTTGGGTCGGGGGCAGGGAAGTCATTGGAGGCAGCATGACCCCGGGTGAACTCATCGCCTTTTTGGGGTACCTCGGTTTCATGGTCCAGCCCTTGAGAGTCATCAGCCGCATCGTCGGGACCATCCAGCAATGCCTGGCGTCCGCCGACCGGATATTTGAAATCCTGGAAGTGCCCGAAAGCCTGCCGGTTCCGGAAAAACCGGTTTTTTTAAAGCCCGTGCTCGGGCAAATCTCGTTTAACGATGCCTGGTTTGCCTACGAACCGGGAAGATGGGTGTTGAAGGGCGTCGACCTGGAAATCAAACCCGGGGAAAGGATCGCACTCGTTGGGGCGACCGGCGCTGGAAAGACGACGATCGCTGATCTTGTCCCCCGTTTCTACGATCCCCAGCGTGGGAACGTGATGATCGACGGGGTCGACGTCCGGGAGCTGGACCTTAAAACCCTCAGGAAGCAAATCGGGATCGTTCCACAGGACCCGGTCCTGCTGAAGGGAACCATGGCCTACAACATTGCCTACGGTTATTCCGAAGCGACAGGTGAAACCATACGGGAGGCTGCCCGTACTGCGGGCATCGCGGATTTCATCGAGAGCCTCCCCGCGGGTTACGAAACAGAGGTGGGGGAGCGTGGGGTCACACTGAGCGGCGGACAGCGCCAGAGGATTGCCATCGCCCGGGCGATCGTCAGGGACCCGAAAATACTCATCCTGGACGAGGCGACCTCATCGCTTGACACGGCTGTCGAGCACCAGATCCAGGAAGCGATGGGGCTCGCCATGAAAGGCCGGACATCCCTGGTCATCGCCCATCGGCTTTCGACGATCATCGAATCGGACCGCATCCTCGTGATCGAAGGAGGACGGATTGCCGAGGCCGGGAACCATGCGCAGCTTCTCGCGGCGCATGGGCTTTACGCGAAATTGTACGGGCTCCAGTTCAGGGAGTCGGCAAAAACATGATCCTCAAAAGCTATCTCCGATACGCGAGGGGAGAAAGGCTTTTTTCCCTGTGGGCCATGCTGGCCCCACTGGGGTGGATCGCCCGGGCATTGGTAAATGCCAGGAATTTTGCCTACGACCACGGCATGATGGAGAGTGCAGAATCACCGGTTCCTATTGTCAGCGTCGGTAACTTGACCCTTGGCGGGACGAACAAGACTCCCTTTGTCGAGATGCTCGTCCTGGAGATTGCCCGCAGGGGAATCCGCGTCGGTGTCGTCAGTCGTGGTTACAAGGGGTCATCGACCGCCCCGGAACTTGTTGGAAGGCTGGACCCGAGATCTTTCGCAGGAGACGAACCGCTGCTGTTGCAGAACCGGCTTCCTGGAGTGCCGATCGCGGTGGCCAACGACCGAAGCGAGGGGATTGCACTCCTGAAAAACGGGGGAAAAGTGGAGCTGGCTGTTGCCGACGATGCGTTCCAGCACCGGAAATTGAGGAGAGACGTCGATGTTGTCCTGGTGGATGCCCTCTGTCCATGGGGGAACGGCCGTCTTTTCCCTGCAGGTCTCTTGCGTGAGGGTGCCGAGGCCCTGGAAAGGGCGCACCTGGTGGTGATCACGAAGGCTGACCAGGTTCCTGCGGAACGCCTGGAAGCCTTGAAGGAGGAACTTTCCCGCAAGGTTGGCCCCGACCGGGTTTTTTGTTCAAGACTTGCGGTAAGCCGCTGGGACCTCTGGGATGGAAACTGGAGGACAGGATCGGGGTACGCAATTGAAGGTCTGCCTGTCCTTGCCTTTTCCGCAATAGGCAATCCGGCCAGCTTCCGGCGTTCCTTGGAGCAGCACGGTGTGAACATTTATGCCGAATCCTGTTTTCGAGACCATCACCGCTTCACGGAAAAAGACCTCGACCAGCTTGTGGCCAAGGCTCGCCAGGTTCACGCCGAAGCTTTGGTTTGCTCGGAGAAGGATATTTACAACCTTCCGAAAGGGTGGGTGCCACCCCTGCCGCTGTTTGTGCCGAGGGTCAGGACGGAAATTATCCAGGAACAGGATCGGTTCTGGAAAACCCTGTGGAATGCCTTGCGCCCCTGCCTCGTGGTGGCTTCCAACGGATATGGTGAGGACGCCATCGGGGTTATCCTGGGGGAAAAACTGCGGCAGGCCATGCCTAATGCAGAGATCCTTGCCTTTCCCCTGGTGGGGGCGGGCAAGCCTTATGCGGACTCGGGATTTGCCGTCGTTTCGCCTGTCGCGGAAACACCGAGCGGAGGCATCGTGAAATACAACCTGATTGATTTTGTGCGGGATTTGCGTTTCGGACTTGTGAAAATTATCATGGAGCAGCTCAAAAGCTGGAGGGCGCTCCGCCATCGGTCTAGAGTGGCGTTTTGTGTCGGGGATGTCTACCTTGCCCTCCAGGCCCTATGGGGGCAGGGAGTGGCCCCCGTGCTTGTCGCGACGGCCAAGACCGCTTACATCGCCGGGCATTGGGGAATAGAGCGGTTTGTCCTCAAGCATCGCGTCGTGCAAGTCTGGGCCCGGGACGAGGAGACCGTCCGGGAACTGGTCCGTTCCGGGGTAAAGGCCCGGTTTTCCGGAAACCCGATCATGGACCTTGCCGGCGCGGCCGGAACGGAAGTCCATGAATGGCCGGGTGAGGGGAAAAACAGGGTCCTTCTCCTCCCGGGCAGCCGGAACCGGGCCTACAGCGAATTCCCCCTCTTGCTGGAGGCGGCTCACCTTCTTGCGGAGCTCTCCGATTGCCGTTTCCTTGCCGTGATCGCGCCGACGATTGACCGGGATGAGCTTGTTTCCCGGACGACCGGGTGGAAGACGAATCCCGCAGGCACGGGAAGCCTGCTGAAGGGCCCTGTCGAAGTTTTTCTTTACGACGGTGCCTTGCCGGCGGTAGCCCGAACAGCCGACCTGGTTATCGGATTGGGAGGGACTGCCAACCAGCTTTGTGCGGGGCTCGGGATCCCGGTCCTCTCGGTGGAAGAGAAGGGGAAACTCGTGCAGAAGCGAATCCTGCAGGATGCGGAACGCCTTGTCCCAAGAGACCCCCGGGCCCTGGCGGAAGCCGCTTGCGAGATACTGGAAGACCTGAACCTGCGTTTGCATATGTCCCGCACGGGAATCCTCCGGCTGGGGCATCCCGGAGCCCTCGACGAGGTTGTGCGGTTCGCTGTGGGAGAGTTGGGACTGGGCTTGAGGGAATCGGTTTATTCCCGCCTTTGCGGAAATCCCGAAGGAGGAATCGTCGAATGAAAACACTTGCAGTGATTCCCGCGCGCCTTGCCAGCACGCGGTTACCGGAAAAACCGCTAATTGACGTGGGTGGCAAACCCCTTGTCATTCGTGTCCTGGATCAGGTGAGGCGTTGCGAGAATGTCGACCGGATCCTCGTGGCAACGGATTCCGAAAGGATCGCGAACGTCGTGGCCATGCACGGGGGGGAAGCGGTCATGACGCCTGAAAGCCTAAAGAGCGGAGGGGATCGTGTCGCTTTTGTCGCGGGCCTGTATCCCGAGGCAGAGGTCGTCCTGAATGTCCAGGTGGACGACCCGCTGGTGGGGCCGGACATGATAGACCCCCTCATTGCGGCAATCGAGGAGGACCCGGAAGTCCAGCTCGCCCTGCTTGCGAAGCGGATCGAGAACGAGGCGGAAATCTCTTCACCCAACATCGTAAAGATGGTTTTCGACCGGAACGGGCGAGCCCTATACTTCAGCCGCTCCCCGATTCCCTATCCCAGGAATCCAGGTGCGATCTATTATAAGCACATCGGCCCCTATGCCTGGCGCAGGGACTTCCTGCTCGACTTTTCCAGTTGGGCCCAAACGCCGCTGGAAATGGTCGAGAGCCTGGAAATGCTCCGGGTGCTGGAGGAAGGCTATGCGATTCGTTGCGTTGAGACGTTTCGGGACACGGTGGAAATCGACACGCCCGAAGACGTTGAAGCCCTTGAGAAAATCCTGGCAGCGGAAAGGAGGGACAATTCATGACCCTAACGATTCGTGTGGGGAATGTCGAATTCGGCTCGGGAAGGCTTGTGCTCGTCGCAGGCCCCTGCGTCCTGGAAAGCCTCGACCTGGGACTGGAAATTGCCGAAACCGTCCGGGACCTCTGTGTTGAACTCGGATTCGGCTATGTTTTTAAGTCCTCTTTCGACAAGGCCAACCGGACATCCATCACCAGCTACAGGGGGCCCGGGATAGAGCTGGGCCTCGAATGGCTGGAAACAATCAAACAGCGGGTGGGCGTTCCGGTCCTGACCGACATCCACGAAGCAGCCCAGGCCCCGGTAGCGGCGGAGGTGGTCGACATCCTCCAGATTCCCGCTTTCCTCTGCCGGCAGACGGACCTGCTGGTGGCGGCGGCACGTACAGGCCGCGCGCTGAACATCAAGAAGGCCCAGTTCATGGCCCCCGAGGACATGGCGGCAGTGCTTTCCAAGTGCGTGGAAGCCGGCAATGACCGCGTTATCCTCTGCGAGAGGGGAACGAGCTTCGGTTACCACCAGCTTGTCGTGGATATGCGTTCTCTTGCGGTCATGCGTTCCCTGGGTGTTCCCGTCATGTTCGATGCGACGCACAGCGTCCAGACCCCGGGAGGAAAGGGAACCTCGAGCGGAGGAGACCGGAGGTTTGTCCTCCCACTTGCAAGGGCGGCTGTTGCAGTTGGTGTCGACTCCCTTTTCCTTGAAGTCCATCCCGACCCTGACCGGGCGAAAAGCGACGGTCCCAACATGGTTCCCCTGAATGCCCTCAGGATTTTCCTGCAGCAAATTCGCACACTGGACGACGCCGTTAAGGCCAACATCGGCATAACGGATCTCGAATGGGTGGCGAAGAGCGGCTATGGTCAGCCTTCCTAACGAGCGCGAAGCAAGGCACATAGCGGATGCCGACCTTTTGGAGGTCGGCAGGGGAGTGATCGTTGCCGAAGCGGAAGAACTGGCGCTCGCGGCGGCTAGGCTTGGGCCCGAGATCGTGAAGGCGGCCCGGCTGGTCCAGGCTTGCACCGGGCGGCTGGTCGTATCGGGCCTCGGGAAATCGGGCCTCATCGGGCGAAAGATCGCCGCTACGCTTGCTTCCTTGGGCACTCCCGCCTTTTTCCTGCACGCCACTGAGGGAAGCCACGGTGATCTCGGCATGGTCCGGCGCGAGGACGTCGGCCTTTTCATCAGCCATAGCGGCGAGACGAGGGAAGTGCTGGAACTCCTGCCTTTCTTCAGGCGAATCGGGGCCCCCGTCATCGCCATGACCGGGAACCTGAATTCCAGGCTTGCGAGAAACGCTGACGTGGTCCTGGATGCAGGCATTCGCAGGGAGGCCGATCCTCTCGGGCTTGCCCCGACCAGCAGCACGACGCTCCAGCTGGCCCTGGGGGACGCCCTATCGGGAATGGTGACCGAACTGAGGGGACTCTGTCCGGAGGATTTTGCCCTTTTCCATCCCGGTGGAAGCCTTGGGAAACGGCTTCTCCTCAAGGTATGCGACCTCATGGGATCGGGAGACCGTATTCCTCTTGTCCCCGACGATGCCACGGTGAAGCGGGCCCTCTTCGAGATCACCAGCAAGGGATACGGTGCAGCTTTTGTCGTCAAACCCGCTGGGGCGCTGACGGGAATTTTCACCGACGGAGACCTGCGCCGACTCCTGGAAGACAGGGGACCGGGGGGCTTGGAGTTGCCCGTGTCGGAGGTCATGACCCGCCACCCGAAGACAATCGAGGAGGAAAAACTTGCCGCTGAAGCTCTATCCCTGATGGAGCGGCATGAGATCTCGGTTCTGGCGGTGGTCGAAGGAAACGTCCCCGTGGGGATTATCCACCTTCATGACCTGCTGAAAGCCGGGGTGGCTTGAACTGACACCGGGAACCTACCGTTTCCTGACGCAGATGGCCTATCCGGCACTCTATCCCTGGTTGGCCTGGAAATACCGGGAAGGCCTTGCGGAAAGGCGGGGCCTTTACTCTGCGCAGGTTGAGCAACTGGGCAGAGTAAAGCCATTCTGGGTCCACGCCGTTTCGGTTGGCGAGGTCCAGTCGGCATTGCCCTTTATTTCGGCCATGAGGAACGGTGGCTATGAAGGCCCGGTCCTTCTCTCCACAATCACCGCCACGGGGAAAACCATGGCCCTGCAGGAAATGGACAGCCTCATCGACGCCCATGTCTACTATCCCTGGGACGTGCCGAGGGTTGTCGATCGAGCCCTGGATGCGCTTTCTCCCCGTATCTACACGGTCATGGAGACGGAGATCTGGCCGAACCTTCTGCTGGCGCTTCAGAAAAGGGACGTCCCGGCCTACATGGTCAATGCTCGGTTTTCCGAGAAATCCTTCCTTCGGGCCATGAATAACAAGCTTTTCTGGTCGAGGATTCTCTCCACCTTCCGGCGGATATTCGCCCGGAGCGAAGAAGACGAGGCCCGGATTAGGGAAATAGGGGTGGATTCTTCACGGCTTTACCGGGTGGGGGATTCGAAGGTCGATGCGCTCATGGAACGTAAAAGGAACATCGACGGTTCAAAGCTCGCCGAGGTCATGGTGGGGAAAGGCCCTGTCTTCGTCGCGGGGAGCACCCACCCCGGGGAGGAGGAAACCGTGCTCGAAGCTTTTGCGGTGGTCAGGCAGGAGTTGCCGGAAAGCAGGCTGGTCCTGGCTCCCAGGCACCCTGAAAGGGCGCAGGAGGTCCTTTCTCTTGCCATGCAGCAGGGTGAGGGCTGTCTCTTGTCGAAATGGGCCCCGGGTTGGACTATACTGGTGGTTGACCGAATAGGCATCCTTTTCGATTTTTACGGTTGCTCCGATGCAGCCTTCGTAGGAGGAAGCCTCGTCCAGAAGGGTGGGCAGAACCTGCTGGAACCTCTCGCCTGGGGTGTCCCGGTCTTTCACGGGCCGCACATGGAGGATTTTCACGACCTGGCGGGACTTGCTTCCAGGGCGGGTTTGGCACGAAGGATAGAAAACGCCGAAAGCCTTGCATCCGCCTGGATTGGGTCCGTAGGTCCCGAGTTTGAGAAGATCCCTTTCGGGCGGCGCTGCGAGGCGTTTCTCGGCGGGATCAGTGGGGCATCGGCCAAAACGTGGGAAGAGATAGCCTCGGATAACAAAAAACTTCTTTGGGAGTGATGGGTGTGAACGTTTTCAACCTTTTTGTTGCGGGCCGGATCAGTTTCGGGCCGGGCGTGTCGGGCAGGATTGGGGAACTGGCCAGGAGCCTGGGGGCAGAGCGGGCCGTCCTCGTCACCGACGAGAGCATGGAGCGTCTCGGGATCAGTGACCGGATCGCGGGCATCATGGAGAAGGAAGGGGTCGAGACCTGTATCTTCGCGGGCGTGGAGCCGGAGCCTTCCGTTGAAACGACGGATGCCGTGGCCATGCTGGCCCGCGAACACGACTGCCAGCTTGTCGTGGGCCTGGGCGGCGGGAGCTGCATGGACGTGGCCAAGGCCGTCAGCGTGTTGATCACCAACGAGGGTTCCGCGTCCCTTTACCAGGGACTTGGGCTCGTAAAGCAGCCCGGCGTGCCGAAGATCATGATCCCGACTACCTCGGGTACAGGCTCGGAAGTTACATTCACGTCGGTTCTCATCCGCAAGAGCGACGGGTTCAAGGGCGGCATCAACGACGACAAGCTCTACCCGGATTACAGCCTTCTCGATCCCGAACTCGCCCTGACGATGCCCCCCAGGGTAACGGCCAGCACGGGAATGGACGCCCTGACGCATGCCATCGAGGCCTTTACCAGCAAGGCGGCCTCCCCGATGAGCGACCTCTTTGCCCGGGAAGCGATCGAAAAGATCGGAAGCGCTCTCCGCGTTGCCACGTGGAACGGCTCAAACATTGAGGCGCGCAGCGAGATGATGCTGGCCTCGCTTTACGGCGGCATTGCCCTCGCGAACGCGGGAGTGGGCGCCTGTCATTCCCTGGCCTATCCCCTCGGGAGCATGTTCGGGGTCGGGCATGGCGTGGCGAACGCCCTGCTGGTGCCGTACGTCTGCCGCTACAATGCCCTGGCCGCCCCCGAGCGCTACTACGAGGTTTCATGCCTCCTCGATTATTCCCCGGATGGACTCCCCCTGAGGGAAGGTGCCCTGGATTGCGCGGAGGCCCTGCACGAGCTGGTTGAGGACCTGGCGCTTCCCTCCAAGTTGAAGGCGCTGAAAGTCGGCATCAAGCCCGAACACTTTGACGAAATGGCCGTGAAGGCCCTGGCTGTTGCACGGCCGATGGCAAACAACCCCAGGCCCATGGACAAGGAAGCCTGCGTGGCAATTTACAGGGAGGCGATGGAGTAATGCCCGGTTTCGAGCTTTTCGACCAGCAGGAAATCGATGCCCTTGCGGAAGTGATCAGGAGCAAGGTCGTTCACCGCTACTGGTTCCAGGGTATGAGGAACGGCGCATGGAAGGTGGAAGAATTCGAGAAGGCCGTCGCGCAAAAGTTCGGCTCGAAGCACTGCTTGGCCGTTTCAAGCGGAAGCGCAGCCCTTTACGTGGCGCTCAAGGCACTCGGGATCGGGCCGGGAGACGAGATCATCACGAGTCCCTTCACGTTCATCGCCACCATGGAATCCATCCTGGAATGCGGGGCTATCCCCGTGCTGGCCGAGGTGGACGAAAGCCTGACCCTCGACCCGAAATCGGTTGAAGAGCTCATTACCGAGAGGACGAAAGCGATCATGCCCGTCCACATGTTCGGGGCCACTGCAGACATGGACCCGTTCAAGGTGATCTGCGAGGAATACGGGCTTTTCCTCCTGGAGGATTCCTGCCAGGCCATGGGGGCGAAATACAAGGGCCGCTATGCCGGGACGATAGGCAAGTTCGGGCCTTACAGCCTGGACCCCGTGAAGATCGTCACTGTCGGTGAGGGGGGCCTCATCGTGACCGACGACGAGGATTTTTATCACAAGATGGAGTATTACCATGACCACGGCCACATCCACGACAACAGCATCGAGCGGGGAGCTGAAGGGAAGGCCTGTCTCGGCTTCAACTTCCGGATGAGCGAACTCGGGGGTGCCATGGGACTCGTGCAGCTCGGGAAACTTGACATGGCGATCGAAAAGATGAAGGAATCCAAGAGAAAGATCCTGGAAGGCGTCGGGAATGTCGACGGCCTGTCGCTGAGGGCCCTTGCCGACCGGGAGGGGGACACGGCCACGCAAACCGTCTTCCTGCTACCCACCGCGGAGGCTGCAAGAAAATTCCAGAAAGCTACAAAGGAAGCCGGGGCACCTTGCGGGAACCTTTCCGACAATACCTGGCACTATGCCAGGCACTGGGCGACCCTGCGCGAGGGAACGATGTACAATCGCCTCCGTTGCCCCTACGATTGCCCATACGTCGAAGAGATGCCGACCTACAGGCCGGTGGAGTGGCCCCAGACCCATGCAATCCTGAGCCGTACCGCGGTCTACGGCATGGACATCCTCATGGACGACAGCCGCATCGAGAAGATCGTCAAGGCGGTCCAGGCCGGAGTAAAGGCTGCCCTGTAAGAACGGGTTAAGGGAGAAAATCACGGAGAGTGGGCCGTTGCAGGAGGCCCACTCTCCGTTTCTTGAAGGGAACTGAGCCCATGTCCGGACCCAAATCGATCCTCATCCTTTCAGACGGGATACGTGGTCACGTGAACCAGAGCCGGGGCGTGGCGCTTTGGCTGGCCCGTTTTTGCGGGGCCGTGACCTGCGAACTCGAGGTTCCGGGGCTATCCGGACTGGAACGGGTAAAAGCGTTGAAGGTCCGTGCCCGAATCCTTGCGAGGGGCGACAACGACGCTGCGCGGAGTTGGCTGGAAAATTCGGGAGGATCAGGGCTTCTTGAAAAGGCTTGCCATATTCTTGAAGAAGGCAGGGCTGCAGGCAAAGACGTGCTTTGCCTCTCGACCGGAAGCACTGCTGCGCCGTATGGCCTTGCCCTTGCAAGGATTATCGGTGCACGTTCGGCGACGGTGATGACCCCATCGGTCCTTGGAACGGGACCGTTTGACTTTGCCATCGTTCCGGTCCACGATTCCCCGCGGTTGGCGGAAAATCTTTACCGGACGCTCGGAGCCCCAAATGCCGTTGACCGGGATAAGCTCGCAGGGGAATCGGAAACGCTTTTTACCAGCTACCCGCCGCAAGCCTCGCGGCGCTGGGGTGTGCTGGTCGGCGGCGACGATGCCAATTACCGGGTTTCTCCAGGCTGGGTGACGGACACGATCGGCCAACTGGCGGATCAAGCCGTGAAAGCGAAGGCGGACCTTTATGTCACCACCTCGCGCAGGACAAGTCCCGGGGCCGAGCAGGCTCTCGCGGAACTGGCGGACCGTTTTCCCGTTTTCAGGATGCTTTTGCTGGCCTCGAAAGACCCGGCGAATCCCGTACCGGGAATCCTGGGTGGTTGCCAGGAAATCTTCTGCACGGAAGATTCGGTTTCGATGGTCTCGGAAGCGGCCACCGCAGGATTCGAGGTTCGGATCCTCCGGGTCGGGAAAAAGCCGGGGTTGAAGCGAATCCTGCAAAAGGCGACTTCCTGGCTGGTCGAAAAGGGGACGTTGCCGCATCGATTCCTCTGGGGTGCGCCTCGATTCGACGCCATGCTGGAAACTTTCAAGTCAAAGGGATTGGCAACCGAGGCCTTCGGTTGGGAAGTCTCCGCCGGGAAGGGTGAAAACCGGGAAACCGGTGCGTTTAACGAAGCCCGGGATGCTGCAGCCTGGATCGTCCGGGAGTGGGACAGGAAGGAGTACGGGAGCCGATGAAAATCCTCATGATCCTGCCCGAATTCGAGGAGGGGGGAGTCGAGCGCCACGTCCTCTGGCTTTCGACGGAACTGTCGACCATCGGGCATACGGTATGGGTCGTCACTGCAGGGGGTCGGCTCGAAGAAAAACTCCCGCCGGAAGTCCGGGTCGTTCATCTTTCCGTTCACAGGAAAAACCCCTTTGCGGCATTTTTCTCAGCGGTGCGGATTGCCGGGATAGCCAGGCGGGAAGCTTTCGACCTGCTGCATGCCCACTCGCGCGTGCCCGCATGGATTGCCTGGTGGGCCAGTTTTTTTTCGGGAAAACCGTGGATCGTGACGGCCCACGACCGTTACCGGAAGAACGCGGCCATCAGGCCTTTCTTGAAAGCCGACGGTGCCATCTGCGTCAGTGAAGCCGTTCGATCGCACCTGGAAGGATTGCTTCCGGCTAATACCGTGGTCATCAGGAACGGCATCCCGGATACGTCAGCCCGTTGGCAGAAAAGAGAGGAACCCGGTCCGTTCCGCTTCCTCTTCGTAGGGCGGTTGACGCGCAGGAAAGGCCTGCACGTTGCCCTTTCGGCATTATCCTCGGTCAAGGGGAACCCCTGGGTGCTGGATATCCTTGGAGACGGTCCCCAAAGGGAAGAACTTGAAGCCATGGCCGTGAACCTCGGGCTGGAAGAAAAGGTTTGTTTTCACGGCTTTCGCGACGACGTGGGAACATGGATGGCCTCAGCGGATTGCCTGCTCTTCCCGTCATTCGACGAGGGCATGCCCCTGACCCTCATGCAGGGGATCCGAACGGGAGTCCCGATACTGGCTTCAGGGATCGATCCCGTCCGCGAGCTGGTGGGCGAAGAAGCCGGCCTCATCCCTCCCGGGGAGGCCCCGGCCTGGGAAAGGGTCCTTTCAGACGTTGCAAGCCGCGAATGCGAGGCTCCCGTGTACAATCCGGGGCTTGTGCCGTCCAGTGCGGAAATGGCGGCGCGGGTCGACGGTTTTCTCAAAACGGTCGTGAGCGGCGGAAAGGAAAAGACAGCATGAAGATCCTCCATTATGTCGACGAGAACCGGCTGTCGTGGGCGGTTCCCTGGCTTCAGCTGCTGAAAGGGCTGGAAAACGCCGGGCTTCAAAACGTCATTGCCTGCCGGCCTGGCGGCACTCTGGAAGGGCTTGCGCTGGGGCAAGGTTTCGAAGTGGCGACGTACCGCCCTTCCCTTCAGTCGATTCCGACCCTTTGCCGGGGATTCGGGAAAATAGTGTCAAATGTAAAACCGGACTTGATCCATACGCGCCTGTCCTCGGCGGCCCTGATTGGCGGATACTGGGGGAAAAATGCAGGGATCCCGGTTGTCTCGACCGTGGATAAATACCCGAAAGGCAAGTATTACAAAAATACGGACCTCCTCTTTGCCTGCTCGACTGCCGTGGCCTCCCACATGCTTGCCGAAGGGTTCTCAAGGGAGCGGGTTGTGGTTGTCCATAACCCTGTAGAAACATCCCGGTACAAGAGAGACGACGAAAAGCGGGCTTTTTTCCGCAGGGAGCAGGGGGTCGAAGAAGACGACCTCGTGATTCTCGGTGCCGGGAGGCTTGTGGACTGGAAAGGTTTCGACCTGCTGGCCAGGGCTTTTTCCAGGGTCCAGGCGCCCCGGTCATTCCTCTGGATCGTCGGGAGCGGGCCTGAAGAGGGGAAAATCCGGGAGGAGATCGAAAGGACCGGGGCACGGGCAAAGCTCTTCCCCTTTGCGGAAGACATCCGCTCCCATCTCTGGGCTGCCGACGTCTTTGTCCAGCCCTCCACGGAGCCCGAAGGATTCAGCCTGATGCTTCTCGAGGCCATGAGCGCGGGACTTCCCGTCATCGCGACAAGGATTGGCGGAACGACGGACATCCTGCGTGACGGGCTCGATGGATGGGCGATAGAGCCAGGAAGCGAAGCCGCCCTGGCAACAGCCCTGAAAAAAGCCCTGGATGCAGGCAGGGAGGCGCTGGATTTGCTGGGGCGCCACTCCGGGGAAAGGTCCGGGGAGTTCTCCATCTCGACAATTGCCCGGAAAACGCTAAGCCTTTACGAAACCGTCTTGCGTAAGTCCTAAAAAAGGCAAAGAAGGGTCCGGGGAAGGCGATTCTCGTCTGGGAAGCATGGAATTCGACAGGGACGGAGGCAAAGGGATGGTTGGCGAAAAACCGGTACTGGTCACAGGCGGTGCGGGGTTCATCGGTGCTCATTTGTGCCGCAGGCTGCTGGAAAAAGGGCAGGAGGTCCTGTGCGTCGACAATTTCTTCACGGGGCAGAAACGAAACATTTATCCTTTGCTCGATGATCATCGCTTTGAACTGATGAGGCACGACATTACCTTTCCCCTTTACGTGGAGGCGGGAAGCATCTATAACCTGGCCTGCCCCGCGTCTCCCGTCCACTACCAGTCCGACCCCGTCCAGACGACCAAGACGAACGTCCACGGGGCCATCAACATGCTGGGCCTTGCCAAGCGCCTGGGCGTGAGGATCCTGCAGGCCTCGACCTCTGAGGTATACGGGGATCCGGAAATCCACCCGCAGAAGGAAGATTACTGGGGGCACGTGAACCCGAGGGGGATCCGTTCCTGCTATGACGAAGGGAAACGTTGCGCCGAGACTCTTTTCTTCGATTATCACAGGCAGCACGGGCTTCCCATAAAAGTTGCAAGAATCTTCAATACCTATGGACCCGGAATGCACCCGAACGATGGCAGGGTCGTTTCGAACTTCATCATCCAGGCCCTGAAGAAGGAACCCATTACCATTTACGGGGACGGCTTGCAGACGAGGTCCTTCTGCTACGTGAAGGACCTTGTGGAAGGCCTGGTTGCCCTGATGGGAAGCAGGGAAACCTTCACGGGCCCGGTCAACCTCGGGAATCCCGTGGAGACGACGATCAAGGAACTGGTAGAGTTGATCCTAGAGGTGACGGGATCCTCTTCCAGGATCACGTTTTTGCCCCTCCCTGAGGATGACCCGAAGAGGCGTTGTCCCGATACCACCCTTGCGCGAAGCGAACTGGGCTGGTGTCCGAGAGTCGAGTTGAGGGAGGGAATACGGAAGACGGCCGGTTATTTCGAAAGCCTTCTCTCCGGCAAGGCGGCAGCCGCGACGGACCTGCTTTCGGATTAGCTTCCGGAGAGGCTTCGGAAAAGGGTCTCGAATTGCGAGGCCGTCAGGCTGGAACTGAATTCCCTCTCCAGGGCTTCCCGTGCCTGTTTCACGGTTTCCTCGACGCCGCTGTCGGCCCAGTTTCCGTAAAGCGTCTCGAGGGCTTCCAGGACGGATTCCGGACGATCCTTCAAGCGGAAGGAGCCGTATCTTTCCCCGAAGTGGCAGGCGATCGCCTCCCGGCTGTTGGCCCCCGTGACGAGCCCAAGCCAGAAGGCGCTGAAGGCCAATGTCGGCCGGTTGCTCAGGACCCCTTCCGCTGCTGATGTTGCCCCGGCACAGACGACGGTGCTCCAGCGAAAAAGCGGGTTGGGATCGGTGACGGTCCCAAGAACCCGTACAAATCGCGAACCGGCAAGCGCGTTCTGCTTCATGGCTTCGATCCTGTATAAGGGGAGCCTGTCCCCGCCCCCGGCAAAAGCGACTTCGAGAGAAGGAATCCTCTTTTTGAGAAGCGAGGCCCGGTCAAGAAGGGCCCGAAAGCCGGGTGACTTGTAACCGCTTAGCCTGCCCAGGCAAAAAACGCGGAAAGGATCACGGGGCGGAAGCGGTGACGCTTCCACCATGGCAGAGATGGGCCTCCTTATGAGCGAAACGGGAAAGGGGGGTGCAAATCCCTTCAATTGTCCCAAAATGGGTTCCTCCGAGGTGATCCAGGCGTCGCTTCGGGCTCGTATGACTTCGAGGCCCCGGTTTTTCCGGCGGTCGTCGCGGGCGGGGTCGTGAAACACGGTGACCAATTTTCCCCCGGTTTTCATCTTGACTTCGAGGGCAAGCGGGAAGGCTCTCCTGGAATCGGTGATGATGACGTCCGGCTTGAAGCCGGCAGCCTGCCGGACGAGCCGCGGGCTTACAGGGGTCAGTGAAAGATCCTGGAAAACAGAGACCCCCTTCTTTTCGTGCCTTTCCTTGAAACTGTTGAACCCGGCCCACCGGCCCGCGATGGCCACCTCGTGCCCCGCTTCGGCGAGGGCCGAAGAAAGGTAGAGGTTGAAGGAGGCGACTCCGTCTACCAGGAAACCTTCGCAACAAAAGAGAATTTTCAAGAGGGGCGTCCACCCTTTCCTCGGAGGCAGTCTGCCGTGATTAAGCCACAAGAGGCAGTTTAAGCCCGATGGTCCAAGGGAGCAACCCGAAAGCGGCAGCGGGCTGTGCGTTCTTTGCCCGGTTTGCGGCCGATGGCCCGAAAACCGTTGCCAATCAAGGGAGAAGGATCATAATGGGACCACAGACCCATTGCAATATCCTTAACAGGGATTATTATGATTCAGGAGTTATAGGGTTCCTTGACAGTTTAACCTTGGATTCAATTCGCTTCGTTTCCGCGACGACCCCAGAAGGCAGGGAAGGAGGTGCACCAACCCCCAAGCCAACACGGGAGAGCGGATTTTGAGGGCGGATCGAGCCGGGATAGGGAGAGACCGAAAAAGGTGCTGAAGGAAACGTGGAGACTTCACAGGCCTCGGATGGTCAGATCCCCCTGGCAAGACCGCAAACCACACACAACCAAGGGGGTTGTACATCACATGAAGAAACTGTTTGCACTGCTCGCAATCGCGACCCTCGTGGCCTTCGCCGCTCCGGCGTTTGCCGCGAACCCGTTCGCCGATGTGCCCATGAACCACTGGGCCTATGATGCCGTTGCGCAGCTTGCCGCCAACGGGATCGTCGTCGGTTATCCCGACGGTTCCTACAAGGGACCCCAGGCTGCCACCCGCTACGAACTGGCCGCCGTTGTGGCCCGCGCCCTGGCCAACGTTGACATGAACAAGGCCAGCAAGCAGGACCTGGAGATGCTGAAGAAGCTCGTCGTGGAGTTCAAGAGCGAGCTCGACGCTCTCGGCGTGAAGGTGGACAAGCTGGATGCCCGCGTTGCCCTTCTCGAGGAGAGGATCGGCGGCTGGAAGTTCAGCGGAAACTTCCGCTTCACCATGAAGTGGGCCGATGATTCCAATTACTGGGGAGTCGACGATGATTCCAACTGGACTGTCGATCGCTTCCGCTGGAACATCACGAAGTACGTCGATGACAAGGTGACGGTTGTCGCCCGCTACCAGGGCGGCGCCAGCGGCTCCGACCTTATGTACGCCTACGCGATGGTCAATTTCCCGTGGGATATGACCGCGAAGTTCGGCCGTTTCCCGCTCGACTGGGAAGGCGACTTCTATGCTTATGACCACGCCGGCTACAACATGAACGACGCCTACGTCACCGATTACGATCCTCTCAACGCAGCCGTTTGGTTCAAGAAGCCCTTCGAAATGGGCAGCTTCGAGATGTTCATCGCCCACCAGGAAGGTGGAGAGTCCTGGGATCCTGAACTGAACTGGGACACCATCTTTAGCTGGGTCCATGGGATTGATTATCCTGAAGTGTGCTGGCAGTATATGCCCGACAACTACATCTACGGCGCGCGCCTGGCGTTCGACTTCAACGAGAACCTGCACTTTGCCGCCAACTACGTGAAGTATGATTACGCCAACGACTTCGCAGGCGTGTGCGTCTTCCCGGTCAACAATGATGGCTGGGAGCTCGTGCATGAGGACTTCGGCGGAAACATCGACTTCTCCACCCTGTGGGGCGACCTCGTTGTCAACTTCAACGAGAACATCACCTTCAAGGGCCAGTACTTCGTCCAGGATCTCGGCGATGGCTGGATGTATGATTGGTACACCGATGATTCACCGAGCGCCTGGAAGGCCATTTTGCAGGTCAGCCAGGATGCGCTGAAGTTCACGGATCTGTGGATCGAGTACGCCCAGCTTGACGAGGGCTTCCTGTTCGCCAATGGCGATCCTTATGCCTGGGCCCTCAGCGGCAGCCTGTTCCTTGACGGCGGGCGCGTCGACGATGACACGACGGTCCTGAACGTCGTTGCGAAGCAGAAGTGGAATGACCAGTGGTGGACGTATGTTCGCTACCTGGATGTCAAGGTTGACGAGTGGCGCGGCGATGCGGATTACTACAACTGGACCGCAAGCGTCCGCTACAACTACACCCCGAACATGTGGTTCGAGCTCGGCTATGACAAGCTGGGCGGCGACGGCGCCACCAAGACTGGCGACGACATGGTGTGGTTCCGCACGACGGTCAACTTCTAGGCATTTGTGCTAGACTTGGGGTGGGAGCTTTGCTCCCGCCCCATTTTTTTATTTTCATGACTGGAGTGATCGGTGAATGCGTAAGGCCTGGTTTCTGGGATCCTCGGCTCTATTCCTGGTGTTCCTCTGCGCGGTGTCGTGGGCCTCGTCCTACGATGCGATCCTGGGGCGCTGGTCGAAAACCAGGGAAGTGACGGATCGGGGAGACCTGCTTTCGATCACGGCGACCTACTATGCGGCGGAATATGTTGAAGCGACGGTGCAGGAGGAAGCCGAAAAGAACCTGTGGACCGCGGACGAACTGGAAACCTACAAATACCAGTTCCTGAAAACCCTGAATGTCGAAGATACAATCCCGATTCGCCTGGTATTCGACAACCGTGCATCGGCCTTGCACATGGCACCGTTTGAACGGCAGATCGTGCTATGGATTGGCGGGAAAAAATACCAACCGAAACAGGTCGATCCCCGATTCAATTTCAAGGTGATCGATAAGATCGAGGGGCTGGTTTATTTCCCGCGCTTTGACGAGAAATCCGGGAAAGACCTCCTGAAAGGGGTCAAGACCGTGAAACTGGAAATCAGCGGCGCAGTCAGCCCTACGATGCGCGGGAGGTCGGTCGAATACATCTGGGACGTCGCGAACGACAACCCTGAAAGGCTTTTTGCCGGAAAGGCGGGCAGCAAGCTTGAAATGGACCGCCTTATCCGTCGGCTGGAAAAACTGAACGGTGAAAAGAAGGATCTCGAAGGAAAGCTCGACCAGTTGAAGGTCGAGATCGAAAAGATACAGGCCAGGATGACGGAGCTGCAAAAGCTATAGCCAGGGAACTGCGACCGCCAGGGGGACGCCGCACGGCGCCCCCTTTTTTCTTGCACAGCTTCCGTGTGGTAGGATGTCGTTTGTGGAATCGCCTGATGAAAGGGGAGAGATCGTCCATGTCCAACCTCAAGCGAATCGCCGTCCTGACGAGCGGGGGAGACTCCCCCGGAATGAACGCGGCCATCCGGGCGGTGACCCGTACCGCTATCTACAGCGACCTTGAGGTTGTCGGGGTCCAGCGCGGCTACGAAGGGCTCCTGGAAGGTGATTTCATCCCCCTGGGGAAGGGCAGCGTCGGGAGCATCATCCACCGCGGGGGGACCTTTCTTAGAACGGCCCGGAGCGAGCGGTTCAGGACGGAGGAAGGCCAAAGGGAAGCGCTGGCCCGCCTGGAGGATGCCGAAGTCGACGCGCTGGTCGTGATCGGCGGGGAGGGTTCCTACAAGGGGGCATGGGAACTCCACAAAAAGGGACTTCCCGTCATCGGCCTCCCGGGGACGATCGACAACGACATCGCCGGCACGGACGAGACGATCGGTTTCGACACGGCGGTGAACACGGCCCTGGAGGCGGTCCAGAAGCTGCGGGACACGGCATCCAGCCATGATCGCCTTTTCATCGTGGAGGTCATGGGGCGCCATACGGGTTTCCTTGCCCTCGAAGTGGGGGTTGCCAGTGGGGCCGAGGTGGCGATTGTCCCCGAAAACCCCTTCAGCCTTGGGCGTATCGTCGACAAGCTCCACTATTCCCGAAAACGCGGTAAGACCCACTCCATGATCATCCTCGCCGAGGGAGTCATGCCGGCGCAATCCCTGAAGGAAGCCTTGATGGACACGGGAGGGTACGAGGCTCGCGTGACAGTGCTGGGGCATGTCCTCCGGGGGGGCAGTCCCACATCCTTTGATACGGTCCTTGCATCGCGGATGGGGGTGTCCGCCGTCCAGGCCCTCCTTGAAGGCGAACGTGGGGTAATGGTCGGCGTCTGCTGCGGCCAGATGAAACTTTCCCCCTTGCCGGTGGCATGGGAGGAGAAGAAATGCCTGAATCCCGAACTGATTTCCCTGATCGACATCCTGAGCATCTAAGGGATTTTGCACGGGCACTCTGCGGTCTCGTCGCGACCGACCGCGCTGGGCGGAAGGCCCCTCGCTTTTGCCGTGCGGTTGATTTTGCTGAAGCGTGCCTCAAGCTTGAAAAGGCTTCTTCCGTCGTGATCATTACCGGATTCCTTGTACCGGAGGCCGGGAAGGCCGAAACCGATGGCCCTCCCGGGAGCGCCGTGCTCGGTAGAGCCCTGCAGAGGCTCGGCAAGCAATGCCTCATCGTTACGGACAGCGCTTGCCTTGACGTCGTGCAGGCCTGTTCCTGCGCGCTGGGTGGCCCCGGGGTCGTCGCGGTCTCCGGACCCGAAGAGGCACTCGAGACGGGGCCGGATTGCCTCGTTTACGTCGAGCGCCTGGGCCAGGCTGAAGACGGATGCTATTACAACATGAGGGGCGAAGACATTTCGTCCTGGACCTCTCCGCTCGACCGTGCCGCAGCGATCGCCCGTGAACGCGGAATCGGCGTCATTGCCCTCGGGGACGGGGGGAACGAAGCCGGGATGGGTTCCCTGGGTGAAAACCTTAAGCCCCTGGTCCCGGGTTTTCAATCCTGCCTTTGTTCCGTTGAGGCGGACATCTGCCTTCCCGTGGATGTGTCGAACTGGGGATGCTATGCCGTTGCGGCGTTGTTGTCGAGCCTTTCGGGGCGATGGCTGGGACATTCCCCCGGGGAGGAACGCGCCATGCTTGAATGCATGGCAAGACAGGGTGCGGTGGACGGGGCGACTCGAAGGCGCGGTATGACCGTGGATGGTTTTTCGGAACAAGAAAACATGGCCCTCGTGGAGTCTGTCCGAAAGGCCTGGGAAGCGGCTGCCGGGGGAACGGTTGCTTAGCTTTTTCCTGTGAAACGATCCAGGGCCTTGGTCAGGAGCAAAGCCACGCCTGCCCCGATGCCGGTCTGGAGAACATCCGTCATGAATTCAACGGGTGCGGCCTTCCAGCCGTAAAGAAACCCCGCCAGTGTCGTGTAGCCGGCGATCATGACGCTCATCCCCACGGCCAGCGCGAGCAGGCGGTTTTTCCGGAGACTTCCGACAAGGAAGCCCTCGAGGCCCTTGATGACAAGAGTGAAGGGTGCCCAAAGGGGATAGCCGAGAATGAGGTCGGCCAGTGAAGCGCCGATGCCCCCGGCTGCGGCTGCGTAAAAGGGGCCCCGGGTCAGCGCGATCGTGTAGATGATTCCTTCGCCCATGTTGAAATAAAGCCGAAAACCTGGAAGGGGGATGCTCAGGAGGGTCGCAGCGGTTACGCAGGCGGCCAGAAGACCCCCAAGGGCGACCTGCCTTGCACCTGTGCGATTTGTCTTTTCTGTCTCGATCATGTTGAATCACTCCAGACGGTCGGTCTTGTTGCGCCCCCACTATACCCATGGTAAAGTGTCCGGGGTAGTGCCAGAAGGGGGGAGAAACCTCCCTTTCTGGTTGCCATTCGGGGAGGATGGGTGTTAAGCTATGGCCAGAATCCGGAAAGTGGCGCTCCTGCGGCTAATGCTTCTTGTCGGGCTGGCCATCGTCCTTATTGCCTGGGGTGTCCGTCATGCCTTCGTCAGGGAACCTTTCCAACTCTCACAAGTCATCGTCTGCGAGGATCTCGACGAGAAACTCCAGCCCCTCAACCCGGGTTCGACTTTCCCTTATGGCAGTCGCCAGCTTTGCCTGACCTTCAATTACCAGGGCGCCCACGAAGGGGATCGCCTGCGTATCGAGTGGGTTCACGAGAACCGCCTTATTTACCAGGAAAATGTTTCCCTGGCTTCCGGCAGCGGCAACAAGGTCTTTTACCTCCTGAAAGAAGATGCCTCCCCCCTGCCGGCGGGGAAAAACCACGTTTCCATCGACCTGAACGGCCGCCAGAGAGCGAAGGTCGAGTTTTCAATCAAACCTCCCGGAAAATAGAAGGGTGAAAGGAATATCAAACATGAGATTTTTCCTCGATACGGCCAATCTTGATGAAATCCGGCAAGGCGTCGAATGGGGCGTACTGGCCGGTGTCACGACAAATCCCACCCTCGTCTCAAGGGAAGGCGTCGACTTTCCCACTCGCATTAGGGAAATCGCCGACCTCGTGGACGGGCCTGTCAGCGCCGAAGTCCTCTCCACGTCGACAGATGCCATGATCCTCGAAGCGAGGCGGCTTTTCGCGCTCGCGCCGAACGTCGTGGTGAAGGTTCCGATGATCCCGGCGGGAATTGCCGCCGCCAGGGCCCTTTACCAGGAAGGCATTCCCACCAACGTCACGCTTGTCTTCTCCCCCCAGCAGGCCCTGCTGGCCGCAGCGGCGGGGGCAACCTACGTCAGTCCCTTTGTCGGCCGGCTGGACGATATCGGTGAAGACGGATCCGGGCTCGTAAGGGACATCGTCGAGATTTTTGACGTCCAGGGAATCCAGGCACAGGTCATAGCGGCGAGCCTGAGGCACCCTCGCCATGTGTTCGAGGCGGCTCTCTACGGGGCCCATATCGCAACGGTGCCCTTCAAGGTACTCGAGCAGATGTTCCATCACCCGCTGACGGACAGCGGACTGAAGAAGTTCCTTGCGGATTGGGAGGTTCAGAAAAAGTCACATGGCGGATAACGAGATGACCAATGGGCAGGTGCAGGTCGAAACAGCCGCGCAGAACGGTGGCGAGATCATCGAAACGACGGCTCCCAAGCCCCGGTACTCTTACGGGAAGCTGGCTTCCCTCACCGTCACCGAACTGAAGAAGATCGCAAAGGAACTGGGCGTCGCCGGTTGTTCGTCCTGCCGCCGCAAGGAAGACCTCCTTGTCTCCGTACTGAAGGCCAACGCCGAGAGCCAGGGCTACAGATTCGGGGGAGGCACGCTCGAAACGCTTCCGGAGGGATTTGGTTTCCTCAGGCCAAAAGGGCTTCTGCCAAGCGACCACGATATCTATCTTTCCCTCTCGCAGATACGGCGATTTGGCCTCCGCAACGGGGACGTCGTCTGGGGACTGATCCGGCCCCCGAAGGACCAGGAACACTATGAAGCTCTCCTCCGCGTCGAGATGGTGAACTTTGCAGATCCGGAAAATGCCCGCAAGCGCCCCCATTTCGAGGCATTGACGCCGATCTTCCCCAACGAGCGCCTGAAGCTCGAGACGGAACCGAAGGAAGTATCCACGAGACTGGTCGATCTCTTCGCACCGATAGGCAAGGGACAGCGCGCCCTGATCGTCTCTCCGCCGAAGGCCGGCAAGACCACACTCCTGAAAAAAATCGCAAACGCGGTCACGATAAACCATCCTGAGGTCCTCCTGATGGTTCTCCTCATCGACGAGCGTCCCGAGGAGGTCACCGATATGGCCCGCTCCGTGGACGGCGAGGTCATTGCCTCGACGTTCGACCGGCCGGCAGAGGAACACATGCGCGTGGCCAACCTGGCCCTCGAAAAGGCAAAACGACTCGTGGAGGTCGGCAAGGATGTCGTCCTGCTGCTGGATTCGATCACGAGGCTGGCACGGGCTTCCAACCTCATCGTTCCTCCTTCGGGCCGTACCCTTTCGGGAGGCATGGATCCCGCTGCCCTTTACTTTCCAAAACGCTTCTTCGGGGCGGCGCGCAATATCGAAGAAGGCGGAAGCCTGACGGTAATCGGCACTTCCCTGGTGGAAACCGGGAGCCGGATGGACGATGTCATTTACGAGGAGTTCAAGGGAACGGGCAACATGGAAGTCCAGCTGTCCCGGAAACTGGCGGAGCAGCGGCTTTTCCCAGCTATCGACATCACCCGTTCCGGTACCCGCAAGGAAGAACTGCTCATGGACGAGGACGAGTTGCAGCGCCTTTGGATCCTCCGGCGCCGGATCGTCAATGCGGACGAGGCCGAGGTGCTGGGCCTGGTCATCGACAAGCTGAAGAATACCGCCTGCAACAAGGATTTCCTGGCGACGATAAAGCTTTCCTGAAAAGGCTTGCGAGGTGATGTTCGTGCGGAGACGCGGTTTCAAGCCACATCGCAAACATCGGATTCGAAGCGGGAGGTTGGGCTTCTGGATTGTCATGATCCTGTTGCTTTGCGGGGCGACGGTTTTGACGGTATCGGCCGGCAACAAGGCTGGCGGCCTTTGGAGCGATTTGCCTACCGAGATGCCGGAGTCTGCCGGCAGGATCGAGGAAGGCTTCATTATCGTTGATGTTTCGAACACCCTGAGGGCGGACATCGCCGAGGCGGCCGACGAACCGGGGCCCACCCTGTCGCTTTTGCAGGGGATCGGCATCGGCCCCCTTCCCGGGGCGCCCTCCCTCAACGACGAAGAGGTCGTGCTCCAGGAGGTTCCCGGGACACCCGGCGGCCAGGAGCCGCTCGAGCCGGCATCCGGTGACGCCACGGCTGCAAAGCAGCCGTGGACGATCCACACGGTGGCCGATGGAGAGACTTTGTCCCAGATTGCGGACCATTACCACATTTCCATCAAGTCCCTAAGCGTTGCGAACGAAATCAAGGACCCCGACAGTCTCCTGGGAGGCCAGCGGCTCCTGGTTCCCAATACCGAGTCGGACGTTCTTGCCGTGTTGAAGGAAATCCGGCGCCTGCGCAAGCTCGAACTTGAAAGCCAGAAACAGGCGAAACTCCTGATCATCGCGAATTACAGCGTGAAGCAGGGCGACAGCCTGTGGTCCATCGCGAACGCGTTCAACCTCGATATCAACACCATCTTTGGGTGCAACACGATCAAGAACCCTGATTTCCTGAAGCTTGGGATGGTTTTGCGACTCCCAAACCAGGACGGGATCCTTTATAAGGTACGGAAAAAGGATACCGTATCGGGCATAGCGAAGAGGTTTGGCAGTTTCGCGGAGGCCATCCTGGCGGCCAACGGGATGGGAAGCGAGAAGGAACTCGTTGCCGGGAAAGAGATATTTGTCCCGGGTGCGAAGCCGCTGGAGGAAAATCGGGAAGAAGCGCCTAAACCACGGAAGAAGGTCGGTGGGGTGAAGGTTCCCTCCCCATCCGGAGCTGTTTACTCGCGTTCGTTCACATGGCCGGTTGTCGGAAGGATCAACAGCCGTTTCGGCTGGCGAAGGGATCCTTTTTCGGGTCGCAGGGACTTCCACACGGGTCTTGACATCAAGGGTCCCACTGGCCGAGCGATCGTGGCCTCGAAGGCTGGTGCGGTTTCATACGCCGGATGGATGAGCGGATACGGCCGAACGGTCGTTGTCGACCACGGAGGGGGATACACGACCCTATATGCCCATTGCAGCCGCCTTCTCGTGCGTTCGGGGTCGCGGGTGAAGCAGGGGCAAACCATCGCGGCCGTTGGCAGCACGGGACGCTCCACGGGAAGCCACCTGCACTTTGAGGTGCGAGTGAACGGGAGGCCTATCAATCCCCTTCGGGTCCTTCGCTAGGAGTGCAACCGACCTTAAAGTAACCCATGAAGGCCTCGATCGACTCGGTTATGATAAAGAGGGGCGAGACGGGGCCTTTTTGATTTGCCACAATAAACCTGGGGAGGCGCAATGGAAAAAATGCCGAAGTTTGTCTTTGTGACGGGCGGGGTCGTTTCTTCGCTGGGGAAGGGAATCACTGCCGCTTCCCTTGGGACGCTCCTGAAGAAGCGCGGGCTGAAAATCTCCATCATCAAGCTGGATCCTTACATCAACGTCGATGCCGGGACGATGAACCCCTTCCAGCACGGCGAGGTTTTCGTGACGGATGACGGCGCCGAAACCGACCTCGACCTCGGTCACTACGAGCGGTTTGTGGACGAGTCTCTCGTGTCGGACAACAACGTAACGACCGGGAAAATCTATTCATCGGTCATATCCAAGGAAAGGGAAGGCCGTTACCTGGGTGCGACAGTGCAGGTCATTCCACACATCACCAACGAGATCCAGGAGCGCATCCTGAGGGTTGCCGACGAAAACGACGTCGTCATTGCGGAAATCGGGGGAACGGTGGGCGATATCGAAGGATTGCCCTTCCTGGAAGCCATCCGCCAGATCGTGTCAAGGGTGGGTCGCGAAAACGTCCTGTACTGCCATGTCACGCTGGTCCCCTATATTTCAGCCGCCGGTGAACTCAAGACCAAGCCGACCCAGCATAGCGTGAACGAGCTTCGTCGTATCGGGATCCAGCCGGACATCATTGTTTGCCGTTCCCAATACGAACTGGGCAACGAGATCAAGGACAAGATTGCCCTTTTCTGCAACGTGGCGAGGGATGCGGTCATTGAATGCCTGAACGAGGACACGATTTACAACGTTCCCCTGCAGCTTTACAGGCAGGGTTTCGACCGGATCGTCCTCAGGCGGCTTGGGGTTCCCGCGGAAAGGGAGCCCGACCTTGGCGACTGGAGCGCCTTCGTTGACAGTTTCATCCATCCCGCTGGAGAAGTTGAGATTGCCATGGTGGGCAAGTACGTCAGCCACAAGGATGCCTACCTGAGCGTCGTGGAAGCCCTCACTCATGCGGGGGTACACAACCGGGTCAAGGTTAGGCTTCGCCCGGTAGAAGCGGAGGAAGTCGAGAAACTGGGGCCTGCGGAGGTCCTGAAGAACGTGCAGGGGATACTGGTCCCCGGGGGATTCGGCTCACGAGGGATCGAAGGAAAGATCGCTGCAGCGGGATACGCCCGGGTGAACGGAATCCCCTACTTCGGGCTTTGCCTGGGGATGCAGGTCGCCGTCGTGGAGTTTTCCCGTAACGTTTGCGGGATCGCCGCAGCCCATAGCTCGGAAATCGACCCGGGGACACCGAACCCCGTCATCCATCTCATGGAAGAGCAAAGGCACGTCTGCAACATGGGAGGGACCATGAGGCTTGGGGCCTATCCCTGTGAGCCGGTACCCGGAACCCTCGCGCACGAGGCCTACGGGAAGGACCTCATCCGGGAGCGTCATCGGCATCGTTACGAGTTCAACAATGAATACCGGGAGCGACTCGGGGCAAAAGGCTTGCGCACGGCCGGCATCTGCCCCGGGAGGGACCTTGTGGAGATCGTTGAACTTGAGGGGCATCCGTGGTTTGTAGGGGTGCAATTCCATCCCGAGTTCAAGTCCCGCCCTGTTCGGCCTCATCCCCTTTTCCGCGAATTTGTCGCTGCGGCGGTCCGGTACGGTCAATAAGGAGCACCATTGGAGATCTGGAAAGGAGGGCGACAACGATGAAGAAACGTCAGAGAGGGGTGCGGGTGTTCCTGGCCATGATCGCGATCCTGGTTTTCGCCACAGTGGGGGGTGCCGAGGAATCGGTATTCCAGACGTTGGGCGAAATCGAAAACCTCGTCTACGGCCAGGAAGTCATGGGCGGAGGTTTGGTTTCCAGGCTCGGACAAGTGGAGAAGGACCTTTTTGGCAGAGAATTGCCGGGTAGCCTTTCCGAGAGACAGCAATCCCTTCTGTCCTTCCTTAAGCAGGGGACCCCGGTCCAGCCTTCCTTCCTGTTCAAGCTTGGCGTTGCCGAATGGGCCGTTCTCCAGCAGGTGCGACCCGAGATGGCTGCTTCAAGCCGTATCGGTGATCTTGAGAACCAGGTAGAGGGGAACGCCCAGGAGGGAAAGCCCCTGGCGATGAGGCTGGAGAGGCTGATTGGCATGCTTTTGCCGGAGCCCGTTTCGGGACGCACCGCCGAGATTCCGGCGCAATTGGTCTTCAAGGTGGAACTGGGGCAGACCCTTTCCGCGAAGACGGCAAAAGCCGGCGAACCGGTCAAGATGCGCCTGGCCGGCGACCTGACGGTGGACGAAATGCTGGTTGCCCCTAGGGGAAGCATTGTGCTTGGCCACGTGGACTCAGTCCAGCCTCCCAGGTCTTTCGGCCGGAAGGCGGAAGTGCGCCTCGCTTTCGACAAGCTCTTGCCCTTGGGGCCCGAGTCTATACCCGTTTTGATGGGGGAACGTGCCCGCAAGGCTGCAAAGGGAGACGATTCCATTGCTGCCGCTGCAGGGGCAAGCTTCCTGGGCCTCATCCTGCTGGGCCCGGTTGGCCTTGCCGGAGGACTTCTCGTGCGGGGAGACGCGACGGTTATCCAGGAAGGAACGCCCTTTTACCTGGAAACGTCAACGATGACGAGCGTCATGTCTTTCCCTGTCCCCCAGGGGCTCAAGGGGATGCTTAACCCGGTTGAAACGGGAGATTGGCAGCCCGCTTCGGATGACATAAAGGGAGGAGCCAAGCCTTGAAGCGTTCCAGGCGAATTCTCGGGATTTTTGTGGCACTGTCCCTCCTTTTTGGAGGAGCAGCGTTTGCTGTCGACCTGACCGACCTGATCGGTGTCGTTGGCGGCGGTTTTCTTGTGAGTGCGATTGCCGGGCCGGCGAACGATTTCATCAACACGATCACCTTCAACCAGAAAATCGGCGTGACGGAAACGACCAAGGTGGTCCCGATCGTCTCCATCGGCAGCGGGACGGCCATTGGCGCAGCACAGGTGGCCGGCCCTAAGGCCGCCGTCAACCGAACCAGGGCTGTCGCCCAGATCGAGACGGCTTTCCAGGGACGCCTCAGGATAAAGATACTCGTCCCAATGGATTCCGATAATCCTCTCCAGGGGATCCGACGGGTCCAGGGTGTCGGTGTTTCGGCCGTTATCGATTTCAGGCTGTAGGGTTTAAAAAGGCGAATTACGAGTTGTTGTGGCTGCGGCGGGGAAACCGCCGCAGCTTTTTGGGAGGGGAGGGGTGAGAGTGCGCCGGAGGAACGTTATCCTGGTCCTGTTATGCCTGGGGATCGTTGTGGCCGGTTTCGTGCTCTGGAGAGACCTTTCCCTGCCTGAAAGGGCCCGCGAGACGGCAAAGACGCAGGTCCTGATCCAGAATCTCGAGCTAGAGAGGGAGATTTCCGGAGATATTTTCCGTATCCGTGCGATGGAAGCGCGGAAGATGCAGGACGAGCGGATTGAAGCTTCTTCCCTGGACGTAAGGGCAAGCCTGTCAGGCGGAGGGCAATGGCAGCTGAAGGCGGTTTCCGGGAGCCTTGAACCCGGGGGGGAGATCCGGCTCTCGAGCGTTTTTGCCAGCAAGCCAGGGAAGGGAATGAATTTGGACATAACGGCAAAAGAGGCCTTGTGGAACCCGGAACAAAGGCAATGGGACTTCGAAGAGGGAGTGCTGCTTCGCCAAGGGATCCTATCAGCGGGAGCGAATCGCGGGATGGCCGACCCAAGCGGCCGTGTGACTCTACTGGGGGAGGCCTGGGCAACGTGGGAAAAGCATTGACACGTTTTATCCTCGGAGGAATCCTTTTCGCGATTTGGGGCTTCCTCCCGCAACCGTCAGTGGTTTTTGCGGCAGAAGAGGTCCAGCAGGTCATCCTGGAGGCGGACAGCGTTGTTTACGACCAACAGGCCGGCACGGCGCATGCAGTGGGCCGTGCTCGAGTCCGCTGGGGGCTGTTGAGGCTTTATGCCGATTCGATCGAACTGGACGAAGAGATGACAAGGCTCAAGGCCACTTCAGCCGAGGAGCGCGGCGTTCATGTAAGGTACGGGGAGCGCTCCCTTTACGGAAACGATCTGGAGTACCGGCTCGATGAACAGGTCGGGATGCTGCGGAAAGCACGAGGAGAGGCGGATGCGATCCGGTTCGATGGAGACTCCGTAGAGTTTGCCTCAATCTTGACCGCCAAGGCTAAGGGCTGGATAAAGGCAAAACAAGCTCAGGGAACGTCCTCGGATGACTTGTTCATCAGGGGTTCGGAAATGTCTTTCACCACCTGCACGGAGGAAAGACCGGCCTATCGGCTCAAGACCCGGCGCCTCCTAATCATCCCGGGGCGCCAGGTTATCGCGGTAAAACCCCAGATTTTCATCGAAGAGCATCTCCTGGCCACCTATCCGTTCGATTATCGCATCGACCTCGCGCGAAATATGGCGAAGCCCCTGGTCCCCTCTTTTTTCCATGACGGTACGAGGGGGGCAGGCCTGGCTTTTCTTTATGGCTTCCAGGCCGGGGAGAGCCTTGAAGGCGAAGTGGATCTCCAACTTTCGACCAAACAGGGAGTCGAAGGCTCGGCAGGTGCGACCTTTCTCCTGTTCGAAAATGGTGAGGCTTTTTTCAACACTTCCTATCTTTATAACGAGGATGACGGGGAAAAGCGCTGGCGACCTTCCTGGGGGCTGCGTTCACCGGGGGTTGAAGAGAACCGGGTTTCCTGGGCCCTTCTTTGGTCGCAGCGGGAAAGCGTGGACATCCGCCAGGGAACGGGGCGCACCTACAAGGGAACCCTATGGCGCGACCCCGAGTTGTCAATCGCTTCTCCATGGTGGGGCGAGGAAGTTTCTGGGGAGTCCCGTTACCGGCTTGTTGGAACCTGGGGACGCTACGAGGAAGAAGGGCGTGCGTTCGAAAGGAAGGGACTGGGGTTCGAACTCGAGGGGCAGGCAGGTTCAAAGGAGACCTTTGAGCCTTTCTGGCGGGGCAGGGGCATTCGTTACGAATACGATACGGGAGAAGACCGGACGGTCCTTGAAGGAAGCCTTGGAGTCAGGTGGGAGCGGTCCGGCTGGCGGTTTGAAAGCCGGTACGACAGACGCTGGATAGACGGGCTCACCCCGATGTCCTGGGACTACCTGGAAGAGATCGAGGAAGTTTACCAGACGGTGGACTGGCCCCTTGCCGAAAGATGGCGTCTTGCCGTCAGGGCCGGATATGATCTCATGGGGAATCGTTTTCACGAAATGGCCTATCGCCTGGCCTATGACCGGAAATGCTACAGCTTTGAGCTGTTTTTTGTAGACGACCGTGTCGGGGATGACGACAGGGTGGGGATTAGCCTTCAACTTTCGGCCTTTCCCGAAAAGTCCCTGCTTTTCCTTGATCCCGCCGCGGGTGGTTTTTCAGATTACGGGGAGGTGTTTCCTTGAAAATCCTGGTGGCCTACGGGGGGGACAGCCCCGAACGTGAAGTTTCGCTCAATAGTGGCAAGGCCGTGGTGGAAGGGTTGCTCCAGGCGGGGTACCCACTGGTCGATGGTTGCGTTGGCCAGCCGTCCGAACTTTTGGACCTGGTCAGGGCCGAAAGGCCCGATCTCGTTTTCATCGCCCTCCACGGTGGATGGGGAGAAGACGGTCGCATCCAGTCCGCCCTCGAGTTGATGGGAGTTCCCTACACCGGGTCGGGGCCCGAAGCATGCACCCTGGCGATGGACAAGACTGTCAGCAAGATGCTGTTCCAGAAGAGGGGAGTCCCGACACCCTGGGCAGTTGAGATTGGTCCACAGGGTGAGATCGAGGCGGATTGCACGCTGGATCGGCTCAAGGCGACAGCGGATGAGAGCGGGCTTGTCATTAAACCCTGCTGTTCCGGCAGCACGGTCGGAGTCACGATCCTCCGCACGGGCGAGGGACTCGAAGAGGCGATTCGCCTCGCGGGTTCTTTCAGTGAAAGGGTCCTTGCGGAGGCCTATATACCCGGGAGGGAACTGACCGTAACCGTGTGGGGCGACAGGGAAGGGACCCGAGCCCTGCCTGTCATAGAAATAAGGCCGCGCCTTGCCTTCTATACCTATGAGGCGAAGTATACCCCAGGATCAAGTGAATACCTCTGTCCTGCGCCTCTTGAGGAGTCGACGGTTTTGAATGTAGCGAAGGCTTCGGTGGCGGCACACCAGGCTCTCGGCTGTCGCGTTTACAGCCGGGTGGACTTGCGGCTTTCGCCGGAGGGGAAACCTTTTGTACTTGAGGTCAACACCGCTCCAGGAATGACGGGAACCAGCCTGGTTCCCAAGGCCGGAAGGGCTGAGGGTTGGGAATTTCCGGAACTCCTGGCCCGTATCTCCGAAAATTCAGTCGGTATCGAGAGGCGGCTTTCGGGGTTTTAAAGGCTAAGGGGGCGCACCTTGGAGTGCGCCCCCCCCTTTTTCCCTATGCGATAGAGATGCGTGTGATCCGCAGCTTTCGGACTCCCTTTGGCGCCCTCACCAGGACTTCGTTTCCAACCTCGGCGCCCATCAGAGCCTGGCCGACGGGGCTGGCGGAGGAAATGCGAAGCTGGGCCGGGTCGGACTCTTCTGAGCCGACGATGGTGTAGACGAAAGCTTTCTGGCTTTCCAGGTCAAGCATCTCCACGGTTGTCCCAAGTGTCACACGACTGGTGTCCAGGTCCTTGGCATCGATGACCTTTGCCTTGCCAAGCTGCGATTCCAGCCAAAGAATCCGGCTTTCCATTTTCGCCTGGGCTTCCTTTGCGGCATGGTATTCGGCGTTCTCGCTCAAATCGCCGAAGGATCTCGCTTCCTCGAGCTGACGCCCGATCTCCATCCTCCCGTCGCTGCGAAGGCGAACCAGTTCGCTCTTGAGTTTCTCGTACCCCTCGCGGGTCATGACGATCTGTTCTTCGATGCTTTTCACGTTTGCCATTGTGGGCCTCCTTGAAAAGGAAGACAATTGCTGGACTCGATGGCGTATTTTAACAGAGTTGGGCTATCCGTACAAGGCTTGACAAGACGAACGAAAGAAGATATAACCTCGTGCAATGCTTCATCAGAGGCCTTTTTTCAAAGCGATGAAGGGAAGAGTATCCCCCCTAAACCTCGCCAGAGAAGGAAACCCTTTGGCTGGAAGGTTTCCCCGAGGCAGGGAGGAGAAGACCATCCCGGAGCTGGTTCCGAAACCGCTGGCGCGGGTAAGGGATCGGGGAGCGCCCCGTATAGCGCAGGCAAGTGTCGCCGGCATTTTTTGGCGGAATGGGAGTGGAACCGCGAGTCCCCTCGTCTCCTGACGGGGGGACTTTTTGCATTCTCTGGAGGGATGAACGATGACTGGAATCCTGGAACGGTATGCTGATCTTTTGCCCCTGGCCGATGAAACGCCCCGCCTGACTCTTGGGGAGGGAAACACGCCCCTATTGCGGCTCTGCCGTATGGGTGCCGGGCTGGGCATTGACCTTTACGTCAAGGTTGAAGGCATGAACCCCACAGGATCTTTCAAGGATCGGGGCATGGTCCTGGCCGTTTCGAAGGCCGTCGAGGAGGGGACCCGGGCGGTCGTTTGCGCCTCGACCGGGAACACCTCCGCTTCCGCCGCGGCTTATGCGGCGGCGGCAGGGATTCCGTGTTTTGTCCTCCTGCCCGCCGGCCATGTGGCCAAGGGCAAGCTGGCCCAGGCGATCGCCCTTGGGGCACGTGTCCTCGCGGTTCGCGGGAATTTCGACCAGGCCTTGGACCTTGCGGTGCAGGCAAGCAGGGAAATGGGGCTGACGCTCGTAAACTCCCTCAACCCTTACCGACTCTGGGGTCAGAGGAGCGGTGCCTGGGAAGTGACGGATGCATTGGGATCGGCACCCGACTGGCTCGCTATCCCGGTCGGCAATGCGGGGAACATCACGGCTTACTGGACGGGCTTCGTCCAGTACAGGAACCTGGGGAAAACCCATTCCGTTCCGCGAATGATGGGTTTCCAGGCAGAGGGTTCATGCCCCCTGGTCAGGGGTGAAGTCGTCGCCAATCCTGAAACTGTGGCGACTGCGATCCGGATCGGCCGGCCGGTCAGCGGCAAGAAGGCGATTGCCGCAACGCGAATGACGGGAGGGAGCTTCCATTCCGTGACGGATGACGAGATCTTGGAGGCTCAGCACCGCCTGGCGGCATCGGAGGGAGTTTTTGCGGAGCCCGCTTCCTGTGCGCCCCTGGCGGGACTTTTCAAGCTTTACCGGGAAGGGAGCCTGCCGAGCGGGATACGTGTAGTCGTTGTCCTTACCGGGAACGGTCTCAAGGATACCGAAACGGCCACGAGGAACCTTCCGGGGCCGGTCGAGATAGACGGAACCTGGGCCTCCCTGAGAGAGGCACTTGCATGAACAAGCCGCTGATGAGCCTCCGTCTGCCTGCAACCAGCGCCAACCTGGGGTCGGGCTTCGACACCATGGGGCTGGCCCTCTCCCTTTACAACGACGTTGAAGTCCTGGAAACCCTGGAAGAGGGACGATACGACATAGAGGTCATCGGCGAAGGGTCACCCGAGTTGGTGGATCCTTCCAGGAACCTCCTGGTGAAAAGCTATGAACACGCCTGCCGTAAATGGGGGCAGTCCCCGTGCGGCTTGAGGATGCGGTCGATCAATGCGATTCCGCTGGGACGCGGGCTGGGAAGCTCCGCCACGGCAGTCGCCGGTGGCATCCTGATCGCCAACGGGTTCCGGGAGCATCCGAAGGAAACGGAAGAGCTGCTTGTTCTGGCCACGGAACTTGAGGGACACCCGGACAACGCGGTCCCCTGCCTTATCGGGGGGATGGTCGTGAGCTGCTGGGACGGATCCCAGGTGCGTTACGTCCGCCTTCCGCCTATGCCGGAAGGAATGAGTGCCGTTGTTGCCGTTCCGGATTTCAAGGTGCTCACGCACCAGGCCCGTGAGGCCCTCCCCCGGGAAGTCGCTTTGGGGGAAGCGGTTTTCAACTTGAGTCGGGCGGCACTTTTCGCTGCATCCTGGGCCACGGGGAACTGGGCGAACCTGATGTTTGCCATGGAGGACAGGTTGCACCAGCAGTTCCGCGCCCGGCTTTTCCCCGGCGGTGAGGCGATCCTCAGCCGGATGGCGAAAATCCCTGAATGCCTGGGTGTGGCGATCAGTGGGTCGGGACCCAGCATGCTGGCCTTCGCGAAGGGCAATCCACAGCGTGTGGCCATCGCCATGTGCCAGGCCTTCACGGAAAGCGGTGTTCGATCGCGCTTTTTCGTTCTGGATACCGACATCCAGGGGGCTAGGGCAAGGGGGGCGGCGAAATGACCACGAAGGTTATGAAGTTCGGAGGCAGTTCCCTGGCAACTTGCGAGCGGCTTCGGGCCGCCGCGAAGCTTGTGGCGGAGGAGGCCCGCAAGGGGGTTTCGATCGCCGTGGTTGTCTCCGCGATGGGAAAGACAACGGAAGGTCTGCTGGGCTTGGCCAGCGAGGTCTCCTGCGCGAGGGATAGGCGGGAACTGGATCAGCTGTTGGCATCCGGGGAGCAGCAGTGCGCGGCGCTCTTTTCCCTGGCCTTGAAGGATTTGGGCGTGGCGGCCCGCTCTTACACGGGGGCTCAGGCGGGGATTCGCGTCAAGGGAATGTCCATGGATGGCAGGATTTCTTCCATCGAGCCCTCGGGAATCATAGAGGGGTTCGACAGGGGTGAAATTGCTATCGTGGCCGGATTCCAGGGTCTTGGAGACCGGGGCGAGATCCTGACCCTTGGCAGGGGAGGATCCGATCTCACCGCCGTTGCCCTGGCCGCCGCGCTGGAGGCAGACGATTGTCTCATCTACACCGACGTGGAAGGGGTTTTTTCCGCCGATCCGAACCGGGTCGCCGGGGCCCGTAGGATCGATTGCCTGAGTTACGAGGAGTGCCTGGAAATGGCGGTCCTGGGGGCGAAGGTCCTCCAGGCGAGGAGTGTCGAAATGGCCGCCAGGTACCGGGTGCCCCTCGTGGTCTTGTCGAGTTTTCGTCCGGGAGGAGGAACAAGGGTGCTGGAAGAATGTGTAAGGGAAGACCTCGTTGTCCGCGCGGTGGTTCCCGATCGGGGAGTGGCGAAGGTGGCCGTCCTGGGTGTTCCCGACGTTCCCGGGATAGCGGCGAAGCTTTTTGGCGGCCTGGCGGAGCGGGGAATAGCCGTGGAAATGATCATCCAGAGCACCATGAGGGGCCAGGTTAACGATATCGCTTTCCTGGTGAAGAAAGGGCTCCTTGGGGAAGCGATCGATGCCTGCCGGGAAGTTGCCAGGGAGATAGATGCACAGGGGGTGAATTTCGATATCGAGGTTGGCCGGGTTTCGATCGTGGGCGCCGGCATCGCGAACCATGTCGATGTTCCGGGGCGCATGTTCTCGGTGCTGGCCCGGGAGGGAATCAACCTTGACATGATTGCCTCGACTTCGGTGTCGATTACTTGCGTCGTCGCCCTGGACCGGTTGGATGACGCTGCCAGGGCCCTGCACCGGGCGTTCATCGAGGAGGGGAACAAGGGATGAGGGTTGCCGTGCTGGGAGCGACAGGCCTTGTGGGCCGGGAAATGCTCTCTGTTCTCGAACAACGCGATTTCCCGGTTACTGAATTGGTCCCGCTTGCGTCTGCCCGGAGCGCGGGCCTCCCCCTCCGTTTCAAAGGCAGGGAATGGACGGTCCGGGAAGTTGGGGAATCCTCTTTTGACGGCGTTCAAATTGCCCTCTTTTCTGCGGGAGGGGAGGCTTCCCGCAAGTGGGCCCCTTGTGCGGCAGGAAAAGGAACCATCGTGATCGACAACAGTTCTGCCTGGCGAATGGACCCTTTTGTGCCGCTTGTCATACCCGAGGTCAATGCCGACGATCTCTCGATGCACCGGGGGATTATCGCCAACCCGAATTGCGCGACCATCCAGGCTCTTGTGGCGCTTTTTCCGCTGCACCGGGAGGCTGTCCTCGAAACCTTCAGCGCGGTCACCTTCCAGGCCGTTTCCGGAACGGGGATCGCCGCACTGGACGAGCTTAGGGACGGGAGCGCCGCCAGCCTTGCGGGTGAGAGCTTCTCGCCGAGGATCTATCCTCATCCGATTTCCTTCAATGCGATTCCGCAAATCGGTTCGTTTGACGAAGAAGGGATTTCACAGGAGGAGTGGAAGATGGTGAAAGAATCCCGCAAGATCCTTCACCTGCCAAACCTCCCGGTAAGTTGCACGACTGTCAGGGTCCCGGTTTTTCGAGGACATTCCGAGGCATTGACGGCCGTTTTTCACAGGCCCATCACTCCCGAAAGGGCCCGCGAGGTTTTGCGGGAAGCGCCCGGTGTTTGCGTGAAGGATGATCCCGCGTCGGCGACCTATCCACTGGCGCTGGATGCAGCGGGTACGGATCCCGTCTACGTTGGGCGCGTGCGGCGAGACACCGGTTCATCCCGGGGGCTTGCCCTCTGGGTCGTTGCGGACAACCTGAGAAAGGGTGCGGCTTTGAACGCAGTCCAGATCGCGGAGCTTCTCCTGCCCGGGAAAAGAGTTAAATAAGGGGAAAAAGCCTGTTGCCAAAAAGGGATGGGGGCCGCCTTCAAGCGGCCCCCATCCCTTTTTGGCTTTGTCAGGAGTACTTGAGCCCGAAGGCAGGGTGGAAATAGCGGGAGTCGTGGAGGAAGGCTGCCTGTTCCTCGAGGGCAGTCCTGGCCTTGTTGCCCATCGCAACGGCAAGCACGGATGTCAGGACATGGACCAGGAAAAGCGGTCCGAGCACGCTGCTGCCGAAGGTCGGGCTGGCTGCGCTTGTGAAGAGGGAGAGCCTGGCGTAGCGGCAGACAGGTGCAGCGAGGCTATCTGTGATCGTGATGATCGTCGCTCCCTGTGACGAACAACGCTCTACCGTTTCAGTAACCTCCACGGCATAGCTTGGGAGCTCGCAGACGATAACCACGTCGCCCTTCCTGACAGCCCGGGCCTGCTCGAGGAGGGCCAGGCCGCTTCTTTGCATGAGCATGGACGTGACACCGAGAACTCGAAGCCGCATCATGCATGAATCCGCCACGAGGCTGGAGATGCCCCAGCCAAGGCAATAAACGGAACTCGCCTCCTGCACGATTTCGCAAAACTGGGACATGAGATCGGGTTTGAGCTGGTTCCAAGTTTCGTCAAGGTTGGCGTGTTCCATTCGGTAAATCGATTCGGGCAGGTCGTTCTGGATCACTGTCGCCTTGGCCAGCATCGCTGCAGGATTGACCTGTTCGAGGATCGCTCCCTGCAGCGAGTCCTTGAGCTCGGCATATCCCGTGAAGCCGAGAAGGCGAGCGACCCTTACCATTTGTGCTTTTGAAACCTCGAGTTGGTCAGCGACCTCGCCTATTGAGCGGAAGGCTGCTTCCCTGGTGTTCGTTAGCAGGTATTCGATGACACGGCGGGCTTTGTTCGGCACGTTCTCAAGCTTTTCCCGCATCAGTGTTTGCAGTTCGTTACTGTCCATCCCGGCATTCCTCCCAAAGCATTAAACAAAAGGTCAAGTATACGGCATTCAGTTTAGTGTTCGGTTTAGGGATTGTCAATCGTCTCTTTGGTGGGGACGGGCCCGGTTAAGTCTTTTTGAAGTTCCCGGAATAAATGGGCGAGGAAAAGGGCGGAAACGGCGAAAGAGGCCAGTACCGACAGGGGTTGGCACCACCAAAGGCCCTCCAGTCCCCACCGGGTGGAAAGCCAAAGGGCGAGGGGGACCCTGACTCCGATCGTCCGGACGAACTGGGCGAGCATGCCGTAGGCGGCATGCCCGGTTCCCTGGAAGACGCCCCAGAAGGTGATGTCGAGTGCGGCAAAGAGGTAGCCTGTTGCAGAGGCGCGTATGGAAGCTACGGCGAGGTCTGAAACGAGAGGGGTAGGCCGGAAGAGGGCCAGGATGGGCTGCGGCCAGGCATAGATCAGGATGCCAACGCCGACCATGAAAAGGGAAGAAGCTGTCCCGGCGGCTTTAACGGCTTGCCGGACTCGCCCGATGTCGTTCTTTCCAAGGTTGAAACCGACAAAGGGAATCAGGGCGCCGTTGATGCCGAAAACCGGCAGAAAGGCTAGCCCCTCGACACGGTTGCCGAGCATCCAGGCACCGATGGCCGCTGCCCCGAAGCGGGACAGGATGCGGTTCAGTATGCCGACGCCCAGGGCCATGCTGCCCTGGGAGATGGAAACCGGGAGTCCGGTCCGCAAGAGGAGCCCGGCCCGTTTGGCGAAACCCGGGGAGGGGCGTGTCAAATCCAGTCGGAAGCGGCTATGGCTGTTCATTCGGAACGCCAGGTAGGCACAGGAAGCTGCCCGGCTTAAAAACGTTGCCAACGCGGCGCCGGCGATGCCCTGCCCCAGCCCGAAGATGAGCAGGGGATCAAGAAAGGCGTTCAGCACATTTCCAAGGACCATGCTCACCATGGGCGTGACAGTGTCTCCCTGGCTGCGGAAAAGGGAATCGGCTACTAGGGAATAGGCCATAAGGGGGAAGCTCATGACAAGCCAGCTGTTGTAGCGGTAGGACTCTGCAAGGACCGGCCCGCTGCCGCCGAGAATGCGGAAAAAAGCCTCGCTAAGGCCCCGGTCGAGAAGGACCAGGGGGGGCAGGGAGGCCGCAAGGGCTAAAAGCCATGCGGTGTGCGCCAGCTCGCCTGCTTCGTCCTCCTTCCCGGCTCCAAGCGCCTGGGACATGAGGCTTGTGGCCCCGACCGATATGCCGTTGAAAAGGGCGAAGGCTGCGAACATCACGGGGAAAGTCAGGGACATGGCCGCAAGTGAAGCTTCGCCGAGCCAGGCGATAAAGACGGTGTCCACCAGGTGGAAGAGCGTGTGGAAAAACATGGAAACGACAGAGGGAAGTGCGAGCATGAAGAGGGTCTTCCCGACACTTCCTCGTCCCATGTCGACGTTCTTCCTATCCATCATCCGTGAGAATCCCTCCGGCTGGATGCTTCAGGCGGCCAAAACTCCAGTGAACTTTTTGTGTCCGCTTCGTTTCCCTGCGAAAGGGTGCTTAACCTTTTAAGTCCCCATTTCCCGTGGCCAGTGAAAAATGAACGCCTGTCTCGGTGTTCGGCCCAAGGGCCGCAGTTTGAATTCCGGGTCAAAAGACGGGCCAGGCAGTCTCCCCAGGCGAGTTCTCCGAAGGCGGGATGGTGTGGGCCGGATTTTACAGATGCGGCCAGGGACGGTGTTTCTGCGAGCCCTACCCTCAAGATGTTGAAACCCAGGTCCAAAGCTTCGAGCAGCAAGCGGCCCGCCCACTTGGCCGCTTGTTCCGTTTCAAGAGGGGCGTAACGTCCGGATGCCCAGAGTTCCTCCAGTGGGGTTCCTGCCAGGACAAGGCAGGGGTAGATCCGCAGGTCCATGGATCGCGGTCCTTTCACTTTCGCAAGTTGCCTGAGGTCGTTGAGGGTGGAGGTTTCATCCTGGCCGGGAAGGCCGATCATCAATTGGGCCCCTGAAGGAAAACCCTCCTGTACCAGAAGGTCAAGGGCCTGCAGGGCCTCATCGCCCGAATAGCCCCTGGCGCAGGCTTTCAGGACGGCGTCGTCGAGGGAACTGATTCCCAGCTCAACGCATGCAAGGGGGCAGGACTCCCTAGTGAAATTCCTGAGGCGGGAAAGGATGTCTCTGGAAATACAGAGCGGGTGCGTGGAAAATCGCAGGGTGCTACCCCTGGGAGCGCTTTGTGCCGCTTCCATGTAGGCGTCGACGTGCTCCGGGGGTAGGCAGGTGAAGCTGCCGCCGAAAAAAGAGATCTCCGCCGGCTCATCAAGCTCCCGCAAGATGCTGCGGATCTCGTTGGGGGTCGGGGTGGCCGATTCTCCTGTGATCCGTCTCTGGTCGCAGTAGATGCACCGCCTGGCGCAGCCGGCCATGGCGAAGAAGAAAGGAGCGGACCGCAAGCTGCTCATGGAGTGGCCTGCAGTTCCGGCAGGAGGCAGGCCCAGGCGAATAGGTCGGCCTGGTACTCAAAGCTGGAAAGAGGGGTGGCCGTAAGCGCCCAGAAAGCTTCTCCGCGCGGGTGGAAAAGAAGGTGGTAGAGCTCGTGGTAGAAGGAAAAGCGCTGCCAGAAGGGAGGGAGGAGGCTGTTGACGTAGATCCGCGCGCGATCCCCGCGGGCAACGTGCAAACCCCACAAGTTGTCCGTCAGCGGAACCCGCTTCAGCTCGAGGGTTCGTCCGCAGGCTTGCTCGGCGCGCACCAGGAGGCTGAAGTCGTCAAGGTTCCACCAGGGCCTTGCTTCTTCCAGTGCCCAGGCCGGCAGGTTTTCCGGCGGCCTCGGGCACTCGGCGCCGGTCGAAGCCGGCTCAGGATTCTTTCCGGTCGTCGCGTGAATCATCCCAGTCGGAAAGGGCGGCATCGACCAGCCGCTTCACAAGGACAACCTCTTCTGCAGTGAGGCGCTTCCGCTTATACCAGAGTTCCACGGCCTCGTTTGAATTCCAGAGTTCCTCGATCTGGAAACGATTCTGGCGGTCACCCTTGAATGTCTCGACAATATCTGCCGCTTCGACGCCCAGGGCCTGTGCGAGTTTCTGCAGGAGCTTCATCGACGGGAGACGCCGGTTGCTTTCGAGGGCCTGGATGTAGATACGGCTTACACCAACCCGCTCCGCAAGGTTTTGCTGGGTCAGGCCGCTGGATTTCCGCAAGGTCTTGAGACGCAATCCCAAGCTCATCTTATCTCCCCCCTGTTTTCAAATAATCTAACTCAACTCTCGCTTGTTGACAAGCTGTCCCCAATGAAGAAAGAGGGTGCAGCTCAAAAGGTCCGCTGCTCCGCCCGGGCTGACGCCGAGCGAGGAGTACTCCGCGTCCAGGTGTTGGAGTTCCTCGATGAAGGCAGGCGAATAGGGAGGGCATTCCGTGGCCAGTTCCTGCATCCGTCGACGGTGGACATCCCTCCAGAAATCAAAGCCGCCGCGGGTGATGACGTTGCTGTCCTCGCAGACGGCAGCGATTGAAAAGAGAGAGGACAGGGCTGCGTCGTGGAGGGAGGCTCCCGCTTCCAGGGCTCGGTGGAGAGCCGGAAGACCCCGGGAAAGGACGGAGGGGAAGCCCGAAGAGGCTTCTCCGCGAATGCCGGTTATACCGCGTTCCAGGAACAACCTTTCCCCATGGGTCCTCCCTGCTGGGTAACCCGAGCGGGAAAGGGCGTGAAACTCCGAGCGGACCGTTTCCTTCACCGCTTCCGCCGAAAGCCGGGCAGCTTCGGGAGGGTCGATTCTCCCAGTGGAGGCAAGACAGCTCCCTGCTCCGAAAAGAAGGAGGGAAAGGGCAAAGATAAGCCCCTTGTGGGTGTTCACGCCACTCGTGGCCCCGATCATCGCACGCTCCATTTCCAGGCCGGTTTCCCGAAGCCTGCCCATCGCGTTTTCGGGCGGGGTCCCGTCCAGGCCGACCCTTGCCTGTAGAGGCCAGAAGGGTGAAAGTGCGCAAGTGCTCAGTAGGAAGGTCAGGTAATCCATGTCGTCATGTGCGCCGCTTCCAAAGCGGTCGACCAATCCAGGCTTTGGCCCGACCTGGACTTCCCAGGCGGAAGCGAGGGTGGCGAAAGCTCCGAGCATGGTTTCAGGATTCATCTTGTCTCTCCTTGACTCAACGAGGATCCTGGGTGATACTCGAACCCGGTATCCTAAAAAAAATAGGGAGGGCTAACTAATGGAATTGACAGCCCGCGGCGAAGACTATTTGAAGACCATATACAAGTTGTTGAAGGAACGCAAGGTCGTCCGGGTGAAGGACTTGTCCGTCATCATGGAAGTCCGGGCTCCAACCGTGGTGGGGGTTCTCTCGACCCTTAAGTCCAAGGGCTACGTCCAGCAGGAACCCTATGGCTACCTGACCCTCACCGAAGGAGGAAACACGGTGGCCGAGCGGTTGGTGGAAAAGGAGGTTTCGATTCGGGATTTCCTCAGGGAAGTGCTCGGGCTGGAAGAGGAGGAGGCCGAGAGCAATGCCTGTGCCATGGAACATTACATTTCCCCTGTTTGCCTCGAGAGGTTCCTGGCGTTCATCCGGTTTGTCGATCTTTGCGAGTGGGGAAGACCGAGATGGCTTGAACAATTCAGGATCTTCGTAGAGACGGGGGAAAGCCGTCCCTGCACTTGTGCTCACAAGGGAGAAACCTGCGAAGGCCCCGGGACGGGTAGGCAGGAATGAGGATAGCTTTCCAGAGGGCAGTTCTCCTGGTTTTTGCCCTCGCAATGCTTGCTGGGAACGCCTCGGCTGCCTCCACTCCGCTCACCCGGCTTTTCTACGAGAGACGGTGGAAGGAGTTCGACCAGGCCCTGGCGGCCAAAGTGAAGTGGACTCCTAGGGAAGCGAGCCTTGCGGCCAACGCGGCCTGGCTTCGCCAGGACCGTGAAGGAGCGGTTCGGATCCTTGCGCGATACCGGAAGAACCTTCCATCTACGATCCTTCCCTACGCGGACCTCCTGCGGGCCCTGGGACTTGAAAGGACGGGCCGGGCAGAGGAAGCAGGGAGGCTGGCGAAAAGCCTCTGGAATTCCAACCTGCCCGGGGAAATCCGTTATTACGTGGCCTATCTCAATGCGAGACTGGTTGCCCCGCAGGAAAAAGGGCATTGGGCCAGGGAAATGCTGAAACATGCCGGCGGCGACAGCGGGCGGAAGGCACAGGCGCTTTCCCAGGTTCTTTCAACATCCCAGGCCCAAGAAAAGGATGCACTGGAATTGCTTGAGATCCAGCCCCTCGATTCCCGGGGGCTGGCCTTCCTTGAACGATCGGGCAAGAGTCGATCGAAAGAGGCGCACGAGGCTCTTGGAGTGGCCTCGGTTTTATCCGGGAAGCCCGCCGAGGCGATTTCCCTTTTCGAGATGGCCGCCCAATCGGCAAAAGGGGCAGTATCCCTGACCGCGAAAGGGCGCTTTTGGCTTGCCCTCTCGCTTTACAGGGGAGGCCGGAAGGAAGAAGCGGTTCCCCTTTGGGAGGGTCTCGCCCGGGATGGCGCGTCGTATTCCGTTTCTTCCGCCAGGCGCCTTGCCTCGGCCTCCTCTTCCGGGGTTAGCACCGCCCGGCTTGCCTTGGAAAGAATTGCAAAAGGCAACGGGCCTGTGGCAGAAGCGGCGCTTTTCTCCCTGGCGAGAACTGATCGGGAAACCCCGGCTTCGGAATGGGAGAAGGACCTCTTCCTGAGGTTCCCGGATGGTGTTTACGCGTCAAGGCATCGTTGGGAAACCGGCTGGTCCCGTTGGAAAACCGGCAAATTGGAAGAGGCATGCGCCGAGTGGGAGAAGGCTTTATCGGCAGTTCCCGAAGGCCTTGAACGGGCCCGTTTGCTTTTTTGGCTTTCTCGTTGTGCGAGGAAATCGGGAAACGAAAAGCTGGCGCGAAGCTGGGAGGCAAAATTGGCATCCCAGGAACCTCTTTCGGTTTACGCCTGGAGAGTTTTCCCCAAAGGCCCTCCCGGTTTGTCCATTTCGGGGAGAAGGACCTGGGGGAAGGGGACAGATCCGCTGGAATCCTGGGGATTTGCCATCTACGCAAAACTCAGGCTTGAGGCAAAGGGACATGGAGAAAGCCTGGCCCGGGCAGCCTGGCTGGCGGCCTGGAACGGTGATTTCGCCGAATCCGTTCGCCTGGCCGCACGTTCCGGTTCACTTCTTTCGCGCGTAGAAACCCTCAGCCCGGAGTTTTTATCGCTTACCCACCCCAGGGCCTACTCCGCCGAAGTCAGGCAGTCAGCAGGGAAGTCCGGTGTCGATCCTACGCTCGTCTGGGCAGTGATGAAGCAGGAAAGCGCTTTTGATCCCGGTGCGGTCAGCTCGGCCGGTGCGATGGGATTGATGCAGCTGATGCCTGCAACCGCCAGGGATGAGGCGGAGAGGCTTGGGCTTGGCGCTGCGGATTCCTGGTCTCCGGCAACGAACATCCTGCTGGGAGCGGCACACCTCGGTCGGCACCTGAAAGCCTTAGTCCAGGTAGAGAAGGCCCTCGCAGCCTATAATGCGGGCGGTGGATCGGTCCGAAGATGGAACGAAAGCGGGGGAGGAATCATCGAGGAATGGATCGAGGAGATACCTTACCCGGAGACGAATGAATACGTGAAGAAGGTCATGGGAAACCTGTTTGTCTATAATGCCCTTGAAGGGCGCACAAGTTCCGCCCCATAGGAAGGAAAGGAGGCCCTGCAATGGCGGTGGTTTGCGAAACAGGCGGTCCGGTAGGCAAGGTCAGGAGCTTTCTGGAAGGAGCAGGGTACGGGGGAAAAATTTTTGAAAGCCCTGATACGATCTTTACGGTGGAGGACGCTTCGAAAACGGTAGGAGCTCCTCCGGAAGCAATCCTGAAGACGATTGTCCTGCAGGCAGACGGGATTTTTATCCTTGCCTTGATGAGCGGGGTGAACCGGGTTGACCTGAAAGCCGTGAAAAGACTCCTTCCCGGCGTGAAGAAAGTCTCAATGGCTCAACCCGACACCGTGCTCGAGTTTTCGGGCTTCGCTGTGGGAGGGGTTCCCCCGGTTGGATACCCTGTAAGCCTCAAGGCTTTCCTTGACGAAGATCTTTTCGTGCAGGAAACGGTCTGGGCTGCCGCGGGAACAGACCATGCCTTCTTTCCCGTTTCCCCGGGTGAACTGCTGGGCCTGACCAGCGGCCAGAGAGCAGCCATAAAAAAAGAGGGGAAAGGGTCTCTTGCCCCTTCCCCCCGGAGTGAAAGCTAAGCGCGCCGCTCCGGAACGATCGCCTCGAACCAGCCGTCGAATGCGCGTCCAAGGCGAATCGATTGCAACGGCTTGATGAATATTTCAAGGTTGTGGTCAACGATCGCCGAGAGGATGTGCCCCCCGATCGTTGAATGGTCCTTCCTGCCCAGGACAGTATGGAGGTGCGGGTAAAGCTTCCCTTCCTTGTAGCTGATGTCTCCGCTGAGGGAGAGGAGTTCAAAAATCTCGTTGTGGGTCTCCATGAGGTATTCCTTGCCGGTAAACCAGCCGAATGTAACATTGCGGACAAAACCGGCCGCGGAAAGGACGACCGCCGAATCGACGGCGTATTCCTCGCAAACCTGGCTGATTGAACGATTCAGTTCCTCGCCTTCAGACAGCCTTATCGCGATGAGCTCGTTCGTGACCGCGTATCGCATGGCACCACCCCCGGAGAAAATGTAGATCACGACACTAGTTTATCATAATAAAAGAGAGGCGCCCATGACCGATTACTTCCCGTTCCTGATTTTTCTTTCCGGCATCCTGTCGGGTTTTCTCAACACGGTCGCGGGCGGGGGCAGCCTTCTTGTCCTGCCCCTGCTTGTTTTTTCAGGCCTGGATATGGGGGTTGCCAATGCCACGAACCGTGTCGCCATCCTCCTGCAGAGCGCGACGGCAAGCCGCAGCTTCATCCGCGGGGGTGTTCTTGAAACCCGGGAGATACTCCCAGTCGCACTTGTTGCCTCCCTGGGTTCCCTTGCTGGTACTTTCGTTGCCATAAAGCTCGACGAGAACGCCTTGCGCGGGGTCATTGGCCTTGTGATCCTGCTGATGGCTTTTCTCCTCGTTTTCAGGCCGAGTATGTGGGAAGAGCGCCGGGCGACGCGCCTGCCGCGGTGGCTCATGGTCGTGATCTTTTTCCTGATCGGGATCTACGGGGGATTTGTCCAGGCAGGGGTAGGTTTCTTCCTTATTTGGGCCCTGGCTGGTCTCGGGGGGAGAGACCTGGTTCAGGCCAATGCGGCAAAGGTCTTTATCGTTGGGTGCTTCACGGCGGTCAGCCTGGCGCTTTTTGCTTCGAACGGCATGGTCCGCCTGGGAACGGGACTTATCCTTGCCTGCGGAAGCATGATCGGAGCCCACCTGGGAGCCCGTTTCACGCTTACCAGGGGAAACCGCCTGATTCGCTGGATCCTGGCCCTGACGGTCATGGCCAGTGCCGGGAAAATGCTTTGGGATGCTTTCAGCGGATAACAAAAAAGCGCGGTCGCCGTCAAGGGAAGTCGGATCCCGCGCCCTTTTATGGCAATTATTGCGAGTGGAACCGCTTTCAATTTAGAAGATAGAGCTGAAGCGATTTCGCCTTCAATCCCCCGCCCAGGCCAACGGCAAGCTTTAGGCGTGCCTGGGTCGGGCGCAGTCCCCCCCCGTCGAGGACACCCATCTCGATAAGGCGTTTTGCGCTACCCTCGTACCCGTACATGCGACTCACCCGGCCCTGGGAGCATCTTGACGTGATGACAACCGGAATTTCCCTCTTCAGGAAAGACCGAATATGGGGCTGCCAGGACGGAGGCACGTTGCCGGAGCCGGTACCCGCAAGGACTAGCCCGTCCAGGTCGGGTCCCTTGGCGAGGCATCCGAGGAGGCGCTCCCCGCATCCGAGGGCAGCCCATACAAGCTCGATTTCCCGTGCCGGGGTGACGTATTCACCGAGCGTAGCCGTCCTCAGGGGTGATCGATAAAGCTGGATCCTGTCCTGGATTATTTCCGCAATGGGGCCTCGGCCTGGCGATTCAAAAGCATCGCGACGGGCGCTTTGGATCTTGCGGACTTCGGAGGCTGCGAAAAGCTGGTCCTGGAAACAGACCGTGACACCCTGTCCCCATGCCTGTTCCGAGGAGGCTGCAATGAACGCCTGTGTCAGGTTGAGGCTTGAGTCGGTTCCGGGGCAATCGGAAGGGAGCATGGCACCCGTGTAGACAACCGGCTGCGGGTAGGGCCAGAGAAGGTCCGTAAGATAGGCCATTTCTTCCATGAGGTCGGTCCCGCAGGTGACGACGATGCCCTGGACTCCATCCTTGACCGTCTTGCGAAGGAGCTCCACGAGGTCGGTCGTCATTCCGATTGTGTAATGGCAGCTTGGCTGTCGGGTCCAATCGTAGGGGACAACCTCGAAGGGCAGCGATGGAGGGATCCACCGCTGCATCTCCTCTGTACCCAGGCTTGGCACATGCCCTCCGTGCCTTTCGCTGTAGAGCATCCCGATCGTTCCACCGGCAACAATAAAAGCGATCTTTGGCAGGTCCGGCAAGAAGCTCCCCCCGTTCGTCTTGCAGCTTCCCTAGTCTAGCACCACGACGAGGAAAATCAGTATCCCAGGTTTTCCCCCACGAGGATGACATGGGCGTCACGCCCATAAGGGGCGCGTTCCAGGATGGATACGGCGCGGCATGCTCTCTGGGGCACCTTGCAATCCACGCAGAAGCCGGCTTTAACGCAGGGAAGGTCCATCCCAAGGCGGATCCCGTTTATCGGCGTTGCCCAATCACGAATTCTCTGAAGGGCTCCCTGGATATTCCGACAGACCTTGTTGATCCCAAGAACGAAACAGATCCGGTTTTTGGCCCAGGCCATTCCGGCAACGCGGTTGCCGGTCCCGTCGATGTTGACGAGTTCGCCTGCCAGGGTCACAGCGTTTGAACTGGTCAGGAAGATATCGCTTGAAAGTTCTTCGTTCCAGCGCTCGGCACGGTCTTCGGGCAGCAGGCTCGGATCCCAGTGCTGGACGACGCGGTTTCCCCTGGCAGCCAGGATTTCGGGTAGCCCGAGCTCACGTATCGTGACGGATCCGGGTATGCCGACCACGGAACCCTCCGGCACCAGGGCCAGTACGGCTTTGACCGCTTCCTCGCAGGATTCGGCGTAAGCTGCCTGGAAACCGTTTGCCGTCAGGGCTTTGATGACGCAGGCTCCTACTGTCCGGTAATATTCCATCCTGGGCCTGTTCCAATCCACTGGAGACTGGGTCATTGTGCTTGTCCTCCTGTCGGGTTAAAGATCGCCGTAGCGGAAGGGATTTCACACCCTCCTGAAAAGACTATACCAGACTGGAGCCTCGCAGGGCAGGAACCCGGATTTCCTTGCAGAACCCATTCCCAGGTGGTAAAAAAAGAACACTTGAAAAGACAGGGAGGTCATGAATGATGTGCAAGGTGATCACGCCGGGAGACGAACACGAGCACTGTCACGCAATGGAACCGGCAGCCATTTCCGAGCTCCTTAGGGAATCGCTCGTCGGGGAACTGGAAACGACTGGAGAACTCATGGCACGACTGCAGATGATAGAAGATGCTGAAGTTGTCCATGCCCTCTTTCACTTGATAGAAAAGAAGAGACGTATTACGGACGACCTCTGGCTCCTGCTTCGGAGGGTGGAAGACCGATTCTTCGAGTCGGGTGAAGCCCACGGGCACACGCACACCCACTAGGCCGTAATTTTTGGGGCGAGCCCACCTGGTGTCAAGGTTAAACCCTTGACACCAGGTGGGCTCGCCTTTATAATCGGCATGCCTCAAAGGGGGGAGACGGCGATGGACCCGGAAAAACAGCTTGCGACAAGAATACGCCTTGCCCGGCTCTTCGACCTTTACTCGGGGCTATTGACGGAACGGCAGAAGAGGGCCTTCGAGCTTCATGAGCTTTCGGATTGGAGCCTCCAGGAAGTTGCCGAATCGATGGGGGGCAGTCGCCAGGGAGCTTACGACCTCGTCCAGCGGGCACGCCAGAGGCTTGACGAACTGGAGGAGATCCTACGTTTCGGCCATCGACTGGAGTCCAGGGCAAAGGATATCAGGCTGATCCTGTCGCGCCACGCAGGGGACCTGCCGCATTCATTCCTGGAAGAAATGGAAGCGGCGCTTCGAGAAAGTGCGGAGGAGGAAGAACGAGATGTTTGATGCCCTGAAAGAACGCCTTGAAGGGGTGTTCAAGGCCCTCAGAGGCAAGGGAAAGCTGAGTGAGTCAGACGTCAGCGAAGCCCTTCGCGAGGTTCGCAGGGCCCTGCTGGAAGCCGATGTGCATTACAAGGTAGCGAAGGATCTCGTGGAGAGAATCCGGGTCCGATGCCTGGGCGCGGATGTCCTCGAATCCATCACGCCGGCACAGCAGATCACCGCGGTTGTGTACGAAGAGCTTTCCCGGCTGATGGGAGAAGGCACGTCGGCCCTGGCCATTTCCCCCAAACCGCCGACGGTTTACATGATGGTGGGACTCCAGGGATCGGGCAAGACGACGACGGCGGCAAAGCTGGCAAAGCGCCTTTCGAAGGGGCACCGGCCCCTGCTGGTGGCCTGCGACCTGCAGCGCCCGGCGGCCGTCGAGCAGCTCAGGATCCTTTCGGAACAGGTCAAGGTCCCTTTTTTTGGCCCCGGCGAGGGGCGGGATACTCCTCTTGCGGTTGCTACGGCTTCCATCCGCTACGCAGAGGAGCATCTGGCCGACATCATCCTGCTTGATACCGCCGGTCGCCTCCATTTTGACCAGGCGCTGATGGAGGAACTCTCCTTGATCAGCCAGGCCTTGAAGCCCCATGAAACTCTTCTTGTCGTGGATGCCATGACGGGGCAGGAAGCAGTCAACGTCGCGTCAAGCTTCCATGAACACCTTAACCTTACCGGCGTTGTCCTCTCCAAGCTGGACGGAGATGCCCGGGGCGGGGCTGCCCTAGCTGTACGTGCGGTTACCGGGGTTCCCATCAAGCTGGCCGGAGTCGGGGAAAAGATCGAGGATTTCGAAGAGTTCGATGCCCATCGCATGGCCCAGCGGATCATGGGAATGGGTGACCTGGCCGGGTTGATGGAAAAAGTCCAATCCGTGACGGACAGCAAGTCCGTAGAGCGGATGTCTGAAAACCTGCGAAAAAACCGGTTCACCATGGAGGACTTGCTGGAACAGCTCCAGCAGGTGCAGAAAATGGGTCCGCTGGAAAAAGTGATGGAAATGCTTCCGATACCAGGGGGAGCGAAGGCGCTCCAGGGGGCGGACATGGATCCCGGGAGGCTAAAGAGGATCGAGGCCGTGATCCTTTCGATGACGATCAGGGAGCGGAAAAACCCGGACATTATAAAGGGAAGCCGCCGAAAAAGGATTGCCTTGGGCTCGGGGACATCGGTGCAGGAAGTTAACCAGGTCCTCAAGCAGTACGAGCAGATGAAGCAGATCTGGAAAACTCTGGGAAGCAAAGGCCGCCGGGGAGGCTTGGCGGGACTCAAGAACCTGTTCAGGTAAGACACCATAGGAGGTGCATGGAAAGATGGCGGTTAAGATTCGTCTCGCCCGTCACGGGCGGAAAAAGGCTCCCTTTTATCGGCTGGTTGTTGCGGATTCAAGGGCGCCGAGGGATGGAAAGTTCATCGAAATGATCGGTCATTACAATCCCCTGACCGATCCGGCGGAGATCAAGGTGGACGAGGAAAGGGCGCTTTACTGGCTTCAGGTTGGGGCACAAGCCTCCGACACGGCCCGTATGATCCTCAAGAGAAGCGGGGTCTGGGACCGGTTCGTCGAGGGGAAGCGGAAGTAGGATCCCATGCCGGATTACGGAGCGCTGGTCGAGTCTATCGTCAGGCGCCTCGTCAGGGACCCCGAATCTGTCCGCGTTGACAGCGAGGCCCAGGGAAACGGCGTTTTCGAAGTGAAGATCCGGGTGGCTCCTGAAGACATCGGACGTGTGATTGGCAAGCGAGGGGCAACCGTCAACGCGCTTCGGCTTTTGGCGAAGGCGGCTGCAGTAAAAAGCAATGAAAAGGTGGTCGTCGATATCCTTGAAGACTGAACGAGGCGCTTCCCAGCAAATGATCTCGATCGGCCGTATTTGCGGGGGACACGGACTCAACGGGGAATTGCGCATTCTTCCCCTGACCGATTTCCCGGAACGGTTCCTGGGAATGGATCGCCTTAGGCTTTTCCATCCGGACGGAAAGGAGTGGCGTGAACTCTGCCCCACCCGTTTCCGTTTCCTGGAAGGTAAGGGCCTGCTTCTCGTGACAACTGAAGAGATCGTTGACCGAACGGGTGCGGACCTTTTGAAGGGTGCCCTCGTGAAGGTAACGGCAGAGGAAAGGATCCCCCTGCCCGAGGGACGGTACTGGATCGACGACATCCTGGGCCTTGCTGTCAGGGATGAGGCGACCGGTGAGAACCTTGGGGTCATAGAGGAGGTCCTGCAGACGGGAAGCAACGATTGCTACATGGTCCGGACCCCGGAGAGGAAGCTCAAGGCCCTGCCGGCGATACGGGAAGTTATCCGGAAGGTCGACCTGGAAGAGCGCACAATGGAAGTATCGCTGATGGAGGGTCTCTGGGATTGAGAAAAGTCACCTTCATCACGGCTTTTCCCGAGTTCCTCGAATGTTTTCTCGCTCATAGCGTGATAGGCCGGGCAGTGAGTGCGAACCTTCTCGAAGCCCACGTGGTGAACCTGCGGGACTTTGCAGTCAACCGGTATGGGCAGGTCGACGATTATGCCTTCGGCAGCGGAGGCATGGTGCTTATGGCCGAGCCTCTCGCGAGGGCAGTGGAAAGCCTCGCTGGCGAGGGAGCCACGGTCGTCTACCCCTCTCCCCAGGGCGTGGTCCTTAGCCAGGAACTTGTTGAAAGCCTGGCGGCGGTTGAACACCTTGTCCTGGTCTGCGGGCACTATGAAGGGGTCGATGAGCGATTTGTCGCGAAACACGTTGGCCTGGAGGTTTCGCTCGGCGATTTTGTCCTCACGGGTGGAGAACTCCCTTCGATGGTCCTGGTTGACGCGGTGGCAAGATTGGTTCCAGGCGTTGTGGGCAGGCTTGCCGCGGTCGAGGACGACTCTTTTTACCGAGGGATGCTCGACCACCCTCATTTCACGCGGCCGGCTGAATGGAGAGGGCAGCACGTACCGGCGGTTCTTGTTTCAGGCGATGCGGCTGCGATCCGGGAGTGGCGCCGTGATGAAGCCGTCGCAAGGACGATCGAAAGACGGCCGGATCTCCTAAGCAGTGCGAACATCAGGCCTTACCTGTCCAAGCGGCCTTACCTGCTGGTTTCGGGAGAGGTGGGCTGTTTGCAAGGGGCATTTTCCCAATTGGCCGGGCTCGCGAGGCTATATGATCTCGAGAGAATTATTGTTGTCGAAACGGGAGAAAAGAGGCGACAAGACCTTTCAGCTTCTATCCCCGAAGCAAGTAAGGGTGAAAAGCCGGTTTTCAAGTTTTTCAAGATGGTTCGGCAGGCCCTGCATTGGGTTTCCCAAAGAGAGGATGGAAATCCGTTTCTTGTGGGACTGGAAACGCAGGCTAGTGAAAAGGCGCTCCACTGGATGGAAGGCAAGAGGCGGATTCTTGAGTCTAAAAGGCCTTTAGTCCTGGGTTTTTCGGAAGAAATGCCGGAATGTGAAATGAGCCTGGCCCCTCTGAGGGGTGGGTTGGCAAACGAAAATCAAATCGACTGCGTACTGATGCTGTCGGTGTTCGTAGACCGTTTTTTCGGATGCCGTTAAAATACTGACTGGAAAGACCAGCAAGGAGGGGAATGAAAATGGATCCCAGGATCGCGTTGATCGAGAAGAAGTTTATTCGGAACGACCTGCCGGAATTTCGCCCGGGTGACAACGTCAAGGTGCATGTGAAGGTAAGGGAAGGCAATCGTGAGCGTATCCAGATTTTTGAAGGGATCGTCATCGCACGCCAGAAGGGTGGGCTGCGGGAGAACTTCATAGTGCGCAAGATGTCGGGCGGAGTCGGTGTTGAGAGGATTTTCCCGCTTCATTGCCCGAGCATCGACAGGATCGAGGTCGTGCGGAAGGGCCTGGTCCGACGTGCAAAGCTTTACTACCTGCGCAAGCTGAGCGGAAAGGCCGCCCGCATCAAGGAACGTCGCTAAAAAGCCCCTCGGGGGTGTTGACGCTCCCTGATACCCTGCTATAATGGGCGTCACGTGCCGGGGTGGTGGAACAGGTAGACACGCACGTTTGAGGGGCGTGTGGGGAAACCCGTACGAGTTCAAGTCTCGTCCCCGGCACCACTAGAATACAGTCGGTCCGGCAGGTTCGCCCTGGCCGGTCCGAAGCTAGAGAAGGCCTTTCCACGCAGTTGCCGACAGGGCGTGAGAAAGGCCTTTTTCGTTCTCGAAAGCCTTCGACCGGAGGTGACGTGTTTTGATGGGCGACACAATCGAATTCGTGCGTCTCTTTTCGCCGCGGTCCATCGCGATCGTCGGGGCTTCCTCGAACCTGGAAAGCATTTCCGGAAGGCCCCTGAAGCTCCTCAAACGCTACGGTTTCAAGGGGCCGGTCTACCCAGTAAACCCCAAATACGAGTCCATAGACGGCGTTCGGTGCTACCCATCCCTCGGGGCGCTTCCCGAGGTCCCTGATGTTGTCCTGGTAGGAGTCAGGGCTTCCATGGTTCCTGGGGTAATGGAGGATTGCGCGCGCCTCGGAGTCGGTTTTGCCGTAATTTTTTCGTCGGGTTTCGCGGAATCGGCCGATGCGGAGGCCCAGGAGCGAATCGTTCGAATTGCCAGAGCCGGGGGAGTTCGAATCCTTGGACCCAACTGTCAGGGGCTGGTCAACCTCGCGCAGGGGGTCCCCCTGAGTTTTTCTGCTTCCCTCGACACGGACCGCAGGCCCTTCGGCCATGTCGCCTACGTTTCTCAAAGCGGTGCGTTTGGTTTTGCGTCCTTTGCCATGGCGGCAGACGCCGGAGCGGGATTCCGTTATGTCGTGACAACCGGGAACCAGGCCGACCTGGATGTGGTTGACTTCGCGCGCGTCTTCTCCGAGGACCCGGAGGTGCGGCTGCTGCTGTTGTACCTGGAAGGGATCAAGGACGGAGAGCGGTTCCTCGACCTCTTGCGGTTGACCCGTTCGAAAGACCTGCCAGTGGCTGTCCTGAAGGTCGGAAGAAGCGCAGTGGCCAGGGAAGCGGCGAAGAGCCACACGGCAGCCCTCACGGGCGACGAAAAAGTATGGGAGGCTGTCTTCAGGCAATATGGGGTTCTTCCTCTTGCTGACGCGGACGACGTGACGGATGTAGCCCGGATGTTCGGTGCTCCGAAAAGGACTCGCGGGAACCGTGTCGGCATTCTCAGCACCTCTGGCGGAGCCGGCATCATCGCAGCGGATGCATGCGATGCGATGGGACTTTCGGTCCCGGGGCTATCGGAAAAAATGCGGGAAGAGGTTGGGCATTTCATCCCGGGTTTTGGATCCAGCCTTAACCCCGTGGACATGACCGCCCAGGTCATCAATGACCCGCAGGGTTTCCGGAAACTTCTCGCCCTCATGGAAGAAAGCCCCGAAATTGACATGATCCTCCCGGTTCTCTCGATGATAACTGGGGATTCGGGCCTGAAGATGGCGATGGACCTTGCCGAGGCTTTCGAGGTCGGGAAGAAACCCATGGCCTGTTGCTGGTTGATTGACGAAGAGCATGGACGCGAATTCAGGGATTATCTGGCGAACCGCGGGGTTCCCGTTTTTTCAAGTCCCAGAAGGGCGGCATCAGGCCTAGCCAGGCTTGCCCAATGGGAACGGCGGCCCGGTCTTCCGCCTGGAAAGCCGCAGTCAGGGTTTGCTCCCCTTCTAACGGAAAAATCCGGCGATCTTACCGAGGCGGATGCCAAGGCTATCCTTGCTTCCTACGGCGTACCCATCACGCGCGAGAGATTATGCAAAAGCCTTGCGGAGTCGACCGCGTTTGCGGAAGAACTTGGCTACCCGGTGGCCCTGAAGGTAATGTCCCCCGATATCCCCCACAAGACCGAAGCGGGTATCGTCGCTCTCCGAGTCCGCGATGAGGAAGAGCTCAGGAACACTTACGGGCGGATCCTCGAAAAAGCGGTGAAGGCCAAGCCCGGGGCCAGGATCAAGGGGGTCCTTGTCCAGGAAATGGTGTCCGGCGGGCAGGAATGCATTGTCGGGGTTCGAAGGGATCCGCTTTTTGGCTTGGTGGTTGCCGTAGGCCTTGGAGGGGTTTTCGTGGAGGTCCTAAAGGATGTGTCCTTGCGTCTTGCCCCCGTCGATCGCAGGACGGTCATGGAGATGCTGGCTGAACTCAAGGGACTCCCCCTCCTGAAGGGAGCCCGGGGGAATCCCCCGCGAGACATTGAAGCCCTGGCTTCCCTTGTCGAGGCGGTGTCGCGCATGGCCTTGAACGAGCCGGACTTGATCGAGCTCGATGTGAACCCCGTCATGGTTCTCGAGGAAGGGCTCGGCGCAGTGGCCGTTGATGCCCTGATCATAAGGAAATAGCGGCCATGGAGTGGGCTTGGCCCTTGATGGGTTACCTGGCCGGTTCAATACCCACGGGGTACCTCGTGGTACGGATCCTGAAGGGACAGGACATTCGTACGGTCGGTTCAGGAAATACGGGAGCGACGAACGTCGGACGAATTGCAGGAAAATTCTGGGCCGTATTCGTTGCGGTTTTCGACATGGCGAAGGGAGGGCTTGTTGTCCTCGGGGCCCTAGCCGCTGGTGTTTCTTCCCCATGGGTCCTTGCCGGGACGGCGGTGGCAGGAGTTATCGGGCACAACTACCCGGTTTGGCTTCGTTTTTCAGGGGGCAAGGGTGTTGCAACTTCCTTCGGGGTCCTGTTTTTCCTGGATCCACTAGCCACCCTGATCGGAGGAGCGGCGTGGTTCATCCTGCTCAAGGGGACGCGAACGGTTTCCCTTTCATCGATGGTTTCCCTCTCGGTTGTCCTGCTTTCTCTCTGGGTCCTGGGATCACCTATGGCCTACATCCACGCGGCCCTCTTCCTTCTCGTTCTTTCGGCATGGCGCCATCGTGAGAACATCAGGCGCATGATGGAAGGAACGGAAAGAAAGACCGGTTCCTCTCCAAAGGAAGAAGCCACCCCGAAAGATAATTGACTAATACTGACCTTCTGTGTAGAATGACGCTCAGGGAATTTCAGGGGGTGCTGTCATGGCAAGTCTGACCAAGATCATCGAAGATCACATCACCCAGTTGTTCCAGGAGGCCGAGGAAGAAGTCGTTGCCCTTCGGAGGAAAGACCTGGCCGAGCTTTTCGGATGTGTCCCAAGCCAGATTAACTATGTCCTCAGGAGCCGCTTTACGCCCGAGAGGGGATTTCTTGTCGACAGCCAGCGAGGCGGCCACGGTTACATCCGGATTCTGCGGCTGGCCTTCAGGTTTCCCGAGGATCGGGTGAACCATATCGAAGACCTCGTAGGGGAAACCCTTTCCGAGGCCGAGGCAAAGCGTCTTCTCCTGAACCTGCAGCACCGAAAGATGATCACCGGGAGGGAACGCCTGCTGATCGAGGTCGCTCTTCGATACCAGGAAGAAGTGGCACGTTCCCTTTTCGACCTTTCCCCCTATCGCCGGGATGTCATGAATGCCGAACTCCTGAAGAGGATGCTCAGGAGCCTAGTCCTTTCATAGGTCAGCCCATGCTATGCGAAAGGTGCGGGAAAAAGAACGCTGATGTCCATATCCGGCAAGTGGTGCAGGGAGTTGTCTCCGAACACCATCTTTGCAAGGACTGTGCTCGCGAACTTTCACCCAGCTGGAAGCCGGGTAGCGATTTCCTGGAGTTTTCCATTGGGACCTTCCTCGAGAATCTCTGTAAGAACCTGGGACCCGAGAAACCGGAAGAAGGGAAGTCATGCCAGGCTATCCCACCCTGTCCCCGCTGCGGACTTGAATTCGAAGATTTCAGGAAAACGGGGCGGTTTGGCTGCGCGGGCTGTTATGAGGCCTTCAGGGAATGGATCCGCCCCCTTTTCGTCCGTATCCATGGTTCTGAAAGCTACAGGGGACCTGCTCCCGTTGGAGACTCCTCCCAGGGCATTGACGCCGATTTGGCCCTCCTGAAGAACCAGCTGAAGGAAGCTGTTGCTGCGGAACGGTACGAGATGGCGGCGACCTTGAGGGATCGGATAAGGGTCCTGGAAGGGAGACGCGCGGATGGACGCTGAATGGATCCTTTCGCTGCCATTGGCATGGGTGGAAGGAAAAAGCGATGCCGCTGACGTTGTCGTATCCAGCCGGGTCCGGCTTGCAAGGAACCTGGAGCGTTTTCCTTTCGTAAACCGTGCAACGCCGGAGGAGAGAAAGTCGGTTGCGGAAGCGGCGCGCAAAGGGATAGAATCCGAGCCTCTTTTCAGGGACTGCGTCTGCTGCCCCGTTTGCGAGATAGATGCCCTTTCGAGAGGGCTTTTGGTCGAAAGGCGGCTGATGAGCCCGGATTTCCTCAAGGGTTGCCAGGAGAGGGTCCTCTTCATCGATGCAAAGGGTATCGTTTCCATCATGGTGAATGAGGAAGACCATCTCCGCATTCAGGTTCTTCTGGGCGGGATGGGGCTTTGCGAGGCTTCTCGCATCGCTTCCTCGATTGATCGTGCCCTCACCCGGCTCGGGTTTGCCTTCGACTCGGAATTCGGCTTTCTCACGACTTGCCCGACGAACGTGGGAACGGCCCTGAGAGCTTCTGTCATGCTTCACCTGCCTGCCTTGAAGATATCGCGGGCCATGCCGGAAATCATTGCCCAATCCGGTCGCCTGGGACTTGTCGTCAGGGGAGCCTTCGGTGAAGGGACGACCTCTGCGGGATCCCTCTACCAGGTTTCCAACCAGGTGACGCTGGGGCTATCACCGGAAGAATTGATCGAGAAGGTGGAGGTTGTCGCTTCCCGCCTTGTCGAACAGGAAGGGCGGGCCAGGGATGTCCTGCTGAAAGGGCAGAAAACCCTGGAAGACCGCCTATGGAGGGCATGGGGAACCCTTGCCTATGCCCGGCGCATCGGGCTTTCCGAAGCAATGGAGTGCCTGTCGCTTGCAAGGATGGGGCAGGAGGCGGGGCTTGGGGTGCCTTTCAGCAAGATGCAGTGGGGCCGTCTCTTCTTGGATATCCAGCCGGGGCACGTCCAGGCAAGGACGGGACGCCAGCTTTCCGAGGAAGAAACCGAGGTTGCGCGGGCGGAGTTGGTAAGGAACGCCTTGGCCCAACTGTAAAAGAGGGCCGAAAACCGGCCGAAAGGAGTAAGCAGAATGTGGCAATTCTTCACCGAAAGGGGAAAGCGTGTTGTCCAGCTGGCGCATCGTGAGGCGCTCGCCCTGGGGCATGACGTGATTGGAACGGAACACCTTCTTCTCGGCCTTGTTGCAGAGGGTGAGGGAGTGGCTGCCCAGGTCCTTCGAAACTCCGGCATGGAACTTTCCGACGTGAGAAGCAGGGTTGAGGCGGCGGTGGGCAAGGGACACCCGAGGGAAAAGCCCCTTGACCTGCCCCTAAGCCCCCGCGCCAAGCGGGTACTGGATCTTGCGATGCGTGAAGCCAGGAACATGGGGGTTAATTACGTTGGGACGGAGCACATCCTCCTGGGACTCCTAGCCGAGGGAGAGGGAGTCGCGGCCCAGGTCCTGACTGCGATGGGGCTGGAAATCCAAAGCGTGCGGGAGGAAATATCGTCGACACTGTCGGGTGGAGAAATGGGGCCTGCGCGTGGGCAGGCGGGAGTCGAAAGCCCCGCAGCTGCCTCGAACAGGGTTAACCGTTCCCGGACACCTACGCTCGATTCGCTGGGAATAGACCTGACCGAAATGGCCAGAAAGCGTGACTTGGATCCGGTCATCGGCCGGACGAAGGAAATCCAGCGCCTGATACAGATCCTATCGAGGCGGACAAAGAACAACCCTGTCCTGATAGGGGAGCCTGGCGTTGGAAAAACAGCGATCGTGGAAGGACTGGCCCAGAAAGTGGTCGCTGGGGACGTGCCGGAGATCCTGAAAGGGAAGAGAGTTGTCCAGCTCAACATGGGGAACCTCGTGGCTGGAACGAAGTACCGCGGGGAATTCGAGGAAAGGCTTCGGAAGCTGGTGAAGGAACTCGTCGAATCGAAGGATGTCGTCCTCTTCATCGATGAGGTTCACACGATCGTTGGAGCGGGTGGGGCGGAAGGGGCCGTCGACGCGGCGAACATCCTCAAGCCCAGTCTATCGAAGGGCGATTTCCAGGTCGTCGGGGCCACGACTTTCGATGAGTATCGCAAACACATCGAAAAGGACGCCGCCCTGGAGAGGCGTTTCCAACCCGTTGTCGTTCATGAACCGGGCGTGGAAGACACGATTTCGATCCTGCGGGGGCTAAGGGACCGTTATGAGGCCCATCATAGGGTGAAAATAGAGGACAGTGCCCTGGAGACTGCCTCGCGCCTTGGCGAGCGGTACATCTCTGACCGGTTCCTGCCGGATAAGGCGATCGACTTGATCGACGAGGCAGCTGCCCGTGCCCGCCTGAAGACGATGGAGACCCCTGCAGACCTGAAGGAACTCGAAAGGAACCTTGAGAACGTCCTGAAGGAAAAGGAATCGGCTGTTTCTTCCCAGGAGTTTGAAAAGGCAGCAAGGCTTCGCGACGAAGAGCGGAAGGTTTCGGATGAACTGGAAGAAAAGCGCGCAAACTGGCTTCTCCGCCGAAACCAGGAAGAACCCGTCGTAAATGGCGAGGATATTGCCATCATTGTTTCGGAATGGACAGGCATCCCTGTCATCCAGCTGACCGAAGAGGAAACAGCCCGCCTTTTGAGGATGGAAGAGGAACTCCACCGACGCATGGTGGGGCAGCAGGAGGCTGTGAACGCTGTTTCCCGTGCGGTACGAAGGGCCCGCAGTGGGTTGAAGGATCCCAGGAGACCGGTGGGAAGTTTTCTCTTCATGGGCCCGACCGGAGTGGGAAAGACGGAAATGGCAAAGGCCCTGGCTGCCTTTCTTTTCGGCAGCGAAGAGGCGATGGTTCGCTACGACATGAGCGAGTACATGGAGCGCCACGAGGTCTCGAAGCTCATTGGGGCCCCGCCGGGGTACGTGGGATACGAAGAGGGCGGCAAGCTGACCGAAGCGATCCGGCGCCGTCCCTATGCGGTCATTCTTTTTGACGAAATCGAAAAGGCCCATCCTGATGTGTTCAACCTCCTTCTCCAGATCCTCGAAGACGGCCGACTGACCGACGGACAGGGCCGTGCCGTTGATTTTCGCAACACGGTTGTCATCATGACAAGCAACGTCGGGGCCCGCGATCTCGCGAAAGGTCAGGGGCTGGGGTTTGCAGCGGAAAAAGGGCTGAGCGAGGGGGATCACCAGAAGGCGAAAGAGAGGGTCCTCGAAGCGATGAAACAGGCTTTCCGCCCGGAATTCCTCAACCGTGTGGACGACATTGTCGTTTTCCGCTCTCTCTCGAAGGAAGAATTGCTCAGGATCGTGGACCTGATGCTTGCAGAAGTCGAAAGACGTGTCAAGGAGCGGGGAATCGGCGTTAGCGTATCGTCGGAGGCGCGCGAATTCCTGCTGGATAAGGGCTACGATCCGAAATACGGCGCCAGGCCCCTGAGGCGGACGATCCAGCGCATGGTGGAAGATCGTCTTGCGGATCTATTCCTGGAAGGACGTTTCAAGGACGGGAAAAAGGTGGAAATAGAAGTGGAAGGCGACCAGCTCGCTTTTCGAGAAGTACCGGCCTGAAAATATTCGGGGCGGAAAAACATCAACCGGGGAGGAGCAAAACTTGAAAAAGTCACGCATTTTTATCGGAATACTGGTTTCCCTCTTGGCCTTCTCTTCAATTCAGGCCTTTGCTGCCGAACAGGCTCCGGTCATGAAGGCCGGGACGGAGAGCGTAACAGCTGACGACCTGTTGTTCCTGCTGACCCAAAAAACCGGGGGGAACGAAGCGATGGCCGGGATGGTTGCTTCAAGGATGACCATCGAGGAAAAGAAGGATTTCCTGAAGGATATCGGCGACTTGCTCCTGGTTTTCCAGGCTGCCCAGTTGAAGGGACTTCACCTTAACCCCGGCGTGGCTGCAAAGATTCGCTGGGACGCTGTGAACACGATGGCCCAGGCTTACGTTGAAAAGGAAGCGGCAGGCTGGGACATGGGCGAAAAGGCGATGCGCGGCTATTTCGAGGCTCACAGGGCCAATTATGCTGTCAAGGAAGCCGTCCATGCCCGCCACATCCTGGTAGAATCCGAAGCGGAGGCGCGGAGCCTCCTGCTTCAGGCCCTTGCGGGTTCGGACTTCGGTGAGCTGGCGGTGCGGGCGAGCAAGGACCAGGGGTCAGCCGAAAAGGGCGGTGACCTGGGCTGGATTGAAAAGGGAGATACCGTTCCGGCCTTCGAGGAAGCGGCTTTTTCGGCCAGGCAGGGAAACCTTGCAGGCCCGGTCCAGAGTGAATACGGATGGCACGTGATCCAGGTTCTTGGCCGGAGGCCAGCTGGAGAAGGGCTTTACGAGGCTGCAAAACCACAGGTTGCAAGGGATCTCCAGCAATCGTACCTGGAAGCGAAGCTTGCGCGGTTACGCTCTGGAGCAAATATCTCCATCGACGAAAAGCAGCTTGCGAAGCTGGGGCAATAGCGGTGAATCAATAAGGGCCGGGAAGTAGTTTCCGGCCCTTATTGATTCCATTTAACGGTTTGGCAGTCGGAGCTTTGCGCTGGACAGCCTTGCCAATGGCCGTATAATGTTGGTGGCAAACCAAAAGAAACTGGGGGGTGTAAGCCGGTTCAGAAAGAGCCCGAAAAACGCATTCACGAGACACGGTAGACAAGAAAGGGGGAAATCACGGTCATGACGGAAGAAATGGTAGGCAAGAAGCCCAGTTTTGGGGTTGCGGTCATGGTTGTTCTCGTAGCGGCTGTCATCATCGGGTACAGTGTCCTCAAGCTTGAGGCTGAAGTCCACATCCCTCTCGTCCTTTGCGCACTTTTCGCTGCGCTGGTCGGACGATGGGTCCTCGGAATTCCCTGGAAGACCATCGAAGAAGGCATGATCAACGGCATCGTACTCGCACTCCAGGCTGTTCTCATCCTCTACATCGTCGGTATGATTATCGGTGCGTGGATCCAGAGCGGAGTCGTCCCCAGCCTGATCTACTACGGACTTGACCTGCTTTCGCCCCGATGGTTCCTCCTGGCCACCCTGTTGATCTGTTCGGTCGTTGCGCTTTCGACGGGGACCTCCTGGGGTACGACCGGGACGGTTGGCATCGCCCTGATGGGGGTAGCCATGGGACTTGGCATTCCCGCCCCGCTGACGGCTGGTGTCGTCATCTCCGGAGCCTATTTCGGCGATAAGATGTCCCCGCTTTCCGACACGACCAACCTTGCCCCCGCTATCGCCGGAACCGATCTTTTCCAGCATATCAGGGCCATGATATGGACCACGGGACCGACCTACCTGCTCGTTTGCGCCATCACGATCGTGCTCGGCATGCGTTACGGTGGCGGGTCTCTCGATGCGGCCAAGATCGGCGCGATCCAGGCCGTCATGTCCACAGAATTCAGCATCAGCCTTCTCGGTTTCGTTCCCCCGCTTTTGGTTATCGCCCTCTGTGTCCTGAAGATGCCTGCCATCCCTGGCCTTTTCGCCGGCGTTGTGGCCGGTGCGGTCATCGCGGCGTTCCAGGGGCTGGGCATCGGGGACATCATGAACGTGATCCAGAACGGCTACTCTGCCACCCTGTCCGCAACGCTGGCCGAGGCGGAAGACCTGACTGCAGTCGCCAAGGCCATGGCGGAGAGCAACATTCTCGGCGTCACGCCCGAGATGGCGAAGGAAGTCGGCGGAATGCTGAACGACCTTCTTACCCGCGGAGGGATGCAGTCCATGAACTGGACGATATCCCTGATCATCTGTGCTCTTTCCTTTGGCGGCATCATGGAAAGGTGCGGCTTCCTTGAGGTCATGCTCCGGACGATCCTCAAGGGTGTAAAGAGCGTAGGCGGGCTTGTCGCCTCGGTTATTGCCTCCTGCTTCATCTGCAACGTCTTCCTGGGAGACCAGTACCTCTCGATCGTCATGCCGGGACGAATGTTCCGCCTGGGCTTCGAGGAAAAGGGACTCCATCCCCGCATGCTTTCCCGTTCCCTGGAAGACGCGGGAACCCTGACCTCGGTCCTGATCCCCTGGAACACCTGCGGTGCCTATAACAGCGGAGTTCTGGGAGTTCCTACCATCGAATACGTTCCCTATGCCTTCCTCAACTACCTGAACCCGCTTATGGCGATTCTCCTGACCTACCTGGGCATCGGAAATTCCTGGAAAGGAAAGGACGGAGAACCGGTGATCTCGAAAGAGAAACCTGCCGGTCTCTAAAAAAGAGAAAGGGTTTTATGAGAAAATGGCGGGGTTCGGCCGAGCGAAACAGCGGCCCGCCCCGCTTCTTTTTCAGCCTAGACATGGAGGAATGCTCTCTTGCCTGTCCTGCTCGAATCGCGCTCTAACACGCCCTTTCCCGAATGGATGCGCTGGACCTTCGGCGTTATCGGCATCTATCTTTTAGGTGATTCGCTTCGACGCTTCATGATGTTCAAAAGCCTGACCGTCCATGCCCTTTTCGTCGGTGCTGCGATCCTTTATGCGTGCGGTTACAGGAAAAGGATCTATCTCACGGAAGAGGGGATCATCCGTGAGACCAAAACATGGCTGAACAGGAACCGCGAGGTTTTCCCCTGGGACGAGTTGGGGCATGTCGGGCTGGCATATCGGAGGAAACAGATGATGGCTTTTTTCGAAAGGGACATCCTCGGCTGGAAAGTGCTGTTTGACCGGACCCAGGAAAGCCAATTGAGGGAAATCCTCGATCAATATCGACCGGGAATCGAGATCAGCATTATCTAAAAAAAGGAAGCGGCCCCGCGGGGCCGCTTCCTTTTTGCTTGTGCCGGAACTAATCGTTGATCTCGAAGGTCCCTTTCTTTTCGACAACGTCTGTTCCGTCTTCCTTCCTCCAGTAGATCCCGATCTTCATGTAAGTCAGGAAAATCGCCATGAGCGGGTTTCCCCAGTTCAGGAAGGCATAGGGCCCGTAGACAAGGGGACTTACACCCAGCACGCTGGTCTGGTAGGCGCCGCAGGTGTTCCAGGGGACGAGGGCAGAGGTCAGTGTCCCGGCGTCTTCAAGGGTTCGGGAAAGCATGCGCGGTGCCAGCCCTGATTTCTGGAAAGTGTTCCGGAACATCCTTCCGGGGACGACGAGTGACAGGTACTGGTCTCCGAGGAAGATGTTAGAGATGATGCAGGAGGCTATGACGGCGGTGATGAGCGTGCCGACCTTGCGGATTCCCTTCGTCAGGGTTCCGATGATCGTTTCGAGGAACCCGCAGGCTTCCATGACCCCTCCGAAGGAGAGGGCAACGAAGATGAGGGAGATGGACCACATCATCGACTGGAGCCCGCCGCGGGAAACAAGCTTGGAAACTGTCGCGGCAACTTGTTGTCCCAGTTCAGGAGCAACGCCCGCTATCCCGGCTTTTGTCATGGCTGCTGCAACTGCGGCAACGTCAGCAGCGCCGGACACCTCTTCCGAGATGGAGGCGGCATAACCGTTCTGCACGACGTTCATGATGTCCCCGATTCCCGAGCCGGAAAGGAACGCCATGATGATGCCCGCGAAAAGTCCCGCGAAGAGGCCCGGGATGGCCGGCATTTTCATTACCGCGAGGGCGATGACGAGAACGGGCGGGATGAGGCAGGCGAGGGAGATCGGGAACTCGGCCCGCATGAAGGACTGGATGGCGTGAATCCGGGAAGCGTCAAGAGTGCCGCCGCCGTAACGGAACCCGATGAAGGTCAGCACGGCGAGGATGATGAGATAAGTCGGTCCCGTCGTCCAGACCATGGCCTTGATGTGGTCGAACAGTTCCGCACCCGATACGGCGGGGGAAAGGTTCGTCGTATCTGAAAGGGGAGACATCTTGTCCCCGAAGTAGGCCCCGGAGATGATGACACCGGCCGTGATCGGTACGGGTACGCCGAGACCGTTCCCGATGCCCAGCATGGCGATGCCGATGGTGGCCGTCGTGGTCCAGGAGGAACCCGTTGCCAGGGAAACGACCGAGCAGGTCAGCAGGGTTGCCACAAGGAAGATCGACGGCTTGAGGATCATGAGGCCGTAATAGATCAGGCCGGGCACGACGCCCGACTGGATCCAGGCACCGATGATCATGCCGATGATCATGAGGATGAGGGTCGCCTGTAAGGCGACGGCGATGTTGTTGATCATCCCCTCTTCCATCTCTTTCCAGGGAACGCCGAGGATGAAGCGTCCGACCAGCGCCGCGAATACGGCAGCCGCCAAAATGGGCATGTGGGCTTCCGCTTCGAGTTTCAGGATTCCGTAACTGATGAAAAATGCCGCAACAACAAAAACACCCACTGAAAGAGCGAAGCTTGGGGCCTTTCTAATTTTTTCTGTTGCCATAAAAGGATCGCCTCCCCTCGATTTTTTCCGGTCCAGGTTGTCGGGAAACCAGGAAAACCAATAATACCCTTGAAAAATATGAAGAAGTGCCAACCACCCCCCCATTCAATGAAAAAAATCTTTTCATTTCTTCATATTGCACACTAGCTCTTACAGTTTAAGACCCCCCTATGGGGGCGTCAAGGCATGATGCGGTTCGGAAAACGGAACCGTGTAACCTTGACGCCTTGTATATTTGTATGCTAAATTGAAAATGATCAATAAAATCCGTCCATTTCAAGGGAGGTCCTTGCATGAAAGCGGTTCAGCTCGGTTGCGGCCTGGTCGGAAGTGTTATTGCGACTGACATGGCGAGAGATTACGATGTTACGGTTGTCGACCTCAACGAGAAAGCGCTCGATGCACTCAAAGCCAAGGTCCCGTCCGTAAAGACGGTGGTTGGGTCCTGCATCGACGCGGGAATCCTGGCTCCCTTGCTAAAGGATGCCGATATCGTGACGGCGGGGGTTCCGGGACGGTTCGGCTACAAGATGATGGAAACGGTCATCGGACTCGGGAAGAACTTGAGCGATATTTCATTTATGGCGGAGGATTTCGAGCTTCTCGACGCTTTCGCCCGTGAAAGGGGCGTCACTGTCGTTCCCGATATCGGGGTGGCCCCCGGGATGTCGAACTACCTGATGGGTCGAGGTTGTGCGCTCCTGGACGAAGTGGAAGACGCTGTGATCTATGTTGGGGGTATCCCGGAGAAAAAGGTGCCGCCCTTCAACTACCAGGTCACCTGGTCCCCCGCGGATGTCATCGAGGAATACACACGCCCCGCACGGTTTGTTGAAGAATGCAAGCCGGTGACGGTCGAAGCGATGGACCGCTTGACCCTGCGGGAATTCCCCAAGGTGGGGGAACTTGAAACGTTCATCACGGACGGTCTGCGCTCGCTGATCACGAACCTCAAGGCGAAGCGGATGGAGGAGCGGACCCTGCGGTGGCCCGGGCATGTCGAACAGATGCGGTTGCTCCGTTCAATGGGGCTGTTCGACGAGACTCCCCGCAAGCTGGGAGGGGTGGAGGTCGTTCCCCGTGACGTGGCCTGTGACCTGCTTTTCCCGATGTGGAAGATGGATCCCGAAAAGGGCGATCGTGACCTCACGATCATGCAGGTGGAGGTGCATGGCTTCAAAGGCAGGGATGAAATCACCTACACCTGGGATCTCTGGGACCGTTTTGACGAAAATTCGTGGACGAACTCCATGGGGCGCTGCACGGGTTGTACTTGCGCCATCTTTGCCCGTGCGATCCAGAAGGGGCTTATCAGGCAAAAAGGTGTACTTGCCCCGGAAAAACTGGCCGCAGACGACAACCTGTACGAGTTCGTCATGAAGGAGCAGGCGGCCAGGGGTTTGGTCTACAAGGAAACGGTCAAGGTCAAGAAAGGGTAGCTAAACCTCCGGTTATTCTATAAAATCTAATGTACGGGC